>Ga0307515_10015493_pt1 | contig 14039 bp, 18 predicted proteins | sample 17_EM_MG_FD_194513 | JGI IMG/M metagenome (GOLD analysis project Ga0307515, IMG submission 194513) | Populus trichocarpa ectomycorrhiza microbial communities from riparian zone in the Pacific Northwest, United States - 17_EM | ecosystem: Host-associated > Plants > Roots > Unclassified | place... | reverse complement strand
CGACTTTCCTTCACCTCACTTGTCCAATTACTTATTCATTCCAACTATCCGTGAAATATCCGCAATCATCCTGTACCTAGTCTGTCTCACCCCATCATTTGGTGTACATTCCTCTGGCCTTCTATGCATAGTTTACATTGTAGTGACCTTTTGGCCTTTTGCCTGAATTCTATGTCATATGCTGTTCTTTACTGTATCTTGTGGACTGTTCCACTAATTCTGTGCAAGTAAGACACAAGGGCAACCCGGGTGTATGGAACCTTATAATGTTCAAAAACCCACCCAAAGGGGTCACAGCGCCGAGGTTCTTACGTAGTTGAAAATGGCTGAGGAGTGTAGAAGACGCTTCGTGAAATGATATATATGATTGTATTAACCTCTTCCGAGCCCCTAGATAGTTCCAGTGACATCTGATGACACTATTCCGGACAAACATTATATTAACTCGCGGGAGGATTATCTGCAGCCGCCGCCAATATGTCTAACTACATTTCTTTACGAAAAGGTTGGAGAACGTCTTTGAATAATCGGCAAGACCAGTTAACGACCTTGGCGGTGGCAACATTTGGCGATTGTTTGGTTGTGAACACCACGAACTTTGATCCCGTTAGTGTTCTTCGTAGTGTCCATCGAAAACGCCGAAAACCTGACGCTAATATATTACAGATCGTAAGGCGCCTTTAAATAGTCCTTTTGATTCCATTCGGTTCGTCCCAGTGGTTTTGGAGATCAGCTGTTGCAGTCGCTGACCAGCTCTCGCGTTTGGACGTGCAGAGGTCAATTGGGAGGCTCTTACAGAATAAAAACCTCCCAGCATATCCATTAGACGACCTATCCTCCTGTGAGTGTTGTCACTACCTTGGGTTCCATTCCAATATTCCAATAATTTATTCGATATCCGGCAGACTCTAGTAGTACGTACCTCTACTATGGACATAAATGTATTATCGCGATGCTTATGATGTTGAATTGGCACCCCATATCAAGAACAAAAGTCGAAATGGGTGCTACTCGCGCACAAAAGGAACTCTATTTCGTTAAGCTCAAGGAGCTTCTGGCCAAGTATTGTGAGTACCTACGTCCTTAATCGTACTCTTACTTCATTCACTGACCAAATTTCCCCGCTTTTAGCGACTATTTTCATCGTCAATGTCGACAACGTCGGTTCGAATCAAATGCACCAGATCCGTACGGCCCTTCGTGGCAAGGGCGTCGTTCTGATGGGAAAGAACACCATGGTCCGACGCGCACTCCGAAACATCCTCTCTGAGAACCCCCAGTACGAGCGTCTCCTCCCCCACGTCAAGGGCAACGTCGGCTTCGTCTTCACCTCTAGCGACCTAAAGGAAGTTCGTGACATCATCACGGCCAACAAAGTCAAGGCTCCCGCCCGTGCTGGTGCTGCTGCCCCCATCGATGTCGTCGTTTCAGCGGGAAACACTGGTATGGAACCTGGCAAGACCTCCTTCTTCCAAGCCCTTTCTATCCCCACCAAGATTGCGCGTGGTACCATTGAAATCGTGTCCGATATCAAGGTCGTGGTTGCTGGCACGAAAGTCGGGCCATCCGAGGCCACTTTGCTCAACATGCTCAACATCTCGCCGTTCACATATGGCATGACCGTCGCTCAAATCTTTAGTGATGGTGGAGCTTTCCCCCCCAGTGTGTTGGACATCGACGAGCAAGAGTTGATCGACCGCTTCTTGACGGGTATCAAGACGGTTGCGTGCATCTCACTCGCAGTAAACTACCCCACTTTGGCGTCCGTGTCTCATTCCCTCGTCAATGCCTACAAGAACCTCTTGGCCGTTTCTCTCGAGACCGAATACTCGTTCGAAGGTGCCGATAAGGTGCGTTTCATCTTTGCTCTACCTACCCTCTTCTACTATGTGATGTATAAATACCTAAACACATTCACACTGAAAATTCCGACCGCCTCCTATGGAGGGAGACAATGCGGACGAAATCTCCAAGGTTCTGATCACTTTCTGTTGTGTCATCGTGTCACAACAATTGCCCATTTACCCATTCCTTTTTTTCTTTTTTTCCTCGCACGATCGATCGATCAGGAACTGACAAATGCCATACCACACAAATCAATCAACCACCAACCCAACAGATCAAGGAGTATCTCGCCAACCCCGATGCATTTGCCGCCGCAGCCGCTCCAGCGGCGGCTGCAGATTCGGGAGCAGGAGGCGCAGCCCCAGCAGCCGCAGCGGCTGAGCCGGAAGAGGAGTCCGATGAGGATATGGTGAGCGCCGATCTTACCCCACATCCACCCCCCGTAATTCGCACTCACGGCTCCCATCACTGCGGCGGTTTCTTGCCGCCCCGTGGGTGGGATTCTGTGGGTGGAATCGCTTTTTCCGTAACCCAAAAGCTCCAAATGGAAGAAAACCCTTTACTGACGAAGCCGTTGCAATTTCCCTCCCTCGTTTTCGATGGGACACACTGGCACGCTTATCCTTGATTTTGATTTTGATTCTCCTCACAGGGTCTCGATCTCTTCGGCTGACCTGGAGCCCAAGAGTTTACCATTGTCATCGTCGCCGTCCGTGTTGCTGTACCTCTATCGATGCTCTCCCTGGGCCAAAAATATATATACACCTTTGCGAGTTCCGCCCGCCCGCCTACATGGCATGGCGTCACGCTACCCTGGTGACCACAAGGAGTATAACAAAATGTGACCACATTGGCTCGGAGTGAGGATGTCATTTCAAATTTCTATGAGAAAAGTGATGGAGCTAAATGACATGGTGTGAAGTGCAAGCTTTGCACTGTTGTGGGTGGTATAACATTGAGGGGAGGATATAACATAGACGGAGCGCTGGCTCGATTCGTATTTGCGTATCCGATTTTGTTTGTTTGCAGGTCGGGGGGAGAGGGTCTTGAGGTGGAGTGTGGAGTGTGGAGTGTCGGGACGCCCTGAAAACCGTGCCAGCATATGGCCCGGCAAGCAATTAGTGTTGTGACCAGTTGATGGAATTGATATCGATCCCTTCCTGGACCATCTCCCAAAGCGGGCTGCAAAATCAAATAACGAAATCAGCTGACCACACTATAACCCTTCAGGTGAGTGACAGTTCCCCATACCTCAATTCTCTCAACCGCTCGACGGTATCGATAGTCTTTTCGATCACATAATCTACCTCCTCCTCGGTCGTGAACCGCCCAATCCCAAAGCGAATACTCGAGTGGGCGATATCATCGGTCGCGCCTAGCGCGCGGAGGACATAGCTCGGCTCCAGGCTGGCAGAGGTACACGCCGAACCCGAGGAAAGTGCGGTGTTTTTCATCGCCATGAGGAACGACTCGCCCTCGATGTACGCAAACGAGAGGTTCACACAGCCCGGGTAACTGCTTTCCGGTGCCGAGGAACCGTTGCGGTGGACATGAGCGCAGCGGGAGGTTATGCCTTGGACGAGGCGCTCGGAGATGGCGGAGATGCGTGCGTGGTCGTACTAGTGCGGGTGCGTATCAGTTATGCCTCTGCGAAAACAAGATAGCGGAGAGGTGGGGAGATCACCCTCAGTACCCCTGCACGCAAGCTCATCGCAGAGCCGAATGCGACCCCTAACAGAAGGGCGCCGCAAGCACCCTACTCCTGGACTGGGAAGTAAACACAGTCCGCGTGCAAGTCCTCATCACTGTGTCTCCCACCCTCAATTTTGAGTACGACTCACCTCCATCTCCTTCTTTGCGATCCTACACGCCTCCCCCATCCCAACTACGAGTGTACTAGGTAACGTCCCGCTCCTCAGCCCCCTCTCCTGTCCACCACCGCTCATAATCGGCTCGAGACGTACCCTCGGCCTACGCCGCACATACGCCGCACCAACACCCTTGGGTCCGTACACCTTATGCCCGCTGAGGCTCATCAAGTCGATGTTCATCGCTTCTACATCAAGCGGGATCTTGCCCAACGCCTGCGCGGCGTCGGTGTGGAAGTAGACACCACGGTGCTTTTTCACCAGCTCGCCAATCTGCTGCAATGGTTGGATGACGCCTGTCTCGTTGTTCACGGCCATGATAGACACCAGGATGGTCTGCTGTGGCCGAATGGCGGCTTCGAGTGTCGAGAGGGAGACGAGGCCGTCCTGCTGCACGGGGAGGTAGGTGATTTCGAAGCCTTCTTCGGAGAGCTTGCGGCATGAATCGAGGACGCATTTGTGCTCCTGCAGGGGGTGAGAGGGTATGATTTCAGTTTCCATTGGTGGCTGATAGGTAGGAAAGGAAAGGGGAACGGACTGTTTGCGTGGTGATAATGTGGTTTCGCTTTTCCTTGTGGAATCTAGCTACGCCCTTGATGATCATGTTGTTGCTCTCTGTCGCACCAGAGGTGAAGACGATGTCCTTTTCATCTGCCCCAATAAGGTTCGCTACGTGCTATCAAAGTGTAGTGTGTAGTGTTAGCACCGGTTATTCATAGCAGAAATTAGGTGGAATGTGGTCGGGTTCGAATCGAGAAAACAGAGCTAGTAGAGCGGGTTTATACGCCACGGGCTTTCTGAGAAGAAGATTAGCGTAATAGGTGGGTCACGGAGCCTCTCCTCTGATGTCTACGACTTGTAGGTGTAATCGGAAGTGAGAATGGCGATGACCGCATCGTGAGTTTGGCTCTCAGAGGTCCTAGAGACGCACAAGAGCTCTAGCATTCCTGCAAGCTGCTCTCCCGTCGTAAAATAAAGCTAGCACTCCTTCGAGAGCGGGCCAAAGACGGGTACACTGACCCTTCGTGCTTCATCGACTGCATGCTCAGCCTCCCATCCGTAGGCATGGGTCCTTGAGTGAGGATTTCCATACATATCGGTGAAAAAGGGCATCATGGCGTCGAGTACGCGGGGGTCCATTGCGGTGGTCGCCTGCAGACACAAGAGGGAGTGAGCAATTGTGGATTGTGAGAAGAAGGAAAAGGGGACCTGAGCATCGAGGTAGATTGGGTTTAGGGCGGAGATTGGCTGTGGGTGCTGCGGTGGGTCGAGTTTGAAGGGACGAGCTAAGGTCGAAAGGACGGCTGATTAAAAAATGGGAAATAAAAGAGAGTAAAAGAGAGAGTGCACCGGGTGGGATTGATGGGGAGTGAGCAGGAAGCTCCACGACGGCAGCGCGGTCGGCTCTCGAAGGATGAACAAGAGCCCGACGGGAAAGATGAGGAACGGATAGTCGTTTTGGTTTTGGTTGGGACGCAGTTGCAACTGCAGCTGCAGTTGTTGATGATTTTGTTGCGATGCGGTTGAGTGACCTTGGCAGCATCTTGAGAGGAAGGGCGGGGTGGATGACCAAGGTGAAGGTGCCAACTGGGAGGCTGGATGAGAGGCTGGAACCCAGCCTCCTATTTTGGCCAGCTAGTGGCTGACAGCTGTCAAAAGTCAAAAATAGGTTTGCTCGCAGCGACACCGACCGGAACCAGATGGATTTGATTTCAATAATAAATCATCCGCGGCAATTTTCCGAGGACAAGTCCAACCGTGAACGTGGACGACGCTAGAGAAGAGCCTGGCGAAGAGCCTGAGATGAGAGCTGGGGGCCTGCAGAGGGAAAGGGGACGGGGGCAGTGAGGGGAGGGGACGGGGACGGGGACAGGGGTTAGTAGCCCCTGGAAAAGGGAAAAAAGGGGTGCACGTCGTGTCATCGTCATCACGGATCCACGCACGGATCGCTGCTGCTTGCTGCTTTTTGACCTCCTGCTGCCACATCTGTCACGGCCACAGCCGCCACTGCTGCCACTGCCACATATGTATATGTAACATATATAATTCCTCGTGTTTTTCCATTTTTCACTCTTTTCCCCTCACCTCGACTCTTCTCTCCAGCGCCCTCGTCGTCGATCCGCTCTTCTCTTCCTCTCTCGTCCTCGTCCTCGTCCTCACCGTCGTCGACAACCACAGCGAACCCCGAACCCATTTCGACCACTAGCTCCGAGCTCCACACCAGCTACCCCTATCTCGCTCCTCTCAGCTCGATGGCTATCACAGCGCTCCCTCATTCGTACCACCACCACTACCACTCTCCGCAACAGCACCAGCAGCACCAACACCAGCAGCACCAGCACCAGCACGGGATGTACAACCACGGCCACCACAGCCATCATCACCAGACGCCGATCCACGACGTCCCTGCGCAACAGGGTGAAGATGTCCTCTCACTCTTCGTCTCGGATCTGTCTCCGCAAGCCGTCGAGGAGGACATCTACCGTCTTTTCCACTTCCCCATGGAGCATCTCCCCGCAGACGCATTTGGAAAAGTGTACATCTACCCCTTCAACATTACAGACGTCCGCATCGTCGCCGGCGACAGCGGCAACTCAAAATATGCCTTTGTCCGCTTCCCCTCGATCGCCGAGCGCACCCGCGCCCTGTACATTATGCAAGGTGTCCTCTGTGTCGGCCGCCCTAGTCAGTTCCCCTTTCTTCTGTCCGCCCCGTCCCGTCCCCCCGCTCACGCTTCCTGCAGTCCGGCTCTCGCGCGCCCACGCGAAGGACCGCAATCGCCAACCCCTCGGCCTGGTCCTCTTCGCCCACCCGCGCTCAAAGGATGAGCGTCAACGGGACAATGTTGTCATCGATGCCTTCAATGCTCAGTGGGCCTCGGTCGACCCCAAGAACACAAAGGTCTTTGTTGGCGGCATTTCCCAGCGCATTCTCTTGCAAGACGTCGTCGCCCGCTTTTCTGTCATGGGCACCATTACCAATGTCAACTTTGGCAAGGGGTGCGCCTTCATTTCATTCGCCCGCAAGCTCGAAGCAGCCCGTGCCATCGAGGCTCTCAACGGTATCGTCTTCGATGGCAAGCCCCTCCGCGTGACTTGGAGTCGTAGTAGTGGTGCGTCCATCTCGTTACTACTAGCCTCGTTTCATTGCTCTCTCTGACCATGACCACCAACCTCCAGTCCAACCACTCCTCCAACAGCAACGCACCTTTGTCCCCGTCGTCCCTACCGAGTCTGCGAAGGAATCTGCCAAGTCTGACACTGCCAGTGTCGACTCTGGTAGCCCCCTCTCTCGCTCGCCCTCGTCGCCTATCACGCCTATTACACCAGCGACGCCCGCCAATCTCTCGCTGCCTTCGCTCGGCAACACCAAGTCCAAGTTCAAGACTCCCCGTGGGTCCACTAGCTCGTTCTCCTCTGGCGTCTCCCATCTCTACACACTCCGTGAGGCAGACGAGGCGCACGGGCTCGAGCAAAGCATGGCTGCCATGGATCTCTCCACGCCCAGCCTGAAGCGTCGTTCGACGCTCGGGTCGATTCGCCACGGCTTTGAACACGAGCCTTTCGCTACCTCGAAGCCCATGCTCCGCGGCGAGTCACTCGGGCCCACGATGCCCCTCGCCCGTCGCGTCTCGCTCCCTGAGGCGTAGTAGCATGGCTCAATAACTGTTTGATGGGAACAAGGACTCATCCTCTGTCTCGGTTCTGTACCTGTACTTGAGTTTACTTTTTCTGATTCACTGTCTGTTGTTTCCTCCCCATTTCCCATTTCCCATTTCCCATTTCCCATTCCCTACCCACTCGCATTCTGGCCGTCGACGTTTGTCCTCGCGCCCGATGTTTCTTAGTCTCGTTTGACTGCGGCTCTTTACAATGCTTTCTACAGTGTACCTCCTCGTGATCCTCCGTCGTTCTGCATGTCGGAGGCAAATCTCTGATGGTTTGAATATAGGCATGTTGTTGCAATTATATTTACATGTGTGTGGGATGTGTGATTCAAAGTTTGACGAGCAAAAGCTAGGAGCGGTTCTGACCCTGGGCGTCGAGTATCTAGATATACACGAAACCTTCTGGGCCCAAAAACATACTATTATATTTTTCTATCCATCCTACACCCTACACGCAGTGAAGGGGTGGTACAGGTGATGGCAGAGTGCAGACACAGACCAGCAGGACGAAGCAGTTAAGGATGGATCCGATGATGATGATACAAGCGACGAGCCCCATGACGAAGATGGCGAGAATGATGGCGATTTTGTTCCAAGGTGAGGTTGAAAGGGCCTTAAGGACACATCCAAAGCTTTCAAGGCCACGGGAGGCAAGAAACGCGAATGGGATACCAACTACACACTCTGCCCCCTTCCGCATCTTCTACGCAACCACTTCTGCCAGGAGGGAGAAAGGGAAATGGAGGAAGAGGAAGAGTGGACTGAGAGAGGTGACCTTGATAGCTAGCTCATCAGTCAGCTTAATGTACCGATTTCGATTATACTCAAGCTCCGAGGCGTTCTCTCCGCCGAAGAAATACGCAGACCCAATCAAAGAACGAGAACCGGCAAGGATGGTAAAACGTGGCCTCGCCACGCTTACCAGGACCGGTAGTTTAACTGGATCTGAGTCTCATCTTCGCCGTTATTTCGCCCTCTGCAGTCTCGACTCGGTAGAAGCAGCAACCTATTTGACTCTGGTCCGTTCTCGAGGGGCAGGATCGCCGGGACTTTGAGTCCATGATCGTAACCGACCGGGGAGGTCGTGTCCCCCGGGGCCAATCTCCACTTCGACGACCATGTCAACTAGGTCCGTCTTCTCTTGTCGTCCTTCTGCCTCATCCTCTCGTACTTAGAACTCACAACCTTAATGTCAAGGTCTTGGCGGGACCTCTCGCGTCGTTCCTTCTGCCGTGCAGGGACCGATGGTTTCTGTTATCTACACGCGGTTAACCGCGTTTCTTGGAACTTAAAAGGAGAGGGAGACGGAAAAAAGGCAGTGGAATTATTCTTCACTGCGAGGTCAACTGACCCATATACGAGAATATACTTTCTATTTACGCCACCGTCCGAAGGGACATCTAAATAAGGAAAGAGGAAGCATGCACAGGAGGAGCATGAAGTGGAACATAAGACACAGTGACACAGGTACTCGAACACAATGCGCTAACAAGAGAAGCGATTCGGGTGAGTGAGCCTCTACTCACATTGGGCTCCCATATGATTTGAAGGACTAGAACGGGGGTGGAGATATGGATCGTAGTAAAACCCTTAGCTCTAAAATTAGGTTCTGCGGCCTCGGGCGAAGAAAGGGAGGGCGGGAGCCATCTGCAGGGTCTTCCCTAAGTGAAGCCAAGTTTCGAAATGCCAACATGTCATGATAGAAGCAGAGGAGGTAGGGGAGATCATCCTCGCTTGCTTGGAGAAAACATCTCACTTGCACCATGAAGTTCGTTTCAGACGTTTAATTGGCTTGGCTTGGCTCTGCCGCGTCTTCTTCGCCGTCTGGGAGGGCTTTAGGATCTGATCTGAGGCTAAGTCTTTTTTTACTGTCGCTGACCTCAAGCCCCGTTCTAGCCCTCCAAACGGGCAACACGTGGAAGAGGCACTCATCTTGTGCTGATAAAGGAGCGAGCGGTGACTAATACGTGCGGGTGGTTTTGAAATTAGAGAATATGAGCAGGAAGACAATAGCATCTCCTGGTGGCGCGCGATAGAAGCAATGGGCGCAAGCATGGTCGAGTAACAAGAATTTATGGGAATATGATTCATGACTTTGGATATCGTTTGTCGAACGTACCGTCGTCCACGGGTCTATTCTACCACTGAGCCGCATCCAGTCTTTTGACAGGTTATGAGCCTTTGCCTACTGATGAATGGATGCACACAGCCCAACCTCACCATACAGTAGGATAACGGCGCCTGTGTTCGACTGGACACGGGAATGGGACTCCGGCTCGCGGACGTAGAGTCGGCTAACACCGCTAACGGCTCAAATTGCTGAAAGCGACCAACTGTCCCCCTGCTGGTGCGATGTGATCAACGCTACTTGTCGCGAGAAGGAGCTCCGTTCCTCCAAGAACCAGAACCTCCTCAACCTCCTCTACCCCCGCTGCGAATGCCGCTGCCTTATCATGAGGAGGGGCCGAAGTCCAAACGCCGCGATGTTGCAGGTTACTTTTCGCCGGTCTCCTCACGCTATTGAACCACCTTGTTGAAACCGAACCCAAAGAGGACAAAGACTTCGGAGATCCCAACACTCGCACCAGCAGCGGAGCTCGCAATGCCACCACTACTGGTCGCGGACGAGGGGGATCCACTGCCAGTGGAAGAGTGGATCCAGGTGTCGTGGTGGTATGAGGGTGGAAGCGCCGATGCCGCCCTGATCGTGATGATCGCTTCAAGCGTGATTCAAGGTGACCAGGAGAAAGACACTGAGATCCCGTCGTTGCATTAAAGTATAACTGTAGCCTACATTCGTCCAAACCCAATTAGATTCATTTCCACCTGCGGGAGCCCCTAAGAAGGATTCTGGTCAGGCCCGACCACCTTACACCGACTCTGATCAGGTCAGATACTAGCCAGACCCCCTAAGCCAATGTCCTGACGGAACTGTCTGATGAATCCGTCTGATCAGATGGAGTTCGATCCTGCAGGTGGCCTGATCAGGCTCTAGGTGTTGTCTAACCAAAGCCGCATCTCCGCAGGTCCGAATAGGTTTGGGACGTAGTGGAAACCATCACTCGTGAGTCACACTACATCGCAAGGCAACAGACAGTAGCGTATTTAGGTGACATATCAAAGACTGCAAATGCCTCAGCTCTCGCCATGTTGGCCGTGTTGACTCCGAGAATTATGCGATTGGACTCGAAAAGTGTAATAAGTTGTGTGCTGGCCAGGACGGGGCTGCCAGAGCTTTGGTGGTTTCAGAGACGGTGACTATGGTGGAGAATAACAAGATCCAATGGCGTTGTTTGGGCGTCATCCGGTATTACGTACATATTCATAAACCATTAATACAGCAAACTGAGCAGGAAAAGGACAGGGGAAAGGCCAGGTAACAACAGGTAAAGGCGTAATATTGCATAGAGACAACATTTGAATGTATAGGGTCACTAACCCGAACTCTAAGGGCGCGTCCTCGACTCAAAGAGAACATGATGGAGAACATCAGAAACGGTTTATATACTTTTAAGCCATCCCAGCCCTACAGTTTCACTTGTTCCACTGTCTACAAGGAATTGGAAAGCTGCAATACCAGCACCAGCAATGCAAACGATTCATCGAACTGCCTCCGATGATTGAGAAGTCCGTTGATGGGGCTGGATGACAGACACCCTATCATCCTTGATCGAGCATTACATTCGGCCAGCGGGGATTATACCAGAACCCCCCCAGTACGCAATCGCTCCATCCGAATCCGAATTTTAAGCACGCATTTTATTCATTCTTGGCTCAGAACTCCTACCGAAAGCCACTTGCCTCATTGCTAATGTCCCGCGCGACGAATTAGAGGATATTGGGTCATGGTCGAAAACACGACGATCAGCTTGCGACCCATAGGGCAGATCTGGCTCCACGACCGCGAAGGTCACAACCTGACCGTCATCTCTCACGTTCCCAAGCTCGAATCCATGTTCACAAACTCCAGCTATCACTCTCTTCTCAGACTCTGCTAATAAAAGTGTGCCAGAGAACGTCACCCTTCTCAGTGCCCAGAAATGGCCCTCAATGGGAGATTCATTCCAGGGTGCGCCCATCCAATGGCACTCCCGATGACACATTCCAACCGTTTAGAGGTACTCCCCCGAGCACGCACGGCACAAGGTGCACTGGAGGCGATCATTGCCCCAGATGTGGCATGGACGAACCCCATGGAAAGTCAGACACACATGAAAATTACAGTGCCAAGTGCCCCCTGACCACCGCAATTCTCGGTCACCACCGCGACGCTAAGCTGGGTAACAGCGCTGGCGGGAGATCGCATCGGCATGAGGGCAGACGGCGGAGACGTGACCGAGCTGGCGACAGGTCCAGCTGCGGGAAGAGAACGTGGCATTTGGCGGACTCGACCGCAGTAGAGAGCGCGGCATCCCGGTCGGTACGAAGGAAGACGGAGGAGAGGTCTGCAAGGGTTAGGTTGCGATGGGTGAGGAGGGATTGGCGGCAACGGCAAAGGAAAAGGAAAATGGAAGCCGCGCGGGACCCAGGACGTCGCCGCTGCCTCGAGTAGCACCTCCAACTCCTCGAACACCCCTAACTCCTCGTCCTCTCATGACTCGGTTGGAGTGGCCAGTACTTTCTTTCGAACATATCGCGCACGACTGACGGCTGGATATGCGATTCAGGCGCCACGTGTTGCATGAGCTCCCCTTCTCCACCCTTAGTTCGGATTGGTGCGCCATACGGCTGGCAGATGGGAGGGTCATGTTCTCGAGGGGCCTGGGTAGCATACGGTTTCTTCCCCCGCTCACTCGGTCCAGCGTCATCAGGTTATGAGCCGTCTCTACCGAGCCGGACGTCTGCATTCCACGTCTTGATGCGATAGAGTGCGTATTCGGTACCTCAATGGAGCGGACAGGGAGAATTGGGTAGAGGCTGCGCTGAAAGAAATCGAGGCACACGTGCAGAATGGGGCTTGGGAGCTGGAAAGCGCGCCATCGGCAGCAGATGGATCTCAAAGTCAAAGGATGCCAGAGGGGCTGGTCGATAAGTAAAGGCCGCTTAGTTGCGCAGGGCTTTAGCCAGGAGCTACACAACGATATGGAGGCAGAGGGCAGCGACATTGGAGAGCTCTTTCGCCCTCGGAGAGAACCCACAACTGGCTTTAAAGCCTCCGCTGTCTCCAGCCCGGCCACATCGCGAAGGATTGCCCACATGCCGAGGCCCTCGACAGGCTCGTCTCACAGCGTAACACGAACTACAACAACCGCAACGCAAGGGCAAGTGGTCGAACAATCGTCCTCAGCAAGGGGGCGGTTCCTCATCGTCCGGAAACTCTACCTCCGCGAACGCGGCTGCAACAGCCTCTCCATCCGCCAAAGGTAACCACAACCACAACACTACGAACTCCTCCGCGCCTACTCTTTCTCATGAGTCCGCCGGGGTAGCTACATCATTCCTCTCCTCACGATCGCCTTCAGCTGACGGATGGCTCGTTGATTCAGGCGCCACAAGCAGAATGACAAGCGATCGTAAAGCCTTCACCGCTTTGAGACCGGATCGACGAGCGATCCGACTGGCGGACCGGAGGTTAATGTACTCTGAGGGCATTGGCCCTATTGGCTTTAAATGGATTGGCGAGTGTCGCAAGGAAATAGAGGACTGCATGGAACCGCTTTTCACCCCTTTCACTCCTGTCAGCGAAGCAATTCTCGTAGACTTGACGATGCAAAGCTAGAATACCCGGGGTGGCCCAAAGCGCATTCTTGCAAAGGTGATGAAGATGTGAAGTATTCGTATCTACGGCTCATCAAAGCTTAAGAATCGTTGCGTGATCAGGATATCAAAGTCACCCTTCTCGGGCCTCGAACAGTCGGTGATAACATGGCCTCAAGCAGGCTCATGAACAGGCAGACGACCAAACGATAGAATATTTTCTCTACTAACGTCACTAGGATTCTTGGAGGACCGAACGATGTCCTTCACTCTAGAATCTCTTTCCCCAATATTGAGAGTACCGACTAAGCTCTCAGTAGTGATATCAATTGAGAGGCGAAGTCAGTGTGCGGAGAGAATATCGAATAATGAAGTGCAATCTCCCGACTGTCATACAAAGAATCACCCACATATGGGTGTTGTGAATCGTAATGTGGAATGATCATCGAGAGCACTAGTAACAGAGCATTTCAAGTCCCAACATAAAACAGGCAATAAGAACTTGGACAAGCGCCGCGCTGTTAATATGAACGGAAAAAGAAACGGCCCGTGTCCTTGTGAGGCGCCGCCCCAGAAAAGGTCGGGTCCAAGATGGAACATTAGAGTTCCGCCTGCCCGCGAGTCGAGAACCAAACAAGGCCACGAGGCACGTAATACACGAGCATAGCGTAAGTGAACTGAGCCTTTGATATAAACGTATCAGCCCCTAGACGACATTTAATACACAGGGAAGCTTGGGTCTACATCTCGAGACCATGCCTGTAAGCCACCAACGAGGTCTTTTACCTCGCACACATTTATGAGGGATTTTTCTTCGACTATGGATCGCAGAGCGCTTGCAGCTAGTTGCGAGTCATTTCCTCGTTTGCATATACAGACGAGCAGCGTCTTGGCCTTTGGTGATTCCTTATGTAGCGTAGCCCTGTCGGGTGGAGCTAGTGAGGCCGATGTCAAAGGTGGCT
>Ga0307515_10015492_pt1 | contig 14040 bp, 4 predicted proteins | sample 17_EM_MG_FD_194513 | JGI IMG/M metagenome (GOLD analysis project Ga0307515, IMG submission 194513) | Populus trichocarpa ectomycorrhiza microbial communities from riparian zone in the Pacific Northwest, United States - 17_EM | ecosystem: Host-associated > Plants > Roots > Unclassified | place... | reverse complement strand
AATAAAAGGGCTATTATCTATTAAAATTAAAATATAAGACGCTAAGATATTTATAAAAATAGTAGTATAAGACCTTAATAAATACTACTGCCTTTTAGAGATCTACTACCTAAAGCTTATATAAGCTAAGATGTATACTACCTAAAATCGCGATATTATCTAAGACCTATAAGCTTATAAGGCGCTTACTAATAATATATATTAAGAAACTAAAGATAACCTCCGCGTATTTAAACGTAACATTTAATAGTTAAAAAAGAATAAGATTGTACTAATTGCTATAGTCACTAAAAAAGAAGGTATAATTAAATACCTATAATCTTAGCTTAATAAGTATATTAATAATAACGCTAGATACCTTTTTACTATATATAACGCCACCTAAGTCTTTACGCCCCCGGTAACTTTACCTCCTTAATACTTAATAAAGGGTTAACGTTAAGCAGCTTTACCTAATAGGAACCCTTACTAAAGTAGCAATAATAAAAGCCATAATAATTAAACCTAAACTACTACTATAGGGTCTAATATATGCTACCTTAATCCCCTAGTTTTTTTTAGGGAAACCGTAAGGAATATAGCTACTAGAAGATATAAATCCGTAAAAAACTAACTTAAAGCGCCTACCTTTTTCCTACAGAAGATACTAAGATTGGCTACATTATTAGGCAGATAAAGGGTATACTATTTAATAGACTCTTCGCCTAATAGGAGACTAGTAGCCCCTAAAAGTTGCAGTCTTACTAAAAAGTCCTTAATAATCTTAACCTAATATACCGTAACTATAACCTACTAGCCACTAACCAAGCTAAATTATATACCCTAAAGATAAGCTCTACTAAATTATTTAATAAGTTTTATGTTAAATTCTAGGAATATACTAGAGCCCTTACCTAAGATAACACTAAAGACTAAAAAGATCTCCTTAAAAAAGTTACTTATTACCTTAGTTACGCAGCCGCTAGCTATAACTATAATAATATTTATAATATGGTAGTAGCCCTATAGAAGATTAAATAATAACTAAATTAGATTGCTATTACTAACCCTTACTTAAAGACCTCCTTATAGAAGCCCTCTAGACCTACTAAACCTATATATACTAAGCTACTAACGCCTACCACCCCAAACACCACTAGAGCCAATATTAACCTTTCTATACTAACCTTTCCGTAAAAACTTCTAGATAGAGAGTGTAAGCTACTCTAGAAACTAAAACGCTACTATAAATACTATTAAGAAGGCTACTATTATAATAACCTAAACTACTTAATGGCTAGGTTTAGTAGCTACCACCTAATACCTAGCCTAATACCCTAAATACTAAATATGTTACTATATACTACTACCGTATAAATAAAGATATAGTAATAGCGGTAGAGTTAGATATAGAAGCGGAAAACGCTAAGTTCTAGCTTTAAGTTATAGGTTAGAACGCCCTAATAATAGAGGGATCTATATATTGGCTTACTTAATAGATAACTTAGTAAAGATAAATAAACAAAAATAGATGGTTTTATCTATAATAGGAACTACTGCTAAAAAATAATATAAAAGCCGTTTTATAATTAATTGCGGAGCTACTAATAAATTTATAGATACCTAATTTGTGCGTACTTATAACCTACCTACCTTACCCCTTATTAAAGCCCGCGCTCTATAATTTACTAATAGTAGTTATATCGCATAGAAGATTACCTATATAATGTAACTCTACCTAGATATAAATAGGCACTAGAAAAAACTCTAGGCTTATATTATACTACTAACTAACTACCCTATTATCCTTAAAATAAACTAGCTTAAATAATATAACCCCACTATTAACTAGAAGAAGAAAGAAATAACCTTTAACTCTAAATACTATAGAGAGACTTGCCTAGGGCATAGCCTAGCCGCCTCTATTTACTCCCTAGGATATTAACCTAAGGAATCCCTTATTATCCTACCTATAACTAACTACTATTATATAAGTGCCCTAGCCTTCTACTATATAGTATAAAAAAAAACTAGACCGTTACTGCAGCTTCCTAATTATAACTATATAAGCTTAATAAAGAATAGAATTACGTCCTCTATAGTAATAGAATAGATATAGTTAACCTTTTAAAAGATAACGCCCCTACGGAACTCTATGGACTTTTACCTTTAAACTTTAAAAGGTTTATAAAGCTTAAAAAAGGACTTACTAACAAAGAACTCCGTAAGCTCCTCCCTAAGAGGTACTATAACTTTACTAATATATACTTATAAAAGGGCGTAGATATACTCCCCCTATATTAACCTAATAACTATATTATTAATATTAAATAAGGAAAAATGCTACCTTATAAGAGACCCTACCTAATATTAAAAAATGAACTTCTAGTTATAAAAAAGTATATTAATAAGCACCTTAATAAAGGATTTATTTGTCCTAGCATATTACTAGTAGCCGCCCCTATCCTTCTCGCTAAGAAGCTAGAAGGGGGTATTTAATTCTATATTAACTATAGAGGACTTAACGCTATTATAATTAAAAACTAATACCTAGTACCGCTTATATATAAGACCCTTAAGCGGCTTAGTTAAGCTAAAATCTATACTAAGCTTAATATTATTACCGCCTTTAACTATTTTTAAATACAGGAAGGTAATAAATAGAAAACCGTATTTATATTACGCTTTAGCTAATTTAAATATACCATTATACCCTTCGGCGTATATAACGGCCTAGGCACCTTTTAAAGCTATATTAATAACACCTTATAGGACTACCTTAATAACTTCTACTCTGCGTACCTAGATAATATACTTATTTATAGTAATAACTCTTTTAAGTATACCAAATACGTTTAAAAGGTTTTATAGCGCCTTAGGGACATAGGACTTTATATTAATTTAAAGAAATGCAAATTCTTAGTTATAGAAGTAAAATACCTTAAACTAATTATTACTATTAAGGGTGTCCGTATAGACCCTAAAAAGGTATATATAATTACTAAATAGTAAGCCCCTAACTATATTAAGGATATATAAGCCTTTTTTTGTTTTACTAACTTCTATTAGAAATTTATATACAACTTCTTAAGCGTAGTAGCACTACTTATAGCAATAATATAAACAAAGGGCCTTTCTATAAAAGAAAGAAAAACATACCTACGCTTTACCTAGACGCCTAAATGCGAGAAGGCGTTCTAAGACCTTAGAAATGCCTTTACTAAAGCATTTATCCTAGCTTACTTTATACTAGGATGATAATTCTATTTTAAAACTAACTTCTTAGACCACGTTAACGCAGGCATCCTCTTCTAAATAGGTAATAACGGTATCCTTTACCTAGTCGCATTTTACTTATCTAAGCTTATACTATAAGAATATAACTACGAAATTTATAATAAAGAACTCCTTATAATTATATAAGCATTTAAAGAATTCTAACTAGAACTTTCCTTAGTAGAGCCTAACTAGCTAACTAAAGTCCTTATAGACTATTATAACCTTAAGTACTTTATAACTATAAAGTAGCTAAACTAACGCTAAGTATATTAAAACGAGTTCCTTTCTAGTTTTAACTTTAAAATTATATATAAACTAAGAGTATAAAGTACTAAACCTAATAGCCTAATACGCCGCTTATAAGACCTTCCTTAGTTTAAAGATAACCCCTATAATTAGTTCTAATAATAGACAATCCTGAAAGTATAAAATTTAGCCTTAGGCATACTACCTATAATAGAGCTAACTATACCTTAGCTTTATACTACAGAACTAAAGTTACCTCCTAAAATTAATAAGCTTATTATTATAGTATATAATACCTCTATTAACCTATTACTGTATTAACTTATTACTGTAAAGACTACTAGCGCCTATACGCTACCTACTAACCTCTAAAGCTTAGGCTAGATTAATATAGCAGCCTTAAAAGTAAAAGAGAATAGGCTCTATTATAAAGGCCGCCTATTTATCCCTAACTTAGAAAATCTATAACAGTAACTAATCTAAATAGCCTATAACCTCTAATTAAGCGGCTACCTAGGTAGAGGAGGAACCTATAAGCTTCTTAGCCGATACTACTTCTAGCTAAAAAATAATAGACTTAGTTAAACGCTTTATAGGCGCCTGCTATAGTTATAAGCGCGCTAAGGCCTTTAATATAAAGTACTAAGGATTACTATACCCTTTACTAGTACCTATATAATAATAAGTAGATATCGCTATAGATTTCGTTGTTAACCTACTACCCTATAAACGACATGGCCGTACCTATAAGAATATTCTTATAATAATATGCCGACTTATAAAAGAGCGCTACTACGTCCTAACTAAAGGCGTAGCTGTTAGCAACGTTACTAACGCTTTCCTTTATAAAGTTTACTAACTATATAGGTTACCTAACTTAATTACGTCTAACTAAGGTATATAATTTAACTCTAATATATAGAGGCGAATCTACTAACGCCTTGGCATCTCTATTAAGATATTTATATCCTTCTACTATAAAACTACTAGGTAACTAGAAAACGCTAATGCTAGTATAAAAGTATACCTATAATAGGTAGTCGCCTATAGTTAAGATAACTAAGTAGATTACCTTCTACTAGGTAAATTTATAGCGAATAACTACGTCTTAACTACTATAGGACTTACCCCGTTCTTTATAAATAAGGGTTATTACCCCTAATCCGGTATAGAGCCACTAAAACCTATTAATAAGAAACTGCTATATAGAAAACGCCTTAAGATGCTACTTACTAACTAGTATATTAACTATATAAAAAATCTACTTAACTACTATAAGAGAGAAATGGCCTAGGCTTAAGTAAAGTAGGCCTACTTTACTAACTATTATAGAACGCCACTACCGGAGATGCGTATTGGCAACTAGGTATAGCTAAATATACATAATATCTCTATATAGAGGCCTAGAAAGTTACTTAATTATAAAAACCTTAGCCCTTATTTAATTAAACAAGTTATTAATAGGGGAGCTATATATAAGCTATAACTCCTACCTACTCTAACTACCTATGGGATATAGCCTATATTTTACCTATAGCTATTATACCTCTATTAGCCTAACCCCTTACTAGGGCAGATATAGCCTAAACCCCTATTAGTACTAATCTAAGATAAAAATAAAGATGAGAACTATAAGAAGTGGACCGTTAAATAAATTATTAACTCTAAATACTTTAGTAAAGGTAGAGGACGACGGCTCTACTATAGAGCTATATATATAGGATTTAATATAGATTAGCTAGAATAGCAACTATAGGAAGACTTTAAAAATGCAAAGGATCTAATCAGCGACTTTTACTATGCGAACCTATAGAAAATAGGCCTAAGTAGAGATTTTATACCTAATCCCCTATAGGAGCCCTTATAGAGTTAAACCGTTATATATTGCTATATAAGGGCAAATTACTATTAAATTACCGTTATATTATAGTAAAGTGCGATTATATAACCGGAATATTATTAAGATATTTAGGAACTTTAACCGGCGGTTAAAGTTATCTAATTAGTTAGATTTTTAGATGCTAAGCCTTATTATATAACATTATTTTAAGCCTTTAGTAACACCCCCCTTTCTTCTTTTCTATACCTTAAGTGTCCCTTCTATATATATATAGTAACTATAGCGTCGCTAGGGCTCCACCTCTATAGGAAAAGAGGTAGTATTACGGAACCCTATTGTAGGGGCCTCTATAGGAGAGCCCCGTGCTCTTGCGTATACCTTACGTATAGCTTATATTAGCTACGCGTAGGTATATTACCTCCTTACGCCCTTAACCCTTATAATCGATCGCGTAACGTTTTATAGACTCCCTAAATACATACGCTCTATAGCCACTACCCCCGTTCCGTAACATTAGGGCAGTTATAAAATAACACTTTAGGTTATTAAAAGCTTATTTATATTTAGTAGTTTATTTAAATTTTAGATTCTTCTTTATTAAGTTTACTAATAGCTAAATAATTTTTAAGAAGTAATTAATAAATTAAGAATAGAAATTTATATAACCTAAAAATCTTTAAATATTTTATACGCTACTAAAACTTTCCTAGTTTGTAATTATAGCTACTTTTTTAGGGTCTATTTTAATTCCGTTACGGAATATAATTAGGCCTAAGTATATAATTTTAGACGCGTAAAACTTATATTTCTTAATATTGCATTATAAGCCTATATTTTATAGGTGTTTAAAGACTATTTAGATGTTTTTAATACTTTAAAGTAAAAATAAGTAGAGTAATATATTATTAATATATACGGTAATAAATACGTTAAGGAATTTATAAAGTATATTATTAATATATTGCTAAAATATACCTAGACCGTTCTTTATACTAAGTAGTATAGGTAAGGCAAATAGAAATTAACTAGGGTAAATAAATCCTTTTTTTAGATAATTATTAAGGTATTATTATATTATAAGCAATTTTTCTTATAATATACTATATAGTAATCTATTATTCACACGCTTGCGGAGAAGAGGATTAAGAATTAATCTGATTGGTGGGTACAGGCTCAAAGGCATTAATTGAGAATGGGTATATTCGCAAGGCCATTTGTAGGGGATTGCCCTGCCTTAACTAAACGTGATGCCTATAGACCCGTGCGCAAGTATATTACTACAGTATCTATTTATAAAGCCTAAAATATATAACTAAAGAAAAGGTGTAAGTGGGAGGGAAAGCAAGTAAGTAAGGCTTAATTTTATAAATGTTGATAATATTAGTGTTGCTGAGATGTAGGGGTGCTGTAGTGCTTGCTTAGCTATATAGATATATCTATTTATTATTTACACGCTTACGGAGAAGAGGATTAAGAATTAATCTGATTAGTGGGTACGGGCTTAAAGGCATTAATTAAAAATGGGTATATTCGCAAGGCCATTTATAGGGGATTACCCTACTTTAACTAAACGTAATACCTATAGACCTAGAAGCGCAGCGCCCGTACTATATAAGGTAGAATAGGGGGAAAAAAGAAAAAGAAAAAAAAGGGGGGGAAGGAGAGATTTAAGTTAATATATTAGCGTGCCAAAATAGGCACTCCTGTACGCTGTTGTGTCTAAATACCTTCGCCTATTATATCTAGGGCGAGTAATAATAAGAACAGTATTGGCGTTTTATGTTAGAAGTTTATACTTAGCCAGAATAGGTCTTTTAGGGATAATAAATAGTAAAGCTGGAACGCTTGTAAGGACCACCGGCCCAGTTACTATATTTAGCCGTCCGTAAAACCGTTGTCTTAAGCGTATTAAGTAGCGCCTTTCTAAAATAAGTGTCCGTTATAGAGCTTAAAGTAGAGGCCGAGAGCGGTAACTTTATACTTTAGTTTATTTCTAACCGCGTAGCTTATAAAGGCCGATCTTTTAAAGCGGAAGAGAGGGGCGTTTCTGGGTTAGGGGTTGTTTTTAAACAGGTGTTTTATAGCTTAAACTACGCATTTAGGTTGCCCTAAAGCGGTAATTATAATTAAAACTCCTTAGTAATTAACATCTGTTTTACTACGCTTTAGACGTAATATTATATAGTCCTCTACTAGCGTTATATTGTTTCTAGTATATTTTATAATAGAGAAGGCGTAGCTATCTTTTTAAGCCTTAATATAGGTAATCTCGCCTAGATAAAGGAATCCCGTAAAGGCCGTAGTAACGGCAGCGTTAAAGTTAAGATCTTTAACGGATTAGGCATTTAGGGTAACTAATTAGGCGAGGATATCTTTAGTAATTGGCAATCTTTTAGCCGTAGTAGAGGGATTTATGGATATTACACCGTCTAGGATCCTCTTAATAATAGAATTATTAAAGACGGAGGTGTTATAATTAGCGTTAATATAGTGGGATTAAATTGCGGAGATGTAGGCTCTAACTATAGTAGGCTTAATATAGCTTATTCCTAGACTAGCATTGCTAAAGATCTGTTAGGTAATCTATTCTTTTAGGTAGTAGAGGGGTACTAGGTACTTTACCACTCTATAAAGATTATAGTAGCCCTCCTAACTCTTAATTACGGGATAGTATAAATCTCTTATTTTATTGGAGAGGCCATGCTATAATAGTTGGCCGAAGCATTCTAAGGGAGCTTTTACCTTAATTTAGAAATTAAGTAAGGGGTCTTTAAAAGGGACCAGGTCTCCTATTTTAGCATTAAATTAAATATAATAAAGAAGCGTATAGTAATGGTAAATTAGAAGTATCCTAATGCGGGTATAGTAATAATACCCTATCGCGATTAAAACGAGATAGAGTATTAGCTAGCCTATTTTCTATAGAGGAAACCTACTCCGTATAGAGCGTAATATTATAGGCTATAGCTAGTTAGAGGATCTTATAGAGCGGGTAATTACTTAGTCCTTTTATTACTGTATTCTGGAATTCTAAGAGTGCTATTATATTATCCGTATAGATATAGACTAAGCTATGCTCCTACTATATTGCCTAGAGCTAGAACGAGGTTATAATCGCTTAGACCTTCCGCTTATTAATTAGGGTAAGGCGGTGTTCTATATTAGGGTAGTAGCTTAAAGAATCGTCTTAGGGTAGAGATACCGAATAGGGCGGCTATGTTATCCCTTAAGAATCCTTAAGGAAAAAAAAGGCCCTATAACTAAGAATCCCGGATATATTTAAGAAGAGATAGAATTATTTTTAATCCGTATTATTAAAGAAGAGGATACTATTTAAAAGGGTAAGAGCATCCCTCCACCATAATAAGTCTTGGCGAAGTTTAGCTGTTAGCCGTTAGTAAGGATAACCACCTACCTTTATAAAAGTAGAGATAAACTCTTAGATAGAGCGGTTATATAAACGCCTAAGCCTAATTACCTAGGCGCTTTAAGCGAGTCTACTAGCTAGTTTTTAACTCTAAACTAGCATTAGGGATCTACTACTTAACGCTTTATTAATCTCCTTAATTATAGTGGCCTGTTTTAAAGGAGAAAGATATAGCTTAGACTTTAGAGTATCTATAATATAACCTAGGACTTTAGCTGTGGTGCCTTTAATATTCTTTAATTTATTTCATGGGATGCCTAATTTATTACTTAATTAGTTATATATACTAAGCAATTAAGGGAGGATAGAAGCGTTAGAGAGTATAAAGATAAAGTTATTTAGATAATACTCTAAGGCGGTATTTAGGATATATTAAATAAGTATCTAGTGGAATCCCTCCGCAAAAAGATTAAATAAAAAGGGTATAGTTTAAAGGCCGAATAAGAGGTAATGTTTAAAATACACTATACCCTTCTAGGAGAACCCCATAAGGCGTTAAACTTTAATAAAAAGTGGGATATTCCAAAAGGCGTCCTTAATATCCCTCTTAATAATTATGCAACTATGGCCTATATATATAACGTATTAGAGAACCTAATTAACTATTAAATATTATAGTGTGGCGAATACTATAGGGATTAAGTTATTAACAGATCGGCTAGATGGTGAGGATAAGTTATAAATACGGCGCTATCCCCTATCCGCTTTAGGTACTAAACCTAGCGGTAAGGATATAATAGGAGATATTGCTATTATAATCCTACCTATATTTAGATCGGCGCTAATCTTCTTTAAGATTAGGACTGTATTTGCGGCTATTAAGGCTTAGTTCTTCTAGAAGAGGAGCTTAATTTTTAGGTCTGCCCTAATCTGGCATCTAAACTTTAAGATACTGATAATATTATATTAGAGGTTGCCGGGGTATAGGGATAGATAACACTCCCATACTTAAATAATTAAGGGGGAAAGAGAGTTCTGTAGAGGAGAGGAGGGTAAGAAGACTGGAAATAATAGTATAGTATTTGGCCTACCCGTACTATAAGGGTAGAGTACGGTTTTGGTGGAGTATAGGTATAGCTTAATAAAATCCTTTTCCTCCTCTTCCTTTTCCTTATTAACACTTTTCTCTAGTAATTGCTACTTACAATTTCTCGTAGTATATAGGCCACCGCACTTGCTATAGGTATGCGGGAACTTGCAATCCTTGCCTAGGTTATACTTCCCTTTATTAAAGCTATAATAGGTCCTTAAGATATTAGTACTTACTCGCGCGCATTTTAAGATAGATATAGATTTATAAGTACTAGGATTGTAATAGATATCTAGGAAGTTACTAGAGATCTTCTAGTTAGCTAGCTCTAACTGGTTCTTTTAAATAACTATAAAGTGGTACTTTAAGGCCATAGTTATTAAGGGAGTAATTTAGTAGGTGGTAAATAGCTAGATAACTTAATTGTAAAAGGCAAGTATTTAGGGAATAAGATTTACTAAAAGATTCTTATATATAATAATTAAAATTATTATATAGTTAAGGAAGCCCTCTACCCACACTTTAACTAATAGGTAGTCCTTTATTATCCCTTCTTTCGGTCTTATAAAAAGGACGCTATTAATAATAAGGATATTATTCTAAGGTTTAGACTAGAGCTGGTATATCCAGAGGCGAGAGAGGTTATTAGGTAAGAAAGTACCTTAAAATACCTTAAGTATCTCTTTATTTGGGACGCTAGGGAGGAGGGTATTTAGGATATTGGCTGTATAGGGGAGCAACTTACCTAGTTTATTAATTAGGGTTAAGGATAACACTGCCGTAGCTAATTTTGCTATTACTGTAGCGAGGCTTAATATATAGAGTTTAGTCGCCCGATCTTCCTGTTCTTTTTAAATATGTAGTATTTTAGTACGGTCCTCCTGTTCCTAAAGGAGTCTTATTTTCCGGTTAGTTACTTAGTCCTTAACCTCCTTTACCTAAGCTCTTCTAATTCTTAGGTCCTCCTCATATAGTTATTAAAGCCGTTTTTTAGCTTTTTTAGCGGCTAAAGTCTCGCGTTAAGCCGTGGAGAGAGGCGCCATTATAGAGGATGGAGACTATAATGCCGGTGTATCGCCTAAAGGTGTAGGGGAAGGTAAGGGAGACTAGTAGGTAACCTCTAAGGAGTTTAGCTCGTTAAGTGTATTATTGTTGGTTAAGTTTTTAAGGTTTTTATAGACGATTCGCGAAGGTTTAGACGAGCGTATAGGTTGTTAAGTTATTAATAGCAACAATTAATTATTAGAAATTGAGTAAATAAGGCATTGGCTCTTAAATGAGACTAATATGGAAAGCAAGCAAGCAAGGCTCAATTTTGTGAATGTTGATAATGTTGGTGTTGCTGAGATGCAGGGGTGCTGCAGTGCTCGCTTGGCCATATAGACATATCCAACTAAACTTTAGTGTTATACTAGGTTTAAGTTCTATCTTAAAATTATACTTATCTTAGTATTAGGGCAGTTAGTCTATAAATTGTTTTTTAAAACTTATTAATTGGGTTATAATACTCTTTAGGTATAAGAGGTTAAGAATTAATATATTACTTTAATTCTAGTGCTTTCTAAATATGTTTTATTATTACTATAAAGATTTTATAGTTTTATTTTCTTACTAATAAAATAAAGGGCGCGGCCTATACTATATAAAATTTAAAATCTTTTAATAAAACGTCTTTATATTCTTTACTATAGTTAATAGTCGTGGCTTTATTATATAGGTTTAAGATTTATAGTAAGGGCAATTTATATTATATTATATTTAAATAGTTATATATATTTATAGAGTAAGTAGTTTTTTAAGTTATATAAGTTATAATTATAATTAATATAATCACTTAGGATAAAAATAGGTAGGAATAGAATATAGTAATAAAGCTTTAGTGTTAAGAAAGTTATTTATTAATTTCCCTACTATATAGTCGGCGGTAACTAAAAAGCGCTAAGCCAGCTGTTTTATATATAAAAAACGTCCGTACGGGCTTTCTTAAAAAAAAGTTAATATAGACGCATCTACGCGTCACCGTGTATATTATCTAGAGTTCCATTTAAATCACTATTTACCTATATTTACACCCATATACCTAATTAGGAAATTAGTATATAATCAATGTAATCAATGTAATCAATTAGAATCAGGTGCGGTGATTCTATAATAATCAAAATCAATGGGCTGATTACGATTACGTTGATTATATGCATCCCTGTAGCCAAGGCTGCTGCCTAGACTCAGTCACCTCTGATGACGTTCCTTAAGTCCTCTCTGCCAGTTAAAATAATGGAACTAACCAAACAGCTGTGTAGCCTGTAGATTTTCCTCCTTAAACAATTAGACGCCATTTTGGCTGTCGGTTTTAGAAGTTTGTGACGCCGATTTCTGATGCTGACTTGCCACTAAAGCTCCCTAAACCTGTAACAAAAGGCACTGCCTCCAACAGATGGAAACACTTGACGAAATGGAGTATTGACAGAGAGGACTGTGCACCTGGCAGCACTTGTCTGCCAGATTGTATGGAAGATTTGTGGAATGAGTGGGTCACCTGTCTTTATACTCGAGTTATGCGACGTTAATATAATGTAGATGCTGGATGTATATCAGGAAAGACGATCTCCGTGCCTATGAGACCGTGTCTGTTTGTACTCTATACACCTTCTTTGACTAGCTACTCAGTCGGCAGCGAGGGAAAGGAGGAAGGAAATGCTGAGGAATTAAGATTGCTAGTTCCCTTGGATCGTACTGGAAGGTATACCGGCCAGTATATAAGAGAGCAATGGGTGTTAAGCTGGATGGGAAAATGAACTAGAGCATGCACAAGGTATTACGTCCCGCCTTCCGCTTAAACTTTATATGTCTGTTAAGTCTAATCTTGACTACAGATAAAGTATAGCTGAACAACACCGCTGCCAGGATACACCCTATAACGATAGCCCATCCGGCCCAACCTTTCCACTCCACTTGGTAATGTGTCTAGGGAGGTAGCTTATTCCCTCAGTACACCTACTCCGTTCCAGTCCCAAACAAGGCATAACATGTATTGTACTGATACTCGAGTGACCCGTGCCAGTAAGTAGCCATATCCTTCTTTGTGATAGCCCAGGCCTCATCAAGCGTATCCACCAGCCAATCTGGCAGTGGGTCTTTTTCAAAGAAATCCAGATTCTTCTGCAGCTGCTCGACACTCGAAACGCCAATGATAATACCGTCGTTACAGCCTTGGCCCATGTCCCCCGAAGAATGGAACTTGAGGACAGAATGGTGAACAAGCCAGCGCAACGCGATCTCGACTAAAGAGAAGACTTCCTCTCCACTATTCTTCTCCTTCGAAGCAGCTAGACGGTCCTCGATTAGATCCAGCGCCTCGAATGCGCTGTCTTTGAAATATCGCGACCGATACAATGCTCCCAGCGTCCCTGGCGGTCCGCTGAACCGACCGCTCGCCGGCACCTCGGTTTTAGATCGGATCTTGCCCGATAACAGCCCGCCCACGAGCGGGTTGTACACGACTATGTCGAGACCGTAGCGCCTGCAAGCAGGGACAAGCTCGGGTTCGATACCGCGGGCCAGGACGTTGTATAGCGCTTGGTAGATCGTGGGACGGATCCAGCCTTTGAGGTTGCACAGGGTGACAATCTCGGCGACCTCATATGCCGCGAAGTTGGAAAGGCCGAGGTGTGTAAAACGACCTTGCTTATAGAGGTCGTCTAGGGCTTCTAGGGTCTCTGAGAATGGCGTGCTGCGGTCCTGTGAGATTACGTTAGTACACGTTCACGTGTACAGCCGAAATGCAAGAAGTCATCGGCAGAACCTTACAGCAGCATGCAGATAAAGTATCTGTAGATGTGGTTAGTAATTTTGTGTTCCTCACTAAGATGGTGCACCGGGCGTATGAGTAGAGGAACCTATGCTAAAGAGGCGCGGGGCGAACTTACATCCACGTGGTCGGTGCCGAGCCCTCTCAAACTCGTTTCTACGGACTCGAATACTTCTTTTCTAGCATTATCTCCAGCCGCATTCGGATACTTCACCTTGGTAGCCAAGGAGAAGCCCTTCTTCTTCCATTCTGCAGATCTCACAAATGCCTCCTGATGGCCACGAAGGTATACCTGTCAATCGGAAGTCCGTGCGCAGATGTCAGGAAAGGAAAACTCGTGTGAAGATTGATCTATGAAGAAAATGAAGCTATATATACACGTGGTTGACTGAGTCGGTGACCGAGTCAAGGGGTCGGTGACCGAGTCAAGG
>Ga0307515_10015491_pt1 | contig 14040 bp, 14 predicted proteins | sample 17_EM_MG_FD_194513 | JGI IMG/M metagenome (GOLD analysis project Ga0307515, IMG submission 194513) | Populus trichocarpa ectomycorrhiza microbial communities from riparian zone in the Pacific Northwest, United States - 17_EM | ecosystem: Host-associated > Plants > Roots > Unclassified | place... | reverse complement strand
CATTCCAACGGGTTGATCTCGTATAAGCACAACGTCGTGCGGCCTGACGGTCTCGGAGCCCGTGAGGCGTTGAGATTCCGTGTCAAAGCACTGGAAGAGAAGGTCGCCGTGACAAAGGGGAGGAAGGAGAAGAAGAAGCTGGAGGCAATGTTGGAGGAGGCTATTGACGCGGAGATGGATTTACTCGTTGAAGAAGGTGGGGACGACGATTTCGCTGGGATGGAACTTGATGATGAGGATGGGAATGAAGAATTCCCCGAGGATGAACACTCCGACGATGACCAGGGAGACACCGGGAGCATCGTCAGCTCAAGGAGTAGGGGCAAGGGTAAGGGCAAATCGAAAGCGACGAATGAGGACCATAACGAAGACGGCGAACCATCCTCCTTCTCTAGGATCCCAACCTCTGTCCTCCATCAACACCTCTCGCTTCCCACCACTGCAGCCTCCATCGACTCTGATTCCTCCACGAAATTCGATCTCTCCAAAACGTCCACTCCGTTCGTTGTGGAGATCAATCCTGGGGAGATGCTTTATCTCCCAGCTTCGTGGTGGCACGAAGTAACTTCTTCCTCTCCCGATAACAGCAGGAGTAACGTCCATATGGCGTTTAACTACTGGTTCTACCCTCCTGACGGGTTGAAGGGGTTTGACGAACCTTATCAAGATGACACCGTTTGGGGATACTTGAGAGGCACAGTCAATGGAATGGCCAGCGGCGCGGAAAGGGTGCAGGAAACTTCGCCCTCAAAAAGAAAACGGGATGTGGGTGGGAGCGGCAAAAAAGCCAAGAAGGCAAAGTGCTGAGGGTTGATTGACCGAAGCTCGTACATTGTTCATAGTATTCTCATAACATCTCTTGTATTACAATCACAGGAAACAGGAGCGTGGGCAACGAGGAAGGCAGGACGAACAGGAAGAATATCGGACAGAAATCGCGCGAAGGAATCGGTGGCGCTCAAGGTCAAGGGGACGTGAGAAGATACAAGTAGGCAAGTTATCCGACAATCTTAATCGTGACGGTGATCCCAGACGAGAGCGAGCGGGTCGGTTTTAGGGCAATTATCATTGTCGTTAGCTTCGATCAGAACCCCAGTTTTCCGGCTTCAGTAACGGTCAACGAGCGAGCATTGATGCGCATACAGTGGTGTGAACTCACGGTGCTATACTTGCAGAACGCACACAACTCTTACCGGTAGCGGGGTTGTGCACCGTGTCCAGGGTGTACGGGTCCGAGAACAAGCTCCCCGACACACCCAACAGGGCGGATCCCTGGTACCCGACTTGGTCGGCGTACCTCGGATGAGAGGTCAAGGTACCAGTTGTGGGACCCGTTTGAGCCGGTGATCGCGACGTCCGAATCTCGCTGAGTTGCAAAGCTCGGGGACTCATTTCCGAAAGAATAACCGTCGAGGGTGTTTTCCTCAGAGGAAAAGCAATCGAAGCCCATGCCAGCAAAGTTGTTGAAAGACATATCTAGTATCGAGGAGGTGGGAGAGGCAAGAAGGATACGGATATGCGGTGAGCAGATGGGGGGCATCCCCCCCTCCTGAGTACGCGTCTCCTCGTTCATATCCATCGGGAAAATTTTGAGGATAATAAGGGAGTAGGGTACGTCGAGGACTTTTTTCTCACCGCCTTGGCACACGGATTCTTGGGCGAGGGGAGTATGTGGCAGACGAGGAGTGGGCACTTTTGCGATTGGGCCAACAATTTTGCTGGAACCATGGTCACCTACGAACCAGGTTCCCGGTCGTTTAACTACGGAGTTTCATCTCCGCACCGCGGTTTGTAAATGTTCGATGAGTAAGTGGGATGATTAATGCCTTTCACACCTCCGGAAAGAATGATCAGCGTGCCTCTCCATTCAGTTCGTTCGAAAGAGTCTTAATAGCGAACATCCACAAGTGTGGTGATACACGATCCGACTCCCCCTCTTTTCCTTTCGGCATCTCCTTTCTCTCCCCCCTTTCGCCATCGCCATTGGGTCAAGAACCGAGGAACGAAGGGTTACACGCACTGTACTTGTGCGCTAGTCTAGCGGCTGTAACGGGTTTGGAAGGTCAAAAATGGGCCGTTTTGTGGGCGTGCCTGGCCCCGTCCTTGTGACATCAAAGATCAACACGGCCCTGAGCTGTCCTGCCCGCACACTGGGCAAGGCGAGTCATAGCTGCCAGGAAGACGCGTACGCGTTCCTCCCTCCCGCTCATCACGCGTATCGGTGTGCTCTCTATGCGTGTTTGCCAACCAGCATTCAGCGTGCCAGCGGCGACAGGGAGATGGTGGACCTTCGCGTGTGGGCAGCGTTCACGATAATGAGAGTGTGTGGGAAGTCCGGATACTCCCGAAGAAAACTTCACGCAAGGAAACCGTTGAGCCAGTGATGTGTCGATTTACCTTGGCTTTCGGTGTTGTAGTAGATAGGTAGATAAAGGTCACAGAAGCAAATAATAATAACTATACAAAGGAGTGTAGAACCCGGGCAAAAAATGCGAGAATAAAAACCACAGCACCCAGGATTCCCGCGTGGTCCCCCACCGTGGTACTAACTGGGCGGCACCCTGGTTAACTTCGCAGATCGGACGGGATGCGGTGCTTTCAAGGTCCTATGGCCGTGGATATCTGTTGTGCTTCCCGGCGATCTATAAACCACTTCTCCTTGACCCTATTCTGGGTTCACCACTGAACTCTGGCACCCAATCACTCCAGGGTTCGGCATTCGATGGTGTATCCATATTTATTCGAAATATTAACACTCGTTATATCTACGCTCGGAGGGAGTCAAACACCCATCTAGATCCGAACTCATCATCTCGGACATTCTCATCGCTCAAAACCTTTTCCCTGATTTCAAAGCGGTCCACGTAAGGAGCCAACATCGAAGCAAGACCCGGAGGGGGATGCAGAGGTGCCTCGATGACAAGACTGTGCAAGCGACACCCTCTCTGGTTTCGTTCAGCACAGTAATCCACTAATCTCTCCACCAATTCTTTCTGGTTGCCACCTCCGCCTTCTCCCTGCGGTTCTTTGCCAAACACGAGGTGCGAGAGGCATAGGTCCTGTAACGCATGGTTTGGTGAGGTCTGGAACATTGCCCAAACCGAATTATCCAGCAAGTCCGGTGACTGTTCGACCCTGAGTTTCTGGAGGGAGTGTAGCGTTCCAAAAATCTGGTCCCATTGTAATGTAGTAGTGTTGTATCCCACGGGTTGTTCGTGAACAACAGTGAGATCTTCAATGACCCCGGCGGCCATGGCCCGGTGGAAGAACGGCATCATGAAACTGTCGAAGTGACTGCACATAATATTGTCCCAGTTGATGCAGAAATCGAAGTTGGGAGCGGCAATGATGCAAGTTGGCCAAGGATCTACCGCATACGTGCAGCGGTGAAGGTTGGTAAGATGAGGAAATCCGGGATGATTTGGGAGAGCTAGGTCAAATACGAGCTCAAGAGGGACAGCGGTCGGTCTGTAGAAGGATTCGACAAAATTTTTCACATGCGCGGAAATGGGGATCTTGAGGTGAATCAGTATCCACCCAACATCGTATGCATCGCGTTGCCCGAGATATAGACGCTGCAAATTATGAAGCTGGATGACACGAGTGGCTGGGGGGAGGGTGGTGGTGCCGGGGGCCAGCCGGGGACCGGCATTTGCCACCGAAAGAACCGCGAGCTGAGGGCTCGATTCGAGAATTCCAAGGAATATCTCCATTGGAGGGGCGAAACCAGCGTGCCGTTGGTCGTGTATGAAAAACTCCACCAAGTTCTGGAAACGTCCTGGGACCCAAGGGGTCTTGACAAGGAGTAGCTTCAAGTAACGGATCGGTGATAGAGGAATCGCAACGGGTCTCCACTCGGGGAACTCCTCCAAACGGGGGTGCCGGGTGTAGCTGTGCCTAGCGCTGATAGAGACATCCGTGAGGATGGGGAACATCGCGGAAAGTTCGGGTTCGATCTCCTTTAGATGGTCTACTGGCAAATCCAGGACCAATTTACGAATGCAATTGCTGTAGAGGAGGAGCATCTGTCTGACGGCCCAACGTTGATTCAATGTTGGGGCAACGAAGGAGGTTTCCAAGGCGACTTGGATAGGTTGATTGGTGATGCAGTGTTGCAGCAACTGCGCAGGCGGGATTGAGAAGTCGATCCTGGACCATAAAGAGGAAACCGAGGACGCAATGTACGTCCAACGATGACAGATTTGCAGGAGGATCGTGGGGCTCGAGCCTGATAGGATTACGAGGCACTTGAAAATCTTGACGAGTAATTCGGGGGGTAAACTCGAGATCGGCGAAGACGAATTATCCATCGGTGCGCGAGGATATGAGGTCGTCACGGTCTTCTAAACGCGAAGCACTTGGTAAGGAGCTATAGTTATGGCGCAAATGACGGTCACCTACGCGGTCAGGATCTTGAGTCTGGGTGGATCAGTGGACAACGAGGGTCGGAGGATGCCGACCATCTTTTATTTGACGACCAGGACCGGGCCCACGGAACATGCACCTCGGTAACCGAATCCACGGCCTCTCGAGTAATGCGATGGAGGGTACATGACATCCCCGCTCTCCGAACTTCACGGAGCAGACCAGCATAACCCGATTTTTCTTGATCCTCAACCCAGTACCGAAGTTTCTTCCTCCTCACCGCCATTCTCAAAACACCACACTCATGACTTTTATAAGACGTATATGCGGTCATTCAACGCGTTCCATTAGATCCACGACACGGATACCGTCTCGAACGCGCTGTTGAGAGTGAGTGGTTCGACCACACTCCACCGGTCTTCGCGGATACGGAGATTGAAGCCAGACGCCACGGCCATTGGCGTTCATCTGCCGTATTGTTTGTTTGGGGTTTGAGAAACACGATACGTTGAATCCCCAGGGAATTTCATCGTCCGCCCCACACTTGAGAGCACGATACACGAGACAACAATCTACAAGAGAAACAGTGGTAACAGGTAACAAGCGCCAAGGCGAAAAATGTTCGTAGGTGTCTCGAGATAATAAAAGAAAGCTAAAGATGGAGAGACTGTTCTAATCTTCGTCTGCTTCGGGACAGACAAAACCGCAGTCGCTCTGCCTAGAGGGCGAGGGCGCGGGTAGAAGAAAGCAGAGAGAGAATGGCGACCACGACAGCGGAGAGAAACATGACTAAAGCAGTGGAAGGAGATACGCCCTGGAGATTTTAAGAAAAGGCTGAAATCCCTAGTGAGATCCTAAGGGGCTAGGATTTCGACGGTTTCCAAGCACCTCTTGTACGAATTCCACCGGAGTGACACATGAATGGGAACGTTGAACAGAGGCTCAACCCTGCTGATTGTCCTCCCAGAGGACGAACATATGTACGCCACGATTCGATAGACTATAGTGCATAATTATCATACCACCGAAACATGCAAAAAAAGGCGAAAAGCCCATGGTGATTGAAAAACAAATCATTGGGTGGAGAGACCCAGCTCTCCATTCCTCTAACCGCGCAACTTGAAACCCAACTTCACGTCATCTTCCCCAGACTCTTCATGATATTGGCAATGGCAAAGATCGACTTCGCCACCTGCCTCGACTCCTTCATGATCGTATCGGGAGGGCCCGCCTGAAGCTCGCTCAACTTGTTCGCGTTATCGCTGAGCTGCTTCAGATGCTCCCTGCCCTGTTGCACAGAATTAGGGGGGAGGTTATCTTTGCAGACGGCGACGATGCTCGCAACGATCGTGATGATCTGCGTGACGTTCTCGCCAAGGGTAGGCGGAGGAGTTGGACTGCGAATCCCGTTGACGACGTTCTGGATTGCCACCACGATAGCGTCGGACTGTGCCTCGAGATATGGCTAAGGACCAAAAAGGTCAGCGACCCGCAAAGCTATCGACAACACAATAACGCTACACCTTTAATTCGTTCCACGCATCATCCGGTGCTTCCTGAGCTGTCGAATCACTGCCCATCACCCTGTTCGTTCGCCTTTCGAAAATCGGCGGGGGCGAGCTACCGTCTGAACTGTTCGATGGATCGGATAGTCCCGTCCCGTTCCTAGTCCCCTTTCTGCCAAAAAAAGCCCTCGAAGTGAAATCACTGGTTCCGTTCCTCAGTGGTGCAATCCCAGTCGGTAGTGTACCACGGAGAGGGAGGGAAACCACTTCTGTGGATCTCATCCCAGGAGTATGTCCGTTAGTGGTGGGTTGCGTCGCATGAAATTGCTCTTGTTCCGCTGGGGTGGCTCTTCTGATGAAGGTAACCTTCGCGATCTCCGTGATTGTCGACGACACGTGGCTCGCAGCAGCATCGAGAAGACTGACAGGGGAAATCCCGGCACCCGTGGCGTGGCTCTTCGTAGCAACAACGAGATTGCTGAGGGTTGCTTCGGCCCGATCTCTCAGAGACCGTAGAACACCGAGATCGACCTCATCCGACCGAGGTCTCCGTTCAAATTGCCTTAGGTCGTCAGCGATGGCAGTAACAGCGTTGACAACCGCTTTCATGGGAGCGAGGACACGTGTCGGTGAGTTACTCCTGCCCGCAGTCAACAAGCTATCGACCGCGGAGACGAATGCGGTAACGTGAATATCCAATATTGCCCCATCCGGAGACATGGGGAGGTTGTCGTCTGTCTTCGGCGGCTGGAGGAACAGCTGAGATGTCGCTACATGAATGTATGCCTTCAACAAACCAACTACTTTTATCGGCCCAAGTGAACACGAACCTTTGAGACCCCTTAACTCTGTCTTTGCCAACTCGTACTTCCGCTTGTAGTCCTTGCACTGGGCGTCCAGGTCGTGAATAACAGCGAGATCGGCGTCCTTTGCAGTCATGAGTTCGTCATTCCGCCGTGAAAGCTCCGTAAGCTCCTCCATGAGCCCTTGCATGTCAGATTGTAGTTGTCGAAGGAGTTGAGGATCGGCCTTGATAGACTGATGAGAGGGTCGATGGTTGGCGAACAAAGAAGCACTCACCCCACCCCCACCACTACTTCTCTCCGCTTCTAAAATCTCACAGCGATCTCGGAGGATTTGTAACTCTTCCTCGTGTTCCTGCTGGCGCCTGTGCTCCCTGTCACGATCCCGGGCTCTGTCCTCTCTCAACTCCTCTAACTCCTTCTGTAGAGCACGCATGACATCAGCGTGCTCGTCGGCTCGCTAAAGGGCACACTTAGGCGAGTACGAGATAATTGGGGGAAACTCGACGCACCTTTCTGAATTCATCCAGTTCCTGTTCCAATTGAGCCGCTCTGGCGTTCCCGGCCGCGTTTCTCCTCCCCTTCTCATCAGCTTCCCCCAAATCCCTCTCCAAGCCGGCGATCTTGCCCTGCATCGTCGCGATCTTGTACTCATACTCTCTCCTAATCTTATCCTCCTCTTCACCAGAAATCTTGGACGCGGGCCTATCAGATGCAACGGAGGTCCGTCCGTAGGACATTCGGTCGAAGTAGTCCTCCCCGGTGCTGGGGACTCCGTTTCTCATCGGAGGGGCGTCCTCTTCATCCACCCGCCCCAAACGCGCACTCAAACCATTCAAGCCACCCACCATCGGTGATGACTCCTGCTCTCCATCCGTATTTCGGTCCCTATCACCATCATCCAGCATCGAGGTGCTCGAACTGTCCCGGATTTGACGACCATACGGAACTTCAATTTCCTCCTCGGCGATAGTGCTCTTGTTTGGGATGATTACACCACTCGTGGCACTCTGAGCGTTCCCATTGCTCGTAGTTGACTCAGTGACGGATCCGCTAGGCCGATGAGTGAGAAATTCCCTATCCTTGCGGTCTTCGGATATTCGACCAGCGGGATCCTGCATACGAAGGCTTCGCTGTCGCCCCATGTTGATACCATCTTGGGATGGCTTCCGACGTGAGGATGGTGTGGTTTCCGAACGACCGGTAATCGTATTGTCGAGGCTGGCCTCGCTCGGTTGACGGCGGTCGCGATAGGACTTTTCCATGCTTGGTCTAAAGTTGTTCACCGGTGGTACCGGGGGAGGGTCTGATGTACTTGAGTGCTCCTGCGGTACGTCTTCATCGTATGATTTATCTTGAATACCAGCCTGAGAGTTTCATGTAAGGAAGAGACAATAACAGCCGGGATAAGCGGACACACTTGTTCCTTGAATTCTGGGTACCGTCGAGACAGTTCGTAAAAGACGTCACTAGAGAGATCCTTGAAGCGGGAGGCAGGGAGTGTGGCTAGTTTTTGCCGAGCCTGGTTTCGTTTTGGATGGAAATCTTCTCGAACAGGCAAAAAGGGGACTGAGCGGATCAGGGGGGAGGTGATTGAGCCGTCTGATATGCTAGGAGAGTGGGCCACTTTGTCTAACCTTCGTTCTCTGTGGAATTGTTCTTTCTACGTAGCAATTCATCGTACACGTCGGTCGAGAGTTCTTGAAACTGTTGACGTGTGAGGCGGGTGAGTTTTTGCCGTGCCGATGTTCGAGAGTTTGCAGGCTCTGAATGGGGAACAGAGTAAGGCTCGTGCGGGAAATGGGTCCAACCATGTGACTGCCAAAGCTGGATTCCAACATCATTGCCCATTACCGCCTGTCATCGGGGCGGTGGTGACCCTGATGGCGGATGGAGTGACGAGGGCGAACATCTCGAACAATACGCGGGTGACAGATAAGTCTGGAACACACACCTTTGGCGAGATATGAAGCAAGATACTTGTACAGCTCGTCAAAGTGGGCTTTGGCAATGACGGAAGAGTCCAAAGGAGGGTAATTGACGCTTTGGTTCGGAGGACTCCTTGGCTGGAACGTGCCGTTTTGATAGCCAGAGATTCCAGAGTAGGCGGTCGTGGTCGGGGAGGGCGGCGTGCGGGAGGTGCTCGTCGTCCGCTTCATGGTGTGCACAGAGCTTGTTGTGGCCGAGAGGGGGAGGGGGACCAACGGTGTCGGGGTGGTGGGCGGGAGGGCGGAATGGATGAGGCGACCGTTCTCGGTCAACACGCTTGCTCCGGCGTCAATCGGCGAGTCAATGCGCTTTTTGATCTCCAAGATTTGAGCTCTTTCTCATATAGGGCTTCACGCATTCCACATATTTGGACTGGACAGCACGTTCTTTTGGATACAAATCAACACAGTACAACAGTGTAAAAAGTGGTTTAATCGAACAGTCCCATGCCCTGGCCAGGTCGGAAAATTCAGGTCGCATTCTTCGGAAATCGAGTAGAATAGCCTTACCATGTCTTCGTCGGAGTCCTCCTCCTCTTCCTTCTTCTCCTCCTCGGCTGGGGCGGCAGTGGTTTGCTCGGTAGCCGCAGCGGGGGCGGCGGCAACGGCAAATGCCTCGGGGTTGGCCAAGTATTCCTTCACCTTTTCGGATCCCTCGAACGTGTAATCAGTGGCAAGGGACACGGCAATGAGATTCTTGTAAGCATTGACGAGAGAGTGGGAAACGGACACGACGGTCGGGTAAGAGAGAGCCAATGAGATGGCGGCAATGGTCTTGATACCAGACAAGAAACGGTCAACCAACTCGGTGTCGGTGATATCCAAAACGTCGGGGGTGAAGGCGTTTCCGGCGTCGAAGATTTGAACGACGGACATACCGTACGTGAACGGGGAGATGTTCAACATGTTCAAAAGAGCGGCTTCGGAAGGGCCAACCCTGGTACCAGCGGTGACGACCTTCACGTCGGAGACGATTTCAATCGTACCCCTGGCAATCTTGGTGGGGATACCCAAAGCTTGGAAGAAGGATGTCTTTCCAGGCTCCATTCCAGTGTTCCCGGCAGGAACAATGACATCTCGAGGAGCAAAGGCACCAGCCCTAGCGGGGGCAGCAACCTTGTTCTCAATGATGAGGTCCCTAACGTCCTTCAAATCGCCGGAAGTGAAGACGAATCCGATGTTGCCCTTGACGTGGGGAAGGAGACGTTCGAATTGGGGGTATTCACTGAGGATTGAGCGCAAAGCACGTCGGACCATGGTGTTCTTTCCCATGACAACGGTACCCTTGCCACGAAGGGCAACGCGAATCTGGTGCATCTGGTTGGATCCAACGTTGTCAACATTGACCACGAAGATGGAGGCTGAAGGGTAAGAGCTTTAGACATTGTAATGGAGTAGAATCCATGAACATACGGAATTTGGCAATAAGGTCCTTAAGGCGGTTGAAGTATGCCTCTTTCTGCGCGCGAGTAGAACCCATTGTGGATTGGGTTTTCCTTGTAACGCGTCAGCACGGTCGTGGAATGGCGGTCAAGTTCTTGGCTCACTATTTAAGTCGTGATAAGGTGCAAGTGTGCCTCCCGATTGACCTCTTTCGTGACAGGACTATCAGAAACTTCCGGCCGGCACAAACGCACAGCAACTGACCTTCGTGCCAATGGATTTTTCAAGGCGTGGATATCGTTATGATGTTGATGTCAGCCACCGGGAGCAATGCTCGGCCTTGATGAACTGTACAGTGGTCCGGCCATTGCCGCTTGCAAGCCAAGCGCCCATTTCATATGATCACGCCCTTGCAACTCTACCTGCCCACCGAACCGAAACTATCGTAGTCCTGCCGATTGTGCGGCGCAACGAACTCGCTCACGATAAAGACCCTCAAAAATATCACAAAAACAGAACGTCCAACGAAACCCCCCCTGGCAAATGTCGAAACCTCGCCGCCTCGAAGAGGAAGAAACCCTTGAACCACAGCTCCGATCTGAATAAGGAGAAATTCCGTCGGTTATATTCCCCTCTGAGGGAAGGTATGGGGTTGGACGGCCAGGGGTCCGGACCCGGAGAGGTTTGGGAGTTACTTTCATCCCCTTCACCCTCGGGATCTGGAACGACCGTCTATCGAAGCTGGATGGTTGTTGTCCAACCCGTGTTGAGGATGAAGATGTGCACGTACGGCGGTGGTGGTGATGAGGCTGGGAGCATCAGGTTCAACCCGCTAGCGATTGCCAAGGCCCGGGTTTGCAAGTTCTCTGACCAACCTGAGCTTTCGAAGAGAGGACGGATCTCGCTGGAGAGATAGTTAAACAGCACATACCCAGAGGGATGGCAAGATGTGGTGAGTCGTTTCTTCCTCGTTGCCACCAAGGATCGTTGCTGATGTGCTGTTATATTCGATGCTAGGCGACCCTGCGTTGATGAACACCGCGGGGGAGGTTTTCACTGGTTCAGATTTTTTCCAGGATCCCGCACCACCGGTTTTTTGCACCTGGGTTTGGCATGCAGGAGATGGAGAGGCCTCCGGCTCTTGGGCGTGCCAAGGGGGAGCTGCCTGGAGAATCGGCCCCGACCCACAGCCGACCGCCCTCCGTGTTCCGTCACCACCGTCAGCTGGCTTGGTTGGGATCAACCCATTTTCTTTCCAATGGCACATTTCTCTTATATTTGACTTCGAATACGTGTCACGCAGGCAGGTCTCGATGATTGGTGTTGTCGAGTGAAAATGGCGGAGGCTCGGGCTCATCTTCCCCATGCCGCTCTCCCTCCCCTGACGCTACTGGATGGCCAGACGACATCGACGCTGACGAGTACTCCGATAACTATGGCTCCCTTCGTCGACTCCCCTCCGCCGTCCAACCCAAGCTCGTCTTGCGGAGGCGGCCGATTTGGCTATTTGCGGGAGGTCGGATTAGAGGGGTTTTTGAGGGCGGTCGAGCAGAAGGATCGACACCCCCCCGGGTCGTCTTGTATCTATACCATTCGGTAAGGTTCATCGATCTATATTGTTTGACTGTCCTGAACTTCTGTTGTAATCGTTGGACCGTTGTGAAGCCTTGGATATTACGTTGAACAAACTTGCACGAGAACACACTGCTAAAAGTTCCGATGTGCCAACGCGTGGCTTCTCCTCAGGTTCCCCGGCTGCACCCAAACCGACCAGACCATCTCTGTCGACCAAACACCCTACCAAATCGGGAACGACCCGCGAGGAGGGCGAAGAGGATCTCTACAGCGAACAGGAGTGCAACGAAAAGGACCAAGGTGACGAAGATGACGAACCCGGCTTTGAAGACGAGGATAATTTTGACACCAACGTGCTTCCAACGATGCTCATCTACCGCTGCGAAGATTTGATTTATAATTGGGTGAGAGTAGATCGGGAAGCGGGTAAAGCAGGGGTCAAGGAGCTTCTCACAAAGTAAGCACTTCCCGCTTCCCTCCTGTCGATTTCTGGGCCCGAAGGACACTGGAGCTCGCGAGTCTGCATGATTTCCTTCGAACTAACTGTTACAATTGTACATGGAGATGGTGGTGTGGTTTTTCAGTGCAGGCAGAACGCTAATCTCTTGTTTCCCATGTAGTGCGTTTTCCATTCTGCTGTATTGGGGCTAGGTGCCTTTGTGCGGTCCTCGGGAATTTAGTATTTCTTCAGGGAACACCCAAGCGAGATTTGAGATGACTTATGACCTCAGAGAGGACATCTCAGTGATGCAATACTTTGATGTTCACGCCATGCGCACGAAACACCGATCTTCCAGCCCTTGGCATCACCTGTTGTGGGTCATTGAGCGACAAAGCACTCATCTTTGTCAGGAACCCCGAGGCGTGTGGGTAACATGAGGCCAGTGACTTGGAAAACAAGGTATGCCGAGCCAATCAGGTGCCCTGAGCCACATGGATCTGCCGGAACCATCAGGAGTGACTGGTGATGCATGATGCATGACGACCCACTCCATACTCAAGGCTTGACTCAAGGGAACGTGAGTTTACTTATGTATCGTGGTCTATAGTGTTCCCTCGTGTGACCCCTGTTTACTCGATCCAAGCCTGCCGAACCTCATGAGGTCATTATGATGGACGTTCGCATCGAAATGTTCGCGATCCGCGGCGGTCGTGCTGCCGAAGCCCACCATTTATTTTCCGATGCCGCCGGGCGATGTTTTATTTGTGTTGTGCCTTGGGACGCTTGACGCCGCAGATACGATGAGAGGGGGCATGGGCTAATCATGAGTGGCCTCCAACCTTTCCTTTTGATACGTAGATAACTCACAAGAGTCGAGGAACGCACAGCACGGATAGGACGGCGTATTCTTTTGGATTTGAGATATATCGGATCCGGGCCCCGCGGATGTAGATCTTGTACGAGAAACGAAGTCAAGTGTCTCTGCCGTCTGAAAAAACAGCTAGATGCGCGCCACCTTCATGTAATCTTAACGTTTAACACTCAACAATCATCGACATCTGTTATTCCACCCGAGACAGACAATTGTCCTTATGGAGGCAATCGACATTCTCCCAATGTCGACTGCGTTCCGCGAGACCGTAAGACCCTGCCGTAAGACAGGTTCATGAGTTTCGTTAAAGGCAAAGGGACTGGTATAAGACCCCGTGCGGCGTCCCTGCACTTCCTCCTTGTCGCAATGATTGACACTCCTGTGCTCTATTCGCTGCTGTTTTGTGTCCCCATCCTCGCTCTCGCTAGGAAATGGAAGAGATCCCCTTTGCCGTATCCCCCAGGCCCCAAGGGCTATCCGATTTTGGGGAATGTGTTGGATCTCCCGATGAACGTCCCTATCTGGGAAAATATCACGTCGTTGTCCAATCGTTATGGTGCGTTCTGAAGCCGTTCTGTTCACGGCAATTTTAAGGCTACCCTATGAAAGGCACGGATGTCCTGTACTTACGACTTCTGGGCGAGGACATTGTCGTCCTGAACAGCAACGAGGCGATCACAGATCTGATTGAGAAACGGTCAAGCATATACTCAGACAGAGTGAGTGACTGAGGGTTATCTTCACCTTTCACTCCTGACACCAAATCGCAGCCCCAGACGTCCATGATGAAGTTGTGAGATTGGAGCGCCATTTCAGGGGGTTGCTTTCCTGACCGAATCTTTGTTGACAGGACCGGGACAACGGAGTGGTCGTTGGCGGTGATGTCCTACGGTACCCGATGGAGGGTTCGCCGCCGACTTTGCCAGGAGGTCTTGAACCCAAGGCTGACCAGAACCTTCGACGACCATCAGTACAAATATATCCATCGTCTGTTGTCACGTTTGTTGGAGGAACCTAAGGATTTCATACAAGAATTGGATTTGTAAGTCATATCCTATCCCCTTTATCCAAACCGGCTTCTTATAGCATCACCTAACTTCTAAAGCAC
>Ga0307515_10015490_pt1 | contig 14042 bp, 13 predicted proteins | sample 17_EM_MG_FD_194513 | JGI IMG/M metagenome (GOLD analysis project Ga0307515, IMG submission 194513) | Populus trichocarpa ectomycorrhiza microbial communities from riparian zone in the Pacific Northwest, United States - 17_EM | ecosystem: Host-associated > Plants > Roots > Unclassified | place... | reverse complement strand
CGGCTTCGATGATCTCGATGGCTTCGTCGGGGGCATTCATCTTCGCGGCAACCTTACTGCAGTTCGACGCGCGCGACGTTGTCGCGGGTACGCGGCGCCAGGTCCACCGGCTTGCCGCGCAAGGCGACCTGGGTCGCGGCCGCGTTGCCGATGGTCAGGCGGATCGGCAAGGCGCCATCCAGGCCCACGCTTTCGCCCGCCTGCACGGTGCGGAACAGCAGCACCTGGCCGCGTGCGTCGCGCGCTTCCACCCACGAGGCCGCACTGCTGCGCAGCTGCACCAGGCCCGACGCGGCGGACGCCGGCGGCGCAGGTGTGGCCGTGGCCGTGACAGTGGCAGCCGCGGCGGGTGCCGCGCCAGCCACGACGGCGGCCGGCGCCGATGCGATGGGCTCAGGCGCCGCGAGCGTGGCGGCCGAAGCGGGCGGCTCCGGCGCGACGGCGACGATGGGTGTGGGGATTTCGATCACGGCCGAACCCGGCGCCTCGACGACCGGCGGCGCCACCGGCTGGGCCACGCTCGGCTGCGTCTGCGGCGCCCGCGTGAACAGCCCCGCCGGCAGCAGATAGACGGCCGCCGCGGCCAGCACCAGCACGGCTGCGCCCAGCACCAGCGGGCGCAGCGCAGCGCCGCTGATGCCGGGGTCTTCGCGGCCGGGTCGTTCGCGGAACGGTGCGTTGAGGCTGCCGCTGTGGGTGTCCAGCATCACGGCTGCGGCCGGCGGCAGCAGGTCGAGCACCGGGCGCGCGTCGATCTTCAGCTGGCGGCAGACCGTCTGCGCCAAGGCTCGCGTGAAGGTGGCGTCGGGCAGTTCGTCGACGCGGTCGGCCTCCAGCGCTTCCAGCTTGCGCTGCGAGACCTTGATGGCCGCCGCCAGCGCGGCGATGTGCAGCCCCTGCTTCTCGCGCGCTGCGCGCAGCAGCGCACCCGCGCTGCGCGTGCCCACCGTCGGCTCATTCATCGAAGCGCCCCCGCTCGTACAGCATCACTTCGTTGGACTCGGGGAAGCGCTCCTGCAGCTTGCGGCCGAAGTCCTGCACGCCTTGCACGTTGCCCATGCGGCGTTCGATGCGCGCGGCCAGCCACAGGCTTTGCGCGCTGACCAGTTCGGGCTGCGAGTTGATGCGCGCGATGTAGAAGCGTGCGCGCTGCAGCTCGCCGCGGTGCAGCAGCACGTCGCTCAGGTTGTAGGTCGTCAGCGGATTGGTGGGGTCGAGTTCGAACGAACGGCCGAGCGTTCGTTCGGCGTCCTGCCAGCGCCCGGCGCGCGCCTGGCACACGCCCTGGGCCAGCAGCGTGCGGCCCGGGTCGCGGTACTGCGGTTGCACCAGCGCGGTGGCGAACTGGGCGTCGGACTCGGCCCAGCGCCGCTGCTGGCACAGGAACCAGCCGTAGTTGTGCATCGAGTCGGCGTCCAGCGGCGCCAGCTGCAGCGCGCGCTGGAAGCTGGCTTCGGCCTGCGGGATGTCGCCCAGCGAACCGTAGATCAGCCCGAACAGGTTGTAGGCCTCGGGCATGTCGGGCTTGGCGGCCAGTGCGCGTTTCACCTCGTCGAGCGCCACGCCAGGCTGGCCGCGGTTCAGGTACAGCCCGGCCAGTTCCAGCCGCGCCTTGGCCACGCGCAGCTTGTCGGGCTCGGCGCCGCCGCCGCTCGCGGCGGCCTGCGACGTGGTGGTCGTCGTCGTGGTGCAGCCGGCAAGCAGCACGACCCCCGTCAACAGAGCCGACAGCAGCCATTTCATGACAGGTCTCCAGCCACAGCGATGGGAATGCTCTTGCGCTGGCGCTGCAGGCGTTCGCGTGCGTTGGTGCGGTCCTGCACCTCGCCGGCCAGCTGGCCGCACGCGGCGTCGATGTCGTCGCCGCGTGTCTTGCGGACCGTCGTGACGATGCCGGCACCCAGCAGCACGTCGGCAAATGCTGAAACCCGTTCGCGCGGCGAGCGCGTCAGGCCCGAGGCCGGGAACGGATTGAACGGAATCAGGTTGAGCTTGCAGGGCACGCGGCCCAACACCCGCCGCACCAGTTCGCGGGCGTGTTCGGGCGTGTCGTTGACGCCATCGAGCATGCAGTATTCGAAGGTGATGAAGTCGCGCGGCGCGGCGCTGAGGTAACGCGAGCAGGCGTCGAGCAGTTCGTCGATCGGGTACTTGCGGTTCAACGGCACCAGCGAATCGCGCAGTGCATCGTTGGGCGCGTGCAGCGAAACGGCCAGCGCCACCGGGCAGTCGTCGCGCAGGCGGTCGATCATCGGCACCACGCCCGAGGTCGACACCGTCACGCGCCGGCGCGACAGGCCGTAGCCGTGGTCGTCGAGCATCGTGCGCAGCGCGGGCACCAGCGCCGCGTAGTTCTGCAGCGGCTCGCCCATGCCCATCATCACGACGTTGTCTATGGCACGTTCACCTTCCGCGAGGCCCAGCGACTGGCGCAGCCGGTGCTCGGCGAACCACAGCTGCGCGACGATCTCGCCGGTCGTCAGGTTGCGGCTGAAGCCCTGGTGGCCGGTGCTGCAGAAGCGGCAGCCCACTGCGCAGCCGGCCTGCGACGACACGCACAAGGTGCCGCGGTCGGCTTCGGGGATGAACACGGTCTCGACCGCGTTGCCGGCGCCGACGTCGAACAGCCACTTGGTGGTGCCGTCGGCGGAACGGTGTTCGCTGATCAGCGGCAGGCAGCTGACGTGGGCCACGCCGCCGAGCTTGCCGCGCAGCGACTTCGCCAGGTCCGACATCTTGGCGAAGTCGGACTCGCCTTTCTGGTGGATCCAGCGGTACAGCTGGACGGCCCGGAAGCGCTTCTCGCCCAGGCCGTCGCAGAAGGCCGTCAGACCTTCGAGATCGAAATCCAGAAGGTTGACCCCCAGGCTCACTTCGTTCGCCACCCCCCGAGGGGGCTCATGCAGCGGACCGGCAAAGCCGGATCCGCGCATGGCCTTGGTCGGAGGCGTGGCCACGGTCGCTCAGCGGGAATAGACGTTCATGCCGGGGAAGAAGAACGCCACTTCCACGGCCGCGGTCTCGGGGGCGTCGCTGCCGTGCACGGCGTTGGCGTCGATGCTGTCGGCGAAGTCGGCGCGGATGGTGCCCTTCTCGGCCTTCTTCGGGTCGGTGGCGCCCATCAGCTCGCGGTTCTTGGCGATGGCGCCTTCGCCTTCCAGCGCCTGGATCATCACCGGGCCGCTGATCATGAACTTGACCAGGTCGTTGAAGAAGGGACGCGCCTTGTGCACAGCGTAGAAGGCCTCGGCCTCGCCCTTGGACAGGTGCACCATCTTCGCCGCGATGATCTTCAGGCCGGCGCCTTCGAAACGGGCGTAGATCTGGCCGATGACGTTCTTGGCGACGGCATCGGGCTTGATGATGGACAAGGTGCGTTCCACGCTTGAAGAGGAAGCCATGATGAAAAGTTCTCCTGAATCAACGACTTGGCAAAGCTTTTGATTGTAGCCTGCGACTTGTGACCGGTGTCACCGCGGCGGCCCGCCGCGGCCACCACCGCCGCGCGGACCACCCCGGCCCGGGCCACCGCCGCCCCCACCGCCGCCGCTGCGCTTCGGGCCGCCTTTGCCGCCGCCCTTGCCTTTGCCGCCCTTGCGGTGGAACGCGTCGGCGCCGATGTAGCCCACCGCCGTCTGCATCGGGTCGGGGATGCGGTTCGGGTCGCCCGCGCCGGCACCGCCGCCGCCCTTGCGGCCACCACCACCGCCACCGCCGCTACCACCACGCCGGCCCTTGCCGTTGCCACCCAGGCCAGGGATGCCGTGGCCGCCACCCCCACCGCCGCCGCTGAAGCGGCGGTCGTAGGTCTGCTGCAGCGGGTTGGGGATCGGGCCGTCCTCGGGAATGTCGCGCTGCGGCTGGCGATCACGCTGCAGCGCACGCTTGTCGTAGGTCTGCTGCAGCGGGTTGGGGATCGGGCCGTCTTCGGGCATGTCGCGCCGCAGCTGGCGCTCCTGCTGGATGGCGCGCTTGTCGAAGGTCTGCTGCAGCGGGTTCGGGATCGCGCCGCCTTCGCCCAGTTCGGGACGTGGGCCGCGCGGCTGGCGCTCCTGCGGCAAACGCGGATCACGGGGCTGGCGCGGTTCACGCGGTTCACGCGGTTCGCGTTGCACGCGGGCTTCCTGCTGCGGCGGGCGCGGGGCGCGTTCGGCGTCCTCCGGGCGGCGCTTGCCGCGGCGGTTGTTGCGGCCGCGGCGAGCACCTTCGGCGTCGGCTTCGCGCGGTTCCGTGCGCCCTTCCGGACGCGGGCCGCTGGCCAGCCGGCGCAACGCGCGCAGGTCGTCGTTCGTCAGGTCGACGAACACGCCGCGCTTCAGGCCGCGCGGCAGCACGACGCAGCCGTAGCGGATGCGGATCAGCCGGCTGACGGCATGGCCCACCGCTTCGAACAGGCGCCGCACCTCGCGGTTGCGGCCCTCGGTGATGACGCAGCGGTACCAATGGTTCGCGCCTTCGCCGCCGCCGTCCTCGATGCTCTTGAAGCCGCAGCGCTGGCCGTCGATGTCCACGCCTTCCAGCAGCTTGGCCTTGGCCTCTTGGCCCAGCACGCCCAGCGAGCGCACCGCGTATTCGCGTTCGACGCCGAAACGCGGGTGCATCAGCTGGTTGGCCAGTTCACCCGAGGTCGTGAACAGCAGCAGGCCTTCGGTGTTGATGTCCAGCCGGCCGACCGACTGCCACTTGCCCTGGTGCAGCCGCGGCAGGCGGCGGAACACCGTGGGGCGCTGTTGCGGGTCGTCGTGCGACACCACTTCGCCGGCCGGCTTGTGGTACGCCAGCACGCGCGGCGGCGGCGGCGCGATGCGGTAACGCACCGGCTTGCCGTCGATCTGGATGCGATCGCCGAAGCTGATGCGCTGGCCGGTGTGCGCGACCTCGCCGTTCACGGTGACGCGGTTGTCGATGATCATCTGCTCCAGGTCGCGGCGCGAGCCGACACCGGCCTGGGCCAGCACCTTGTGCAGCTTGGGTGCGTCGGGATCCGGCGCGAGCACGCGCTTGGTGTCGATGTCGGCGTCTGGCGCCTGTTGCACCGATTGCACCGGCTCGCCTTCCACCGGCTGCGCGGCCTCTGCGCTGGCTTCGGCCGGTGCCGCGGCCTGACCCGGCTCGGCCTCATCGACGATGGGCTCGGCCTCGGCCGGGATCTCCGCATCGAACTCGCCCGACACCACCTTCGCGAACACCTCTTCCGGCGCCGGGCCCGCGGCCACCTGCGGCGCCGCAACGCCTTCGGCCGAACCCTCGGCTGCGCCTTCGCGTGCACGCTCGCCACCACGGCGCCCGCGGCGGCGGTTGCGGTTGCGGCGCGGGCGATCGGCGCCGCCTTCACCGCCTTCAGCGGTTCCGGCACCTTCACCACCGTCGCCGCCACCCGCTTCGGACGACGCGCCGCCTTCACCCGCATCGCCGCCGCCGGCCTCCATCGGCGCCGGCACTTCTGGGGCCGCCACCTTCGGTTGCGCAAACACGGCTTCGACCGTCGGCGCCGGGAAGTCGTCGACGCTCACGGGCGTGGCCGCCGTCGGTTCGGCCGTCTTGCGCGGCGCGCGCCGCCTCTTCGGCTTCGCTTCGGCGGCAGGGGCTTCGCCGGCCACGTCGGCGGGCGCCTCGGGCAGGTCGGTATCAGATGGGTTCATGCGGTTCGTCGGTGGGAGGAAGGGGCTCGGCCGAAGCGGCCGAAGGCGCCGCTTCCGTCTCGGCGGACGTGGCGGCGTGCGGGGGCTCGTCGTCGTTGGCGGCGACAACGGCTCCCGGGTCGGGTAAGGGATTCGGGTTGGTTTCGTTGGCAGCGGCCGCCGCGTCCAGCGGCAGCGAGCCTTGGCCGTCGTCCGCCAGCAGCGGCGGTGACTGTTTCAGCGCGGCCAGCGCTTCGGCGCCATCGCCGTCGCCGGAGATCGGCGGCAGCTGGTCCAGGCTGGCCAGGCCCAGGTCGTCGAGGAACTGCTTGGTGGTGGCGTAGAGCGCCGGACGGCCGGGCGCTTCGCGGTAGCCGATGGCGTCGATCCAGCCGCGGTCTTCCAGCTGCTTGACGATCTGGCTGCTGACGGTGACGCCGCGGATGTCCTCGATGTCGCCGCGCGTCACCGGCTGGCGGTAGGCCACGATGGCCAGCGTCTCGAGCGCGGCGCGCGAATACTTCGGCGGCTTCTCGGGGTGCAGGCGGTCGAGGTACGGCCGCAGTTCGGGCCGGCTCTGGAAGCGCCAGCCGCTGGCCAGCGCGACGAGCTCGACGCCGCGTTCGCTCCAGTCGTCGACCAGTTCGTCGAGCAGACGGCGCAGCGTGTCCGGGCCGAGTTCGCCGTCGAACAGCGCCTTCATTTCGGGCAGCTGCATCGGCGCGTTGGCGCAGATCAGCGCGGTTTCGAGGACCCGTTTGGCCTCTGCTGTGTTCATGGCCTGCTTGGCTTGATGAGGTGTGCCGCCGCCGCAGCGGGGCATTGGGTTCATCCGGTGTATCGGAGGTCGCGCGGCGCTGGCGCCTGGCGCGGGTTGGCCCCGGGGCGGCGCTGCCGCATGGCCGGGGACGTACGGGACGTTCGAGACAGAGGGACTTCTGCCGAACAGGCGCGGCACGCGGGCGTGCCGTCTGCGCTGTCTGTGATCCGGGCGCTAGTGTAACGCGCCGCGGCCGATCAGGTCGCGATCAGTTGTTGCCAGGCCGCCGCAAAGTCGGCCGGCGGTGCGCAGTCGAAGGCCAGCGGGCGACGGTCGATGGGGTGCGCCAGGCGCAGTTCGGTGGCGTGCAGGGCCTGGCGCTGCAGCCCGAGCTGCAGCTTGCCGCCGTAGAGCGCATCGGCCACCAGCGGGTGGCCTTTCCACGCCAGGTGCACGCGGATCTGGTGCGTGCGCCCGCTGTGCAAGGTGCAGCTCAGCGCCGCCACGCCGTCGCCGGCGGCCAGCACCTCGACATCGGTGCGCGCCGGCCGGCCACCCTTCACCACCGCCATGCGGATGCGCGACACGGGGTCGCGGCCGATCGGCGCTTCGACGGTGAAGGCGCTCTCGCGCGGCACGCCGTGCGCGATGGCCAGGTAGCGCCGGTGCACGTCGCGCGCGGCGATGTCGCGCACCAGTGCCGTCACCGCGGGCAGGGTCTTGCCGACCATCATCACGCCCGAGGTGTCCTTGTCGAGCCGGTGCACGATGCCCGCGCGCGGCAGCGTGGTGGCCGCGGCGTGATGGGCCAGCAGCCCGTTGAGCAAGGTGCCGGACCAATGCCCCGGCGCCGGGTGCACGACCAGGCCGACGGGCTTGTCGACCACGAGCAGGTGTTCGTCCTCGAACAGGATCGCCAGCGGCATCGCCTGCGGGCGGAACGCGCGGCTCTCGTCGGTGGGCACCAGTTCCAGCCGCACGGCCTGGCCGGCGCGCAGCTTGCGCGACGCGGTGCTGGCAACGTGGCCGTCGACCTGCACGTGGCCCTGCTCCAGTAGATGCTGCAGATGGCTGCGCGAGAACTCGGACGCGATGCTGACGAGCACCTTGTCGAGCCGCTGCCCATGCTGGCCGGTGCCGACCATCGCTTCGCGGACCTCGGGCGCCGGCTCTTCTTCGTCGGCGTCCGGGGGCGGCTCCCTATAATCCGCGCCTTTGATTGCGACCGGCAGCATCCTCGATGACCGTTTCCCTGATGCGCCGCGCTGCGCTCTTGTGCGTGACCGCGGCCTTGCTGGCGCTGCAGCTGGCGGGCTGCAGTTCGCCGCCCGTCGATGAATCGGCCAATGCTACCGCGGAGCGCCTGTACAAGGACGCGCGCGAAGACATGGATTCCGGCAGCTACGACCGCGCGCTGAAGACGCTGGAACGCGTCGAAAGCCTGGCCTCGGGTTCGGTCCTGGGCCAGCAGGCGCTGCTGGAAATCGCCTACATCAACTGGCGCACCGGCGAACGGCAGGCGGGGCTGACGGCGATCGAACGCTTCATCAAGCTGAACCCGTCGAGCCCGGCGCTGGATTACGCGCTGTACCTGCGCGGCGTGCTGAACTTCAGCGACAACCTGGGCCTGATGGGCGCCTGGTTCGGGCAGGACCTGTCCGAGCGCGACCAGAAGGCCGCGCGCGAGTCGTACCAGGCGTTCAAGCAGCTGGCTGACCAGTTCCCGAACTCGCGCTACACGCCCGACGCGAAGCAGCGCATGAACTTCATCGTCAACTCGCTGGCCAACTACGAGGTGCACGTGGCGCGCTACTACCTGCGGCGCGGCGCCTACGTGGCTGCCGCCAACCGCGCGCAGGCGGCGGTGGCCGAGTTCCAGCAGACGCCGGCGGTCGAAGAAGCGCTGTTCATCCTGGTGCAGAGCTACGACAAGCTCGACCTGCCCAAGCTGCGCGAAGACGCCGAGCGCGTGCTGCGGCAGAACTTCCCCAGCAGCGCCTATCTCGGCGGCGCCGGCATCGGGCAACGCGACAAGACCTGGTGGAAATTCTGGCAGTGAGGCGGTCAGTGCGCGGCGGCCAGTTCGCCGAGCCAGTCCAGCGCTTCTGATTCGTCGCCGATCACGCCCATCGGCGGCAGCGCGGCCAGCAGACGGCGGCCATAGCCCATCTGGCGCATGCGCGGGTCGCAGATCACCAGCAGCCCGCGGTCGCTCTCGGTGCGGATAAGGCGCCCCGCGCCCTGCTTCAGCGACACCGCGGCCTCGGCGACGAAGTAGTCCTCGAACGGGTTGCGGCCGCGCTCGCGCAGCTGGCGCACGCGCGCTTCGACCAGCGGGTCGCCCGGCGGCGGGAACGGCAGCTTGTCGATCAGCACACATTGCAGCGCGTCGCCGGGCATGTCGATGCCTTCCCAGAAACTGGCCGATCCCACCAGCACGCAGCCGCGGCCGTCGCCGTAGCGCTGCAGCAAGGCGCGACGCGGTTCGCTCCCCTGCACCAGCACGGTCAGCTCCCGGCCCGCGGCTGCCGCAGCGGCTTTCAGGGCTTCGGCCACCAGCGGCAGCACGCGCAAGGTGGTCGTCAGCACGAAGGTGCGGCCGCCCAGAGCCGCCGCGCAGCGCCCGGCCAGCGCGCCCACCGCGGCCGGATGCCCCGCGGCGTTCGGCAGCGGCAGCTTGGCCGGCACCCAGACGCGTGCATGCGCCGCGTAGTCGAAGGGGCTACCCACGCGCAGGCAACGCGCGTCTTCAAGCCCCGTGGTCGAGGTGAACCACGACAGCGCCTCGTCGTCGCCCAGCGTCGCGGAGGTGAAGACCCAGGTCTTCGGCGACGCCTCGCGCTGCTGCGTCAGCATCTCGCGGATGTCCAGCGGCGACTCCACCAGCCGCGCCTGCTGCGGCGACAGGTCGACCCAGCGCACCTGGTTCGGCTCGCACCCGTGCGCGAAACGTTCGGCCAGCGCGGCCAGCTGGCGCGCGCGCTGTTCGAGCTTGCTGAACTCGGGGGCGGTCTCCACCACCTGCGCCACGCCTTCGGCCAGCGCCTGCGCGGCGTCGCGCAAGGCCTGCAATGGCTCGGGCAAAGCTGCGGCCCGTTCGTCCCAGCGCAGCTTCAGGATGCCGCGCACCTCGCGCAGGTTGCCGGCGGCCGCGATGCGCAGCTCGCGCGCCGCCAGCTCGACGCCAGCTTGCAGATCCGCCCAAGGCTGCAGCCCGCGTGCGTGCTGCAGGCCGGCTGCCAGCGCATCGCGGCCAAGTTCCAGCGCCTGGCCGGTGGACAGCGTGGTGCCGAGGAACTGCACGCCGGCGTCCAGCAGCTGGTGTGCTTCGTCGAACACCGCGGCGTCCACCGTCGGCAGCAGCTCGGCGACACCGCTGTCGCGCAAGGCCAGGTCGGCGAAGAACAGGTGGTGGTTCACCACCACCAGGTCGGCGGCCATCGCCTCGCGCCGCGCGTGCATCACATGGCAGTTGCGGTACTCGGGGCACTCGGTGCCCAGGCAGTTGTCGCGCGTGCTGGTGACCAGCGGAATCACCGGCGATCGGTCGTCCAGGCCTTCGATCTCGGCCAGGTCGCCGCTGCGTGTGCCCTGAGCCCAGATGGCCACCCGGTGCAGCGCGCGCACCGCGAAGCGGTCGGGCAGCTGACCGGACAACTGTGCCTGCTGCAGCCGCCAGCGGCACAGGTAGCTGGCGCGGCCCTTCAGCAGCGCCAGCGTCGCCGGCACACGCAGGGCCGCGGCCAGGCGCGGCAGGTCACGCAGGAACAGCTGGTCCTGCAGGCTCTTGGTGGCGGTGCTCACCAGCGCGCGGCGCCCCGACAGCAGCAGCGGCACCAGGTACGCGAAGGTCTTGCCGACGCCGGTGCCGGCTTCGGCCACCAGCGCTTCACGCCGGTCGATGGCTTCGGCGATGCGCTCGGCCAGCAGGTCCTGCTGCGGACGCGGCCGGAAGCCGGGGTCGGCCTGTGCCAAAGGGCCGTCGGCCGCGAATGCGCGGGCCACGGCAGTCACCAGAGTTGCGGTCAAGAAGCGTGTCTCAAGCCGGCTCCGGCGGATCGAGCTGCGTTTCGAGCCGCGCGATCTGGTCGCGCAGCGCCAGGCGGCGCTTTTTCAGCCTGCGCAGCGTCAGTTCGTCGGCCGGGCGGTCCAGCGTGTTGCGGTCGATCAGGTCGTCCAGGTCGGCGTGTTCCATGCGCAACTCGATGAGGCGGCGCTGCGGGGAATGCAGGTTCTCGTCCATTGCTGCACGGGGCGGGGCTGTAACGGAGTTTATATTCGCCGCCATGTCGGCACCTGCCTCCTTTCGCTTCAGCGCCGCCACGGGCCTGCACCGCGGCGACCGCGCGTACCAGCAAGACCAGGTAGAGGTCATCGTGCACCCGCGCATCGCGGGCTCGGTGCTGGCCATCGTGGCGGACGGCATGGGCGGCAAGAGCGGCGGACGCAAGGCTGCCGACCAAGTGTTGCTGACCGCGCGCCAGATCTTCGAGCGCTACATGCCCGCCCAGGACGACACCGCCGAGATGCTGCGCCAGGTGGTGCTGGAGTCGCACCTGATGATCAAGCTGACGGCCATCACCTCGGAAGAAGAGCCGCACAGCACCGTCGCGGCCTTCTGCGTGACCCCGACGCTCGAATGCGGCATCGTGCATGCGGGCGATTCGCGCGTGTACCACTTCCGCGGCGCCGAGATGATGCGGCGCACGATCGACCACTCCTTCGTTCAGCGCCTCATCGACGAAGGCAAGATCAGCGAAGAAGCGGCCAACACGCACCCGCAGAGCAACCTGCTCACCGGCTGTCTGGGCACCCACGCCGACCCGCCGGTGACGCTGTGGCACATCGACCGGCTGGACTACGGCGACACGATGCTCGCCTGCAGCGACGGCCTGTGGCACTACTTCACCCCGAAGGAAATCGGCGCCATCCTGCATGCGCTGCCGCCGCGCGAAGCCAGCGAGATGCTGATCAGCAAGGCGCGCCAGCGTGCGCGGGGATCCGGCGACAACCTGTCGCTCGCCCTGGCGCGCATCGACCCGCTGCGCTGAGTTCAACGCCTTGCCGCACTCGCGGCAGGCGGCACCGGTTCCGGTATCGGCAGCGGCTCCGACGGTTTCTTGTGGCGCGATGCGCGTTCGACCTGGCGCGTGACGATGCGGTCCTGCGACGCGGCGATCTTCTCGCGCCGCTCGCGTGAGACCGCGGCGCGGCGCGCGGCATCGTCATCCGGGCGCGGCTCATGGGCACGTGGCTGGGCCAGCGGCCCCGGCGGCGGCAGGCGCACGTCGCGCGGTGGCGGGGGCGCCACCACCGGCCTTTCGGCCGCTTCCTTCTGCTTGCGCGCCACGGCTTCGCGGCGCGCCTGCGCCCGCTGCAGACGCTCGGCGTCGTCAGCCGCCAGCTCCTGCGCGCGCGGGGCGGCCAGCGCGGCGCGGCGACGCTGGCGCACGTCGTCCACGCAGGCGGTGACGGCGAAACGCTGGTGGCATTGCCTCTCTTCGGCCGCGAAGGCCGCCTGCAGCCGCTTGCGCTCGGCCGTGAAGTCGCCGCGCTCCGCAGCGGCGCAGGCGCTGGCGAACAGCAGCAGGAACAAGGAAAGAAGGCGGGGCAACAAGGGCGGGCCGGAGATTCGAAAGGCCCGCTACTGTAGGCCAGCGGCAAGCCTCACTGCTGCGGCACGGTCTCCGCGGTGATCAGCTCGGCGTAGCTCAGCATCGGCAGCGGCGGCGGCAGGTTCAGGCGCTTGGCCGCCGGCATGCGGATCTGGTAGGAGAAGCGCTTCAGCGTCTCGACCGGGATCGACGACGCGGCGCGCTTGTCGACCAGGATCTGCTCGGCCTTGTGCGCGGTGAACTGGCCGACGTTGTAGTAGCGGCTGACCAGGCCCGACAGCGCGCCGGCCTGCATCAGCTGCTCGGTCGACGCGAACGTCGGCAGGCCCAGTTGCATCGCGGCGGGCACGATCACGCTTTCGGCCAGTGTGCCCAGGAAGCTGTCGGGCGGCAGGTAGAGCCACTGCGCGCCGGCGTCCTTCAGTTCACGCACCAGATCGGCAGCGCCGTCGGCGACGGGCTTGCGGCTGGCGTCGAGCCGGAAAGTGCGTTCGACGGTGTGGAAGCCCTGCTCGCGGCCAAGGCGGCGGATCTCGTCCAGCAGCACCACCGAGTTCTTCTCGGTCGGCGTGTACAGCACGCCCAGCGTCTGGAACGGGCGGTACTGCGCCATCGCCTTGATCTGTCCTTCGGTCGAACCGACGTGCACCACGCCGGTGACGTTGCGGCCGGGTGATTTCAGATCCGGCACGATGCGCGCCAGGGTCGGCGCGGCGACCAGCGTGAACACCACCGGGATGTCGCGGATGAAGCTGCCGTCCGGCGCGTCATGCGCGCCGACGACGCCCAGCGTCACCGAGGTGCCCCAGGTGTAGATCAGGTCCGGCTTCGTGGCGCGGATCTCGTCCAGGAACCCGGCCATGCGCGAAGGCTCGCGGTTGAGGTCGCGGTAGGTGATCTGCACCGGCACCTTGCGCGCGGCGAAGTAGTCGCTGAAGCCCTTTTCCACGTCGGTCATGCCGCGGAAAGTGATGGCATAGATGCGGAACGGCTTGTTCGGCTTGGCCGGCGCCGGAACCGGCTGTGGCGCTGCAGCCTGCACGGCGCCAGGCGCGGCAACGGCCAGGGCCGCAGCCAGCCACTGGCGACGGGTGGTTTGGTGATTCATCGTTGTTGCTCCACGTCGATTCGGTTCAGGCAGGGGCCAGCGCGGGCCGCGGCCGGCGTCGCATGGCGAGCATGAAGACCAGGCCACACAGCGCGACGGCGGCGCCGATGGCGACGAAGCTCGTGCGGTAGCCGAACTGCAGCACCAGCGCGGCGGCGATCAGCGGGCCTATCGCATTGCCCAGGCGCTCCAGCAGCCGGTAGACGCCGTAGACGACGCCTTCGCCGAGCTGCGCGACTTCGGCCTCGCAGTGTTCGCTGACCAGCGCGCTCTGCGCCGAGATCGACAGCGACTGCCCCAGTCCCACCAGCACCACCGCCCCGAAGACCCAGCCGACGGCACCGCCGGCGAGCATCAGCACGCCGCCCATGCCCGAGAGCAGGAGGCCGCCGCCTACCAGCGCATGCATGCGTTCGCGCGTGCTGGCCAGCGACGCGGTCAGCGGCGCCATCAGCACCATCACCACCGCGTAGGTCATCAGGATGCGGCCGGCCATCGCCTGCGTGCTGCCTTCGCTCACCACGTACAGCGGAACCAGATAGAAGCACACGCCGGTGAGCAGCATCTTGGCCGGCATCGCGGCCAGGCCGGTCACCATCATGAAGCGGCGGTTCAGCATCAACGCGCCGATCTCGGCCAGGCGCGGCAGCCGCGTCGGGACGCGCCCGCCGACGGCAGCGGCCGACATGCCGGGCAGCCCGCGGATCACCAGCATCGAGCCCGCCGCCAGCGCCGCGGCGATCGCGAAGGTGGGACGTTCGCCGATGTTGTCGGCCAGGATGCCGCCGATCGACGGCCCGCAGACGGTGGCCGCCATGATCGCGCCGACGAAGAGCGCGAAGCTGCGCGCGCGGTTGCCGGGGTTCGCGTAGTCCAGCACGTAGGCCTGCGCAGCGACGAACACCATCGCGTAGCCGAGAGCGCACAGCGAACGCCAC
>Ga0307515_10015489_pt1 | contig 14042 bp, 7 predicted proteins | sample 17_EM_MG_FD_194513 | JGI IMG/M metagenome (GOLD analysis project Ga0307515, IMG submission 194513) | Populus trichocarpa ectomycorrhiza microbial communities from riparian zone in the Pacific Northwest, United States - 17_EM | ecosystem: Host-associated > Plants > Roots > Unclassified | place... | reverse complement strand
TTATTGTACTTACATGCTAAAAATTTGCCTAAATTTGTATATACGAGTTTGTCGTAAAAGACTACTAAAACCTAAGGCGGTGATTTAGGACCTCGGTCTGGAAATAAGGCTCAATCTTTACTTTTTGAAACATGGGTTGTTGCACATGAGCACACTGTTAATGGGACATCGAGGTCGAGGAGTCGTCATCTAATTGTTTGGTTCAGGGTCATCAGGAAACCTAGGTATACTGGTCTTATCAGAAATTTCTACGGTAAGAGACTAGTCGTGACCTTGAACCACACTTAAAATTGAGAAGAACTACACTTAAAATTGGTATAAAAAAATTGCCACGTAGTTTTATGATAATTACGAAACACTAACTGATCTTCAAAGGTTCTAGATAAGGAGTTAGTTATGTAATAGAAAAGATATCAATTACCCTATAGATCCTATATAAGATAAGTTGCATTATTATTCATTTTTTTATGATAAAAGTACTTATTGTACTTACATGCTAAAAATTTGCCTAAATTTGTATATACGAGTTTGTCGTAAAAGACTACTAAAACCTAAGGCGGTGATTTAGGACCTCGGTCTGGAAATAAGGCTCAATCTTTACTTTTTGGAACATGGGTTGTTGCACATGAGCACACTGTTAATGGGACATCGAGGTTGAGGAGTCGTCATCTAATTGTTTGGTTCAGGGTCATCAGGAAACCTAGGTATACTGGTCTTATCAGAAATTTCTACGGTAAGAGACTAGTCGTGACCAGGAAATGTATTAACACCCCTAACACATCTTATCTGAGGTAAGTTGCATTATGTAGTCTAGATATGATTTAAAGGTTTCGATGGGTTCTTACCCGATGGTCTGTTAATGGCTCAGAATAAAAATTTACTCTCATGAATAAATCTGGTATTTCAAATTTATTATCGGCTCATATGCCCAGATAAATTCATATAGGAAAAGTCCATGTAGATACCCTGATAGGGTTCACATATCCTAGAAGCCTAAATGTTTCTCCACAACTCATATATTATGGTGAAAAATACTCCCAATTAAAATTAGTAAATATCTAAAATAATCTTGAAACTTTTCTAGTCAACTCTTGATATTTAAATACTAACCCATTTATAGGTCCAACATTTATACTAGGATATTGAACATTAATTTTCATGAATTAAAATTTTAGAGTTATTGAAATATTGGCCAAATCCTTAAAGAATTTTACAAACTTGATATAAATTCCAAAAGATACAAAGGAAAGTCAACACATGTAATTTTTTAAAATCATGCTAAAAACAATTCTCTTCTTTTTTACAAATACAAATGCAATTTTTATAAGGATTGAGCCGCATAAAACAAACAAAAATCATTTTTTTTTATTTGTTTGGGCCATGTTTGGCAAAACCATATTTTTTGTTCAAAACAAAACTGTCAAAACAAGTCTAAGGACATGTTTGCAAACACGCCTTTAAGCCAAAATTCATGTTATCAAAACAATGGCAAACCAAACAAAGCCTTAAGTATTTAACTCGGTTTTGACCCGACTAGGTCGACCCGAAAACACTGGTTCAACCATGAATCGAATAAAAAACCAAGATTTAACCCAAAACAGAGATTTAAACTGAAATAAATCAAAACTATAAAAAAACACAAAAAACATAAAAATTTCTAATGAAAACATATCAAACACCAAGGAAAATGAAGAACATGAAGAATAATGAAGAACAGTTAACTTTAAACCCAGCAACGTAAACATCGAACCATACCAGAATTCAAGCAATAAAAAGCAAGGTTTTGTTCACAATCAAGCATAGATAAAAAAAAAATCAAGCATTCATTTTTACTTTAATTATTACTTAAACATCATGATTTTTGTTAAAATGGGTTTCGGTTCAAAATTGAAACCCCAAGATTGAAACCCACAAAAACATGTTATTAATACATGAAAAACCCTAAATTATTTACTAATGGTAATAGATGAACTTGCAGAAAGCAAAATCAAATCAAAATGAAACCTAAAACTAGCACTCAAGACAATGTTCTTCGGATGAACATGAAGAAAATAAACCCAGGTTGACCAGAAAACTTAGCATACACTGTCAAGCCTAGAAAATACATTTTAGACCTCTAGACCAATCTCTTTTAGCCCTATCAAGCCACATTATCATAAACAAACATGTTTGAATAAAAAACAATAACAAATAACCTCGAATCATTAAGAACATGTATAAGATTTCAACTTTTAAAAGTACAGTCTTATTATCAATCAACAAAAACATCAAAACTCAATGCAAAACTGACTCTTTAAACACTTCAGACCCAAACTAACTCAAGAATCAAGAACATGCAATAGCAACCTAGAAAAAAACCATTATATGCCTTCTACTATCTTTGACAGATTCCAAAACTACCACTTTTCATCAAAACCAAACACACAAACACCTTTTAAACATCCTAACAACATTGACAACAATTTCAAAACAAGATTAATCAATCAAAACAACATTTTCATTCATCAATCCACATAAATGCTAAAACACAAAATAATGCCAAAAAGATTAAAAAATGACATTAAACATTAAAAACGTATAAATGAGCATGCCTCATGGACTCCACCCTTGACTTTTCACGTGGTTATACCTTCTGTAAGCTTGCTAGCTATAAGTTGTTACTTCCCTTCTCTTTCCTTCCTTCTTTCCCTTTCACTTTCTATTCTTTCCAAAACTTGCTAGACCTTCTATGTTAGGTCTATGAACCTTCACACTAGGGTTTTTTTTTTACAAAGTATATCCTTATATTTTTCTTTTTTCACTACCTCCCTTTTTTTCTTTGATTTATAGGGGTATTTATATGGTTTTTCTAGGTTTTTAGTGAATTCCCTCAAAGATTGATCAAATCTCAATCCTTTGATCAAAATGAGAGAGCTTTGGACAAATGTTAACAGCTCGAACCTTTGTCCTTCAATGGTTTTTGGGGATGGTGGTTTTCTCTTTCTTGGAGACAAAGACATGTGTTTCTCACCTTCTAATTTTAGATGAAAGATTTATGGCCCTTGACAAGAACTCTCTAGGATTTTTTAAGTGTGAACACACGAAAAAGCTTGGTGGTTTTGCACAAATAGGTATCTTAGTCAAGGCTGATTGAGTTGGCCACTTTTGAGGCTTCGTCGGATAAACTCTGATATGAATGTCTTTAGAGACCACCTGAAATTAGTAGAGGAGATGCAACCCTTTCGTTTGGATCTATCCTTGGTCCATTTAGAGATTTGTAGCTCCACATTTATTTACTTAAAGGTGTCAACTCGATTAGCCCATAATTTGAAAATATAGTAATGGCTGATCAGGAACAAGATGTTGGAGATTTTTATGGAAGAATTGGGATGTAAACTTTCAATTTCATTAAAATGGGGTTGTAAAGGGGATGTTGGAGACTTACATCCGATAAGCCAGACCATGTGGTTGGACCAAAGTTCAACCTAGACTTAAAGGTGTGTATGGTCTGCCCTAGTTTTCCTTAAGAAATAAGGTTTTGTTCGGCTCCTTGCCTTTGATTTTAGGCTAAGGACATGTTTGGCAAATACATCTTAAGCCTTTTCCCTTTAGCCTTAATTTTGTCTATATTTGTGTCTCTAGCCCAACAAACCCTTAAATTTTTTAAAAACATTTCTGAAAAAATTAAGGGACCATTTTGAATTCATTTGTGAGTTACTCGCATGTTTTTCCTATAGTTTTTACCTCATATCATATTGTGAACTTATACTGTAAGATATGGGTCCGATATTAAGACTTGATTTTCTCAAAACAATTTCAAAAAAATAAAAAAAAAACCTTTATTTTAAAAATTAAAAAAAATTATTTTTTTCAAGAGTTTCATTTAATATTGGGTTGTAGACCTGCATTGTAAAATACAGACCCGATATTAAAAATACTCGATTTTTTCTAAAATTTTGAAAAATCTAAAAAATTCAAAAAAGATTTCCTCATTTCAAAAACACAAAAAATATGTTTTTTTCTTGCATACGACCAAATTCTAAAGGTTTTTCATGCATATTTTCTAAAAACAAAATCATTTTTTATCATGCAAAATAGATACCGTAGCCAGTTTATAATTATCCATTAGAATTTGGTCAAAATACTAAAAATCCCACAACAATTTATTAGTTTAATTAATATTTGGAGTTTTAAAATAGCTATAGACTTTAATATTTGGGAGTATAAAATTATACTGTAAAGTATACCTTCATGTATTAAAGATACAAAATAGTAAATAAATGCAATTCTAAAAATTGAGCTTTAGAATAGTTAGTATTTAACCTAATAAGATAGAGATATCTTCACGAAAGGAGATGTACCTTGAACTTTAGATAAGACCAACAAATAGAAACGTGTCTTAGATCAATAATCAATCAATGATGCAATTTACCTTAGATAAGGTGCACTATGGGTGATATGTCTTTCCCCTACACAACTAATTCCCTTACCCAGACTCTCATAAACTATAGGTTTTCTAGTGACCATGATACTAGGTGGCTACTCCCTTTTAATCATAATTTTATGATTAACCTAAACACCCTTCAATCTAGGAGGTTGCTTTGTCATTCGACATCATGCACATCACGACACCTCTCGCCATGATAAACCTATTGATAACAAAATCAACTTTTTATATGGTCATTTTTATATGGTCATAATATGGCCAACAAACCACATTATCTCTTCTCCCCTATTTTCCAATGACATTATCTCTACTCTCTTATAACTCAAGAACTGAAACTTGAAACAAATGAAATTTATGGCCTAAGTTTAAATGACTAAAACTAAAGGGACCAAAAATGCATAAATGAAGATGTTTTGGATGGAAATGAAGTTTTTTGGATGGAAATAAAAAGGCATTGTTATATTTTCTTTGTTTTTATCTTGATCTTTCTTTGTTTAATTGTTTGTTATATTAAATTGACGTCCAATTTAAATTTGAAATTCTGTAAAAAAATCTTGAATTTCCATAAACGTGCTAAGAAAAGAAAATCTCAACATATTAAATATCACCAACATCACATAAAAAAAATAAAATTGAAAAAGAACAAAGTTTAATATCCGAAACAAAAAAAAAAGGCACTCTTCAATGAAAAATGCAAATGCCTTATATAGACATCACACAATTAACGAGTCAATTAAAAGAATTGTGGTATGAGAGAGGTGTTTCATTGTTCATATGAACAGTGAAGCTACTACATTTTTTTTCTTTTTTCTTTTTATTTTTGTCCTTTATTTTTATTAATTTTGTCTTCATACTTTTTTTTGTGTTTTTTATGTAATCGTATTGTGACATAATTTCATGAGATAAAGTTTTAAATTGTAGTAGAAAGACAAAATTAAATAAGAAGACCACAATATAAAACACTAAAAAAATACATGGCTAATCGCAAAGGTTTTACAATTTTTATTTTAGTCTAAATGTTTATTTTGTTCATTTTCAGTCACTAAATTTGAAAGATAAAAGAGAGACTTGCTATAAAATAATGAAAGAAATGGAAAGTAATTGGTTGGTCATAGTCCAATCTTGTTATCAACGAGTTTCATTTGATGAGGAAAGTTTCATTGATGTATTTTCCCCTTCATCTTACTTGAGAAAGTAGATTGACGTTGAAAGATTATTTTTCCTAGTTTAGTTTTGTTTTTTTAACTGATTTTGAGATGTTTTTAGTTGAAAGATTGGTTTATTGGCATGATAAGAATGTTCATTAAGTGTTTTTAGATGAAAATAGCTTTAAAATGAATTTTTAGGTCAAATAAATTCTAACGTGAATTTCTAACCACCTCTCTAGTGATCAATAACTAGCAAGATAGATGACGCATCGCCTATATTTTTTTTTTTGAAAAGTTGTTTGCCCTTTTTACTAAAAAAAAACAAAGAAAATGTCAAGCGTGCAAACCCCTGCGTATGGCTTTTTTTTTCCTTTAGGCCACACATGCCCAGTCACATTGGCCTCTATTTATTCAACCCATTATGTTTTGTTAAAAAAAATATTTAATTAAATTTCATTTAAATAAATAACATGAAAATATATTAAAAATATCATTTTATTAAATATTACTCCATTTATATTTAATTTTTTATGACATCATATCATTTGTTTTTATAAAATTATTAAACATGCTACACAGAAATAACATGAAATAAATAACTTTGAAATATCTAATGAATATCATTTTTAAGAATAAAATCATAGTTTTTTGATAAAAAAAAAATATCGAGCACCTTTTTTTTTATAGTACTTTGTGATTTTTATTGATATTTTTCTTAAATTTTGACTTTTGATTTTTCTACGTAAAATTGTCGCATGATTACATAAAAAGCATGCTAAAAAACATTTTAGTGTGTTATTCTTATATTTTTAGTACTTCCACTTCATATTAATAAAACCATTAACTTTTTTAAAAGTTTGCTTTTATGATTCTCATAATTTTTTGGTTCAAAAAATAAACATTCTAATAAATAAATTACCAAAAACAATCACATTAATAGGATAAAGAGATTTTACTTTAAAATATATCTTATTATGTATCCTTTAGAGTCTCATGGGTATTAATTAAATGAAATATATTACTAAGAAAAGCTATATTTTTTTATTGATAAAAATAGATTAATAAGAAAAAAAAAGGATTATTCGAGCAAATTATTTTATTCTAATAGTGTTTAAATTATTAATTTCTTTATAAAAAAATTATTAACATATAATGAAATAAAAAAAATATGTATAGCTCTCAACGACACGAGATCAAATATTTTAATATATATTTATCTTTTATCTTCTCAATTAAATCTTATAATTGCGTTAATATCTCATACTAGCATTTTATTTGTATATTTAATTCTCAATTTATTTAATTAAATAACCAAGTTAATATTTTTTATTCACAATAAAAAAAAATCTTCAACATATAAAAGATGTTGATGGTCATTATTTTTTTTTATTAAAAAATAAGTTTTTTTATCCAAACGGCAAAGAGAACGCGGGCAAAAACACTATAATATTTTAGTCTTATTGTATAATAATTAGATTGCACATGCGTGTGACTTCAACGAACGTCTTGAAGCCGACTTACGTAATCCTTTAAAACTTCTGAAATTGCGACCAACCACGGAACACGGGCTTATTGAGCTTCAGCTCCATCCACTGATAATCACTCCTGGCTGTCAGCTAAATTTCAAAAGTTGAGGGTCTTTTTTTTTGTTTCCTCCCACTTTTCAGTCGTCACCAAGAAAATATTTGAAAGAATATGCCAGGTAGCTTATCATGGAGATGGACACGTGTAAATTGGTGAATGGGGGTTTTTCCATGCTGCGACCTGCGGCCTCTGGGGGTAGGAGGAGGTGATGGTGCATGAATTCGAAAGAGGGTAGGTGAGGTGACTGGGAAATATCTCTTTGGTAGCCCACAGATTACGAAGGGTAGTTTTTGTCAATCATAAAGGGTCTGCTTGTAATTGCAAGATATTCCTTTAGCAATTTGTGCTTTTATTATCATCATCTTGATAATCGGTAGGTGAGGATGAGTAAAAAATTTGAAAAATTAATTAAATTTAAAAAATTTAAAAAAATTAACTGAAAAAACTGAATCGAAAAAAACAGATTAAAATTTTGAAAAAACCGACCGGTTTTGTTTTATAAGCCTGAAACCAAAAAAATCGAACCGAATCCAAACCAAAAAAAACCTAGAAAAAAACCGAGCCAAAATCGAGCCAAACCGAAAAACCGAGCCAAACCGGTTTGAACCGGTTTTTATCCAAAAAAATCAAACCGAACCAAACCCATGCTCTACTAACTTCCCAAACAATGACTGCGCAAGGAAAGAAGCTTTTAATGTTTGTGAAAAAGCTTATAGTAAATCTTTTTATTTGCTTAGTAAATCCAAATAATGAAGCATCTCATTCATATATTGATATTGAAAATAATTATATATTGAAAGATACCAAACTATTATTAAAAAAAAAAAAGATACCAAATATATTTTTGTTTTTTAATGGAAAGAGCAATGAAACCAGCCGGCTGCCTCTAATAAAGTAGGTGAAGAATTCGTGCTCCTAATAATAATAATATAAAAAACTAAACAAATTGACTTTCCTCCCAACATCTTTCCCGAATTCCCGAAAATACACCCAGAATACCCTCTATATTCCCCAAAACACCCTTAACAACCACCACCATGTCTCTTACCAGACTCCACCACCTTCTCCCGGGCCTCTCCTCTCTTATACCAAACCAAACGTCCTATAAAAACCTCCATTGTTTCTCTATCTCCACTTCAGGTACCCTCTCCCTCTCCCATTCACAAAGCACAAGCCCCTCCTTTTGTGTTCCAAAATCAGCAAGACACAATGTCTCTAACTAGCAGTTCCATAATCCCTTCCAAATCCTTGATCCCCTCCAACAAACCCCATCAGCCTTGTTTCTTCACCACTAAACCTTCCAGGTCCACCCTCCACATCTCCGCTGTCCACTCTGCCGATCCTTCCAAATCACCACCACCCATTAAAACACCTGCAGCAACATCCACTAAAGCAACAACCGTTGCACCAACAGTCAATGTGGGTGCTGGAAAATGGACAGTTGAAAGCTGGAAATCAAAGAAGGCCTTGCAACTCCCTGAATATCCTAACAAAGAAGATTTTGATTCGGTTCTCAAAACTCTCGATGCGTTCCCTCCAATTGTTTTCGCTGGTGAGGCCAGGAGTTTAGAGGAGAAGCTTGCTGAGGCTGCTATGGGCAATGCGTTTTTGTTGCAAGGAGGTGATTGTGCTGAGAGTTTTAAAGAGTTCAATGCTAATAATATCAGGGACACTTTCAGGATTCTTCTTCAAATGGGTGTTGTTTTGATGTTCGGTGGTCAAATGCCTGTTATCAAGGTTTTTTTTTTTTCCATTCCTAATTGAATTGTTAGTATTACAGTGTAGAATCACATGAGAAAAGTTAATTTTTTTTTTTCATATTGAAGAGAATTATTGGTTTTTACTAAATTGGGATAAATGCGTGGATGCTGTTTTATAGGTGGGGAGGTTGGCAGGGCAGTTTGCGAAGCCGAGATCGGATCCATTTGAGGAAAAAGATGGAGTGAAATTGCCAAGTTACAGGGGGGACAATGTGAATGGAGATGCTTTTGATGAGAAGTCGAGGATACCTGACCCTCAGAGGATGATCAGGGCTTACTGTCAATCAGCAGCTACTTTGAATCTACTTAGGGCTTTTGCTACTGGTGGTTATGCAGCTATGCAAAGGGTTACTCAGTGGAATTTGGATTTCACAGAGCACAGTGAGCAAGGAGACAGGTAATAGTTTAATTTTGGAATCTTTTTTTATGAAGATATTCCGTTTATCTGGTTCTTGGATTGGTTTTGATGCTTTTTAGAGAGAGTTTTCATATAGGGACCAGTAAAAAGCTGAATCAATTTATTTTTGGTTATTTATGTTAGCTGATTTTTTAGAGTTTGACGAAATAGTGTCTGCACTTTTTTTTCTTTGTAACCGAGCAACCAGTCGGGTCGGTCCTCAACTACCTTTGGCGGGCATGCACTAGATAGTGATATTTACTCCATATGTATTCATTTGATCAGAGCATCATTGGCAAGTTTCACGATCACAATTATCCATGCTTGAATTATCCGCACAAGGCAACCGAAGTTCTTTTTTTACTTTTCTCCTATGATTGGCCTTCGAGAATTTAGATTCTAAGATCCTCTCCACGTGCTCACCAATATGCTCTGATTTTAATGGTTTTGCTGCTATATGGAATTATGATGGGCTTTATGCCCTCCTTCATGCGATGCCATTAATATCACTTTAAAACTTGCTGTTTAAAAGAGTCGCCTTCTCTTTTGGGGTGCTGCAATTTCTGATTCACTTTGTTTTAGTTATGATGGGTTCTCTTAAGAATATTTTTTAGAATCTTGGATGGAAATGGGTTCAGTTCATTTCTATACTCGTACTGTTATTGGGTTAGATCTTCCTTCTATAACATGTTTATCTTGGATGGAAATGATTTCAGTTCATTGCTAATTTCATATCTTAATTGGGTCAGATTTTGCTTCTATAATATGTATATATATAATTGTCTTCATATGATAGGTACCGGGAACTTGCCCACCGGGTCGATGAGGCCCTTGGATTCATGGCTGCAGCTGGTCTCACTGTTGATCATCCTATCATGACAACTACTGAGTTCTGGACATCCCATGAGTGCTTGCTATTGCCATATGAGCAATCACTTACTAGGCTGGATTCAACTTCGGGTCTCTACTATGACTGCTCAGCCCATTTTCTCTGGGTTGGTGAGCGTACCAGGCAGCTAGATGGTGCTCATGTCGAGTTCTTGAGAGGAGTTGCAAATCCCCTCGGAATTAAGGTAACTTTCTTTCTTTTTTTAATCTAGCCAGCCAGTTCATATATCAGTAATTCATTTTTGGCTGCTAGAAATATCAGTTTTTTTTTATTATTATTATTATTCAAAAAACTCACAAGACAGATATTTTAAAATAAATAGTATGTATAATAGTTTGGTTAGGAATGACATGGGTAGGGGCTTTTTTAGTTCTTCCCTCATCAAAATGCTTTTAAATACTAAATTACTTGAACAAAACTATTAGAATAGTTCAGGATTTTGAAGTACAAGTCAAAGAAAATAGCTTCGAATATAATACTACAAGTAAACGAAGGTCTTTTTCACTTGAGATGTTAATTTATTGCGGTCTATAGAGTAAAAATGCCCACAAGGACTTCAATCTTAGCCTACATATTCTTTTGCGTGGATTAAATTTACCCCACTGAGGGAATTTTGTCTGCCCTTGTTTCTGGCTTTTTTTTTTTTTTTTTTGTGATCCTGACCATATAACGTTGTCAAGATTCCTTAAATTAAGTAATCAACACATATTCTTAAGATGTTGGCCTAAGCTGGTGTTCTTGTGGTTATGCTTATGGAATTCTGTTTCTTCTTTTTACGCATTTCTTATCCAAATTTAACTTGGCAACAAACTGAATCTGAATGGATCCTTAATATCACTATTCTTATTTTTCAGTTTTCATTTTGTAATTTGGTGCTTCCGACTTTTTATGCAATCTAGCTTCTGTGCTGCAGGTCAGTGATAAGATGAATCCAAATGAGCTAGTTAAGCTCATAGAGATTTTCAACCCCCAGAATAAACCAGGCAGAATAACAATTATTACTAGAATGGGAGCTGAGAACATGAGAGTGAAGCTTCCCCATCTAATCAGGGCTGTTCGCAGGGCTGGGCAAATTGTCACATGGGTCAGTGATCCTATGCATGGAAACACTATAAAGGCTCCATGCGGTCTGAAAACTCGCCCATTTGATTCCATCAGGGTATGATGCTTATATCTTCGCTTGAATTAATTGATTAGCATTATTTGTGGATTTCATATTGGACGGCAAAAGAATGTTTAGGAGTTTAAATTGTGATATTAAGTAAGGGCTTTTAGGTATTTGAAGGAAATCACATACTTTAGCACAAGGAGTTATACAAAATTCAAATTAAGAGGGAGGAAAACAAGTGGAGAAATAAAGGAACCGGACAAGATATTAGCTTTGGCCCCTGTTTACTAGAACTAATTAGAAAAAGAAATTTTATTTCCCTAATATGCATCCAACAAAATGAGCTTATATGAAACTATTTGGGATCTTGTCCTTGTAAAATGGGTCATATATATCAATCATTGCTTGCATTTGAATTATCTTTCAAGGAGTGCAATCAACTTTGGCTCATTCATGAGGCTGAGCAACTAGTTCCAAAGTTGAAAACGGTGGGGGGCATTCGGTGGCTTTGAATAAGAGCCTACTTGATTTCCTATAATTAATAAACATGAAGGCAATCAAAATCAGGAGTGGCAGGTGGGATAGTGTCCTATACATAATACAGTAGAGGAAAAGGATTCGTGTAACCAGTCTTAACTAGTTTATGGCTGAGTCATAGTTGAGCTGAGTTGGTAGGTGAGATAGTGACTTCTCCTATGAGGCCTTCATGTAGATTAGTTGGATCATATCCCTGGAGTAGGTAACTATATGGCTTTGGTGGGTAGCTGAGTAGATCTTTATCTGCAAGTTGACTTCGAATTCTATTTTGCAATAAAAAATTCTCATGTTCATTGGATGTTGTTTTCCTCTGTGCTCTATATACCAGTGGGAATGAATTCCCGGACCCATGTGATGGGTCATTCTGAGAGGGGGGGTGGTTGTAAGATTGTTGTTTATGCTATTGTTAGGAAATCTTTTTCAGAAAAAGAAATTCGGTGCAAATGATGCCCTTCTCCATTATTATCAGATAAGCCTGTTTTTATCATTTTAAAACAGAGGTTTACAGCATGATGGCATCGTTTTCATTATGCATATCCTAGCTGATGTTGTTACATCGTTAATTGGGCAGGCGGAGGTGAGAGCCTTCTTTGATGTGCATGAGCAAGAAGGAAGCCACCCAGGAGGAGTTCATCTAGAGATGACTGGCCAGAATGTGACAGAGTGCATTGGTGGATCACGGACTGTGACATTTGATGATTTGAGTTCACGCTACCATACCCACTGTGATCCCAGGCTCAACGCTTCACAATCTCTAGAGCTTGCATTCATCATTGCAGAGCGCCTTAGAAGGAGGAGGATTGGATCACAATCCACTGTCGCACCAGCATTGCTGTAGAATGGCTGCAAAAGGCACAGACAGCCATATATATATATATATATAATTTCCTTATTTTTACCAAGTTATTAGTAGCTGTATTATGTAAGATGATAATTTTGAGTTTATATATGTTGTGTTGTATAATCATGTGTGTGAATACCGGAAGACAATGATGTTTGAGACCTTGAAGAACAAGGAAATAAAGACAAGTTTAAGACTGCATTTCAAAACGACCATTTGTGATTTACATGGATTATATTTATTTATATGATCTCCGCTGAACTTTTCAAATTATGGGTGGGTGTTGAAGGAAGAGGCGGATTTTTTTATTTTATTTTATTTTTTTAGCTTTGATTTTATTAACGTACAATACCATCATATCCAATGATTTTTCTTGATCCTCTATTCTTCTTAAAATTTGTGTTACTCTTTTTAATAATCTTTTTAAAAGATATTATGGGAAAACAGAATTATTTTTATTAATAATTTTTTTTGATATTAACATATTAGAATTATCTGAAAATATTACAAAAAATATTAATTTAAAATAAATAAAAAAATTTAATTTTTAATTTTTAAAAAAAATATTTTTAAAACGAAAAGAAATTAGTCATACCATTGTCGATGAATTTTGTCACTACTTTGTGTGTCGCGACGGTCTCTCATATTGAAAATTTGCCAGTTGTTAAGCCAACTTTCTTTTGATAAAAATATGTTTTAGTTTCATAGGAAGAAGTCCTTTTCTTTTTCATTGGCTCTCATAATTATAAAATACTTTCTTGTTTCCCTGTTTCTCTCTTTTAGGTTGACATGGGTCCCACAACATGTAAAATTCCTGTTGGAAAAAGGCACTGATATAATAAAATTTACAATATATAAAGTATCAATTTTTCTCTCACTTTGTGCAATTAAAAATAAGATAAATCAATCAACAAATTAAATAAACAATCACAATAAATCAACACATGAAAAACTCCAATGTGAGGAAAAACCATGAATCAATTATCAATAATAATAATAGTACTAATAGTAGTAGTAGATAAACAAGTGTTATTACTTAGTTAAAAATAAGAACTACCACATAAATAATTAAGAACAATGTATTATTGAAATACATCAACATTAAAAAGAAAAAATTGAGAAAAATCTCACAAACTTGTGATGAATAAACCAATTTAGACACCACTACACTTCAATCTAACTATACATAATGAATAGTTATGTGTCCAAAATCTTGTAAAAAAAACTCAGTTCAATTTAATGTTGAATCAACTTCTTATCAAAGTTTAAATAGAGGTTATTTAAATTGTTTTTTTATCTTATTTTCTCTTTATATATATCAACCACCAACTTGAAAATAAGCCAAAATTAGT
>Ga0307515_10015488_pt1 | contig 14043 bp, 8 predicted proteins | sample 17_EM_MG_FD_194513 | JGI IMG/M metagenome (GOLD analysis project Ga0307515, IMG submission 194513) | Populus trichocarpa ectomycorrhiza microbial communities from riparian zone in the Pacific Northwest, United States - 17_EM | ecosystem: Host-associated > Plants > Roots > Unclassified | place... | reverse complement strand
GAGAGAGAGAGAGAGAGAGAGAGAGAGAGAGAGAGAGAGAATGGCCGAGAGAGGTCATATTTAGGAGGGTTGCATGCTTACAGTGGTAAGATTAGCTATCTTGAGAAAGAAAAGGGGAATGCCGATAATAATTGGAGATGCATTTAATCCATTGATGAAAAACTAGGCAGATTTGTTTCTTAGATTCCCGAGAGGATTTGGGTCTGAGGATGATAAAATTCGAGGAGGTTTGCTCATAGAAGTTGTAGCCTGTGGTGTTAGCTTTCCAATGAATCTAACCCTACTTAATTTGGAGCTCTAGAACTCCAGATATAAATAAAAATCAGAAGAGAGGTCAAGCTAGCACCCTTGCTGGCAGATTCGGCCAAGTGGACAAAACAGTGAAATTTAGCCATATTAAGGGTGGAATTCATTTTCCCTCCCTTTGTAAAATATGTAGCATCACATCCTAACTTTCAGAAAGAAATAAACCATATTTCAAATTGAATTTGTGATGTTCATTATGACTGCTAATGAACTGAAATCCTAAAGGATAATAATGAGAATGTAAATGAAAAAATAATGGTAAAAAAGTAATGAATGTTGTCGCCATTACTGTTATTATGTTGCGAAATGTGATTGAGTATGGAATAATGATGGGTACCTGTGGATTCAGGAGGAACCACAGGAGGAGTACAACAACAACAAGGGAGCACAAGCCGAGCTTCTGTAGCAGATAGGTATTCTATACCTGTACCATCCTTAAATAATGGTAGTTTTAGTAATCTATTTAATTTGTGAATCTTGTGCCTATGAATGAGACCGAAAAGAGAAGATAAAATGGAATGAATGAGAAATGAAAATCAGATTTGATTATGGATCTGATTGGGGATAATGAATGGTGGTAATGAATTCCATGAATAATCGTTCCTTGGATCTGATTAGCCGATCCCAAATATGGGAGGCTAATGATGTTAGTAAAGTTTGCTAAGATCAACATGACCATTACAGAGGATGATAAATACTAAACTTAATTAACTATTTGAGTTGAGAATAGTTAATGATATCGACGAGTGACGTCGGTATCGACAAATTCATGGAACTTGATTAGCTTTCCAGAGGTGGAAGCTAATGATATCAAGGATTCTTGACATTGGCATTCTCGAGGATATTCCAAGGTAGTATGGAACACTGATTGACTATTTCAATTTAGAAATAGTTAATGACATCAACAAGTTACGTTGATGTTGGCATTTCCAAGGATTTGATCAGTCAATCCTGAAATGGGCGACTAAAGACATTAATGAGAGTCATTGTGTCGGAAATGACATCCCTGGATTTAGGAAGAAGTAGCACAATTGATATCCCTGATGAAAAAGAAAAAGGAGAGATGCAATTGAGAATATTTATAAAATGGAAATGTTGAACGGTTTCGGGAATGAGGAATAGAGACGTAATGATGGAAGGTTAAATGAGAATTTCAAAGAATTATGATTGCAAACTGTTGAATATATGTGTTCGTTATATAAGCATGTATTATGTGATTTTCCTTCTCAGCTATATTTTTTTCTTACTATATTTATTCTGAAAATTATGAAATTGCAGGTCCTTCCCACTCACGCCAGGAGCAATGTTTAGGTCCTCTAGTTCTGTTTTGTACGAGTTAGGAATTTAAGAAATATCTATGTATTTTGTTCATTAGTAACCATATACCTCGAAATGTAATAGTATTCTCTTTATATTAGATGTCGAAATATAAGATTGTACTATTTTGTGTTTGAAATCCTAATGTTTGCATATTCCGTTTGCTTGTTAAATTATGCATATTTAAATGTGAAAGAAAATGAGTAGATGAGATGCTATACTTATATCCATGAATAAATTGTTCATTTGAACCTCAACGTGATTGTGATGTGATTGAGAAATGAGTATAAGATGTGTGCAGGATGATTGTTGATAACTTGAGATCTCTTGGTATAGGAGAGACTCTACTGAAATTTCATTAGAAATTTCAGAGATTTCTATATAAGTTTGACAAAAAAAATTATCCAATTGACATGATCAAAAGATTAATGTCTTATCCCAAGTGCAGGAGTGTCGAAGTAATAAATAACCCAACAAGACCGGGGTCGAACCACAGGGAGGTGAACTATATAAAATTATAAACAATAAATGAAAAGGAGTTGAAGAGAACTTTTGAGATGTGATATTGATATAAGGATTAAACAAGGATAAAATAATTGTCAAGGTTAGAGGATCCACTAATGGTATTTCAAATAAGTATAGTATAAACTCTTTTTATTACTCAAATGGAAACCACACACAAAGGAGGTTCCAATTGGATTATAAATTATTAACATGGTTATATTAATTATCTTATTTAAGTAATGTCAATACTTGTAAATGTGGTCAGGTATTCATTGTGATTACTTATGTTAACAACAAATCAAGTTCCTTTCATAGCAGAAGTGTCGGTTATATCATACAGTAGGCTATGAAAGTGCCAAGTATTTGTTGTATTAAGAGTTGTACTACACAAATCTATATTAACCATTTAACAAGCAAGGTATTAAGTGTAAGTAAGATAACAAAAACAAAACATGTTAGTATCAAACATTAAAGTCCATGTTGAGTTTATATTATACTTATTATTACATCATTAGTGTACCATTTTCACCTTGACAAAATTAATTTAGCTAAACATCATGAAAAAGAAAAACATAAAGAAACAATATAAGAACATAAACATGATATAAGTTAACTAAGTATAGTAAGGAAATTAAAAGAATAAACAAGAGATTAATATAACATAAAATAAAACTTGAACATTACAAAATACAAAGAAAGATAGTAAAAGCAAGATTTTGATCTGAAAACCAAGATGTCTAAATGTATGGAAAATGCCTTCTTTTATAGGCTAAAATTTAGAACTATTGATTTGATAACTAATTCTTGAGTGAGTGACCACCTTTTGACTTGGTGACAACCATTATTTTCTTGTTCGAACAAAACATCATTGCTAACATCAGCATTTGAATAGATAGTCTTCATGAAAGTTCTGGGCATTTGTCTCTGCTTTCCAATAAAACAAGAATGAGCTCATTTGGACTTCTAGAACTCGAGATATGGGCTGAACATTGAAGAGTATCTGGGCTGCAGGGCAAATTCTGACTTCTCTTTTATTGCTACAATTTGAACTTGAAAACAACCCTTTTGAATCTTGGACTCTTCATGAAAGTTTTAAGCCTATGTCTTAGCTTTCTATCCATATAAACCAGACCTAAATCCAAGTTCTACAGCTCCAGTTATGATCCAATAACTGAATGGTGTTCCAGTTTGAATTGAACCAGTATTTCTTCTTTAAGTTTAGCCCTCTCTTTGTCTTTTCACTTTCAATAGTTAAACACATCAATCAATCTTTTAAATTATGAGATATGTCTGCATTCAAAATGAGCATTTACTATAAATTAAAGATATCTTATGTTATCGTACTTGCTATTATAAAACATGCTCAAGTTAGAGAATTTAATGATATTTTAAGTGCAATATGATGATATAAAACCTTGATAAAAATACACTTTTAAGTAATAATAACCAATTTTTCCCCTTTATATGAATGATATATTGGTTTTGCTAACGACAATATTACAATTTTCCTTATATGATTGATGTGTTTAATTCTGGAATCGGGAATGTTACAGGCAAATTCCTAATTTTTTTCCGATTTAAATATTCCTCATGCCCATTTACGACATAATTCAATATTTTTTCAATACAATTATTTCTCACACTTATTTATTTTATAATTCAATATTTTTCCAATACAATTACTTGTCATGCCCATTTATAATATATTCAAATATTTTTATTTCTAGTCATGTTCCCAAAGAAGTCCTTTTTTCTTTAAAACACTCAGAATCTCATTCCCGAATATTTCCCTTGTAAGTAATTCTTAATCCACCATCTTTACATGCGGGAAAAAACACAATCCAATATTAGTGTCAACTTATATCATTAGTCTCCACCTTATGGTAGACTAATAAAATAGATCCTAGTATTAGTATCAACAAATACCATTAGTCTCCACCGTGTGGCAGACTAATCAAAATAAATCTCGGTATCAGTATTAATTAATACCATTAGTCTCTACCATGTGACAAATTAATCATTTTGTTCTAATAAAGTTTTCCTTTCTTATCCTTCTTTGTTTTGCTTATTTTTGTTTTTTGGTTTTATTTCCTTTTAGAATCATTATGCAATTTAAAAAAAAAATAAAAAATACTATGGACAACTTCATTTAAAATTAGTTATTTAGGTGTCAAACACCTACCTCTTACTTCAAGTTTCGCTTTTGAATTCTCTCCTGAATTCTAATAGGTATCTCATATCAATGTCAAAACTTTTCAATCCTTTTTAACACACATATAATCATTCATATCACCATCCATGTTTGAAATAATCATTTATGGGTGTACTATGTTTGTTCACTAATCACATTTATTCTTATCCAACACCTATTATGTCATTTTCGACCAAGTTTTGTTAGTTCATTCCAATACCCATTGTGCCTTTTGTAACTTGATAATATCATTTTTGAATCTCCATAAATATTACGTCATTTATGGCTTGTCAAGGTCATTTAACAATCTCAAGTAGGCATTTTACCATTTTAGGCTCATTAATACCCTCTTATCAATTTAATAATTGTCACGCCCTTTTTGACTCACCAACATCATTTATTCATTTATCAACTCTTGTTATGCACTTCTACAAACTTAACCCATTTCAATCACTAATACATACACACAATAAATCCATTCTTTAACACTACATACGCATCATTTAACCATTCATGTCTCTCACACATACTAATGCGAACCTCTTGATAATGTGGTTAAGCAACCCCCAACGAAGTAAATAACAACCACGAAAGCCGAAAATCAAGTTTAATAAAACCTTGACCCAGAAGTAACCCTATACCTAAGAACCAAAGGTATTAGCAAAAGACTTAGACCCAAAGATAACCTTGTATCTAAGAACCTTAAGTATGTGAATGACGTCACGAAGCTAGTTAATCTTTGATAAGTCAATGTACGGTCTTTGTGCCCGTAAAGAAAGGTTGTTTTGTCATAAACAAACAAAAGAAAAACTCATGTTTATTCTCTAACTTGCTGTAAAAATTTGTAGCTAAAAAAACATAATATAGTCTCTTGTAATAGACCCCTTTTAGGTTGCAAGCTAATAAGCCTAAACTAGTAATCAACTAACTTAAGTTCAATAATGAAATAAATCATTAAACAATGTTTAATGGGCCAAAACAAACCCAAATTAAAAATAATTATTCAACATTAAATAAATAAATAAAATATGATAATAAAAACAAAGTCTTCATGCCAAAATTCCTCCATGTAGCTCGTATCTCTAATTTTTTAACATTCTTGGCAGATTTCAATCTTGATTTAAAACATGTCGTTCACTCTTTTCTGGATGAATTACTAAGCATATCATATATGGTTGGAAAGCTTGAGATTTCTAGTTTCCAACCCAATTTGAATCACAATAAAATTCCACCTATAGCTTTAAATATGTCTTAAACAGTACACAAAGGTCTAGTGTGATAGATTTGACAAGATTTGCTAGTAACTTTGACCATTTGAAATAATATTTTTCCAAACTCTATTTAACCTAAAAATTTACTAGAATATATATCCATATGTCTACTATTGTCTTGTAAAATTCCAGCTCATTCCAATATATGGTTTGAGAGATATGCTTGATCTAGCAAAATTGGTTAGTAGACAATTTAAGACTAAATTCAGACATGACTTGGTTCGTATCATTCTCCCCATCTTTTAAAAGATTCAACCTTGAATTTCTATCATGGAAAACATCTTCTAAGGTTAAATAATCATTAACAAGACAAAGAATAACATCATCATAAAAAACAAGAAGAACCTTGTTAGCAAAGAAGGTCATCTTGATATACAAGCTCTCCTTTTCAACTTTCTCCTTCTTCAATTTCAGTTGCTCCTTATATATTTGCTTAGGTATTAAAGATACAAGAGTTATAGGTCTTCCATTCATCTCAAAGTAATACCTATTTGTCACTCCATCATGCATGACTCTCCTATCATACTACCAAGGTCCACCTAGCAACAAGTGACTAGCTTGCATTGACACAACATCACATAATACCTCATCACAATATTTACCAATAACAAAAAGCAATCAAAACATTCTTATTCATTTTCACTTCACCACCATCATTCAACCACGGTAATTTATAAGGTATGAGATGTTTGGTAGTGTGCAAGTTCAACTTTTTTACCAATTCAGTACTAGCTACATTAGTGCAACTACCACCATCTATAATTAAGCTACATACCTTATTATGAATAAGGCATCTCGTGTGGTATATATTTTCCATCTTACCTTCTGAATAATCCACCTTGACATACATATTTAGTGCTCTCCCCACTATAAGTGTCTCTCCCTCAACTAGATACTCAACACAAACATCATTAGTATCCTCTAATGGTGGCATATTTTTTCTTCATCCTCCCCATCGATATCAACCTTATTATTAGCTTTCATAATCATGACTCTTTTTTTTAGACATTGTGAAGCAATATGACCAAAACTCAGAAAATGAAAGCATTTAATATCATAATTACAACAAGTAGGAGTAATATTGTCAGCCTTCCAATTAGGTTTCCAAGGTTTCGAAGGGTCTATTGGTTGGCTTTGCCAAATGGTACCCTTTCATTTAAGTTGTTTCTCTACCTTCAAGGCCACATGCACCATCTCCTCCAACTTCATATAATGATGCAACCCTACAATATGAGCAATATCATGATTAAAGTTATTCATGAATCTAGCCATAATAGCATTCCTATCCTCCTTAACATTAGCTCGAATTATAGTAAGTTTCATTTCCTTGAAATATTCATCAATACTCTTTGTATCTTGACTCAAACTCTGCAACATTTGATATAATTCTCTATAATGCCTAGGCACAAATCTCTTTCTTATAAGGGATTTCTCATCCCAAGCATCAACTTGCCTTTTATAATTTCTCCTATAGTTTATCATTGACTGATCCCACCACACAATGGCATAGTCAGTAAAAGCAATCATAATAAGCTTGACTTTCCTGGGTTCCAGATAATTGGGACACTAAAAAATCCACTCCACTCTTCTTTCTCTCATTCTATATAAACTTTAGGATCATTCTTCCTTGAAAAGCCAATATTTTCAGCTTAATTGTATCCAAATCTCCATCGAACTCAGCATTATAGTCTCGATACCTATAATTAACCCCCTGACCAAAATTATCACCATATATTTCCCCTACAAACTAACAATTTTGTTGTTTTCCAAAACATTCCCCATGTTCCACAAACACATCTTTAAAATCAACATCATTTATATCTGCATTATCAGCCACAAACTCATCCACATTAGTGTTAACTCACCTAACAACCCTCTTAACATGTTGCCTTTCCATCCTATCTAACCTACCTCCAAATTCATTGGCCATCTGATCCATTCGCTGATTCATGATGCGTAACTGAGTTACAATTTCATTGTCTCCTCTATGTGGTGTCATATTATTGCTTGCTTTCGACATCTTTAAATCTAAAAATTGGTTAGTTAACAAGAGATATATATTCCTCACCCACTCCCTCACGTGTTTACACTCCTCTCATGTTTCACTCAAATATAGGTTTTTTACTTAAATATGCTCGCTATGCCTTTTTCCTCTTATCTCACCTTTCTTCAACTCTTGTGGAACCAAAATCAACACCAAATATAACAACCTTAGCAGCGTATCCAAATATGTGTATATAAATCAAGAAGAAAGAAAAATATGAAAACAAGTAAAGACAAAACTACAATTACAATTTCATGAGTAACAAGTGAATTTGTATGAAAAATAAATGTTTTCGAAGACATGAAAGGAAAAAGATGCAAAGGCTACATAAAAAAATTTAAATGACACCTAAATGTATCAATTATGATGTTATTATACTCTTATAATTGAAAAATAACAGCAGCAAAACAAGTTTGAATTACTTACGCGAATTAGACCCGTTACGACAAGTTTCAGTCCCAAATTTAGTTCTTGTAGCAAACGAACTCCAAATGACATCAAATTTTATATGGGGTGCGATCAAAACCTTAAAACCCATTATATAAAATTTTAGAATTTCTAAATGTATTTGACTTGAAATTCCCTTTTGATACAAATTTGACCTATTACAACATGTTTTAATCCCGACCTTGATTACTATAGAAAATGATCTCAAATTTTATATGGGGTTTGATTAGGACTCCTAAAACCAGTATACAAAATTTGATAATTTTATAAATTGGTTTGATCCAAATTCTTCCTTGTTCATATACTATGGTAGATTTAACAAAAGTGACTTTTGAACTTTTTTTTCTTTTCTTTATTTTTTAAACTCTTAATGCTACTAATATATTTTGAGACAATAACAAACTAAGATAATACTCTTTTTTTTTAAGAAACCACCAGACACAAACTACCAACCTCTAGACACAAAATAATAAAAAACTGAATCAATGGCTATATAAAAACTAAAGCTACGGAAGTTAAAACTAACAAGAAGTAAATAAAGGATATAACCAAATTTTCTGGAGTCTAGCTCTGATACCAATTGATGCAAACCTCTTGATCATGTGGTCAAGCAACCCCTAACAAAGTATATAATAACCCGAAAAGCCAAAAACAAGTTTGATAGAACCTTGATCTAGAGATAACCTTATACCTAAGAACCAAATGTATTGGAAAAAGACTTTGACCCAAAGATAAACTTGTATCTAAGAACCCTAAGTATGTGAATGATGCCACAAAGCTAGTTAATCTTTGATAAGTCAATGTATGATCATTGTCCCTATAAAGAAATGTTGTTTTGCCAAAAACAAACAAAAGAAAAACTCACATTTATTCTCCAACTTGCTGCTAAAATTTTCAGCTAAAAAAACATAATATAGTCTCCTTTAACTAACTCTAAAGGACCCCTTTTTGGTTGCAAGCTAATGGACTTAAATTAGTAATTAACTAACATAAGTTCAATAATGAAATAAATCCCTAAACAATGTCTAATGGACTGGAACAAACTCAAATTAAAAATAATTATTTGAATTAAATAAATAAATAAAATAGGATAATAAAAACAAAGTCTTCATATCAAATTCCTCCATGTAGCCCGAATCTCTAATTTTTTAACATTCTTAGCAGATTTCAATCTTGATTTAAAACATGTCGTTCACTTTTTTTTGGATGAATTACTGAGCATACCATATATGGTTGGAAAGCTTGAGATGTATAGTTTCCAACCCAACTTGAATCACAACAGAATTCCACCTATAGCTTCAAAAATATCCTAAACAGTACACAAAGGTCTAGTGTGATAGATTTGACAAGATTTGCTAGTAACTTCAACCCTCTGAAATAATATTTTCCCAAACTCTATTTGACCTGAAAATTATCAAATTATAGTTCCATATGTCTAGTATCTCCATGTAAAAGTTCAGCTCATTTCGATGTATGGTTTGAGAGATATGTCTGATCTCGCAAAACTATTTAACGGACATTTTAAGCCAAATTCGAACTTGACTTGGTTAGTATCATAAGTTGTATGTGTTGTGCTTATTGTTGAATATAAAATGTGCTTAAGAATTGGTAATTATGATGAAGTTGGCTAAATTGACTTAATTTTTAGTTTGTAAGTTGAGGAACTTTGAAATGGGTTTAAACACTTAGTTGATTTATGTTATTCCAAGTTTGATGGGTTAAAAAATGTAATAAATAGATTATGTAAAGTTAGGTGTATAATAGGAAAAACAGAGAGAGGAAGATTTAATTAGTAAAATTGTAGTCCTTTATAAATGGGGAAGTTTGAGAAATTTTAACGGATAAGAAATTTTAGTATAAAAAATATAGATGGGTTGAAGTTTTAGGGAAGCATAAGAAATTAAATGTTAAATATAGATTGTAATGGAAGTTGTGTATGTTTAATGTCTAGGTGACATTATTATGTTGGGATTGATGTCAATATTGATAAAAAATATAATTAAATGGATAGTAATTAATGTGAAAAAATTATGATTGAGACTTATATTCTTTATAATAGGATCAAATTATGTTTGAGTTCAATTAAAATTTATGTAGACTAGGTTATTTTAGAAATGGGTCTGTGGTTAATTGAGTAAGAAGAAAAGAAAGGAAATTGGAGAAAATATATGAAAATAGTATTTTTCAAACAATGTTAAAGATGTTTGGAAATTAAATGGAAGATTTTAAAAGGTTGTCTTGGATTTTTCTTTGTGGCTGAAATTAGATAATTAGGAAATTTGATGAGTTGATAATGTGTTAAAATAAATTATTGTAAGTGGGATGAAATTGGGTTATAACATGATTGGATGTTTATGGACATGTTTTGAAAATATAAAAATATGAAATCCCTAATGTTTTATGGTTGTTGGTGAATAATTAGGATTGAGTTAAACTATCTAAGTCTACTATATATGGTTGGAAATCTTGATATGTCTAGTTTCTAGACCACCTTAAATCGCACAACTATTCCACCTCTAGCTCCAGATATGTCCCAAATAGTACTCAAAGGTTTTGTCTAGCAGACTTGACGAGATTGGGCCAACCAAGACCCCCAAAGAAAGCTTTGCTCGATAAAGCAAATGATTCATTCCGACAACTTCCTAGTAACTTCAACCCTTTGAAATAATATGTATCTGAACTCCAATTAAACTGAAAATTTAGTTTCATGTGTGTAGTATATCCCTGTAAAATTTCAACTTGTTTCGATATATCGTTTGAAAGATATGCCTGATCTCGCAAAATTGGTCAGCAGACATTTTAAGGCCAAATTCGGACTCGACTTGGTTCGTATCACATACATATGTTTTGGATTATTTACCTTAACAAACTCATGTATTCTCTCATCCACAACAACTCACAGTTATACACACTGATGATTGTCATAATCGAACACACATACGCATTCATGGCTGCAATAGCGGCCTATATTCACACACACAAGAGTTGTAATAACAATCCTCATGTGCTTGTCTTCATAGCTGCTGTAACAGCCCATTTTTTCACTATTGGGCTGTCAAAACAACCCCACTTTTCCATGTATATGGACTATCTTAAAACATACTCCATAGTAGTTCCAAACATCAAATATGAATTCTATAATAAGTTTACGCACAACTATACATTCAATTCATATTTATAATCCATAAGCATACAAATTCAAGCATCACTCTTGTCGCACGTGGGCGCGCGCAGAGTGAGAGTCAAGGAGTTGCCACCTAATTGTTTGGCTCAAGATCACTAGGATACCCGAGTATAGTGGTCTTATCAGAAATTATAGAGTAAGGGACTAGTTGTGGCTAGGAAATGTATTAGCACCCCTAGCACATCTTACCTGAGGTAAGTTACATTGTGTAATCTTCATGTGATTTAAAAGTTTTGATGGGTTCTTAACTGATGGTTAGTCTATGACTCAAAAAATACTTTACTTTATGAATAAATCTGACATTTGACATTTACTATGGGCTCGTACACCTAAATAAATTATTATGAGAAGGGTCTATATAGATGCCTTGACAGAGTTCAATTATCATGTAAGATGAAAAGGATTTTCAAAACTCATGTACTGCGATGAAAAGTACTCCCAATTATATTTGTGAATATTCAGAATAATTTTGACAATTTTCTAACAAACTTTTGGTATTTAAATACCAGCCTACTTGTAAGTCCAACATTTATACTAGAATGTTGACCATTAATTTATCATGAATTAAAATTTTAAGGGGGTTATTGAAATATTGACCAAATTCTCATGAATTTAATAAAATGATTAATAAATCCAAAAATACATGCACAAATATTTTTTATTTTTTTTAAATATGATTTTTTCTTTTTAGAGACTTGGTCATATGCACACCAAACAAAACACTTTTTTTTATATTTTTGAAATGAGAAGATTTTTTTATTTTTAAAAAAATTGGTGGAAAGCGGGTATTTTAATATCGGGCCCATATTCTATAGTGTAAGTATACAGTCCCGATATTAAGTAAAAACATTGGAAAAAGGTGCGAGAGACCCCTAAATAACTTTAGATTGGTCTTAAAAAGTTATGGAATTTTTTGGAATTTTATTTGGGGTCTGTTTGGGAAAATTTATTTTTATTAAAAAACAAAGCAGCCAAAATAAGTCTAAGGGAGTGTTTTCCAAACAACCCCTTATGCCAAAAACCCTTCCACAAAAATATTAATAAACCAAACACGCCTTTACCAAGTGACTTGAATTTGACTCGACCGGGTTGACCCAAAAACATCGATTCAACCATGGGCCGAACCAAAAATCAAGGTTCAACCCAAAACAAAACCAAAATAGGGATTTAAATAATAAAAAATCAAAACTTAAAAAAACATGAAAATCATAAAAAAAAAATCTTACAAGAACATATCAAACATCAAGAAGAATAACGAAGAACAATGAAGAACATTCAAATTCAAATCCAGCAACATGAACATCAAACCATACCAAATTAAGAATCAAGGGTTCATTTGCTTCGATAATCATTAAACCAACATGATTTTGTCAAAAAAAAGGTCTTGGTCTGAATCCAAACTCTAAGATTAAAACATATAAAAACATATTATTGATGCATAAATAATATGTATTATTGTCTATATCCTCCCATTGTCCTGCTTTCCTCTTTGAAAGAATTATTCTAGTGTCCCAATTCTATTTTCAAATTCCCTTTAGACCAAAAAAAAAAAAACCCTTCCAAAAGGCGACATTTTGCTCTTCTTAATAACGCACGTACGATAATAGTCTGCTCTCATGCAATATGCGTCTCTCCGTCTGACATCAGAATGTAAAGGGATTCCTGACTTGCTCCTTCTCCGTCTTTGCACTCCTTCACTTGCTTGTGACGAAATACAAAACTAGACATTTCGTGCTGTTGCTTCAATGGAAAAGGAGTTGTAACTGTAAAAATATCAGGTACTTCTATCATCTTCGTAAAATTGGTATCAACATGTTTCAAGGAGAGGAGCTTTCCTCATCTGAACTTCGATCTTATCTTACATTATATCTGTTAAGAACCGGTAGTGATGCAGTAGCTGATATCATAAAGGATCTAGCTGATCCCACCATAGTAGTCTTTCCTGCATTTTCCTAACTTCCTTGCATACATGATCTAGAACATTTTGAAAATATCTTACAATCATCAAAATTCTGAAAGGGTGGACTTCCTCCACTGCATCCACATGAAAATATTCTGCCACCTCTTTCACCGGTGATAAAGCCTTTCTTTCGTCTGACTTGATCCTGTTAATTTCCTCACCGGCTTCTCTTAGAAACAGCTTCTTTGAGAAAAAGAATTTCACCCGTGTATCTGGCTCGTCATACTGCAAAACCAATCTGACTTTCTCAGCCCCACTTGCTGGCTGTGAAGCATAGCTACTTAAAACATCAGAGTCCATTCCTGCTGCCTTTCTTACATCTGAGATCTCTACTCAGTCTAGACACAACCTGCAATCGTTGTTTCCTGAGATCTTCCTTCATTTTGGAGTGTGTATTGTCTTGCAGATTCTCATTTGTAGAATCAGTTCTTGTACCTTCAGATCTGATAATTTCCTGGACCACAAAGTGAAGTAATGTTGTTTTCCCGTCTGTTTACTTTATATATCCACAGGTTTTAAGAGTGTATCAAGCCTAAATGCTTTAGCATCACCACGATTTGTGCCAACATTCATCCGGTTCCCTGTCCTAAGAACAGCTTCAAGGAGTTTGAGGAATAACCGGCTATAATTCAATTCCTCACTTGCTGCCTGGTAGATAGGAATATATCAGGGATTAAGTTCTAGTAATCAGCGTACACAGAATTTTAAAGATCTTACATTAGAAAACATAGCGAACTTCATCAGCAGCAAGCTTTCTGCCAAAATAATTTAAAGGATCTTAAATTAGTGAACGCGGTGAGTTCAGCAGTAGGCTTTCAG
>Ga0307515_10015486_pt1 | contig 14044 bp, 12 predicted proteins | sample 17_EM_MG_FD_194513 | JGI IMG/M metagenome (GOLD analysis project Ga0307515, IMG submission 194513) | Populus trichocarpa ectomycorrhiza microbial communities from riparian zone in the Pacific Northwest, United States - 17_EM | ecosystem: Host-associated > Plants > Roots > Unclassified | place... | reverse complement strand
TGAGGGCGTCGCGGAGATCGTCAACCGGATTGCTGTCGACTGATCAGATTGCCTTCAGCGTCCAGCTGACGATATCGGCAGCGACCTTGGCAAAGGCACCATCAAGCGCTGCGATGAATGCGACCTGTCCAGTTCCGCGCACGGGCACAGTCGCGCGAAACGCTTTCTGCGCGCCGACGGTGCCGTTCCGGTCGTTGAGTATCTTGGCGAAAATCTCAACGACGGCAGTATCCGCACCTTCGGTCGATATCTCGAACGAGCGGATTTCCGTGATCACCTGATAGTCGATCGCCAGCCCCTCGCCCGGCTTGCCGACCCCGCCGATCCTGCCGGTGTTCTCGAAAGCCTGCACGAGCTTTGCCTGGACCATCTTCGGCAGACGGTCGCTCCATTGTGATTTGGCCAGATACTGGATTTCGGAGCCGGACAGCCGGATGACCACCTGGTCGCTGTCGAGCGCCTTCAGCGCCGTCGGCTCGGGAACAAGAATCTGCTTGCCGGTGGACGACGGGCCTTCGATGATCGGCGAAGCCGACAGGCTATAAGTGTCGTTGTTCGCCTTGCCGGCGCAGGCCGACAGGACGGCGACGAGAAAGAATGCTGAACAGGCCCGGATCAATCCTGCCTTTCGACCACACGGAACGCCGGGAAAATTCATTTCAAACACTATCCTTAGCCAATCAGCAGCAACTTAGAGGCTGACCCGGTCAAAACAAGCCAAAAACGCAGCCAATTCGGTGCGGACACTGCAAAAATCCGGCAAGGCGTGCAGCCTTGCCACGCAAACTTGGCGGGTGAGAAGCTATTACCCGATTCGGCGTTTGGATCAGCGGAAATTGCAGACCCAAACAATGCGACATGGCATCGACGGTTCAGCGGCGCGTCCGGCCGTCATATTGCTTCACCGTCTCGCCGCCGAACAGCAGCCGCTGCGGATCCTTGTCGAAGGTAGAGATCGTGGTATCGAGCGTGTTGACGGTTCGCCGCGTGTCGCTGACCAGAGCCTCGATATCCCGCAGGCCGGAACCGGAGAAGCGTTTCAGGTTCTCGGCGATCGGGCCGATCTGCGCGTTCAGATTGTCGGCAACCTTGCGGAAGGAAGCAAGTGTTGCACGGGCATCCGCCGACAGCGAGGGTGCGTCCGCGTCGCCCAGGAAGCCGTCGAGCTTGACCAGGATGCCGTCGACACGGCTGGAAGCGGCATTCAGCTTGTTGGCCATCTGGGTGACGTCGGTGATCGTCTGATCGATATCCTTTTGGCGGCCTGTGATCCGGTCCGCAAATTCGGTGATCGAGGCAACTGCCTTGCGGGCGTCGGCGCTTGCCGCCGATACGTCGTTGACGACGCCGCTGACCTTTTGGGTGTCGATGGCCGCGATCAGCGTATCGACGCGATCGAGCGACGCCGTCGCCTTTTCGCCGAAGCGCTGATAGGTCTCGGCCGTCTTCTTGAACGAAGCGATGGTGTCGGCAACACCGCTGGATGCGGCGCTCAGGTCATTGCTCATCTTCTCGACATTGCTGACGATATGGTCGATCTTCTTGGGATCGACGGATTTCACCAGAATGTCCGCCGCAGAAAGCGTCGAATCGAGCTTGCCGGCTGCCGCCGTGATCGAGGTCGACAGGGCACTGACGCTCTTCAGGAACTGATCGATACCTTCGGAATTGTCGGCCAGAGACTTGGTGAAACGGTCGGCATTGGAGATCGTGCTGGTCAGCGGCCCGCGCACATCCTTGACGAAGCCCTGGATGTCACCGATCGCATCATTCGCCCGGTCGAGAATCTTGTCGGCGGTTGCCAAAAGGCTGGTGACACTGGATTGATCGGCGGTCAGCTGGGCCGATTTCCCCGTCTCCAATGCCTTTCTCAGGATGTTTTCCTCGCCCTTGTTGCCACCGCTGAGTTCGATATAGGCGGCACCGGTGAGCCCCTGAATTTCCAGTGTCGCGGTGGTCGATTTCAAGACCGGCGCATCGGCGGAAACCTCGGTTACAGCAACGGAATAGCGCGGATCGTTGGAATTGATCGCCAGACTACGGACCGAACCGACGGGAATGCCATTGAAGCGAACAGGCGAGCCGACGCTCAAGCCATTGGCCGATCCGGGGATGCTGATCACCAGCTCCACCATTTCGCCGCTGCGGCCATATTGCGACATCCAGTAAACGAAGCCGAAGGCCGCGAAGATAACCATGACGGTGAAAAATCCGACGATGGCGTAGTTGGCTTTTGTTTCCATTGCTACCGGTACCCTTGGGGGACGCCGCCAACGCGGCTCCTTGCTTCAATCAAATCAATCGTGCCGCGCCTCAATCGTGCAGCACCGTCAGGAAGCCTTCTTGTCGTCGTCGCGGACAATCGAGCGTGCACGCTTGCCCTGGAAGTAGGACGTCACCCACTCGTCATCGCAGGCCAGCATATCCTCGATCGTCCCTTCCACGAGAACCCGCTTCTGCCCGAGTACCGCGATCCGGTCACAGACCGAAAACAGGCTGTCGAGGTCGTGAGTCACCATATACACGGTCAAACCCAGGGTGTCGCGCAGTTTGGCGATCAGGTTGTCGAACTCCGCGGCACCGATCGGATCGAGCCCGGAGGTCGGTTCATCGAGGAAAACGAGGTCCGGATCGAGCGCCAGCGCACGCGCCAGAGCGGCGCGCTTGATCATGCCGCCGGACAGTTCGGACGGGAACTTGTCGGCCGCTTCCGGCGCCAGCCCCACCATGTCGATCTTCAGCCGCGCAAGCTCGTCCATCAGGTCCTGCGGCAGGTTGAGATATTCCCGCATCGGCACCTGGATGTTTTCTTTCACCGTCAGCGCGGAAAACAGCGCACCGTGCTGGAACAGCACGCCCAGCCGCATGTCGAGTGCCATGCGCTCCTCTTCGCTGACCGCATCATATTCGACACCGAGGATTTTGATCGAACCGGACCGCCGCGGCAAAAGGCGCAGCACCGTGCGCATCAGCACCGACTTTCCGGTACCCGACGCGCCAACGAAACCAAGGATCTCGCCGCGATAGATATCGAGGTTGAGCTTGTCGAGCACAATATTGGAACCGAAACCGACCGTCAGGTCCTGCACCGACAGAACGATCTCCGCGCCGCTTTCGTCGCGCTCGTTTTCCCCGCTCGCCGCCGCATCTTCTCTTGGCTCCACCGGCAAAACCTCTTCCATCAGAAATCGATCGACGCGTAGAAGATCGCAAACAGGCCATCGACGAGAATAACCACGAAGATCGACGTCACCACCGACTGCGTCACATGCTTGCCAAGTGATTCGGCGCTGCCGCCGACCTTCAGCCCTTCGACAGCCGCAACAACACCGATGATCAGCGCCATGAACGGCGCCTTGATCATGCCGGCCAGCACCGAGGAGAAATCGACCGCCTCCTGCAGACGCGCCAGGAAGGTGGCGAAGGTAATGCCGGAATAGCTCCAGGTCACCACGGCCGCGCCGGTCAAGGCCGAGAAATTGGCGATGATCGTCAAAAGCGGCAGCGCCACGGTCAGCGCGACGAGCCTTGGAAACACCAGGATGCCGATCGGGCTGAGGCCCATGACCTTCAGCGCATCGATTTCCTCGCGCATCTTCATCGAGCCGATCTCGGCGGTGATCGCGCTGCCCGAACGGCCGGCGATCATGATGGCCGTCAACAGGACGCCAATCTCGCGCAGCTGCAGAATGCCGACCAGATCGACGACGAAGAGCTCGGCGCCGAAATAGCGCAGCTGGAAGGCGCCCTGCTGGGCGATGATCGCGCCGATGAGGAAAGACATCAGCGTGATGATCGGCACGGCCTGGACGCCCATGCGGTCGATCTGGTTGACGATGGCGGCTGGCGACAGGCCGCTATGGCGCCCGAGTTTCAGCTGCGCGCCGCGAACCGCGGAGCCGAGAATGAACATCGCGGCGATCGTGTCTTCCCAGGCTGACATCACCGCCGCGCCGATCGGGGTAAAGAAACGCGTGAAACGAGAGCGGAATTTCTTCGTATCGGCGGCTGGCTCCGGCAATTCCTCGGGAAGAGCGCCCAGAAGCTCGACGTAGCGCGGTTTGTCGCTGGTCAGCTTGACGTCGCCAATCCTGTTCATGAAGCGGCGGATGACCCAGGCGCCGGCCGTATCCATGGCGGTTACGGCGCTCAGATCGACTTCGCCGGCCTCCCCGCCTTCGGACGCAAGCTCGTCCAGCCGGGGCATGGCTGTGTGGATGGATACGCACCGCCAATCGCCGCTGAAACGGTAGATCCGGATGCCATCCTTGCCAGCTTCGTCGAGCTGCACGTCGGTGTCGGTTTTCACTTGGGAACGCGTCACGTCTGTTGGGTCTTCCGGAGATGGCTGCATTTGATAAAACGTCAGCGACTCATAACCGCTCGAACCGCATCTGTCACCGATTGAAACGTTTCCGTGCCAAACGGTCGGCCGCTGCGATATGGATGCCACAGGAGAAGCTGATGACCCGTCTCATGAAAACCGCCGTCGAACATTTCCCGATCGCTGGCAGCTTCACGATTTCGCGCGGCAGCAAGACGACGGCCTCCGTGGTCACCTGCCATGTTTCGGACGCCGGCTCTGCCGGAACCGGCGAATGCGTGCCCTATGCGCGCTACGGCGAAACCATCGACAGCGTGCTTGCCGAGATCGAGGCGATACGGCCGCGGATCGAGGCAGGACTCGATCGGGAAGAATTGCGGCAAACGATGAAAGCGGGCGCTGCACGCAATGCCGTCGATTGCGCGCTCTGGGACCTAGAAGCGAAATCGGCAGGCCAGCGCGCCTTCGCCATTGCGAACCTTGCCGAGCCCGCCCCACTGACAACCGCCTACACGATTTCCCTCGGGGAACCGGAGACGATGGCGGTGCAAGCCGGGCAATATGCCCATCGCGCGCTTCTCAAGGTGAAGGTCGGAACGGCCGACGATGCCTCGCGCATTCGCGCCGTCCGTGCCGCAGCGCCAGATAGCGCGATCATCCTCGATGCCAACGAAGGCTGGACGGATGCCAATCTGGCCTACCATTTCGCCGTCTGCGCCGAATCAGGCGTTTCGCTCGTCGAACAACCCCTGCCCGCAGGCCAGGACGGCTTGCTGGCGTCCATTCACCGTCCCGTTCCGGTCTGCGCCGACGAAAGCGTGCACAAGACCGAAGACCTGCCGAAGCTCGCCGGGCTCTACGACGCGGTCAACATCAAGCTCGACAAGACCGGCGGCCTCACGGAAGCGCTGCGCATGCGCGACGCTGCAAGGGCGTTAAACCTGAAAATCATGGTCGGCTGCATGGTCGGCACCTCGCTCGGCATGGCACCGGCGGTGCTTCTGGCGCAAGGTGCGGAGTTCGTCGATCTCGACGGACCGCTGCTGCTTGCCCGCGACCGCGAACCCGGCCTGCGCTACGAGGCGTCGCTGGTCTTCCCGCCTCTACCCGCCCTCTGGGGCTGAAGATACCATGCCGCAAAGACCGAACAGCAGCCGATGAAGGCGACAACGGACATCGAATAGAAGCCGTGAACGCCGAACGAGGTGTAGAAATAGCCGGATGTAAACGTGAAGATCGCCGAGAACACGCCCGTATAGAAAAAATACAGCCCCTGCGCCGAGGACTCCTGCTCTTCCGATACCCGCCGCACAAGCATGTTTTGCATGCCCGTATGCATGATCGCATAGGTGAAGGCGTGGAAACATTGCAGGGCAAAATAGCCCCAGAAGCCCAGATCCATCGGAAAGATGATCCAGCGCACGACGGCAAGGCCGCAGCCGGAAAAAATCATCGTCCACAGGCTGAAACGGCGGATGATCATCCTGGCGCAGAAAAACATCGCCACCTCCGCAGCAACGCCCGCACTCCACAGGAGCCCGATCTGCGTCCCCGAAAAGCCGATGTGCTGCCAGTAGATGGCCGAAAAGGCAAACAGCATCGCATGACTGCCATTGACCAGCGTCACGCCGATCAGAAGCAGTTGCAGGTCGAGTTTCCGCAACGCCTTCGGCGGCGGCCCGGTCAGCGTCGTCAGTGTCGACGGACGCCGCGGCCGGCCGACGCGCGGCGCAATGAAGGTCAAGAGGATCATCAGCACGAAACCGCCAGCCATGGCCGGCAGCACCATCGAGCCTCCGTAGAGGCCGATCATCACGCCTCCGAACATGGTCGCCCCGATGAAGGCAACGGAGCCCCAGACACGCATGGTCGCATAGTCATATCCCCAGCGCCGCACGCCGGTCAGGGCGATCGCCTCGACGATCGGCACATAGGGTGAATACACCCCGCCCTGCAGCGCATAGACGATCAGCACGAACCAGAAGCTGTGGGAAACGAACAGCGCCAGCGCCGTCAGCAGCGAAAGCACCGCCGACCAGATCAAAACCTCGGCGCGCTCGCCGATCCTGTCCGCCAGCAGACCGACCAGCGGCGCCGTGATGACGCGCACAAACATCGGCACGGCGAGGATGATGCCGATCTCGAAATCGCTCAGCGACAATGTGCTCAGCCAGACCGGAAAATACGGCATGGCAAAACCGTTGACGACGAGAGGCGCGCAGAAGAGCAAGGCGATGCGCGGCACGAAATAAGCCGGCGCTTCCTCGATAAAGGGAGGCGGGGACGAGGGAATCATGGGAGGACCTGATTATATGCCCATGATTTATCACAGCGGCTTGGAGCGGCGCTAGAAGCTAGATTTCCCTACAGCCCTCGCACGCGCAGTTTTATGCGGCCTGTTGCGAAAGAGCCCGCGCCATCATCGTCTCGACCTCGGTCGTATCCTCGCGAACGGCGGGAACGCCGCTCAGCTGACGCCAGGTGATCAGCTCCATCGTGCCGTCGTGATGCTCGGCAATCGCCGTGCAGCTTTCCACCCAGTCGCCGGTGTTGATATAGCGGATGCCGCCGATGTCCTCGATGACTGCGTGATGGATATGGCCGCAGATCACGCCGTCGGCATTTTCCCGCCGTGCCTCGTCGGCAACCACGCGCTGGAATTCGCCGATGAAGTTGACCGCATGCTTGACCTGCTGCTTCGCCCAGGCCGAGAACGACCAGTAGGGCATTCCGAGACGGCGGCGGATGGCCGCAAGCCCGATATTGATGACGATCGCCATGTCGTAGGCCCAATCACCGAGATAGGCGAGCAGCCGTGCATTGCGCACCACGACGTCGAACTCGTCGCCATGCAGCACCAGATATTTCCGGCCGTCGGCGCTCTCGTGCATGTGGCGCTGGGCGACTTCGATACCGCCGAAATGCACGCCCGGGAAATCGCGCATGAATTCGTCATGGTTGCCGGGGATGTAGATGATGCGGCTGCCCTTGCGGGCTTTCCGCAACAGCTTCTGGACGACGTCGTTGCAGGCCTGCGGCCAGTACCAGCTGCGCTTCAGCCGCCAGCCATCGACGATGTCGCCGACCAGGATGATCGTCTCGGCTTCGGTGACGCGCAGGAAATCGAGCAGATAGTCGGTCTTGGCTGCCTTCGATCCGAGATGAACGTCGGAAATGAACAGGGTCCTGAAGTGCCGGATGTCTTCAACGTGCTCTTTCTCGGTCATGCTGCCTCGCAACGGTCTATCGGGCCTCTCTTAATAACCTTCAAAAACAGACTCTTGTTTCAGGAGAATGACAGCCTGTGGACCCAGCGATTTGCCGGGTGAAACACCTGTTCCGGAAAACCGAGCATAAACGGTCGGTTCGAAACTGTACGGGGCGTCCGTTTCATGCAAAAAGAGCCGCGACGAAAAGGTAGGGATTCACGAATATGAGCACCGGCGACAAGGCCAAGACCCCAGCGGCTCCCGCAAGCGGCGACCTCGATGAACAGGCGCTGTTCTTCCACCGTTATCCGCGCCCCGGCAAGCTCGAGATCCAGCCGACCAAGCCGCTCGGCAACCAGCGCGATCTGGCACTCGCCTATTCTCCGGGCGTCGCAGCCCCCTGCCTTGCCATCCGCGACGACCCATCGACCGCCGCCGACTATACGGCGCGCGCCAATCTGGTCGCAGTCGTGTCGAACGGCACCGCCGTGCTCGGGCTCGGCAATATCGGCCCTCTCGCCTCCAAGCCGGTGATGGAGGGCAAGGCCGTCCTCTTCAAGAAATTCGCCGGCATTGACGTCTTCGACATCGAGATCGACGCGCCAGAGATCGACCAGATGGTCAATGTCATCTCGGCGCTGGAGCCAACCTTCGGCGGTATCAACCTGGAAGACATCAAGGCGCCGGAATGTTTCGAAGTGGAACGCCGTCTGCGCGAAAAGATGGATATTCCGGTTTTCCACGACGATCAGCACGGAACCGCGATCATCGTCGCCGCCGCCATCCTCAACGGACTTGAACTGGCCGGCAAGGACATCGCCAAGGCAAAGATCGTCACCTCTGGCGCGGGGGCCGCAGCACTCGCCTGCCTCAATCTTCTGGTGACGCTCGGTGCCCGGCGCGAAAACATCTGGGTGCACGACCTCGAAGGCCTCGTCTATGTCGGCCGCGAGGTTCTGATGGACCAGTGGAAGTCGATCTACGCGCAGGACAGCGAAAACCGTGTTCTCGCCGACAGCATTGCCGGTGCCGACGTCTTCCTCGGCCTTTCGGCCGCAGGCGTGTTGAAGCCTGAGCTTCTGGTCCAGATGGCGGAAAAGCCGCTGATCATGGCGCTCGCCAACCCCAATCCCGAAATCATGCCGGAACTTGCCCGCGCCGCCCGGCCCGATGCGATGATCTGCACCGGACGGTCGGATTTTCCCAACCAGGTCAACAACGTCCTGTGTTTCCCCTATATCTTCCGCGGTGCGCTCGATTGCAGCGCCCGGACGATCAACGAGGAAATGAAGATGGCGGCCGTGCGCGCCATTGCGGCCCTTGCCCGCGAGGAGCCTTCAGACGTGGCCGCCCGCGCCTATTCCGGCGAGACGCCGGTATTCGGACCTGACTATCTGATCCCCTCGCCGTTCGACCAGCGGCTGATCCTGCGCATCGCGCCGGCCGTCGCCAAGGCTGCGGCCGACAGCGGCGTCGCCAACCGACCGATCACCGATTTCGACGCCTATCTCGACCAGCTCAACCGCTTCGTCTTCCGTTCCGGCTTCATCATGAAGCCGATCTTCGCCGCCGCCAAGAACGCCCAGAAGAACCGCGTGATCTTCTCCGAAGGCGAAGACGAGCGGGTGCTGCGCGCCGCACAGGTCCTGCTCGAAGACGGAACCGCCCGCCCGATCCTGATCGGCCGCCCCCACATCATCGAGACACGGCTAAAGCGCTACGGCCTGCGCATCCGCCCGGACACTGACTTCGAAGTGGTCAATCCGGAAGGCGATCCGCGCTTCCGCGATTATGTCGACGAGTATTTCGCACTGGTCGGCCGTCTCGGCGTCATCCCGGAGGCAGCCCGCACGATCGTCAGAACCAACCAGACCGTTATCGGCGCGCTGGCGCTGCGGCGCGGCGAAGCCGATGCGCTGATCTGCGGTGTCGAAGGCCGCTACAGCGCCCATCTGCGCGCCGTTTCGCAGATCATCGGCAAGCGCGAGGGCGTGCGCGATTTTTCCGGCCTCAGCCTGTTGATCTCGCAGCGCGGGGCTACGTTCCTCACCGACACCTACGTCACCTTCAATCCGACGGCAGAGGAAATCGCCGAGAAAACGGTGATGGCCGCTCAGGAAATCCGCCGTTTCGGCATCACGCCGCGCGCAGCGCTGGTCTCCCATTCGAATTTCGGTTCGCGGGATTCGGAAAGCGCCTTCAAGATGCGCAAGGCGATGCAGATCGTTCGCGAACTGGCGCCGGATCTCGAAGCCGACGGCGAGATGCACGGTGATTCCGCCATCTCGGAAATCCTGCGCAAGCGCGTCATGCCCGACAGCACGCTGGCCGGCGAAGCCAACCTGCTCGTCTTCCCCAATCTCGACGCGGCCAACATTACGCTCGGCGTGGTCAAGACGATGACCGACAGCCTGCATGTCGGACCGATCCTGCTGGGAACGGCTCTGCCCGCGCATATCCTGTCGCCATCCGTTACGTCGCGCGGCGTGGTCAACATGGCAGCCCTTGCCGTTGTGGAAGCGTCCTACCCGGCCTAGTCGAACATCGATTGAGCCGGTCAAGAGCCGGCTCAATCGAAATATAAATTCGCGCGATAATACAATTAATAGTTTACTGTATCAAAAATATACAGTTAACCAAAGATTGCACTGGACAAAGACTTAAACCGTTATCATGCTGAAACCCGTAAAATAACAGGGTATGCAGCATGGCTGACCAACAGGCATTCTTTGACCTGCTGGACATTATGGAAAACGAGAAACTCGTTGAACCAAAACGGTTTTTCGACCTGATGCGCGGCACTTTCAGCATTGCAAATCTGCTCTATCTCGACGTCGATGTTCTAACCGCAGGCTTCGTCATCCATAGACTGCATCACACGTTCAGCGCGCGCAGCCTCAGAACCTATGTCGACAATCGCTACCAGCGGATCGATCCGATCCTGCGGATGACGATAGGCGGCGTGAGGCCTGTGGACTGGGCAACCGCCCGCAAGCTTCATCCGGAGAGCGAGCCGCTGTTTTCAACGGCCACGCAACTCGGCCTTGGTCTGGACGGCGTCACGCTGCCGCTCGCCACCTCGACACGCCGCATGGCCTTCCTGGCAATCCAGGCCGATGTTCCGACGGAGGAATGGCCGGCTTACAGACGTTGCCATCTGCGCGATTTTCAGTTGTTGGCCAATCTCTTCCATGCCGCCCTTCTGGAAAGCGACAGCAGTATCCAGATCCCGGAACACTGTGCCAAGGCTCTGACCCATCGCGAGACCGAAGTGCTCGGCTGGGCGGCGGCCGGCAAAAGCTACTGGGAAATCGGCACCATTCTCGGCATTTCCGAGCGTACCGTCCGCTTTTTCATGACCAACGCCCGGCGCAAGCTGAATGTCGTGTCCAACACCCAGGCCGTTGCCCAGGCCGTCCGGCGCGATCTCATCCCCACGTTCTGAGCTTTTGCGCAGCTTGCTCCGCGTTGAGCGCAACAATCCATTTTACCCCCTCAAAGAACAGCTATCCCGTGCGTCCTTCCGGACGCACGGGATAGCATGGCATCCCGCCGTGCATTCGAAACCTGTCACTACCGACAGTTATGCCGGCTGCCGATCACTGACAGCATTTGCTCCTCGCTATCGATCACAGGAGCAAACGATGATCAGAATTTTCAACAGCAACACCGGCAAGCGTAGTCCCCGCGACCTCGATGCGATGTTCCGACTGCGCAAGCGCGTCTTTCATGATCTGCTGAAATGGGACGTATCGGTTCGCGGCGACTGGGAAATCGACAACTACGACGACGCCAACCCTCTCTACGTGCTCTCCTATTCGGACCAGACCGGCCGCCTACGCGGTTCGCTGCGGCTGCTGCCGACGCTCGGACCGAATATGCTCGACGATACGTTCCCGATCCTGCTCGGCGACAACCCGCAGGTCCGCAGCGCTTCCGTCTGGGAATCCAGCCGTTTCTGCATCGATCCTACCATCTCGCAGGATCGCGGCTCCAACCAGGTGACGATCGCTGCGGCCGAGCTGATGTGCGGCGTGGGCGAACTCGGGCTGTCGTCCGGCCTCAGTCATATCGTCACCGTCACCGACGTCTTCCTGGAGCGGATGTTCCGGCGGATGGGATGCCCCGGCGAGCGGATCGGCGAACCGCAGCGGATCGGATCGGTCTATGCCGTCGCCGTCGCCTGGGAAGTGACGACCGGCCTGCTGGAAACGATGAAGGCTGTCGCCGAGATCGGCGGATCGGTTCTGGAGCAGCCGATGTCGCTCGAGACCGCCCGGGCGGCTTGAGTTGCTCTGCTCGGGAGGGCTGCCGATTGTGGCCCTCCCGCCTCGCCTGTTTTAATTCTCCGAGGCTCCGTTAACGCTGGCGCATGGACTGCGTTGCACCGCTTTCGAATGACGCTATGATGGGCGCAAAGTCAGAGTGCGGAGGATGTTCCACGCACCCGGCAAGATGCCGGTATGCTCAGGCGAGTAAAACACGTGATCTTCCGATCGGTATCCTTCGCGGCGCTTATAGTTCCGCTTCTTCTGGTTATGACGACCACGGCCGATGCCTCGGCGGTGTGCGAGCGGCTGAACGCGCGTCTTGCCAGCCTGCCGAAGATTGTCGCTTCCAACGCCAATCTTCGTGATTACACCGGGGCAATCTCGCGCCAAAATCTGGATTTGCGCCAGGCGCGCAGCGACCGGCGGCGTCTGGGATGCAGTTCCGACAGCGTGATCATTGTCGGCGGTCCGAACGAAGAAGCCTGCGAGAGCCTGAGCGCTGAAATCTCGCAAATGGAAATGAATCTCGAAACGTTGAAGGCCCGTCGCCAGTATCTCGTGTCGGGCAGCGACGGTGACGTAAGCCGGCGCCGCATCCTCGCCGCTCTCGACGTCAATCGCTGCGCCGAGGAACAGGACGAAATTCTCAGGGCCGCCGCCGAAGAGCCGGAAACCCACCGCAATATCCTGAGAGACCTGCCGCCGATCGGCGAAGCCTATCCGGACCTGCGCGGCAGCGCCGACGTATCCGACTTCGCAATGCCGGGCGATGACTATGGCGGCAGCCTGCGCACACTCTGCGTGCGCACCTGCGATGGCGCGTTCTTCCCCATTTCGTCGAATGCATCGCCCGCCGACTTCCAGCGCGATGCCGAGACCTGCCAGCGCCGCTGCCCGGGAACGGAGACGGCGCTTTACTACCATGCGCTGGCGACCGAAGAGACCGACCAGATGGTCTCCGCCTCGACCGGCGAACCCTATGCCGAACTGCCGGCGGCTTTTGCCTACAAGACGCGCGATCTCAGCCAGCCCGGCCAATGCGGCTGCTCGCCCGTCGGACGCACCGCGACAAACCAGAGTACGCCCGACAATGGTAAGGGTATTGTCGACTTTCGCACACGCAAGAAGACAGACAGCGCTGAGGTGAAAAGCACCATCGCGGATCGCCCGTACAATCCGCAGGACAGCAAGGTGCGCGTTGTTGGCCCGAGCTTCCTGCCCTCGCAGGAAACGTCGATCGACCTCAGACATCCGGCCGGCCCCGGATACCAGCCGCAACAGACGAACTGATCACTCGGCCGACCTGACGCCCCAGGTATCCGAAAAGACCAGGTCCTCAAGCGGCAGACGCTGGCGCCAGCCTTTGACCGCCAGCTCCGGCTCCACATAAAGCGTATCGACATAGCCAAGGCACAGCCACGCGATGATCTCGATATGGTCGGGAATACTGAGTACGTCCTTGACATCGCGCTCATGGAAAATGCTGACCCAGCCGACGCCCACCCCTTCGGCGCGTGCCGCAAGCCACAGGTTCTGCACGGCGCAGACAGTCGAAAATGCATCCATGCGCGGATTGTGCGTCCGGCCGAGAACCACCTTGCCAGCGCGTGTCGGGTCGCAGGTGACGCAAATGCTGACGGGTGCCTTGCGGATGCCTTCGAGCTTCAGCGACCGGTATTTGTCCTGCGCGACGGCGTCGAACATCAGCGCCGCCTCTTCGTTGGCCTTCTGGAAGGCCTGAAAGACGCGCGCTCGCCTGTCCTCGTCCCGGACGACGATGAAGTTCCAGGGCTGCATGAAACCGACAGAGGGCGCGCTGTGCGCGGCGGCAAGCAAGCGTGCGATCACATCATCCGGCAGAGGCTGCGGCAGAAACTGGTCGCGCACGTCGCGGCGGGTTTCGATGGCACGATAGACGGCGGCGCGCTCGTCTAGTGAAAATGCGTCCGCCTTCACAAGGCGGTCTTGCGGTTCGATCTGCATCGTTTGGTCCCCAACAATGCGAAACCTCCCGCCGTCCGCGCAGGGCTGGTCTATCTCGTCAGGCCGGTCTTCTGACTGCGGATCATCCGGCCCTGCCGCCTTCCCGGATCGCTTGAAGATCCAGTGGCAGAATTCTGAGAACACTCAGAAATTCATCAATGCAAAGCCGTTCCCGTCACAGCGTTGGGCACGTCCCGGATTTTCACCGGGTTCCCGATTCTCCCGCTTTCGCGGGCACCTGAACGAGACCGATATGG
>Ga0307515_10015485_pt1 | contig 14046 bp, 16 predicted proteins | sample 17_EM_MG_FD_194513 | JGI IMG/M metagenome (GOLD analysis project Ga0307515, IMG submission 194513) | Populus trichocarpa ectomycorrhiza microbial communities from riparian zone in the Pacific Northwest, United States - 17_EM | ecosystem: Host-associated > Plants > Roots > Unclassified | place... | reverse complement strand
TATCCTGAGGAAAGGAGCGCGCTGCTGGACGTCCTCGAATACGTTCCCAACGTAATTGTCATCTCCGGCGACAGGCACGAGTTTGCGGTGATTCAACTGAGAGGAAAGATTTTAGAAGTTTCTGGTGTGTCCTCTCATATTTTTACCTTGAGCAAGGTGACTGAATATCTCGTGTGTACAGCGTCCCCGCTGTCGATGTTTGCCCTCCCCTCGTACACCCTGCAAAAGGCGAGCAAGAACCTCATCCACAGGCCTGTGACTGCGAGCGTGGTGCATGAGAACGGTACGGTCTCTACGGCCGAAGTGATCGAGTCTACCCCGGAGGAGCAGACGCTGCTCTACTATCCGACTGGCCAGCACAAGTTGTGAGTCGTTGTAACCCCTTCGCCCACTCCAGTACTATTTTTGACTCGCTTTTTTGTTTTGTAGTGCATCCTTCGATGTGGACACGACTGATCGGAACGCTCCAACTGTCAAGATCGAAGCAGTCATCAACGGCAAGACCGTCAAGGAGTTGACCGTCCAAGCCAAACCCGTCGCGCTCTCGGCGAACAATGCGTTAGGTCGTCAGATCGCCTCAGGGATCACAGGTTTACTCGATCGACTTGGGCTGAACCCGCTCACGTGGTTGTAAAATCCACACAGGAAAATAAAAAAAGTATTGGGAGATTAAAGCTGGGACCTACTTAGACAAATGTTATCTGGAATGGGGCTGAGTTTGATACTACTGTTGTGATGTGCATGCTTGCGATGGTATTGCTATACGTGACTGCTGATTTCATGGAACAATTATTGTACGCAAATGTTTGTCACAATATACAATGTAGTCACGTTTGACTCCGCTGTACAAAGGTTCACTTCTATTGAGCATACATTCGAAGTGTGTTAAGGGGTTTTTGCGCATGTCCCTTCAGATGGTGGTGACGACCCATGGGAGCGATGGTGGTCGTTCCGGGCAGCAGCCCGCTTTATGTACTCTCGGTTTTGATGCATGCGGAAGGTGAAGCCAGGAAGCGAAGGTTTTACCAGCTGTAGGATGAGCCTGATCTAGCTATACACATTGTCGGACCGTGGTAGGAGACAACCATATCACCACCACCGATGAAGAGTGATGTTTACTGATGCTCTACATTGTGTTGTGTCAAGCGTTACGATATGTGGTCCACCTGAGCTGAACTTGACACTGCGAAACAGAGACGATGGCAACGATGGTAAGTACAGCGGACAATCGCATAGCAAACAATCCTAAGAGTATATTTTGGGTATATTTCAGTCTCCAAGATAACATTCGAGCGCCGAAAATATGAGCCACTGGGGACTACCGACGTGGACAGGCGTAGTCAAAGTTGATATCAATAGTGTCTCAACGGCACATGCTAATAGCGACAATGACTAACACGGGCACTGTGGATATCACGAGCCGGAAATTTAGAGGAATGCGAGGGCGGCCCGGTGGCGGGACGGGAGGGCTTATATTATACATCAGCCCAAGTTGAAGATCAAATATTGCTCCATTTAGGGTCAGGTCATCTTTATCTCGAATAATAAATTAACAGTCCATCTAATTCGACATTCATGCGGGCTCCTTTCATATCCAAGCAGGCGGCCCGACCTTTGATCACCTAATTGACGCTCACTGGTACTCGCCCCTTGCCTTTATCTAGGTTCTTCGTTGGACCAAAAACAGGTTCCTCATTCTCGTGAGAGGGACCGTTTCGTAGATCCGAGGACTGAGCGATTAAAGATTGGGGCTTGTCGTTCGTCAATGCCCCATGGTTCTTGTCAACTCCCGTAGTAAAACGCGCCTGAACGGTTCGATAGTGTTCCGTCTCAGTTTGGCTGACACTCGGCACCAACTCTCGGAGTGCGTTCTCGAAATCCTCAAGCGCGACAACTACATCCGTTTCGCCATCAGTTGCCATTTTCGCGAGGTAGTATTGCGGCGTAATCGGGTATGGGTGGTCCTCCTGTGGTGGTTGCGAGTTGAGAGCGGCTACGAGCATGTTAATGAGGACAATTCCGGGGCCACGAAGGAACTTACCAATCTTTATATCAACCTCTGAAGCTTTGCGAGTCATCGCCTTGAGCATAGCATCCGAACAAAGGGCATAAAAGTCGGCACCAGTATAATTGAAAGGACATTGCTCTGCGACGGACTGGAGGTGAAGATCGGGATGAAGACGAAACTGCCTTGTCAGGGCCTCGAGGATCTTAAGCTGCGCGTCGTGAGTATCGCTGACCCCTAAGTACAGCAATTTGTCAAATCTGGTTAAGGAAGTGAGAATTATCCAGAGGGCAGAGGGCAGAGGAGATAATTACCTTCCGGGACGTAACAGTGCTGGGTCTAATAAGTCCGGTCTATTAGTCGCCCCAATCACGAAAACGTCTGTGGATCCACCACCAGACACCCCGTCCAACTCCGCTAGCAGCTGACTGACGATTCGATCCATCACACCGCCTGAGTCCCCATGATTTCCACGTTTGGGCGCGACAGAATCGAGCTCATCGAAGAAGATGACGCATGGTCGAGCGTCTCGAGCACGTTGAAAGACGCGTCGCACGTTGGCTTCTGACTCTCCGATGTACATATTAAGCAGTTCAGGACCCTTAACTGAAAAGAAGTTGAGGGCACACGAAGTGGCGACAGCTTTCGCAAGTAGAGTTTTGCCGGTACCCGGAGGTCCGTAGAGAAGAATACCTGACAAGAATCAGTTTTAACGCTACTTGATCCAGAAAAAGGATTTGCCTGATCTTTTCTTCATGCCTTGACCGAAAAGTTCTGGGTGCTGTAAAGGCAACTGAACCGTGTCGAGGATATCGGATTTGACGGAAGCAAGGCCACCGACATCGTCCCATGTTACTTTTGGAATCGAGGGAGCACCAATATTCGTCGAGAACGCAGACCGTGCTCCGCTCAATGCCATTTCAAAGTCACTGCACGTCAAGTCGTAGCCCACCATCAATAAGTCATCCTCAGGCAGTTCAAGGGAGTGGCTGATTTTTGGAGTCAGCTAAAGCGCTTCCAAACTAATGCTATTTACCTTGCATCGGTGATACGATTAGCTGCGGCTCTTTGCACCCGAACGACGAGATCGACGAGGTCTGCCGCCACAAAACCAGCTGTCTGAGTCGCTATTGACTCGATCTTTACATCGAGGGCAAGGGGAAAGTCGCTTAACAGCTCGCGCAAGATTTGTAGACGCTCTTCCTCATCTGGTGCCTGCCGAATAAGTAAGTGGACTGCACTCGACTGCACTGGTCTACAAACCTCGATAGATACATTATGCTTGAAGCAAGATTGTACACTCAAAGGCATATGATCGACTTCCGTGGTAGTGGCGATAACGAAAACCGGCATGCCGGACCGCTTCCAAGCAGCTTTGAGACCAGCGATACATTCCTCGAGAATCGAGGAGATTGGGGGCTCTAAAAAATGAGAGTTGAGAGAGTGCGTTGCCTGGAGCTGCTTACGAACCTTGTCCGGTCTCCATTTTCTGAGAAGAGCGAGCGAGTGCATCTACATTTTGCAAGAGTAATATCGATGGGCAGCATTCAGCGGCTTGTTCGAACCTGGCTTTCAAAACGCCCTCTGTCTTCACATCTGTCTCGTCCATCATATCGTAGCAGTTGACCTGAGACACGAACAATCAGTCTTGGTCGCTGCTCGTCAAGGAAGCGCTCACCACAAGGACATGAATGCCTAGGTTGCGTGCAACCCAATGGGTCGTAGTGAGTTTGCCACTACCCCTCGCGCCCTTGAGGAGGATTGTGGTTGAAATCCCATAGTCAGGTGCTGAAGGGTGCAAAGCAGCTCGGCAGATATTGTGCATCTTATGGAAAGGGCCCCCAGATCGAGTCAATGGTGTGGTTTCGCCCACTAACGGTGTCCCCGAACCGTTGGCCTCTGCACTGGTAAGTATTTGGTCACTCAGGCGGTAGGAAGTCTCTCACTGATGCCCAAAAAAGTATCGACATCAGGAACGAAGGCATTCTCCACTCCTGTTTGGACCAGGCGGGTAGATGAAGGGTCCATCCAGCACCCTAGTTCCCCCATTAGGGCAGCGAAGTGACTATCTGGCTCCGAGGACTCTTGAGATGCTCGAGCGATTTTGTGCTCCACATTCACAACACGAAAGTAGGCAACGGCGTTTTGAATCCCGTGTCCTGGAGTAGTCCTATATCAAGGTGAACAGTAGAGCCGAGAATGTGAGGAGGACCGACAAGTCAATAATTTCGTCAAGATTCTCTTGCTTCGTTTTCACTTCTGCGCCGTCTAGTCCATCCTCAAAGATACTGGCATTCGATGCATCAACGGCTACTGCAATCAAATCACCCTTTACAAGCAGGCGTCGTTTCCCCTCGAAATATTTGCGTAGGGCGCGTAGAATGATCGGCTGGTACTTGCGCTGTGTGGTTATTGGAGATGCCACTCTCACGACTGTGATGCTTTGTGCAGTTGGGATTGGTGGCGTCCGTTGACCAAATGGGCAGGGCTGAATTGAATACTCCGGCAATGTTGCATCTGAATCCTTTGTCAAATTGTGAATGAGTATTGGTGAGATGAGAATGGATGGCTGAGGCCTAAGCTGGTCAGCATATTAATCACTTTTGGACGGTCAAACTCACCGAGGAGGGATCGTGTCGTCAGCGTGGAGACGCAGTAGCCTTGCTGAAGAAGGCGTATTACGGGAAGAGACAACAGCCTATGACATAGTATGGTGAGATGCATCTCCCCATCTCAAAGGATACGTACCCAGTCCCCGCTAAAGATCCCAGCCCTCGCCAATTCAGCGGTTCGAATGAAACCATCCTGATCAGCATAAGCGTCGTGGTGCGTGGAACCCATGAAATCTATCTTTAACGGCTGTGCCCAAAAATTTGTGTTTGCTGGTTTGTGATCCCCAAAGTCCTCAGCCATGATCGATCTAGTAAGGCTTGCTTCGGTCCCAAGCTGTCCCAATATAGAGTGAATGAGGAAGTTCTCATTTATCTCGGAATTGCTATCTTCGCTTGACGACACCGACTCGTTAAAGTTGAGAGGATTAGGTGCTACGGGTGTCTCAAGAAGCGAGTCAGGTATGACGATAATCTTGGTCTTGCCCTCTATTACATATCCCTGCGCCACGGGTTGTAGCATCACAGCCCGATATTGAAGATCGTGTATCTGTGACTGAGAACTGCTGCCATTGGGCAAATGCGGAGGAGTTGCAATACTGACTATATCATGTCGTCTCAGAATACGTCGATGAGCTGCTAATTCCCGCTGTATGTCGGCCGGACTGGTTTCCGCTACGTGATAGGCAGACGCGGAGAGAGCAACAAGGACTAGTTCAAACAAGGGGGTAGGTATTATAGAGCGAATTGTGAAGTGACGCAGGTTTTCAGTGGCGTCGTGCTTCAGGCTTTGGTATTTCTCAAACCAAGAACGAGGAATGGAAATTTCCTCGACCTAGCGAGCTTGTATGAGTACCATAATGCACACAATGACCAGTAGATACATGCAGAAGGGGTGGAAACCGCATTGCACACTAGCGCAGGCAGCTCTGAATACCGTGGAACGCCGAATTTGGGCTGAAGCAACAGAGCGTTCTCATTCTTGAGCCTTAGTTGATCCCACAGGCTTGGGGAAATATGCACGGTATCGTAGACGTCGTCATTTTGTATTTCGATCTTGCCAACAGTTGCGGTCATTGTCCAAAAGTGTGGTCCGTTCCAGGTTCCATGTTGCGTATATTTTGGCCATTGGGGATCACTCAACCGGGTATTTGTGTTGGTTGGATACACAGAGATACTGTCCTTGTTGTCCATGTTCTCGAAAACGGGGTGAGCGTCAATCGTGCCACGTTATGCATGGTCGTGCCTTGACGGTGTCGTATAGGAATTCGATACGCGTCTAATTGAGCAACACCCCCGATGGCTGGAGCAAAAGTCTGCTTGTCGCAGTCCTCCAACAAGAGTTGGGACTCTCGTTCGTGTAGGGTCCCACAATTCCCCAGAAATTGACCTCGATGAACCAAGTATTAGAAGCCTTCCGTATGTGTATATCTTTGGAAGCGTTTTCTCTGCATTTCATGGCTTTCCAGGTTATCCTTCATTTATTACCGACGTCCTTCACTTCCTCAAATGAGATTCTTCTCATTAGAACCCCTAAGTCTGGATATGATGTCCACGGAGAATGACCAAACGACGGTCTCGAACAGCATGAACCTGTCGCAGTTCCCTCCTTGCAGAATTTCTTGTGACCAAATTGAATTTCGTCATCTGGTTCAACAGGTCAGAGGGATGTCGTCGTTGTGTTCGAGTGTATTGAGACAGATCCCAGCTCAATACTTCCCTTGTCATTCGGGATATCGTCTCAACAACACCTTGCCTCCAAGAGGCTCGGTTCCCACCTCCAGTTTGGCTCTCCAGTTTAACCAAGGTCTTCACTTCTATAGCCGCTATCATTAACTCTGCTCTTTCGTCACTTTGCGATCTCCGCATTGGCGTCTTCAAGTCCAGCCCAGTCGCAAAGGACCTCTCAGCAGCTTGTGCGCCATCACATCTCATGTACGGTTATTCCCATTCACTCCCGCACTAGTGCAACAAATAGATGTGCGCAATGAGCAATTCGCCGCCTTCCCAAGCCAGATACGGCTCATCCATAAACGGAGTCGCCGAGATATCACCCAGTTTGCGACTCGATACATCAGGTACGTTGTTCCACCGATCAGAAATAGGTACCTGTAAGCATTTACTCAGCTTCTATAACTCCGTATGGCTTATTATGAACGATGCCATCCTCGGGTACGCCGTTGGAGCATACCTCTCCGAAAATCAGGACTGGATCGGACAACAGTTGGTCGATCTCACAAGAGTAAGTCTGTGATGACTTTACACTCTGGTTGCTCACGCCGCAAAGCGATGGACTATCGATCACATTCGCGCGATTCTCACATGGCTTGACAATTGGCCCATTGGACTCAAGTTAAACACTCAACTCAGCCAGTTCATCTGCATCTGTTCTATTAGCATCATAGATATTTGGCTCCGTAAGCCCACCCTTATTAACCGAATCAGTTCCTTGACCGGCGTGATTTAGATTTACTCACTCATATTGGCCCCTATTGCCCTCTAATGGTTACTTTCATCGCCTTCTCTGGGAATTTAGGCGTAACCATGCTCTTATCCTTGGCCTCAGACATATTGTCATTGTTCACAATCCACCTCTATGTCTGTTATTTGGGTATAACTGCAGTGTTTCGCTTGCTCCTACAGACTGCAGGGTCTCTATGGAATCTTTTTCGAGGTTAGCACCAATAACGACGTTTCAGGCGTCATTGACAGGCTCTCAAGGGAAACGCTACAACGTCTTACGTGATCGTGTGGACTCCTGGGATTATAACATCGATCAGCTCGTACTGGGGACGATGCTATTCACCCTGGTTGCATTTTTGGCACCAACAGTCATAGTGTATTATGCCTTGTTTGCCCTTGTGAGTCTATTTGTTCAACACACTAGTTCGGGTCACTGACCAGACTAGACCCGACTCTATGTCATAGCAATGCATGGGTGTTTGGAGCTGCTTATTGCATTCATGAATCATTTCCCCCTCTTCGTTTTGATGCTGAGAATAAAGGATCCGGCCAGACTTCCAGGTGGGCACATTGCAAATGGTCGTTCAACGGTAACTGATGGGCTAAGGTGGAGTTGGGTTTGTAGTCGCACCCAATTCTATGATGGTCCTCCAGGTGGGTGGCCGCATCGGATACATCCCATAAATCTGAACTAAGAACTAGAACATACCAATCTCTTTCTCCCAAATATTCTTCCAATACAGTGAGTATTTGCATATTCTCCTGACTTTAACTCAATAGCTGCTCTTGCTATCAGTTACATTGTGGTCAAGGCTGGCGTCCCATTATAGCCCCCTACGACTTATCCGCTGTGTCTTTACAGCAACCTATATCAACCCTATACCTCGTTATTCAATTCGAAGCCCAGCTCCAGTGACAGAAAACGTTTGAAATACGAGTACAAATAAATTTTGGTAGACTACCTGCAGCACAGAGTGATGACGGTGTTTGGGAAATGTTATTCTAAGGGAGGCAGCGAAAAGATGACTGGATTTGCCGGAACTGGTCGGACGATCGAATTGTCGATCATGCCCCACTGACGTAGGGACATCAACATGGTACGCATGTTTGTCTACCACTCCAATCGACATAGTTCTTGGCGCCTTGGAGCTTATCGAAGGCGTTGAATGCAGATCCGGAGCTGACGGTGTAAGGGAGAGGCGTTGTCATGGCTAGATAGCACTCGTACGTGGTGCGTTCAGGGCTCATAACCTGTAACAATAAGACTACATATAGTATAAGTAAGGGAAACAAAACAGTGGACAATGACTCACGGCTCAGTTTGGGGGATACAAACTGAGCCGATTGTCGATCGCGAGAGAGCGGAGTTTATACTCCGACTAGGATTGACCAAAGCGCCAGGCACAGATCACGGAACTGCCAAACACATATGTTCATCTACGACAGAATCGAAGGTAATTCGAAGATTTACAATGTGTTGTCTATCAAGAGGAGCGAAGCACGTTGGAGACCACCCTCTCGCATAAGGTATATTATAGGCGTATTAATGGTCACCGCAATGCGGGTAGTGGACTGCCCAATAACTCCCCATATAGTCCGACATACAGTATTATATACACCACAATGCATTGAGGGTGATGGTCAGGCTAACACTAGAGACGGCCCATAGAGAGCACAATATATACTATATTAGTTTGAGTGAAGTCAGAACACTTATATTGGTTTCCAAATAGCTCACCTTCTTGCGAGTACGGTTAAGACCAAGGTCCGAGTCCAATTCTGCTCAAGAATTTCCTCATAGTCACCCGTGCTGATAACCAAATGATTCCGTACTGGCCCCTTATCCACTTTCGTGCATAGGCTCTGTGTCTCTCCTTCTCCTGTACGACCCAGCGTGCGTAGAATTGGGACAACAACTGCTCTTTCAATTGATCTCGTTTGTCTTTCGGCAGGTAATCGAAACCAGGAGGGGTATACTCGCGTAAGAAAGCTTCTTGCGCGTATTGAAAACGGTGATTACTCTAGTTGAGAGCGTTAGAACCAGTATCAGGCGGAAATGAAAAGCAATGAGGACTCACATCTGCCCAATAGGCATGGTTTAAAGCGTCCAATTGCGTTTTTGCCAAGTTAAGACTGAATTCGTGCGGGTTGTGCTGAGTACCTCGCAGTTCCGCTTCAGAGTAGAAACCAGTCGCAGATGGAAGGTGTTCCAGATCACCACCATAGACGACTGGACGGAGGTTCGAAAGAGGGTCAGATGGTCCAACCAAATCTCCTTTGGTATGCGGTCTTGACGTGTGGAGGCCTCTGCTCAGGACTCGGCGAAAATACCGTGACATTGAAGAAGCTAAGTCAAGCGGTGTCGTTTATACCTCGCTTTTCGGCCGAATTGTAACAACGCAATCGTCTATCTTGAACTCAAGCAGATTGTGGGTCTTATGTCTTGCATGGACCAGGGGCCATCAAATCGTACGCCAGTTACTGTAACTCTAAATATCTATTCAAGCATCACAAGTCAAGGGGGCGTGGCGATAAGTTAATATGCATCTTCCTTTCTAGTGATGCTTTTGCGGCTTTTTGGGGCTGAGAATCGCGCCGAGTAACCAACCACCCATGACGATGCCCAATAACACGTACAACCCCCGAACTTCCTCATCGTTCAACTCCTTAGCATCCCCAACCCCACGCTCTGCACTGGGCTTCGCAATAAACTCTTCAGAAGTAGCTTGGTTTTTGGAAAAGGAACCAAGGTTCGCAAGTGACGATAGCTTGGACAAGGGGTTTGAGAGTGCCTCAGAAGTACCTGTTACGTTCTGCTTTCCACCTTCCTTGAAGGCCTTGATCATCTCGGAGGGCTGGTAGATCCTGGACGAGGGCCCGCCGCCAGGTAAAGTGCTCTCGGCTGAAGCCGTCACCACCTTGGGCAGCGGCGGTTCGGGTAACTGGGCAGCTGCTTCAGCGGCCGCAGTCTTCGCTTTCGAATCCCAGAAATCGGGAACAAAGGGCTTGGGGAGGTCAAAAATATCGCGTGAATAAGTGAGAAACGAACGGAGGCTGCCTTCGACGCTTACTGGTTCGGCGTAGGCACTCTCCTCCGGCCCTTCGAGGTCAGGCGTTTTGACATCGAGCGTAGTGTGCTTGCCAGTGAACTTATCATAAGGTGCAGTTGCGGACATACCGCGACGTCCAATTACTCTGGGTTATAGAAGCCCCGCCAGAAACAGGATGAGTGGGGTCACAGACGTCAGAATGTCATTGGAGAAGTGCGCACCGTCGCATATGGCAAGTACAGTTTTTGTGGAGGCAGAATTCACCATGTGCGAATACACGCGCACGGCGTACAGATAGGGTGGCTTGAGGAACAATACGACCAGCGCCGACAGTGACACGGCCGAGCATCTTTATTTTCGCTGGCCAAGCAGACCTGAAATAAGAAGAGTTCACCAGAAGAGTTCTAGGTTTGTAATTGAGTTTTAGATACTTGTTTGTGTGACTACTGAGGTGTGCTCCCCAAACGAGGTAATGGTCGAAGGTTTGGAACGACTTGAACCGAACCACAATCGACGCTCTCTGGAATCTTCTTGTCGGCCATGGAAGCGGAGGTCTCCTCGCGTAGGACACGTGTACAATACGGAAAAGCTGCAAAACGAGTCAACGAACGGCGTTCCACTGCAAGGCAGAACGCGTCTTTACCTGTATCGAAGTCGGGGGACACACTGGATACTGAAAAGGTGGGACATTCGGCCCAGACGCGCCCAAATCAACCTACTTCTCGCCTTGACGCCACCCAAGGCGCGAAAACCGAGCCATTGGGACGAGCAACAAGAAGTCGGACTGCGCTCTCACCTGCGAAATCTCCACAATCACCTCCGAAATGCAAGCTAGCGTCCATTGCGATTTGTCACTACATGGCTTACTCTTTCCAATAGCACCTGTGAAAGCCCCTAGCAGCAAACGAAAACGGGCGGCCTCTCCTGCCGCATCAGAAGTGTCAGACGAAATAAATATCATACCTACAACTCCTAAGGCTAGACGTACGAGTGAGTTTGTTTCCCGTTTCGTTTAACATCCCTGATGTTCTTTCCGATCGTACAAGCGAATGTGTCGAGGCACAAGACCAACGAGCCGATCTCGCCTGTCAAGCCTACCCGCCAGGTGGATTCTTTGTGTAAGGAGCACCCCTCGTTTTACTGGCCCAGACTCACGCTAGCCTGACAGCGAAATCGAAGCGTCTTCGCGAGGTGCAATCTCCCGCACGCCCCACCACCCCTCAGAACCCACCTACGGGCGTAGAAGATGGATCTCCGAGCCGCCTCCGCGATCTATCTTCCTTCTTTCCTGTGGCCGAGGATTCTATGTCAAGACCAGCAAGTCCGACAAAGGCAGGACTAGTGAAGCGGATGCTGTCAAAGTCGAAGACGGAACCCTCGCTCTCTCCCTCCTCTCGTGGCTATGGAACCCCATACACTGGCTCACTGGTCAAGCAGAGCCATTTCTTTGACTCACAAAAAACCACATCCCTACCTCTCGTCTTCCCGAAGCCGATGCAAACTACTCAATCGCCGTTCGTAAGGCCGGGTCCCACTCCTCAGTCTCCGCCCCGACAGGGATCTCCGTCTCCCCAATCGCATTCACCTGCCCGAACATATTCAAGAACCCGTTCTTTCCTTGTCCCTATTGGAAAGGTGCCTGAGTTAAATGCAGAGACATCTCCTGAGGACGAAGAGATGCAGGATGTGCATCAAGAATCATACACCGACTTACGGACTCGTTGGGGAGTTGACAACTCTGAGGACCCTACACTAAACGTGCCGATTAATGATCTCAATAGCTTATCCGAGATGCGATCACGAGGAGAAACGAGGCGGTTCTTGGATGAGGTTGGATACCTCGTTGAAGGGCTTGAACCAGCTGCGGGTAAAGCAGTGCATCGTTCTACAGCCATAGAAATCGTGACGAAAATGTGTGACGAGTCATTCGTAAGAAAGTCGGCTGATGCTGATTTCGCTTCGCGCGCATGGACCGCGTTGACTGCTTGCGGAGCTGGTGCTGGGGAGGATAAGGTAGGAGGTCGTTGGTTGTACTTCTGTATGTACTGACCTCGAAACAGGTTCTTGATGCTGCCTTGGCTATCTTCGTTGCACTGGCAACCCGCGACCCCTCTCGTTCTAGCACAATCGTAGCTTCTGAGCGGTATTCCGACTTTATACAACTGGCTATCACGACGTCCCCCGACGACGATACATTTGTAACATCTCCCATGCAAGCAGATGCTGCCTGGCTGAAGAGGTTGGGCATTAGCCGCGTTGATCGCGCTCTGGTACGTTGGGAATTCCTTTGCACACTGAGCTAATTGCTACAATAGCTTTCGAATTTAAGGCTCCTTTTGATTGAGAACAGCAAGCTAGAATCTAGTGATGGGAAACCATCCATCCGAGTTCTTGCTTCATCAAGCACCGCGTCTGTAGTTTCGACTATGCAGCCTACGACACCCTTGGTCGAATCTGTGGTCAAATCATTAACCTCGGAATTCAATTCTCTTCAAACGATTCAGAACACCGGCGACATTCCCTTTGATTCAGGACCTCCGGATCTTTTGCACCTTCGAAACTGCCTATGTCTATTGGAGTCATGGATATCCAAAGAAAATGTGCGACAAGAGATACTTGAGAGGTTTCCTGTGATCCTCCCCGGTCTCGCACTTCTTTTGAGTTTGTCGAGGGTATTGCTTGGAGACAACGAAAGCCTAGCTGGTACGTTGTATTCCTTTTATTGTGTTCCAATTTGTTGATCATTGATGATGTATAGATGGGTCGCTTTCGAACGCACTCAGGCTGTTGCTGCTAGTCAGTCAGAACGACGAAGACTCTCGTGGAACTATTTTCGAAACTCCTGACCTTCTTCATTATCTCTTGCGAACACTCCGACTATGGTATGACGAGTACTTTGCACCCATCCGACATTCGAAGGAGGGGGATACAAAAGTCAAGGAGGCGAAAGCAAGGACACTTGATCGTTTGTGCCTTGCATTGGCAGTGCTGACTGAGCTGGTCCAAGGGAGCGACAAGGCATGGCCTTTGCTTCAGCAACCGAGTACGGAAAGTGGTCATCTTGCATGCATTACACACCGCTAAAAATCTTCTCAGGCCTTGCTCTTGACTGCCCACAAGCAAATCAATGTCTGAAGACATGCCAATGTGGCGATCGAGTCACAGGGATTGAAATTCTTGCTTCAATTTATCGTCAAACGACTGAGGTGAGCCTTCCCTCTTCACCCGCACATGCTCTGGGCTTACTGTTGCGACTCCAGTCTGATCACGGCCCGCTCGAAGCAGCGCAAGCGTTTATTCGTGGCCATATCGGTGTCCTCTTAGGGATGTTGTGCACTTCTAACAGAGAAGCGGAGGAAGCCGTCCTACAAGCCCTGGAAGGAACAACCAAGGAAGACAAGCTACGTCAAATCATAGACACTGTTCGAGACTTCACAGGGACGCTTTCAACAGTAGCTGCGAGATACAACGGTTCAACCTCTGACAACCATAACGTGGCGCAGGCTCGAGGCGACCAAGTACTATCGGATGGAGTAGAAGTAGCCAAAAAGGTGCTTGATGCGCTGCAGGCTCTCTTATGACAGTCTCCTCAGTTTCTAACCTTCTAACCGGTTAACTCCTAATTCATGGATTTGCCAAAGCCCGGTGTGTATTGTAACGACAAGTAGATAGGCAACACGTTATCGCTTCCTTGTGGGACCGCGTGGCTTAGCGAAGCCTCTATCTGCAGTGGGAGTAGCAACACCTGACGAACTGGCGGCGAGCTCGGTCTTCAGCCATGCCTCGTTCACCTCACTCGGGTCCGAGGTTTCTGCCTTCTTCGTGACCCGAAGGCCCAGCCCCTTGACACTGTGTGAGAAACCTTGGACTCCCGCACTGTACAGCATGCGATGGCGAATGTTGGAAGATGAAGGGCATG
>Ga0307515_10015483_pt1 | contig 14049 bp, 12 predicted proteins | sample 17_EM_MG_FD_194513 | JGI IMG/M metagenome (GOLD analysis project Ga0307515, IMG submission 194513) | Populus trichocarpa ectomycorrhiza microbial communities from riparian zone in the Pacific Northwest, United States - 17_EM | ecosystem: Host-associated > Plants > Roots > Unclassified | place... | reverse complement strand
AACCTCGGCCGCATGTTCTACGGCGAATCCATGTTCATGCGCCGCACGGATGCCTCCAAGATCGCCCTGTGCGCGCTGATCTGCCTGTGCCGCGAGTTCGGCATCCCGTGGATCGACTGCCAGCAGAACACCGGGCATCTGGCTTCCCTGGGCGCTGCCGAAGTGCCGCGAAGTGTGTTCGAAGCCCACCTCGCCACCCAGGTCGGTGAAGCCGCGCCAGGGCCGTGGACCTATCATCCGGCCTACTGGCAAAGGCTCCTGACTTCCACGTGACTCACCCCAAAGAACTGCCCCTCGCGCAGATCCAGTTCTATGCCACGGCGGCCTACCCGTGCAGCTACGTGGCCGGCCGCCAGGCGCGCTCCCAGGTCGCCACGCCCAGCCACCTGATCCACGCCGACGCCTACTCCAACCTCGTCGCCGCGGGCTTTCGCCGTAGCGGGCTGTTCACCTACCGCCCCTACTGCGACCAGTGCCGCGCCTGCATCGCGCTGCGCGTGCCGGTGGGCAGCTTCCAGCCCAGCCGCAGCCAGAAGCGCGCCTTGAAGGCCCACCGCCATCTGCAGGCCAAGGTCATGCGCCTGGGCTATTCGCCCGAGCACTACGCCCTCTACCTGCGCTACCAGGCCGGCCGGCACTCGGGCGGCGGCATGGACCACGACAGCGTCGACCAGTACACGCAATTCCTGCTGCAGTCGCGCATCAACTCCCGCCTCGTCGAATTCCGCGAACCGGTGCCCGACGGCCAATCCGGTCCCGGGCCGCTACGCATGGTGTCCATCCTCGACATCCTCAGCGACGGCCTGTCGGCGGTCTACACCTTCTACGACCCGGACATCGAAGGCAGCTTCGGCACCTACGGCGTGCTGTGGCAGATCCAGCAGGCCAGGGAGCTCAAGCTGAGCCACCTCTACCTGGGTTACTGGATAGAAGAGAGCCCGAAGATGGCCTACAAGGCCACGTTCCGGCCGCACCAGATCCTGCGCAACGGCGAATGGGAAGACGCCGTCGAGACCAACGAGGCTTAGACCAGCACCTCGACGCAGGCCGGATGCCCCAGGAAGCCCTCGGGGCTGGCGCTGCGGCCATAGGCACCGCTCTGGTAAACAACGGCTAGGTCGCCAATCTCGCCACGCGCCATGTCCATGCGATCGGCCAGCAGGTCCAGCGGCGTGCACAGCGGGCCGACGACGCTGGCCGCCTCGGTCACCGGCTCACGGCGGCCCTGAGGCTCGACCGAGGCCGGATAGTTCTTGCGCAGCACCTGGCCAAAGTTGCCGGACGCCGACAGGTGGTGATGCAGACCGCCGTCCGCCACCAGGAAGACCTGGCCGCGCGAGAGCTTGCGGTCGACGATGCGACTGACGTAGACGCCGGCCTCGCCGACGAAATAACGGCCCAGCTCGATGACCAGCTTGGCCAGCGGCAGGTCGGCCTTGGCGCGCTGCTGCAAGCCCGCGAGGTTGTCTGAGATGGACGAGAGATCCAGCCGCGACTCGCCCGGGAAATAAGGAATGCCGAAGCCACCACCCAGGTTCAGGAACTTGACGGGCGACGGCGCTGATTCAGCGAGCCGCAGGGCCAGCTCGTAGCTCTTGAGCTGCGCCTCGCAGATCGCCTCGGCCTTCAGGTTCTGCGAGCCGGCAAACAAGTGGAAGCCTTCGAAGGCGAGGCCGTCACCGCTCAGGCGACCCACCTCGGCCAGCACCTCGGGCAGCGCCTCGGCGTCGATGCCGAACTGCTTGGGGCCGCCGCTCATGCGCATGCCCGAGCCCTTGAGCTCGAAGTCGGGATTGACGCGCAGCGCGACGCGAGCCGGCAGGCCGAGGCGCTGCGAGGCGCGTGCCAGCGGCGCCAGTTCGCGCGCCGACTCGACGTTGACGAGCACGCCGGCCGCGACCGCCTGGCCCAGCTCGATGTCGCGCTTGCCGGGGCCGGCAAAACTGACCTCGTGCGGGTCGGCGCCGGCGTTCAGCGCCACCTGCAACTCACCCGCCGAGGCCACGTCGATGCCGTCCACCAGCCCGGCCATCAGCGCAACGAGCGCCGGCATCGGGTTGGCCTTCATCGCGTAGTGCAGCTCGATGCCCTTCGGCAGGGTGGCACGCAACTCGGCGACGCGGGCCTTCAGCAGGCCGCGGTCATAGGCATAGAACGGCGTCTGCCCGACACGCTCGGCAAGCACGGACAGGCGTTGCCCACCGATCACCAACTCGCCGTTGACATCGCGGGGAAACAGCACGGGCGCGTGCTCGAGGGCCCGCTTCGGAGTCGGAGAGTCGGTCATGCGGATTGGCGCTCGACCCAGTCGGTCGAGAGGGTTTTACGGTCGATCTTGCCGTTGGGGTTTCGCGGCAGCGGGCCGGTGCGGGCGTCCACGCCGTGCGGGACCATATAGGCCGGCATACGCGCCTTGCAGGCCGCAGTCAGCGCGGCCAGGTCCAGCTCGGCGGCACCTTCCGGCGGCGTGGCGATGACCTGGATGGCCTGCCCCAAGGTGTCGTGATGGACGCCGAAGGCCACGCATTCGCCCACCAGCCCGGTGGCGTACAGGACTTCCTCGACCTCGGTCGGGCTGACCCGGTAGCCCGAGGTCTTCATCATCTCGTCGCGGCGGCCGACGAAGTACAGGAAGCCCTCGGCGTCGCGCTTGACCGTGTCACCCGAGAACACAGCGAATTCGGGCAGTTGCAGGCCGCCCTCGCGGCCGCCCACGCCGACCGGCAGCGGCTTGTAGCGCTCGGCGGTCTTCTCGGCGTCGTTCCAGTAGCCCAGGCCGACCAGCGCGCCGCGATGCACCAGCTCGCCCGGCTCGTCTTCCGCGCATTCGCTGCCGTCCTCGCGCAGCACCAGGATCTCGGCGTTGGGGATGGCCTTGCCGATGGAGTCCGGCCGGCGGTCGACCTCCTCAGGCGGAAGATAGGTCGAGCGGAAGGCCTCGGTCAGGCCGTACATCAGGAAGGGCTTGGCGGACGGTGCCTTGGTGCGCAGCAGGTCCAGCGTCGCGCGCGGCATGCGGCCGCCGGTGTTGGCGAAGTAGCGCAGGTTGGCATCGATGGCGGCCGGCCATTCGAGCTGGGTCAGCTGGATGTAGAGCGGCGGCACGGCGGTCAGGCCCGTGACCTTCTCGCGCTCCATCGCCTTGAGCACATCCTTGGGCAGCAGGTAGTTCAGCAGCACGACGCGGGCGCCGCTGTGGAAGGCCGTCGTGAGCTGGCTGAAGCCGGCGTCGAAGGACAGCGGCAGCGCGGCCAGCAACGTGTCGCTGGCGCGGTTCTCCAGGTAGCTCGCGACGCTTTTGCCACCCGCCACCATGTTGCGGTGGGACAGCACGACCCCCTTGGGCCGGCCGGTCGAGCCGGACGTGTAGAGGATGGCCGTCATGTCCGTGTCGATGACGCGGTGGCCGCTCGCGGCAGGCGACGCCAACAGCGCGGCCCAGTCATGCACGGGCACCGGGGCCGAGCCCGCGCCGCTGGTCAGCACGACCTGGCGCAGCGACGGGCATTGCGCCAGCACCTCGCCCAGCTGGGCCAGGCGCTCGGGCGACGTGACCAGCACGCGCACATCGCAGTCGCGCAGGATGAAGCCGACCTGCTCGGGCTTGAGCAGCGGGTTCAGCGGCACGAAGACGCCGCCCGCGGCCGGCGCGCCGAAGCTGGCGACGACGGTCTCGAAGCGCTTCTCCAGATAGATGGCCACCCGCTCGCCACGGGCCAGGCCCAGCGCCATCAGGCCGCTGGCGAAGCCACGAACGGCGGCGTCCAACTCGCCATAGCTGAGCGTCGCACCGCCGTAGGTCAGGGCCGGCGCGTCGGGCGTGCGCTCGGCGGCAACGGCCACCAACTCGTTCAACAGCGTGGATTCGGGCATGGACACGGGGGTGGATCTGAGTGAAAAAAGTATCGCACGCGACCCCGGGGCCAAGGGGTGCCCTCCCCGGAGCCGAGGGGGCACCCGGCTAAACTGCGCGGCTGAATTTTTGGACGCCCCGAATGGATAAAGAACAAGTGCTCGGCCATGTGCTGAGGCTTCTCGACGACGTGCTGAGCCTGAACGGCCGCGCCCAGACCTTCACCCGCGACACCGCCCTGCTCGGCGCCCTGCCCGAGCTGGACTCGATGGCCGTCGTCAGCCTCATCACCGGGCTGGAGGAACAGCTGGGCCTGGTCGTCGACGATGACGACATCGACGGCGACACCTTTGCCACCGTGGGCTCGCTGGCGGACTTCGTCGCCGCCCGCCTCGGTTGATCCCTCACCCCGACGTCTTCTTCCTGCCCGCCGCCGGCGGCGAGCAGCGGCTGTGCCTGTTCCATGCACCGCTTGGCACGCCGCGCAGCAAGGTGCTTTATGTGCACCCGTTCGCCGAGGAGATGAACAAGTCGCGCCGCATGGCCGCCCTGGCCTGCCGCGCGCTCGCCGAGGCCGGCCACGCCGTGCTGCAGATCGACCTGCGCGGCTGCGGGGATTCATCCGCCGACTTTGGCGACGCGAGCTGGGCCGACTGGCAGGCCGACGTGCGCCTGGGCCTGGCCGAACTGGACATCCGTGTGCCCGACGCGCCGCTGTGGCTCTGGGGTCTTCGCGCCGGCTGCCTGCTGGCCGCTGCTGACTGGGGCCGTCCGGTGAACCATCTCTTCTGGCAGCCCATGACCAACGGCAAGCTGGCGCTGCAGCAGTTCCTGCGCCTGAAGCTGGCCGCCGAGATGGTCAGCGGCGCCAGCAAGGGACTGATGGAACAGATGAAGAGCGAACTGGCCGCCGGCCGGCCGGTCGAGATTGCCGGCTACCGGCTGGGTTCGACTCTTGCCCTCGGCCTGGAAGCCGCCAAGCTCACGCCAACGGGCGTGCCGGGCCGTGTCGAGTGGCTGGAACTCAGCAGCCGCGAGGACGCTGCTCTGACGCCCGTCAGCGAGCAGGCCGTCAAGACCTGGCACGACGCCGGTTGGGCCCTGCGCTCGCAGATCGTGCAAGGCCCCGGCTTCTGGGCGACCAGCGAGATCGAGCTGGCGCCGGCACTGACTGCGCGGACGGTGGAGGCGCTGTCGTGAAGGAGTCGGTTCTCAGCTTTGACTGCGAAGGTGAGCCGCTGGTGGGCATCCTGGCCGAGCCGTCTGAAGGGGCGCCATCCGAGGTCGGCGTGCTCATCATCGTCGGCGGCCCGCAGTACCGCGCCGGCAGCCACCGCCAGTTCACGCTGCTGGCCCGCCACCTGGCCAGCAACGGCTTCGCGGCGCTGCGTTTCGACTACCGCAGCATGGGCGACAGCGGGGGCGAAGCGCGCGACTTTTTGGGTGTCGATGCCGACATCGCCGCCGCCATCACCGCCTTCCTGGCCGCCCGCCCGGCGCTCAAGCGCGTGGCGCTCTGGGGCCTGTGCGACGCTGCCTCGGCCGCCCTGCTCTACCTGGACTCAACCCGCGACCCGCGCGTGGCCGGCGTCGCCCTGCTCAACCCCTGGGTGCGCTCGGCCGCCAGCCTGGCGCAGACGCATGTGAAGCATTACTACTGGCGGCGCCTGCGTCAGGGCGAGTTCTGGCGCAAGCTGCTGGGTGGCGGTGTGGGACTGAAGGCGATGCGCACGTTGAGCAGCAACCTGCGTCTGGCGCGAGGGGCTGGCAAGGCCAGCGACACGCGCAGCTTCCAGGACCGGATGGCTGCCGGCCTGCGCGACGCCAGGGCACCAGCGCTGCTGATCCTCAGCGGCGATGACTACACTGCCAAGGAGTTCATCGACCATTGCGCCACTGCTCAAGCCTGGGCCGGTCTGCTGGGTGCAGGGCAGTTGAGGCGGGTGGACCTTGCGGCTGCAGATCACACCTTCTCCGACCTCACCCAGGCCGCCCGTGTCGAGGCCGAAACGCACAACTGGCTGGTCACGCTATGAGAGCCTTCGCACGCGCTATGTCGAATTCACGTCGCCTGCCGCTACTGGCACTTTGCCTGAGCCTGACAGTCCTATCCAGCACAGCCCGGGCAGATTCGGTCGAGGCCGAGTCCGGATGCGGCGACCTGGCCAACCCGGTCTATGGCCCGTTCGACTACCGAAGGGCGAACAAGCAGCAGCGCGATCTGGTCGAGAACGCCCACTTCACGCGCGGTGTCGAGACCCTGTCCCGGACCAAGACGGGCACCTTTGGCTGGGACATCGGCTACACCTTGCGCGCCTTCCCCAACCACCACCGCGCCCTGCTCACGATGCAGCGCCTGGTGGCGAATCAGAAGCGCAACCCGTCCCCGGATGCGGTCTACACCATCGAGTGCTATTACGAGCGGGCGCTGCGCTTCCGGCCCGATGACCATGTGGTGCGGCTGCTGTACGCCAACTTCCTGATTGAAGGCGGCAAGAGCGATGACGCCACCAAGCAGCTCGACTATGTGAGTCAGGCCGCAGCGGACAGTCCCTTCACGCAGTTCAACGTCGGCATGCTGTACTTCGACATGAAGAACTACGACCGCGCGCTGGAGCAGGCCCACAAGGCGGCCGCTCTGGGCTTCAATCGGCCCGATCTGCGCGACCGCCTGAGCAAGATCGGCCGCTGGGCCGAGCCGCCTGCAGAACCAGCTTCGGCTGCTTCGGCCGCCTCGGCTCCCTGACCCGCGCTCAAGCGCCGGACAGCCGCCTGGTCAACGCCTTGGCCGCAGCCGGCCATAGGCTCAAGGCCCAAGGGCGACGGCGCAGCACTTCGAGATAGTTGGACAGCGCCACGGCCGGATCGCCCAGCACCAGATGGGCATAGCCGTACTGGATGATGAGATCGTCCAGGTGGCGCCGCATGACGCCCTCGTCGAGTGCGTCGCCGCCGAGCGGGTCGGTCAGACCCCAGCGGCCCAGCGCCTGCTCGATGACCACCCGCTCGTCGTTGACCGGCCGCGCCTTGCGCGAGACCGAACCCTGCACGACACGGTAATAGGCGCCGATGCAGTCCAGCTTGTCGACCTTGGCCAGACGCGCGGCGCGCAGCCAGTAGTCGTAGTCATCGCCGTTGTAGAGGTTGATGTCGAAGTCGCCCAGGGAGCGGACCAGGCTGGCTCGCATCATCACGGTGGTGGTCAGCAGGTGGCATTCCAGCAGCAGCCGCGTGTACATCCAGCCCGACCGGTCGGCCACCACGCCCACGCCAGGGCGTGGCACCGGCGAAACCTCGGGAATGCGAAAGACGCCGTCGGCATTCGCCGGCCACACATGCCAGCGGGTGAAAACCGTGCCGACATCGGGGTGGGCGCGCAGATGCGCGATCTGGGCGCCGAGCTTGCCGGGCAGCCAGATGTCGTCGGCGTCCAGGAAGGCCACGAACTCGCCGCGCACCGCCGCCAGCGCCGCATTGCGGGCTTTGGGCGGGCCGGCGTTGGCCTGGTCGATGACGCGGATCTTGTCGCCGTAGCCGCGCAGCACGTCGAGCGTGTTGTCCTTGGAGCCGTCGTTGACGACGACGATCTCGACCTCGGGATAGTCCTGGGCCAGCACGCTGTCTATGGCCTCGGCGACGTAGGCCGCCGCGTTGTAGGCCGGGATTATGACCGAGGCCAGTCCCGGAACGGGCTCCGGGCGGGCCGAGGTCAAGCCTTGGCCTCCTCGGTACTGGCGGAGAGCTTCTTGTCGAAATATTCGATGGTGCGGCGCAGGCCTTCGTCGAGCTGGGTGCTGGGAGCCCAGCCGCCAAGCTTGGCGTGCGCCAGCGTCAGGTCGGGCTGGCGCTGCATCGGGTCGTCACTGGGCAGGGGGCGGTACACGATCTGGGATGCCGAGCCAACCAGCGCGATGACCTTCTGGGCCAGTTGCAGCATCGTGAACTCGCCGGGGTTGCCGATGTTGACCGGGCCGGTGAAGTCGTCGCCCGTGTTCATCAGCCGGATCATGGCTTCGATCAGGTCGTCCACGTAGCAGAACGAGCGGGTCTGCGAGCCGTCGCCGTAGATCGTGATGTCCTGGCCCTTGAGGGCCTGCACGATGAAGTTGGACACCACGCGGCCGTCGTTGGGGTGCATGCGCGGGCCGTAGGTATTGAAGATGCGCGCCACCTTGATGCGCAGCTGATGCTGGCGGTGGTAGTCGAAGAACAGGGTTTCAGCGCAGCGCTTGCCTTCGTCATAGCAGGAGCGGATGCCGATGGGGTTGACATGGCCCCAGTAGTCTTCGGTCTGCGGGTGGATCTTGGGGTCGCCATAGACCTCGCTGGTCGAGGACTGCAGGATCTTGGCCTTCACGCGCTTGGCCAGGCCCAGCATGTTGATGGCACCATGCACGCTGGTCTTGGTGGTCTGGACCGGGTCGAACTGGTAGTGCACCGGCGAGGCCGGGCAGGCCAGGTTGTAGATCTCGTCCACCTCGACGTAGAGCGGGAAGGTCACGTCGTGACGCATCAGCTCGAAGTGCGGATTCGGCAGCAGATGGGCGATGTTGGCCTTGGCGCCGGTGAAGTAGTTGTCCACGCACAGCACGTCGTGGCCCTGGCCCAGCAGCCGCTCGCACAGATGCGAGCCGAGAAAGCCGGCGCCTCCGGTAACCAGGATGCGCTTGCTCAAGCCAGTTGTCTTCATCGTGTGTCCTGTGTTGGGCGGCCCGCTCGACGGCGTCGAAACAGGGCGCAGAAAGGTGGCGGATTCTAGTGCCCGCCCAGGGCGGCGCAGGCTGGCCAAGGTGGGGCTGAGGCTACACTGCGCGCCGCCCGAGACACCCCCGTTTCGGGGTCGGCAGCGGTGCTCACCCAGCAATATCGAGGATTGCGATTGAAGGTCGGATTGGTTGCACGCTGCCTGAACACCCCGCACATCCGCGGCTCAAGGTGGACCTGTTCGAGCAGCGCGGCGACCGCCTGCACCTGTGGGAGCAGTGGGGCCTGCCGCGCCGCGCCCGGGCCGAGGGCGTGGACCTGCTGCACTGCACCGAAGGTTCCATGACCTGGTGGCAGCCGCTGCCCACAGTCATCACGCTGCACGACACGCTGATGTGGGAGGAATACCCACCCGACGCGGTATCACGCTTCTACTGGGAACGGCTGATGCCTGCGGCGCTGGCCAAGGCAGCCGCCGTCATCACGATCAGCGACTGCTCGCGCGACGACATCCTGGCCCGCTGGCCGCGGTTGGCGCCCAAGCTCACGGTCATCCCGCACGGCATAGACCCGGCCTATTTCAGCGCCGAGACCCCGCCGCTGCCGGCCGCGATGCAGGCCAGCCTGGGCGGCTCGCCGTATGCGGTCTACCTGGGCGGGCCGCTGGCGCGCAAGCGCTTCGGCTGGGCGCTGGAGGTGCTGGGGGCGCAGTCCGACCCCGGCCTCAAGCTGGTGGCCTGCGGCTTTGGCAGCAAGGGCGCCGAGCAGGCCGCCGCCAGCGTGCCGCCGGCGTTGAAGGAGCGCGTGCTGTTCGCGCCCTTCCTGTCCGACGCCGAGTTGTTGGCTCTCTACAAGGGCGCCCGCGCCGTGCTCTACCCGACGCTGTACGAGGGTTTCGGCTTTCCCGCTGTCGAGGCCCAGGCGGCTGGCGTGCCGGTCATCTTCAGCCCGCTGGGCAGCCTGAAGGAACTGATAGGACCGCTGTCCACCGTGGTGCCCGCCAACGACCTGGCCGCCTGGGCGGCGGCGCTGGACGCTGCCGTCGCACTGCCCGAACACGCCCGCGCCGAGCTGGCACAGAAGGCACAAGGCTGGGCCCAGCGCTTTCAGTGGAGCGAGAGCTATGCCAGGCACGCGGAGGTGTATCGACGCCTGGTCGGGCCGCGCAAATGAGCGCCCCTCTGGATTGGCAGCTCGACAAGCTGGCGCCGGATCAGGGGCTTGGCGTACACCGGGCCTCGTGGGATCGCCTCAACCAGCAGTTGATGAGCCGGCATGTGATGCTGGACAGCGACTTCATCGACTCCCTGCTGCGCCGTTTCGGACCGGGGCCTGTCTGGCTTGCCACGGCCCTTGACGGCGGCACGCCTGCGGCCATGCTGCTGATTCGCCAGCACGCGCCGGGCCTGGGCGTCTGGGCGAGCTTTCTTCCGGCCCAGGCCCAGATCGGCCCGAGCCTGATTTCGCCCGACGTCAGCCTGCGCGGGCTTTTTGCCGTCTTGCCCGGCTATGCGGGTGAGCTGGATCTGCTCTGCAACGACCCCCGCTTCGGTGATCTGCGCAACCTCGGCGGGCAGCCGCTGCAGAACCTGCCGCATGCGCTGACGATGAGCGTCAGCCTGCGCGGCAGCTTCGATGACTACTGGGCCCAGCGCCCGCGCAAGCTGATTCAGAACATGCGTCGCTATCTGCGGCGCCTGCAGGCCGAACCCGGCGAGACCCAGCTCAAGGTCATCTCGGCCCCCGAGGACCTGGGCGATGCCGTCGTCCGCTACGCAGCACTCGAGAGCAGTGGCTGGAAGGGCCGCGAGGGCACGGCCGTGGGCAGCGACAACGAGCAGGGTCGCTTCTACGACGAGGTGATGCAGGCCTTTGCTGCCCGCAGCGAGGCCCTGGTCTATGAACTGTGGCTGGGCGAGGACCTGCTCGCCTCGCGCATGCTGCTACTGCGCGACGGCATGGCCGTGATGCTGAAGACCGCGTTTCACGAACGCTTCGAGCGCCTGGCGCCCGGACGCATCCTGCTGATGCGCGTGCTGGAAGACCTGTTCGCACGCGCGCCGGGCGGCGTCGTCGAGTTCTACACCAATGCCGAGCCAGACCTGCTGGCTTGGTCGACCTCACAGCGCTGGATCAACCATGTCAGCGTCTACCGGCATGCCGGGCTGCGGGCCCTGTTCGGGCTGTTGCGGCAAAGCAGCCGAGGCTGGCTGCCTCGCGGCAAGCGCCGTCGACTGAACGCGACCACCATGGCCCAGCGCAGCGGCGCCACGGTCGACACCCTCAGCCATCCGTCCGAACTGCCCGACGACGCACTGGCGCTGATGCAAGAGCGCGAGCGGGACTATGTCGAGTTCGGGGCCGACTGGTTCAAGCTGCTGGTGGACGCGGTGTTCAAGGACACCCGGACCGTGCGCATCTTTGTGCTGCGCCGGCAAGGCCAGGTGCTCGCCGTGCTGCCCACGGTCACGCAGAGCGGCTCGGTCGGCCCCGAAGTAGCGTCGCTGGCCAACTACTACACGACGCTTTACTCACCCGTGCTCGCGGCCGGGCTGGCGGCCGAGGACCTGCTGCCTTTGACACTGGCGCTGCGAACGGCCAACCGGGGCGTACCGACCTATCGCTTCGCGCCGCTGGACCCGGCTTCGAACGAGTTCGCGCTGCTGCGCGACGCACTGCGCCTGGCCGGCCTGCGGCCCCATGCCTATTTCGCCTTTGGCAACTGGTATCTCCAGGTCGATGGTGACTGGCAGCAATATTTAAAGCAACGCAGCGGCCAGTTGCGCAGCACTATCAAGCGCATGAACAAGCGCTTGACGGCCGAATCAGGGCGGCTGGAGATCATCTCCGACCCCGCCGACGTGGAGCGCGGCATCGCCGCCTACCAGGCCGTCTATGGCGCCAGTTGGAAGGTGCCTGAGCCCTTCGCCGAATTCATTCCGGGGCTGATCCGCTTGTGCGCGCAGCGGGGCTGGCTGCGCCTGGGCGTGGCCTGGATTGGCGACCAGCCCATCGCCGCCCAGCTGTGGATCGTCCATGGCCGACGCGCTCACATCTACAAGGTCGCCTATGACGAGGCCTTCAAGGCCATCGCACCCGGCACGCTGGTCACGGCCTTGCTGTTGGAGCACACGCTGGACCGGGACGGCGTGTCCGAAGTCGACTACCTGATCGGCGACGACGCCTACAAGAAGACCTGGATGAGTCACCGCCGCGAGCGCTTCGGCCTGGTCGCCTACGACCCCCTCACGCTGCGCGGCCTGCTGGGCCTGGCGCGCCAGGCGGTCGGCGAGGCCTGGCGTTGGCTGCGCAGCCGCAGAACGCCCGCCGACAACGCGCCGCCGGCTCCGCACAGCACCCTGCCGGGCGCTGACAATGCCGCCGCCTGATCCCGACATTCCCGCCAACATGCACGCCAACGCCCTGCCGCCCGACACCCCCTTCGCCTCGGGCTCGCCCCGCTTCACGGCGCCGGTCGCCGACGCGCTCACCGGCTGGCAGCAAGCCTTTGCGGCCCATGGCCCGGCCTGCGCGGCCGAGGTGGGCGGCGAGTTCGCGGTGGCCCTGGCCCTGCCGGGCGGCGCAAGCTTCCTCGCCGTGGACCGCTTCGCGGTGCACAGCCTGTGCTACGCGGTGCGCGATGGGCAGCTCCACTTCGCCACGCGTGCCGACGCACTGGCCCGGCAGCTGGGGCAGACGGAGATCGACACTCAGGCCGTCTTCGACTACCTCTTCCACCACTGCATTCCGTCGCCGCGCACCATCTACGCCGGCATCCGGCGCCTGCCGCCGGCCCACTACGCGCTGTTCGAGAACGGCCAGCTGACGGTCGCGCCCTACTGGACCGCCCGCTTCGACGAGCAGCCCAGCCCGCGCTTCGAGCAGCTGCGCGACGAGTTCCGCGAGATCCTGCGCACGGCGGTGCGCGAGCGCCTGACGGGCGACGGCAAGACCGCCTGCTTCCTGAGCGGCGGCACCGACAGCTCCACCGTCGCCGGCCTGTTGCGCGAGGCCACCGGCCAGGCGCCGGCAAGCTATTCCATCGGCTTCGATTCCGAAGGCTATGACGAGATGGAGTACGCCCGCATCGCCGCCAAGGCCTTCGGCGCTGACCATCACGAGTACTACGTGACGCCGGCCGACCTGGTTGCGGCCATCCCCAGCGTTGCGGCCCACTACGACCAGCCCTTCGGCAACTCCTCGGCCGTGCCGGCCTTCTATTGCGCCCGCAAGGCCAGCGAAGACGGCTACACGCGCATCCTGGCCGGTGACGGTGGCGACGAGCTCTTCGGCGGCAACACCCGCTACGCCAAGGAACGCGTCTTCCACGTCTACAGCCAGATCCCGTCGCCGCTGCGCGTCGGCGTGCTGAACCCGCTGTTCGCCAACCCCGTCACCGGCCGCATCCCGCTGCTGAAGAAGGGCACCAGCTACATCAAGCAGGCCCGCGTGCCCATGCCCGACCGCATGCAGAGCTACAACCTGCTCGATCGGCTCGGCATGGCCGAGGTGCTGACGCCGGCCTTCCTCGCAGCCGTGGACACCGGCGCGCCACGCGGCCACCAGCGCGCCACCTGGGACAGTGGCCCGCACGACGCCAGCCTCGTCAACCAGATGCTGGCCTTCGACTGGCGCTACACGCTGGCCGAGAACGACCTGCCCAAGGTCGTCGGCACGACGGCGCTGGCCGGCATGGAGGTGGGCTTCCCGCTGCTGGACACGCGGCTGCTGGACTTCTCGATGCGCCTGCCCACCAGCTACAAGCTCAAGGGCCTGAAGCTGCGCTGGTTCTTCAAGGAGGCGCTGCGTGGCTTCCTGCCGGACGAGATCCTGACCAAGAAGAAGCACGGCTTCGGCCTGCCCTTCGGGCCCTGGGCGGTCAAGGACGCGGCGCTGAACGCGCTGGCGACCGAGTCACTGCGCGGCATCGCAACGCGCGGCGTCGTGCGGCCCGAGTTCGTCGAGAGCCTGCTGTCCCAGCGCCTCAAGGAACACGCCGGTTACTACGGCGAGATGGTCTGGATCCTGATGATGCTGGAGCAGTGGCTGCGCCAGCATGCGCCGGACTGGCGGCTCTGACGCCTGCTCGGCCAGCCGCTCAGCTGGCCGAGGCTTTCGCAGGCATGCAGACCTGCGCATCGGCTGGCTGAACGACCGCGCCGGGCGTTGCACCACGCGGGCGCCACAGGCACAGCGTGATGGGCCTGGCCGTCTTGCCGCCAAACGCCGCCGAGCGCGACAGGCGGATGACCGCAGCCACCTCATGTGACGACTCCCCCAGCTTGGCAGCCAGCGCCGGCTGCCAACCGCCAATCGTGCGCGGCCCGTCCGGCGAGCTGAAGATCCAGGCCGACCGCAAGGCATCCACCGCCAGCAGGCCCACCAGCCGCTCGGCCCAGCGCGGGCTGTCCGGATAGCCGCCAACCAGCCAGGGCAGTCCCAGCGGCCGCGCGCCAACCGCCAGCACCCGACCCGGGCCGTCGCCGCTGAAG
>Ga0307515_10015482_pt1 | contig 14049 bp, 24 predicted proteins | sample 17_EM_MG_FD_194513 | JGI IMG/M metagenome (GOLD analysis project Ga0307515, IMG submission 194513) | Populus trichocarpa ectomycorrhiza microbial communities from riparian zone in the Pacific Northwest, United States - 17_EM | ecosystem: Host-associated > Plants > Roots > Unclassified | place... | reverse complement strand
CAGCAGCAAGGTTCTCTCCGGAGAGGGGGCTTATGCGGAGACGGCGGGGGAGATCGCCTCGGCGGTCTCCGACATCGTTGACAAGGCGGTGAAGCCAGAGACGCTGCACACGGCCATCGAGGTCGCGGACGCGGCGCTCGGCCACATCCTCGGATCCAGGAAGACGGAGCCCGGCATCCCCATGGGCTTCATCGACCTGGACGAGGGGATCGGGGGCATGCAGCCCGGTCAGATGATCGTTATTGCCGGGCGTCCAACGCACGGGAAGACGGTCGTCGGCGCGCAGGTGGCGCGGAATGTGGCGGCATGGGGGGCAGGTGTCATCGTCTTCTCGCTGGAGATGCCGAAGGAGGAGCTGGGGCAGCGGAACGCATCCGCCGACACCTCCATCCTCTTCAACAGCATCAAGAACGGCACGGTCACCCCACAGGAGATCGAAGAGCTGGGTCGTTACGCCGAAGGGCAGGCCGAGATGCCGCTCTACGTGGACGACGACCCGGCCCAGACGGTCGGCGAGATCTACCTGAAGACCCGCAAGCTGATCAAGGAGGCTGGGGTCAAGGTGGTGATCATCGACTACCTCCAGCTCGTCAGGCCGGACAAGCCGACCGGCAACCCGACCATCGACGTGGCGATCGTCTCGGACGGCCTGCGCCGGATGGCGCGCAAGCTCGGCATCACAGTGATCGCCCTGGCCCAGCTCAACCGCGAGTCGACGGGCCGTGACGACGGGCGGCCGAAGCTGACCGACCTGCGCCAGTCCGGCCAGATCGAACAGGACGCGCACCAGGTCATCCTCATCCACTACGACCGGAAGTCGAACCCGGAGACCGAGCGCGGCAACGAGGTCGACTTCATCGTGGCGAAAAACCGCTCCGGCGTGAACTTCGAGATCGTGCTGGAGATGGAGGGCCAGTACGCCCGCCTCCGGGATCCGATGGCGGACATCGCGAGGGGGACCAGGTGATCACGGGGGAGTTCCTGACGGCCGACGACCTCGGTCCGGCGGGCCGGTTCGCAGGGCCCGGCGAGAGCCTGGTCCTGCGGGCTGCCGAGCAGCGGCTCGTGGCCAGCGAGGTGAGGTGGGTCACGGGACGGATGCGAGCGGCCGACCGGCACCTGGTCAGTCTCTGCGAGCTGCTTCCCGGGCAGGCCGAGGAGGAGCTGGACTGCACCTTTGACGCCATGGTCGACTGGACGGCCGAGGCTGTGAAGTACGGGCTCATGGCGTCGTACCTCGGGGAGCTGTCCCAGGAGCTGGAGACGAAGGGCAAGGCTGGCGTCTTCATCCGCTCGCGCTTCAGGTGGGCGGACTACAACGTCGTCAGCGACCTCACCGACTTCGTCCGGGTGGCCCGGCTCGGGCAGGTGAGGAAGTTCCTCGATTACGCCTTCACCAACGAGCAACTGAAGGGCAGCGGCAACCGGGTCTACCTCGCCGCAGCGCAGATGTCCATGTCGATGCGCAGGCGGAAGGCGCCCGGGGCCTGATCGGCCCGGACTGCCACCCGAAGTGGCCTGGGCCATGTAGTATGCTGTGCCAGGGGCAAGTTGGTGATCGCCCCTGGCTTTCGGAAAGGAGAACGAATGAAGATCTCAACGGGCCCCGTTGCCCTGGCGCGGCCGGGATGGGGCTTCGAGGACGGCCGGACGTACGGGTTCGTTGCCGACTGCGGCCGTCCGGACGCGCTGATCGCACAGGTGCTGGCCGGTGCGGCCGTCTCCGGCGCCCGCACCCTGATGCTGCTTCCCGGGATGAGGGAGGAAGACCCGGTGTGGGCGTGCCTGGTTCAGCTCATGTCGGGCGGTGACCGGAGGGCGATGGCCCAGGCACTCGGCAGCGTGCCGTTGTCCGTGCACACCGCAGGCAGCGGAAAGGAGCGCCTGGCGGGGGCTCACCTGGTGTACGCTCCGGGGCTCCAGCCTCGCGAGCTGAAGGCGCTGCGGGTACAGTCCGGCGCCCCTTTCCTGATCATGCAGGAGGAGGGGGCCGACGAGAAGATCATCGTTGGCGGGGACATCATTGCCCTGGACGGCGAAGGTATCGAGATCCCGGTCGCGTTCGACCAGCGCGGACCGATGTACCTTCCGGCGCGCTGAGAGATTCCTTCGGGTGGATGGGGTGCGGGATGTCGGAGATGCTTGAGGTATTCATCAGGGCACTGGAGGGCAACGGGTCGAGGATCTCCAGGTCGGGGTCCGGGCGCGTGGCCCAGTGCCCCGCGCACGAGGACGGACGGCCCAGTCTCAGCGTGTCCATGGGTGACAAGGGCGTCGTCTTCAAGTGCCACGCCGGATGCGAGAAGGACGACATCCTCGCCGCCCTCGACCTCACGTGGGGCGACGTCTTCAAGAAGGACGGCGAGGACCGTCGCCGGTCCGGCGGCCGGGACGACTGGATGCCCTGCCAGGGCTTCAAGGACACCCCCGCTGAGGATCGGTGCCCCGGCCACAAGGCGGCCGAGTACCGGTACACCGACGAGGCCGGGAAGCTGCTGTTCGCGGCGTGCCGCTGCTCACGTAAGAAGGACGGCTGCAAGAGGCCTTTCGCGCAGTGGCAGCCGGACGGGAAGGCCCCGCACGGCAAGCGATGGGACCTCCGGGATGTGCGCCGGGTGATGTACCGGCTGCCCGAGGTGCTGGCCGCCGTCAAGGACGGGCGCCGGATCTGGATCACCGAGGGCGAGAAGGACGCGGATCTCCTGGCCTCGATGGGCGAGGTCGCGACGTCTTCGCCCATGGGTGCCGGAAGCTGGCTCAAGGAGTACGCGAAGTACTTCCGGGATGCCGCCGAGGTCATCATCGTGGTGGACTGCGACGACCCCGGGCTGAAGCACGCCGAACAGGTGTTCCGGGACGTCAGCAAGTTCGCCACGAAGGTCAAGGTGGTCTATACGCCGGTCAACGAGAAGGGCGCCGACACCAGCGATCACTTCGAGTACGGCCTGGGTCTCGACGACTTCGAACGTGCGTTCTTCGAGGAGATCGAGCCCCGGCCGCACATGGTGATCCAGGTGGAGAAGGAGCACCGGGAGAAGCCGGTCGTCTTCGCCGGATTCGGCGAGGAGGCCATCGAGCGGAGCCTGGTCGGCTCGATGCTCAGGTTCGGCACCGGTTACCAGCTCGCGGAATCAGACATCGCGACGCACGACCGGCTCAGGATCGCGGTTCGCGCGATTGCCCGGCTCGACGCACGCCAGATCGCGATCCTGCCCGAGACGGTCGCGGAAGAGATCGCCAACATGAAGTCGGGGAAGTTCGAGACGGCCCTGCGCTTCCTCGAAGAGCTGGAGGGTGTGGCCTTCTCCGATATCGAGAAGCCCCGCAAGGCGGCCCGGATCGTGCGCGAGCGCTCGCTGCGGCGGGAGATCACGTACCTGTGCCGGGCGATCGAGGAGGCTGCGCGGGACGAGCGCCGGACGATCGAGGAGGTTCTCGCCTCTCTGCGCCAGATGTCCGACGGCAAGGCGCAGGAGTTCGCCCGGTTCGACGAGTACTGCCCGCCCGTCGGCGACGTGTTCACGGGCGACGTGGTGGCCGAGGTCCAGCAGGAGAACGAGATCAAGAACAACGTCCGCGAACTGCGGCCGGTGGTGTCCGACAAGGAGATCGAGGAGGCCCTTGATGATGCGGGTGACGGAGCAGCAGGCGGAACTGGCGCTGGGATCCGTTCAGCAGATCTTTCCGGGGATCAGCGATCTCACGGCCGCCAGGACGCTGCGGGTGTTCGTCGAGGAAGTCAGTCGGCACGGGCTGGGCGAGCAGGCCTGGGAGTCGTTCCAGAGGCGCGTTGACGCCGCACTGGCCGCCGACGAGGACTGGGCCTACGAGGTTTCGCTGGCCCAGCTCCTGGTGGCGCTGGGCTGACATGGCCCAGGCCACGTGATAGCCTCAACTCAAGAGCAATGAGGCCCTGTTGGGGCTGTCCCCCGCACAGGTGGGGGCGGAGGGAGGAGAAGGGTGAGCAGGACCAAGGGTGAGGTGTACCGGGATTTCTGGTGGGGGGAGAAGCTGGAAGCGGCCGACACCCCGAAGAAGAAGCTGACGGTTCTCCAGGCGAAGATCCTCGCGGACATCTCGAAGCTCCCCGAGGAGGAGCAGGACCCGGCGCGCGAGCTGGCCGTGACCCTGCTGGAGCAGGTCATTGACGAGATCGAGATCCGCAGGCAGGAAGAACGGTGGACGGCGTGATTATCCACAACGGCAAGGTGGCCGTCGAAAGCCTCCCTGAGGGTGTTCGGTACCGGGTGACCTGCAAGGTCTCCTCGATCCGTATCGAGCGGGAGGACGGCACGGAGCCCATCGAGATGGGTCACGTGCCGACCGGCAAAGGCCAGGTTCTCAGTCGCCAGCGCGGGGTGGAGTACGTGGTTCTGGAGGCGCTGCCCCCCTCCAGCGTGCACACGCTGATCCGGCACGGGGCCAGCGTGCACATCTACCAGATCGGGACGACGGAAAAGTCGCAGGCCGGTCCGGCAATGTCCTGGGGCGAACGGATGGCTCACCTCTTCTGGCCCGGATCCGGCGGCAAGGGCCGTGGCTGAGTTCGAGCCGGAGCCCCGGTGGGTCGAACTGCTGGGGCAGGACGAGTACTGGGTCGACGGCCTCGGGCGGATCCGCCGCATCGCGGATATGGACCGTGCGTACTGCGAGAACGTCCGGGAGTTCCTCATCCGGCAGGCCGGGGGCTTCGCGCAGTGGCAGCTCCGGCGGGTCCTCTCGGGCCCGCAGCCGAGTGGTGACATGGCGTGCGACGCCTTCGACTCGATGACCGAGGAGCTGGTGGAGGCGACCCGGAATCCGCAGGCCTGGATCCTGCGCAAGCCTCTTCTGCACGCTCTTCAGGCACGGATCGACATCAAGAAGGAGAAGAAAAAGAAGAAGCATCGCAAGCGGTATATCACGGTTGTCCTCCGGCTTGAGTCCGCTGAAGGGCTGAATCCGGGAGATGTCGAGAACGCGTTCCTGGCCGTGGGGAAGACGTTTCCCTACGCCTTCGAAGTGGTTTCCGTGACGGATTGAATTGAGAGGAGGTGAGCGAGATGTGCGACTGGTGCGGGCAGAGGGACACTGATGTCGGCCGGGTTCCCCCGGGCATGCCGGAGAACCCTGAGAACTGACAGTACGGCTTACCGGATGCGGCTCCGTGCGGGAAGCCATAGCGGCGCGGAGCCGCGAGGAGGAACGTATGGACTACTCGGGTAATCAGCGGGACTTCCTTGCGAAGCTTCTGCTGGAGAACGCGCAGAAGACACCGAAGGAGCAGCGCAACGTGCTCGACACGCTGCTCGTGCTGGGCGTGGATGCCTGGGATGCGCTCGAACTGGTCGGTGAGCAGAGCCTCCGGGATGTCCGGAGCTACCGCATTCAGATGGCGCAGGTCTACCGGATCCGGGTGCGCAATCTCCCGGACGATTCGGACAAGCGCCGCTACGTGGAGATGGTCGCTGACGACCTCGACCCCACGGTGGACTCGGCGTGGGAGTGGTGAGTCACACTCCAAAAGCGTTACGGGGCAGCAGGGTTCTGCGCTAGAGTAGCAGTAGGCGGTTCGCCGCCAAGCCCTTGTAACTCAGCTCGGCAGAGTGCCTCCCTCGTAAGGAGGAAGTCGCGGGTTCGAATCCCGCTGAGGGCTCGACGGTGCACGCGCCGGTCTCATAAACCGCGTACGTGTATGACGTTTCGGATAGCAGGGAGATAGCCTTGTGTTTCTGTACGTCAGACCCCCGGGGTAGCGCTATTCTCGCAATCCGGGGGTTCCGGAAAACAGATGTAATGCGCCCATAGCTCAGTCCGGTAGAGCAGGGGATTCTTAATCCCTGTGCCGTAGGTTCAAATCCTACTGGGCGCACGCAGTGCAATGAGATCTTGTGGAGGAGTTCGGTCGTCCTCGCCGCCCCGTCAAGGCGGACATCGCGGGTTCGAATCCCGTCAGGGTCGCTGGCTATGGAGAACGTCCGACGGAGTCCGTCATCCCCGAGATGGCTATCCGATGAGCGGTGAGATAGTCAGGTGAGTTCCACGCCAACCCCACTCCAGGAGGCGTTCCGAAGGGTGGGCCCCGCCTTGACCTAAACTAACCTGGGGCGCCCAACAACTTCATAGGCCTGGATCCGTAGCTCAGTTAGCGTAAGAGCGCTTGCGTGAAATACAAGAGGCCGCTGGTTCGAATCCAGCCGGATCCACCGGTCGGGCGGTAAGTCATCGACGCGACCTCACTGTGGCAGGTGGGGCCCATACGCGAAGACGGCCCGTGCGCGGAGTGTTTGCCGCCCGATTGCCAATCCCCTGTAGGTTAATTGGCAGACCACCTGATTCTGGGTCAGGGAGTTTTGGTTCGAGTCCAGACGGGGGAGCGTAGCACGTAGCGGAACCTCGAAAGAGGGGAGTGGAATTCGGTCACCATCCGCTCGATGGCCGGATCGGTTGAGAAGCGCAGCAGAACAAGGACGGTGCGCCGCGTGGGCTAGGGATGAGGCTCGCTAAAACAATTTCATATCCGATCGCCCGTAGCTCAGTCGGCAAGAGCGCTGCACCGTTAATGCGGATGTCACTGGTTCGAGTCCAGTCGGGCGAGCGCAGTAAAGGAAGATGCCGGAGTGGCCTATCGGACCGGACGCAATCCGGTTGATCCGTCTGTGTGTCGGCGTACGGAAACGACATGCGTCAGCGGTGATCGCGGGTTCAAATCCCGCTCTTCCTACGATGAGAGCGTGGGGTACCCCGTCGGGCTAGATACCTGAGGGCGGTCTCTCTGGGGGAAAGCCCCCACGTCCATACTCCAGGGCCCTGGGCCCGGGGAGACGGCGGCCTCGCACGGGCCGTGTGCAAGCCGGGTGGGTTCAATCCCCGCTGTGGACTCGCAGGTGCCAGCAGAGACGACGGCCGACTCTGCACGGGTACGGAAAGGCCAACCGAAGTGATCCGCGTGGCGGCGCTCCTCCGGCAAGATTTCCGTACGGACGAGGCTATACGTCCCCCTGACTTTTTGGCCTGGTGAAGAATCATTGGGTCCGCTCAGTCCGGAAAGAGGAGAGAACATGGGGTCCTATCCCGTTGGCTCGATCACCAAGAACGGAATGACCGTCGAGATCAAGGTCAATGACAATGGCGAGTGGGGTGCCGAGTTCGGCGGGAAGTACCTGAGAGGGGACACCCGGGAGAAGCTGGCCGGTGCGATCGAGCGGGCGACGAAGAGGCTCGCCAAGAAGATCGAGATCGCCTTCACGGAGGTCTCCGTCAGGCAGGCCACGGGCGATATCCGGACGAGGAACGGTGCGGTGACCGGCCTCCACTCGGGTAACGGCAACCTGTTGATCACCTGGTCCGACGGCACGAAGGAGCAGATGTCCCGGGAGTACGGAACCGAGAAGCTCAAGCCGCTCACCATGGACGAGATCCGGAAGCTGGGCGAACTGACGAAGGCCGTCGCGCAGGCCAAGGCGGCACGTGAGGCGTTCGTCGAGGCCCACGAGATCAAGCTCCGCATCGAGGCCGAGAAGGCCCTCGAAACCAGGGAGTGAATCCGGTGTCACTGGGTGACTACGACGGGAACCTGGGCAGGCGCCTGCGCCGCCCGATCCGGCGGCGCCCGCCGCTGCCGGAGGACATGCCGGACAAGGCGACCGCCGACTTCATCAAGGAGCTGGCGGCGCGGTACCCCCGGGCGGTGCCCGAGGAGATCCGGTTCTTCGCGGAGGAGCAGGGCCGGGCGGACATCACTTCGAAGCAGGTCCGTGCCGTTCTGTACCGGACGTAGTCAACTCGGTTGCAGTGCGGTAGGGTTGAGGAATTGCGGCAAGGGTTCGGCGGAGACGCTGGACCTGATCCGCTCCGTATCGGACAAGGAGAAGATCATGGGAGCATACGACGGCGGATACGCGGTCGACTCGTCGGACTGGAAGCAGCCCGTCGCGAGCGTCAACAAGGACGGCGAGCCTGTGCCCGCCCCGGCGCCCACGAAGCAGACCGCGACGGGCGTCGAGCGCGAGGCCACCCCGGACCCGTACGCGAACGGCGGCAACGGCTACACGCGCCGGAACTTCGGCCGCTGATGCAGGACTGGGAGCTGATCAACCACCTGGTCGGGCTCTGGCCCCGCATCGAGGACCAGGACAAGCTGGAGAAGCTGCTCACCGAGGGCAGGGCGGGCACGATGTTCGGCGTCCTGAACCTGGTCGCGATGGACCCGGAGAAGGCCCGCAGCGTGATGGACCAGGCGCGGGCGGAATTCGAGCACATCGAGGCCATGGTCAAGGGCCGCAAGGATCTCGACCGGAACATCGAGGAGGCCATGTCGGCGGTCCTGCTCGCGCAGTACTGCCTGAAGCAGCTCTCCCGGCTCGGCGATGTCGAGTACGAGGGCGGCCATGCGGACACCGAGCGGCACCTGGAGGACGCGGGCCGGGCGCTGCGTGCGGCGCAGGCCGTGAAGCCCTCGGACAAGAACGGTGAACTGCGGTAGCTTCTCCGTAGCGAAACAGCGAGAAGCTTGGAGCAAGAATGTCTCAGGGCACCGTCAAGTGGTTCAACGCCGAAAAGGGCTTCGGCTTCATCGCCCAGGACGGCGGCGGACCGGACCTCTTCGTGCACTACAGCCAGATCAACTCCACGGGGTACCGATCCCTGGAGGAGGGTCAGCGGGTGCAGTTCGAGGCGAAGCAGGGCAATAAGGGCATGGAGGCGCAGGGCGTCACCAGCCTCTGAGTGCAATGTGAGGGGGCTCTCCTGCGGGAGGGCCCCCTCGTCATGTTCCGATGGCCTTGGCCATGCTAAGCTCGGTGGATCAACAACCTTGCTGGTCAAGGAACTTCGGAAAGGGAACGTCATGATCGAATCCTCTGACGGACACGGCTTGATCGGACCCCCGGACGGGGGTCAGCTCGTTCTCCTGGTGGGCCCCGCGTACCAGCGGATGATCCAGACCGCAGCGGATGCGGGTATCCCCATGCAGGACGCCCGGTACGTCCGGGACCACGCCGCGCTGAAGGCGATGGCCGCCACGTCGGGCCGCACGGAAGTCCTGCTCGCCTCGGTCAGTGAGGTCGATGGAATCCTGGACCGCAGCGCCTTCGGGCCCTACACGGAACTCGCCTACCTGGCAGACCGGGTCATCTACGGCGGTATGCAGGACGATGTTCCGGTGTGGCCCCTGGAGGCCGGTCTCGGACTGGAGGTCCGGGGCGGCGTGGCCAGTCTCCACCGGGTGACCCAGACCCAGTACGCGTAAGGCGGAAGCATGAGCAGCGACAACGTCACCATGGTCAGGATCCTGCACGGGTTGCTCTTCCCGCAGATCTCACGCTGCCAGGAGTCGAACTGTTACCTGGGGCGCAATCTGCGGGGCGTCAGGCTCCAGCCCGGCACTCAGCTCGACCTGGTGGTGTGCTCCCTGGAAAAGCACGGGCAGATCGTGGCTTTCCCCCTGGATGAGCAGAAGGAATTCCTGTTGGACGCCCTGTCCGCAGATGGCCGGAACATCGTCGGGTTCACGCAGCAGGGCGTCCTGTCCGTGATCCCCAAGGAGGACGAACAGTGAGCCAGGTGAAGAGCGTGCAGAAGAACCTCTCAGGCGCCACGTACAGCCAGGAGATTTCCGCAGCGGCGGAGATGCTGCGCGAGACCGCGCGCCGGGCACCCCGGGAGGTCTGGAGGGCGACGATCGCAGCGCCGATGTCACTGCTGGACTACTTCCGGACCATGGGCCCGGAGACCGCGCTGATGATGGCGGACGTGCTGGACTGCTTCAACCCGGCAGAGGAGTCCGGGCACGAGGAGTGCCCGCCGCACTGCTGCCCGATCGCGAGCATGGTGACGCTCGCCAGGAAGATCAACGGGAGTCTGTCATGACCCAGACGGTGTGCGTCGGCTGCCACAGCGAGACGAAGGGGACCGGGAAGTACCTGGGCAAGAACTGCTGGGACCGGCTTTCTGCTCGGGCCAGGAAGGCGCTGAATAAGAAGGACGGGTTCAGGATGCCCATCCAGCGGCTCCAGGAACTGATCGACCAGATCAACGGAGGCCGGGCCCTGGAAGAGATCGAGATCACCCCGTGATCAGGCACTCGCACGGTTTCACCCTCGAAGACGGCGGCACCGGGACGCACGACGGGAAGATAGCGGACTGCCCGGCGCCGCAGTGCGCCTGGCCACAGATCGGGGCCGTGGTCACCGTCCCCACTGGAGGCGGCGAGCGTACGGGGTCCGTGACGCATCGCGGCGAGGAGCTGGTGGTCCACACGCCGTCCGGCCATACCTACCGGGCGGCGCCGGGGGACGCACGCAGACCGGACTGGGGTGCGTACTGCCCGCACGGGCTGAAGATCGCCGAAGCGATTCCTGCCGAGCACACCTGCTCGAAGGGCGGTCCCGGCAGGCCGCTGCCCAAGGATTTCATTCCCGGCTACGGCAGCCTGAGCGCCGACTCGATGTGCCCGGCGTGCTATCCGGATACCCGCGTGGTGAAGGCGTGGCCGTGCTCAGCTCCGGAGTGCTCGCGCGAGGCGTACGAGCGGAGCCTGCAAGAGGAGATCAACGCGTACTACGAAGAGATGGCGGCTGAGTACAACGTGCTCGGCTGGTGAGACGGAAAGGGGAAGAGGATGACCGACGAAGCGAATCCGATGACGGCACAGGAACTCAGCAGCCGTCTGCACGCGCACTTCATCCGGCCCGAGGACCGCACAGACCTTGGCGGTACCGGTGCGGTCTACCTCACCGAGGTCACGGCGCCCGGCGGGACCCGGCGGGCCGACGCGGTGCACATCGGCCTGTGGCAGAACCGGGGCGCCGGGTCGATCGACGTGTGCGAGATCAAGACCAGCCTGGCGGACTTCCGCCGGGAGCTGGACAAGCCCGCCAAGGCCGAGGCCTGGTGGCCCTACAGCTCGACGTTCTGTATCGTGGCGCCGCACACCAGGGTCGCCCCGGTGAACGAGCTGCCGCCGGGCTGGGGTCTGATGGTGCCGAACTCGCGCGGGCGCCGGTTCACCATGGTCATCAAGCCGGAACGGCGGCAGCCCGAGCTGACCCTGGGTCTGCTGATCACCCTCCTGAAGAACACCGAGACCACCCGCGTCAACGACCTGCGGCGCCAGCAGGAGCAGTTGTACCGGCAGCACTCCGAGGAGATGCAGGCGGTACGCCGCGAGCGCGGTCTCGGTCCGGACCATGCCCGGCGGCTGGACGCGATGGACCGCTTCGATGCGGCGATGGGCGCGAAGATCGGGACGCGCGGCTGGGACGGGGAGATCCCGCCCGAGCTGGCCGCCGAGGGGCTGGCCGAGTTCATGCAGGGCATTGTGACGCGGGCGAAGGCGCAAGAGGAGATCGAGCGCCACGTGAGAAGCCTGGAACGGATCGCGGAGCGCGCGGCCGAGGAGGCCGCACAGCTCCGGAAGAACCTCGGGGGCTTGTCGTGAACACCCGCGAGAAGCTCGAAGCCGCGCTGCTCGGCGTACTGCGGAGCGAGTGCCCGCCGGGGTTGCTGCCGCACCTGGTTCCCCTGCTGGCCGAAGCCGCCATCGGGGTGCTCGGCGAGGACCGGTGCACCTGCCAGCAGGCGGTTCACGAGCGATGCCACGGCAAGGAGCTGGTGGACAGATGCCCGTGGTGTGTACGCCTTCCGGAGCCCCGCAAGCCGTACACGCCGACCGGGATGACTGAGGTCGAAGTGAAGGAGAACCTGCTGTGACGACGGATCCACCGCTGAGGATGCTCAGGTTCTGGGTGAGGATCGGTTCCGACAGGCCGAAGAAGATCATGCTGAGCGGCGACCCACGGCACGTGGAGGCGAACCGGCTGGGTGCCGGACCCGACGCCCAGCACCTCGTCGAGTTCTGGGCCGAGGGCACGCTGGAGGAGGGTGTCTGGCAGAAGGCCCGTTGGTTCCAGGCCTTTGGCACGGGCCAGGCCCTGCCGCTCCTCGCCAAGTACTGGGGCACCACGGCGCGCACCGCAGAGGGCGGTGTCTGGCACCTCTACGAGGTCCCGGCCGGAGGTGATTCCGGATGAGCACGCACTCCAGCTATGCCACATACGGGATCCCAGTCGAGCTGCCGGGGCCGCTGCCCTGGTGGGACTTCTTCAAGGCCAAGCCGCAGGGCGGCAGAGTCCTGCCGATGGGCGCCGGGGCGTACGACGACGATCAGTTCTACCTCGTCATCCCCGAGACCTGGCGCGAGGTCGAACCGGGCAACCGGGTGAGCATCGCTCCGTACCTGGCATCGGAGGAGCCGTACCTGTCCTGGGACGGCCTGCTCGTGGCGGCGGCCGAGGAACTGAAGCTCGTCATCGTCGACCCACCGGCCTGGATTTTCGCACCTGATGAGAGCTGAGGAACAACCCGTGAGCGACGCCTGCAAGACGACGCGGCACTGCGCCGACCACGGCTGGTGCCACCGGTGCGAACCCAGGTTCTGTGCGTTGATGACCGAGATCAATCAGGTCATCCAGCGCTCCGGCGCACAGGAAGAATTCTGGGGGCCGCTGTATGCCGGGATCGGACGGATCCTGTACAGCAGCGGTGGCCAGGCGGAGATGCCCGCCGAACTCGCCGAGGCCCGCGCCACCATCCAGCGCCTGAATCTCCGGGCGCAGACGGCCGAGTCGGAGAATGCCACGTACCGCAAGGCCGTCGCCGAGTGGGATGTGGGTGAGCGCGGGACGTACATTCCGGCGGCGACCCTCCAGCTCATCGGCCGGACCGCAGGCCTGAAGGGGATTGGGGTCTACGGGACGACCCGGCACCTGAAGTACTTCCAGCGGATCGAGGAATCGGACCGAGTGATCGACGGCCTGCGCAAGGTGGCCGGGAAGTGGAACACCAACCGGCTTCCCAAGGAAGCGGAGCCCCTGCTGATGGAAGTTCTTCTCGTACTCACGGAAGCCGGAACGGAGCCCGAGGAAGGCATGCTTCCGCCCTTCTCGGGCGAGTCGGCGCTCTGTGCCAAGTGCGGCAACACAGGTGCGGAGACACGGCATAAGGAGGCCGGTGAAGCGCCGGAGAAGGGTGTGCACGCGATGTGCGACCAGTGGCCGGAGCGGCTGGAGCGCGAGTGCAGCCGTTGTGAGTACCGGTGGGACGAAGACCTCAACCCACCCGCCTGAAAGGGGCAGAACATGATCAGCGAGAACCAGGTGTACGTGGCCTGCAACCCCCTGGACGAGGGGCGTCGGATCCGCATCGTGTCGTACCGGCCGGGCGCCCAGCGGGCGCACGTGGTGGACGCGGTCACTGGCAAGCGGTACCGGCAGATCACCACCGCGAGCCTGCACCAGAGCGCCACTACCCGCGACGGTGCCGCCCGCAGGACCGGGTACGTGCTCGCAGCGGACTGAGCGGACGCAGAAGAAGAGCCAGGCGAATGCGCCACCTCGATGGCGGTGGCATCTCGACCGTCGCAGCGAGATCCTGGTACAGGATCTCGGCGGTCGTTTCGCCTGGCTCTTCTTCTGCCCAGAACGGGCGGTGGAACCGAGTCACACGGCCTGCTTGTCGGCAAGTTCGCGCAGGTCGTCAGGAGTGACGTAGCCCTCCCAGCGGTTGTCGTCGAACAGGTGCCAGCCACCTAGCATCGCCGCCCGGTCGCAGAGCTGCGAGCAGATGAGGTGCTCCGACTCCCTGATGAACGCCTCCAGGTGCGGGGCCGGGATGTGCAGCCGGTGTGCGGCGATGGCGCCGTAGTCGAGGAACGAGTACGGCGTGCCGACCAGCGTCCGCGCCGCCGTTACGACGCCCGCCTGGTACTGCTCCGGGCACCGTAGCCACAGGATTCGCTCCAGGTCGTACCAGATCGGTACTTCGCGGGCGCCGCCCGGCTCGGCCTCGACGATCAGGCCGGAGCCGGTGTAGACGAACGCGTGTTCGTAGTCGGAGAAGCTGCCCCCGTTGAGGAGCTGGCCGAACCGGATCGCCTTGCCGACTCCGCCACGGATCTGCGTCAGACCGATGTATCCGGGCTGCGGTTCGTACGGCATGGGCCGTCCCTTTCGAGGTGCCGCCGGGTACGTGCTTCAGTGCACCTGATTCTCCCGCATTTTCCTCTCGGTT
>Ga0307515_10015481_pt1 | contig 14049 bp, 14 predicted proteins | sample 17_EM_MG_FD_194513 | JGI IMG/M metagenome (GOLD analysis project Ga0307515, IMG submission 194513) | Populus trichocarpa ectomycorrhiza microbial communities from riparian zone in the Pacific Northwest, United States - 17_EM | ecosystem: Host-associated > Plants > Roots > Unclassified | place... | reverse complement strand
TACATGACTGTGATTCGAGGTGCTCCCAGGCTTGTTGCCGGCGCTCCAAGTTACTCTGAAGGCCGGCAGGAATACCCTCCTATGGTCTGATACTCTCCTGAAAAACGGCTTCAGCATAACTGCAGCCCCTGCGAAGAGTGTAACACACATGTCGTTCTGATGATGCGTATACGTCACCACAAAGTAAAGGAGGTACGTATGAAACACGACCCGTCGCCTGGGCGACGGGCAGCGTGTAGTTCTCCGTCAGAGCGTACGTGGTTCCGTCAGAGCCGTCAGAGCCGTCCGGAACACCCGGGTGTTTCAGACGGAAATTAGGGTCGTTGCTGATGGTGAACTAAGTGGTGTGAGCATTGTAGCCTGGTGTCAGCCGCTGGCATGTTGGATGAAGCGGCTGTCGATCAGCTCGATTCTATTCCACTATCACCTTGGTGCAGTGCTCGTGGAGCCATGAGTTGCTGCTGTGGAAGTGAAGAGATGATGATAACGACACACAGTGGGCAGTTCTGAGGAAGAAGATAACGAAAAGAAGTGGGAAGTCCTGGGGAATATATAGTTATCATCAAGTCAAAATGGCATGCATAACAGCCAACTTGCTTGTTCGACACAAGATGAATCCGGTTGTGTATAGCTGCCCATTGAACAGGTTGTGAACCGCCCTGCGATTTGCACTATCTCGGTCCTTTGTAGTGTGTTTGTTAAATGGGATAAATCGCATTGAACGACCACCGAAATCTTCCCTTTGGGAAATATGTATGGTACATTCCTCGATGAAAAGGAGGTCTGCTGATGTTTCTCTCCAGATATCGCTGGCATCCTACATGCGACAGACGCTAAATATCATGTCATGATATATGGTTAGCAGTGCTATTCCCAATGTAATGATGGTCAAAACGCAGATATTGCGTTGTTCAAATCGATTATGCGTACCAACCTCGACAGATAAGACACAGCTTGCCTCTATGTGGTCGATGACATGAAATATCCAACATCTCGTCTATCAACAAAGTCAACACAAAATACAATTGTCAAAGTTCCAAAATAGAACATTTCGCCACTCCCGGCAGGCATATACGACTAATTGACACAGCGCTTCACTTGACGACGTCAGCAAGCGAATAAAGACAAGAGAGGCTTGGAAGGTGAACAGGTCAGAGCCCTTGGAGTGTTGCGCATCTTGCAATGCAAAAACAACCTTTTCGGCAGGGAAATGACGTAAAACTCTCATCTTGAGCCACAAAGACAAGGAGAAATGGATCGAAGATCATGTGGAAAGAGAGACCGCTGTGACTAGATAGCGATTTGAAGATGCAGAGACCGCAATTGAACAGGTGCAGGATGATATGAAACATGCTGAAAAGGCGGGATTGGCAACCACAAAGCCTGAAACAACATTTGAGGAGATGTTGAACGCCATGGGAGATAGTCGGAGCGATCTTCCAAGTTCTGACAATGAGGATGATGATGAAGAAGTTGCTGCAGTTGGCAAGCTTAATGAAGATGACAAACCCGGCTGGGTGATGGGCACAATCTCCCAAATGGTACTGTATTGCATGAAGAGTTTCGATAGAGTTGCCAACGGTTCTGGGTTACCCGGAATCGGTCCGGATTGGGAATGGAACCGATGCCCCGGTCCGCGTCAGAAACCGCCAAGGAACCCGACCAGCTGTGTCCTGCCGGGTTTGATACCGGGACCGGACCTAGAACCGTGTGTTCTTGGCCGGGTTGGAACCGGACCGCGGTTCCAACTATACGGTTGCTACAGCTTTGACTCCAATGAAGTCTTTGAGTTCTGATCGTATGATGACTTGGTCAATACGTAGATTGTTCAGTTTTAGCCGCTCTTTCACCTCCTGGATTCAGATTTACAATCCGACTGATATTCGTTGAGTGGTTGTGAAAGAAGGGCAGATTTCAAGGGAAATTGGCGGGTTTTCGATCGCGAGTCAACAAATACTTGTCGTATCGCAAATCGGAAAGTGGGAGGTGAAAGAGCGACTACAACTGCAAAATCTACGTATTGATCATGTAGTGATACGATCAGAACTCAAATACTTAATTAGAGCCATAATTGTGAAGTTGAAATGCCGGGTTTTTGGTGGTAAAACTGGCTCAATTGCGATGGTCCGGGTTTTGGTGTGGTGAGAACCGTTGCGACAGTTCGGTTCCGGTTCCCACCCCAAGCTGGAACCGTTCTAGCTGTTTGGAACCGTTGTTAACACCAGTTTTTGGCAGGAGCAGATGAAGCTTGACAAACCGAGGCAACCAGGCAGCGGGGATGTGGGCAACTACTTCCGTGGGAGGGATAAGTAGTACGTGACAGCCGAATGGGATTTTCCAGCTGTCGTTCAACCTCAAACAGCAGATGATGCTGCGTCTTCAGTGCTGACTACATTTAATGACTCTATGGAGACTCTAGATAGCGTCCCCGGAAAATTTCAAATGCCACAAGTGACTTCTCAAGCAGCGAGTAGTCATATCAGGCTAGGTTTGCAGTACCCACAGACACACAAACGCGATCCGTCCCTCCTGCCCACCCCGATGCCCGATTGGGCTCCACTTCACAAATTGAAGCATGTCAAACCCATACGCTTCAACCTCTGCATATCGTGTCCCAGGCTAATTTCACTATAGAAATTGAATTCTGACGAATCCATGGTGATGGCAGCTGCGTCGCTGAAGCAATACATAGCGAAATTGACACTGGTGACAATGTATCCATTTGAAATGTAATACCTGTTCCTATATTGCTACTTGTCAGCTTTTACTTGATTTCAGTGACGAAGTTGTGAGACATGATAATTCGTCTATGCATGCGCAAGGGTCGGATAGGCCATGCCAATGTCCAAGACTTCAAATCTGATTGACTGACGACCAATGAATGTGATATCGTCCTGCCCATTACTTGTAAGTCAGACAATTAACACTAAGTTAGACACGAAACTCACTAGCAAAATATAAGTCAGTGACGTCATACAAGTCATAGATGCAGCTGTCAAAGGGCGATGCGAAGCTGAATGAATGACGACCATCATGGTGCATACTATGATGCATCCAACTGCATAACTCTCTGCACAGACCTGGTGCACATGGTCAAGATTTTGAAAATTGCTTATGGTAAGTCATGGGAATCGCTGAGAATGAGTCAGATGAGGAATGGTGAGGAACTGGGGCTAACTATGTCCAAAACTAGTGTACCAATATATATGTGCTGAATTGCTGGCCGAAAGAGCTGGAACGTGATAGGCCAACGTCATTCCTCACTCAGATACCGTGTCTAGTGGTGGATCAGAAATTGAGACGCTTGGTAGCTTTGGGATGCAAATGTTTATACATGGAAAAGATTTATTGGCTGCTAATAACGACTATATGCATCGTTAAATACAATTGTTAAGCATCCACCGACTGTTAGTATGTCATTAAGTTGAGCGTCAAGGGAGCGTCCACAACGTTTGGTCTCACATTTTCGGCAAACAAACAGCTGCATATTCACATCCTTCTACAGTGATTGGATTAGTGGTCTGTATACGTAAAAAGGATACTGACACACTGGGTGACCAATGAGGGTGCGAATGAGCGTCAATGATGCGTCAATGATTGTTGGTGTTTTGAGTCTGATAATTAAACCAAAGACATGCTCGCTGTGACACATTATCAACGTACTGGCCGCCTTTAAGGCCAATCATGCTACCTTCGACATCGCTACTATCTCTTAAACATGAGCGTCAATGGAGCGTCACTGATTGTTGTTCTAGCATCTTGGATAATCAACCAGCTGGGCGACTACATTAAGCTATTATCAAAGTGTTAGCCGCTGCTATGGGAAAAAATGGCAGCGACATTATCGCTACCACCCCCTAAAAATGAGAGTCAATGGAGCGTCAACAATTTTTTGTCTTGAATCATTGACACTCAAAGCGCTGAGCGTCGGCGTTAATTCATAAATAATCCATTGGCCCCCATTGTTGGAAAAAATGCTACTCACGATATCACTACCATCTAAACATGAGCCTCCCCAGAGGGTCAATGATCTTTGGCAATGCATCTTGGACAATCGAAGGGCTATGAAACTACATCAACCCTGGATCATAGTCTCGGCCGCCGCTAGGGGCAAAAGTGTTACGGACGATATTACTACCACCTCCTAAAAGTTAGAGTCAACGGAGCTTCATCAATGTTTGGTCATACATCATAGACACTCAGAGCGCTGTGCATTGGCATTAAGCCATAATCAATGTATCTGCCGCTTCTATGTGCAAAAATGCTAGTGACAATAACACTACCACCTCCTAGAAACGATCATCAACAGAGTGTCAACAATTTTTGGTCCTGCATCTTAGACAATCAAATGGCTACGGAACAGCTTTTCCCCAAAATCAACTAATCGGCTGCCATTACTGGCACAAATACTAGTGACGATATCGCCACCACCTCCTCAAAATGAGCATCAATGGATTGTCAACAATTTTTGGTTTTGCATCATGGACAGTCAAAGCGCTGGGCATCGCCGTTGACCCGTAATCAGTGCATCGGCCGCCTTTATGGGTCACAATACTAGTGACAATAATGCTACCACTACCTAAAAATAAGCGTCAATGGAGCGTCAACAATTTTTGGTCATGCTTCTTTGATTATCTAAGGGCTAAGGAATGAAGTTATCCCATAATCAACTTATCAGCTGCCTTTACTGGTAAAAATGGAAGTGACAATATCACATCCACGTCCTTCGATTGAGCGCCCACCGAGGGTCCACAAATGTTGCGGGGGCTCAGTAAGCTACACAGCAATGAACTGCAACACATTGTTACTGAATTGAGTCTTACACGGTCAGTCTTTTCAATATGTCCTTGTATACAACCTCACAAATATCCATGCATTGTCTTACAGAGCTTATTGTTTTGCTTGTAGCTGTAGAGTCAATATATATGGAGCCACAGTCTGATGTACTGGCTCGGTACTTTTGGCAGTCTCTCGAGTCGGATTTCCCAGCATTCAAATCCCTTCCGCCATGTCAGATTAAAATTCTTTGAACACCTGATTACTTGAGGTTATGATCTCTTCCAACAATGCACTTGTCTTGCTTCGTAATCTGAGGGACCATACTTTACAAATTGTCTTAGATGCTTGGTCGGCTACAATGAATGAAGGCTGAAAGCGGACCATTGGTTGGAATAATCATAGACATGTGCCTTCATTGCGATTCTATTTACACTGTGCAATTGAGGAGACCAGCAGCCCTGGCATCATATGTATCGTTTGTCATCAAGTTCTTTGCCATCCATCAGAAGATGGGACCAGCTCAGTGGGGCAATACTTGCTGGCGAGAGCTCACATCGCAAAGTTAAACGAATGAACATAGTCAGAGGTCACTGAATTGACTAGTTGGACAGTTGATGAATCAGCTTTGCCCACCCTTAAAAGGCAAGGAGGTCGAGGAATCACAATAGCAAGTCCGCAGACTAAGACCATATTTAACATCCAGGTGAATCCATATTGACCGAAACGACAGACAAAACGTTCCAAACCGGCAGCTGAGAACTTTCAAAATTCCGAATTTCACCAAGACCCATAGAATTGCTACCTCATGTTAGGATTTGTTTCGGCCCACATTCCTGGGAACGCTATATCAAATCTAGATCTACAATGGTCGTGTACGGCATTTTGCGATGACCTAGTGATGTAAGGGCACGTACGCCAGCGTTCGGCCTCATAGGCATACGTGTGGTATTTATTGGAATACGGTTGCAAACGTGGATGCGAGTGATAGTAGGTGTAGATGTATAGGTAAGATTATCGCTAGAGATCTAAGGCTCGTGGCGAGCCGACTATATAGAATGGCCGTTACCCGGCCCCGGTTCACGTGCCGCCATTACATTATCCCCCTCTTTACGCGCAGACCTCCTGGGCTGCATATACCGTACAAGAGAAAAGGAAAGGAAAAGCATTAAACAATCATGCCGCGTGCGTACCCGTACAAACTCATCAGTCCCGCAACCGATTGGCACTGTACGGTAGCCTTTCGGTGGATCCGGCGCGCGGGGAAACTCCAGCTCCACTTGACTGTCTCCGAAGGTGGTAAAAACCCGTGCCGACGCCATTTGTACCGGGCCGAGATCCATTGAAGTAATGAAGTATGGAGAAGAGAAGAGAAGAGAAGAACAGAAGAAAGGAACGCTCTATTGATCACTGTTCCTCCGGTCCCGAGTTCCGAAACTCTATTGACCCATTTCCTCCTTAGCACCACTCCCAAACTCATCCGGCATCCAACGTGCCATGCAGTACCGCACTCGTGGTTCATATCTCGGCGTGGTTTATATCTCGGCGTGGTTACTGCCGGCATCGTTCGTTGCCATTGGTAATTATCAATCGTATACGTCAATGGCATCGTGTGTAGTCGCATCTCATTCGTCGACATCTAACACGTGAGCTTCTCTAAGGGTGGTTATACTTACTAAGTTCAAGTGCACTTGCGCTCTCCAGAGCCTTCGTGCAGTGCTCCGCAAAATATCTCTTGCAGCCGGTAGTCATCGGTAAGTGGCATTAACACGTAGGTGCTGCTTGACTAGGCGTCGTCTGTGGAAGTCCGCTTCGGTGACCATCCGGTCGACTTCGTCGTTGCGCTCTCGATAGGCGGCTTCAGTAGAATCTTGGTCGACTCTCAGTAGGCTTCTCGGTCGACATCTTGGTAGACTTGTCGGTGTGTGTCTCGGTAGACTGCCTCCAGGTGGGCTATTGACTTGTCGGTAGGACTTGACTGATCTGACACGGCTATCTCCCTGTTTGAAAGTTCGTTGCTCCGTCGACGACTTCTCCATCATATCGATTGTCGATTGCCATCGTGGCTCGGTAGCAGTGTAACTTGGATGTCCAAATTGGAATTGGGATTCATTGGTGATTCGGGATTGAAATTGGAATCTCTGATTCGATACGTAATTCGGTTCGGCTCTCGCTTCGTAAAGTTGTGTCTAGGCATAGACCCTCGGCGGAATTGGCTGGGGTAAGATCGGGAAAAGGTCGATCTCTTCTTGACTTTGGACATTGATGTGAGCTTCCGCTCCTGGCATCGTCATAACCGTCAATTCTCATTTGTGGCTCGCTGGTGACCATTCAAAGGTGGTAGAGTGCGCCAATTGCATTGGGCGTAGGAGGATATCATTGATCCATATCTAACACGTAAGCTTGACAGCAGGTGGTCGTACTCACTGTGATAGGAGCGCGCTTTCTGCTCTCGGAAAGCCGCTTTGTACATCGCATTTGCAGATTTCGGCATCTCTTGATTTGGCATTTTGTAGGGTCTCGGTGGGCAGTTTCTCAGTGGAAGTCATTCGGATGGTAGGTTCGGTGCGTTCTTAGTCGACTTCTCTGTGGCCATTTCGGTAGGCATCTTCGATAGAATATTCGTTGGCTTCTCGGTAGTCATTTGGTAGGCCTTGGGTACAGTCGATTGGCATTCAGTTCGGTATGCCGTTTGGCGATAGTTTCTTGATCCTTCGGTACGCCATTCGGTAAACATCTCGGTCAGTGGCTTGGTACGGTACGGCTCCCGGTAATTCTCTCATTCGATCTCCATGTGAAGTCCTTCGCAGTGATGTCCGTGGCTGTGAGATCTCGGTGATCTCTTTAGTAATTAGCTCAGCTGTCTCTCGTGATGCCATTCGGTAGGCTATTCGGTACGCTCGGTGGTCATATTCAATTTCGTTCGGTAGTCCTATTCGGTATCTCGTTCGGAACTGTTTCAGTAGCCGTATTTGCGTTCATTCGGAATATTGTTTGGAATGCTTCGGTAGTTATATTGCACTCGTTCGGCATGGATCGGGCTCGGTTGGCATGTCATCTCCCTGGTGCATTTTGCAGGTATACTCGACGTCTGTCGTATCCTAGGTGCATTTATTATCTCTAATCGCAGGGTGTGCTCGCTGGATCTCCTCCGGGTGTGCTTGTTGATTCATCTGTAGGTGTACTTGCCATCACTTGACTCGGTGCACTTATCGTCGTTCTCTGAGTCCAAGTCGATTCGTCTCTAGGTGCACTTGCCGCTGCTAGCCTTCTCAATTGGTGAATGTATCTCACGGTGCTTCGTTCCTGCACTTTCGGTACGGTAATTGTTTGCGGTAGGGGTTGTTTGCGATTCCGGCACGGTCATCCCCCTCTTTTGAAAGTCGTTGCTCCACCGGCGACTAATCTCATACGGCTTCGTAGGGAATATCGATTGGTAGGGCTTGATTCGGAAGTCGATTTGCAGTCGTCAATTGTCATCGTAGCTGTGTAGCTCGGGATCGCCGAGTCTAAGTCAGGATCCCATTCGGGATAGTGTTCTCGGTAATGTAACTTCGTAACAAATTCGGCATTGTGTTCGGTATTGTATTCGGCATTGTAATCTGCATTGTAATCTGAATTGTAATCTCTTCCATACCGCACTGGAATCTGGTATCTTGTATCGTAGTCGGGGTTGTACTCGGTACGGCAAGGCCGCCGGTACGTATATCTGCATCTCGGCATTCAATTGCTAGTCTCATAGATTGTCATCGGAAGTAAGAATATTAGATAGGGTAGAATTCCACATAGCTTCGTATATATCGCCATAGTCAAATAGATTGATTGTCATCCGTCTCTGAGCATTAATGCATCTCCGGGATGGGCATATCGGCGCTCGTAAGTCCAATTCTCATGGTCTCAACGATAGCTCTTTTCCTCGAGAAGTAGCTTTCCATCATCATTCTCTCGTGTCTGTCGGGGTTATCCCATTTTGTGTTGGTTCCAATAATTGCGACGTTCACTCTGTGAGTTCATCGTCGCTCGGCCTGTATGGCGTACTCATGCCTGGGCTTCCAATTGTAGTTTGTAAGTTCCCGGCCGTAAACTGCGCTTTACCGCTGTGAACTGTCATTCGTCCATGGAGATTATCTCTGAACTGCAGACCCGTGCAGAGTTGTACGGTTCTGAATCTGCTCCATCCGTGTTAGCCAAAGGAATCAAGAGAAAGGATGGAAGCGGTGGAAGGGAAAATCCAGGAGGCCTTGTCATTAACGGTTCGCTCACGAGGAGCCAAGCCCCGCCGTCCAGTCACTCCCTTCGTGTCTCGGCGAGCCGGTAGCAGTCATTCAGGATTCCCATGTGGACCCCCTTCTGCCGCAACTACCGCCGCTGCTCCTTGCTCGCCCATTCAGCCTGCGAGGGTTACCACTTCTGCTGGCTCACGATGCCGCATCCATAGGTCCCTATACCGCAGCTCCCAGCAAACTGGTGCAAACCCCAGACCGTTGGGTGAATGCCATGATAACCACCTTCTAGTTGGCAGTCATCATGCGGTCCCCGAGTTGGTATCCCCGGGAGAGGTAAGTCCTACGACGGTCCAGAAGCTTCATTGATGCTTGTGGAGAATGACTGTCCTCACCGCAATTATCTCGGTAGCATATCCCGCGCTACAGACATGTTTTCGCTGCATGATAGCATCCACATATCAACTTGCTCTTGGGCAGTCCATAATGGAGGCTGCGAGAGAAGTATATTGTTTGAAGGTAAGACCAGCACAGTGACCGATCGACCATTACCGGTTTTGGGCCCAAAACCGCGGCAGTTTGGTACCACATACATCGAGATGGGCACATCCAGCAGATCCATTTGTAATTCTGAGTCCATTCCATATCCATAAGGACTGGTAAGTATGCCGCTTAATAATAGTAATTTCGCTGGTATAGATGGATATTGACTGAGTGCCGTGGAATGTGTCCCGGCCTTAATGAAAACTCGTACTATCCATATCTCATCGATTGATTGCATCCTCCAATTAGTCTCCTGAAAGTGGTGCCTCAGAAGGTGGTAGTCTCGAATCATCATGTCGTCTCTCCCGTAGCAAATATAGACAATCTTGGTTGCCTTTCTTGACTTTCTGACAGTCATAGCCGTGGTGCTTCCGGAAGTCCAGAGCTTATTCGGTCCGTCGGTAATAATGGTCATGTGCAGCCTCCGTTGCCGTTAATGTAATATTGCAGTTGAAAATCATTGATATGGTAGATGGACATTAATTGTCCATAATAATTGTGCTCTGAGAGGTCATCGTAGTCATCGTGGTCTTCGTAGTCTTCCGAGGCTTCGTAATCTTCGTCGCCCTCATAGTCGGTCTGCGGAATTGTGTAGGTCTCGACCGTAAAGGCACTTCACGCTGTGCAATGTATCGCCGCTATGAGTTCGCTTCAATCGAGGGAAAGCTTCTCATCGTAAATGTGGTTTAATCGTAGGGTAGGTTTCTCCGTAAGTGCACTTCGCTCAGGCAGATGTTCGTGGCAGTAAGAGTACTTCTTTCGTATGCTGATCCTCTTTCGTAGGTGGGTTTCGTTTATAGTATTGTCTATCTCCGTAGGCGTGCTTCGCTGGAGTAGCGTATCCGTAGGTATAATTGGCCGTGCAATGCAATTCAGGTATGTGCATATCGCTCGATTGGAAGGAATGTAGTCGTAACTGTGCTGACTCGTGATTCGTCTCTCGACTTCGCCTTTGGTTCTCGATATGGCCGCATTCAGGGGTAAGATCACTCCGTCCATTGTGGTATCTCGGGCTGATGATCGTGGTCAGTTGACTCGTAGAAATTGTATTCGAACTCAATTAGGTCGATCGCGTGCGATCTCTCTCATTGGCAGGGTCGAATAGTCGTGTTCTATACTCGTGATTGTCGTCGTCATTGCCGGTGACGCCCTTTGCGCGCCAATTTCTCTCTGAACTCTACTCCACTGCCGTCAGGTGGCTCAATTGAATGATGGAATGATCAACGCTCTGTGCTGCGCAGGAATGAAGCTTCGATAGCTCGTTTGGAGGGCTGTATTCTCAATTGTTGTCTTCGTGATGTCATGCGTCGGAAAAAGGGGTAAACTCGCGAAATCCCGTGAGCGAAACGTATCCGTTTACTGAAAAAGCGATAGTAGTGTAATGGCACGTACGCCAGCGTTCGGCCTCATAGGCATACGTGTGGTATTTATTGGAATACGGTTGCAAACGTGGATGCGAGTGATAGTAGGTGTAGATGTATAGGTAAGATCATCGCTAGAGATCTAAGGCTCGTGGCGAGCCGACTATATAGAATGGCCGTTACCCGGCCCCGGTTCATGTGCCGCCATTACAAGTGATGCCGTCCGCTATGACCCTTAGCAACATTTGCCGGAGGATATATGCACTGACCATGGACCCAATTAAGAAGCAATTGTCGTAACCAAATCAAGTTAGTTTAGCTTTGGACGAATGGACTGCACAGAAAGAACTGGCCATACCATGAGTCATTGCTTACTATATGGATCGACATTGGGCACTGTGTGAATTTCAACTTGAGTTTGATGAGGTTGACCACCTGTTTAATACCAATTTCGAGAGCAAAATAAGCATGATAGGTCAAGGGCCAACAGACTGCAGCTAGGCTAGCCGTACATTTGAAGGACGTGCTTGATAGTTTTGAGCTTACCGACAGCCAATTGCTTGTTATTATGAATGTTAATGCTTCCTCAAATCACTCGATGACACGCAAGCTGCTATCAACACTTGAGGCCTCAGCAATCAAGTGGCCTGCGTTGAGGAACCACATACCATGCATGGCGCACGTCATACAGCTGGCTTTTGGTGCATTCATGAGCAGTCTCGGTGCAAAAGGCCGCACCAAGTCTTGCGCAGCCCATGAGCGCAATCAGCAATTTGGAGAGAATGAAAGCATAGACATTGCGAAGAGTCACAGACTTCGAAAAGAGGGCAATGCTACAATCAATGAGGTGTCGGCCATGAAACCAGGTTTAGCAAAGATAATTGAGAAGCTACGTATTTCATGATAGTTTGAAAGTCCTGAAATTGACCTTCATATAGCAGAGAATGCTTGTGGTATTGATTACGCTGACACCTGGTCGTCGAAACAAGTTCATTGACAGTCAAACAGCGAATGCTCGCATTGCAGTACTACCCATTATAGATGTGAAGACACTTTGGAACTCAACACTAGAGTTGTGCGAGTGTGCCTACTGATTACAGGACGAGTGGCTGCAAAATCCAAAGTACACTGATTTCCGGCCACTTTTCACATCTCAAGATGAATGGACCATTGTGAAGTATGTCATAGATGTATTGAGGCCATTGCAATATTGGACCCTGTGGATATCAAAGAGGCATACCGTCACATTGCATCACATTATCACAGTGTACAATGACATGTTCGATCACATGGATGGGGTGATGCGAGCTTTGGCTATGAAGAACACTCCATTGAAGGAAGACTTGGCCTTTGCTGTGAAGTCAATTCGATTGAAGCGCTCCAAATACTATGCTGAAGTAACTCCAACAACGGGCATGGGTGTCATTTCTGCACATAGGGTAGATCCATATCGGAAGTCGCGATGGTGTAGAAAGTGGGACAAGGGAATGGAGATTGATCCTGCTGATGAGACATATTATACTACCCAATACCAAGGGGCCTGCGTGAAGTATGTGGAGAATGAATAAGCTGCCCAACGTCAACATGTGCTGGTCAATAAGCACGAAAGCTTTCCAAGCAGTGATCTCATCCACTCTGCAACGGCTTGAGGATACTGTGAATCATCCTGAAATCAATATGATTTGTCCAGCGATGATGAAGAATACTTAACCGCTAACGATGTGGCCAAGACAACACCCAGAGCAGGTGATCACGCGGTGCGTCCAGTGACTGCCGCCAAGCTCCATTTGAATTCGCCGGCTGAAGCACCAAAGAACTGGGGGCAAATTTATCCAAATCTCAATGATTACCAGTCCGACCGAATGGGGATTAGCAGTACATTTCGGTTGCTGGATATGAACGACTGCTGGTGTCCACAGGAAGAAACGAACCACATGTACGCTGATCTTTCCAATGTGGCGCGCGACATATTCTGTGTTATACCACATGGTGTCGGAGTGTGGCGATTGTTTTCCTTTGGCCGGGATGTTATTGGCTGGAGGCAGTCGAAAATCACAGGAGAGACCCTTCGCGAAAAAGTCATTTTCAGGCAGATCTTTCAAGCCAATACCAAGATTTTGGCCAGCACTGACCAAGAATTGGATACAACAAATGCGGAAAATGACTCGGAAATGAAGAAAGCAGCGGAAGAAAGGACATTGCACAGAATGGCGATGGTTCACAACTTTTTGGAGATGTGGCAGGGTAGCCAAAACCTACATGCTACCCACAAGGAATTTCGCGCACAAAACACGCAGATGACTGCTGTGGGAAGCATTCCGGACACGGAAGAGATCGTAAAAGCATCATGGTCACCATTTCAATATCCTGCTGCAGCTGCACTGCAATTGTCAGAAACATCTCCTCTGCCACCACCATTGTCTGCAAAGAACCTCCCTGGAGGACGAACTCAAATATTGAATGTCCGCCGAATCCGAAGAATCAACCATCATCCAGTCGAAAGTGATGAGGACAGCACATCTGCAAGTATTTCCGAGACTGACGATTCACTTTACTGTAATGGGGACTTAGATAATCCAAATGACAGCGAAGACGATTGAGCAGCGGAGGTTGAATCCGATATAGACCACCAAAATACCATTGATGATCTGAAATACCCAGAGCAGCTGCATGCGAGCGCCGCGCCAAATGTTCCCGGATTGATTTGGCCGACACAAATGTCAATGAGACAGGTTCAAAACGTGTTGATGATTCTTGTTAGGGGTTCTCCCTTAAACAGTGATAATGGGACTTGTTTGAGTCAGGGACGGCGCATACCACGCCTAGACTGCAGGTGGGCGGCCCAGTGATATGCCTTTTAGCGGGGGTTTAAATATCAGTCACGAGAAGAGCCTGGTGAGAACACCAAGGAGCTTCTTTCACTTTCCCGAAACTATGCGGGACATGCTTGTGAGCAAGCACGGCAGTTGTTAGTTAATGCGAGTAAGAGGGCTCTTCACTGCCTAACCGTAAAGGCAGAATTAACAGTGCGGCACACCCCGGCGTACTGAGAAAGTATCTCCGCCTAAGCATGACGTAACTGAGGGATTTATGGCATTGGCAAAAGCCAGAAGCGATTACCTTGCATTGATTTGCATGAGTGTATC
>Ga0307515_10015480_pt1 | contig 14050 bp, 10 predicted proteins | sample 17_EM_MG_FD_194513 | JGI IMG/M metagenome (GOLD analysis project Ga0307515, IMG submission 194513) | Populus trichocarpa ectomycorrhiza microbial communities from riparian zone in the Pacific Northwest, United States - 17_EM | ecosystem: Host-associated > Plants > Roots > Unclassified | place... | reverse complement strand
CCGAGACTAGTGCTGCAGTTGGCAGACCTCTGGAGGGGCATAGCGACTCGGTGTCGTCCGTCGCCTACTCTCCCAATGGGCGGCACATCATCTCTGGGTCTCGTGACAAGACGATTCGAATTTGGGATACCGAGACTGGTGCTGCAGTTGGAAAACCTCTGGAGGGGCATAGCGACTCGGTGGAGTCCGTCGTCTACTCTCCCAACGGGCGGCACATCATCTCTGGGTCTCGTGACAAGACGGTTCGAATGTGGGATGCCGAGACTGGTGCTGCAGTTGGCAAACCTCTGGAGGGGCATAGCTCGGGTGTGAGGTCCGTCGCCTACTCTCCCAATGGGTGCCACATCATCTCTGGATCCAACGACAAGACGATTCGAATGTGGGATGCCGAGACTGGTGCTGCAGTTGGCAAACCTCTGGAGGGGCATAGCGACTTGGTGGAGTCCGTCGCCTACTCTCCCAATGGGCGGCACATCATCTCTGGGTCTCGTGACAAGACGATTCGAATGTGGAATACCGAGACTGGTGCTGCAGTTGGCAGCCCTCTGGTGGGGCATAGCGACTGGGTGGAGTCCGTTGCCTACTCTCCAGATGGACGCCACATCACGTCTGGATCGTGGGACTACACGATTCGAATGTGGGATACCGAGACTGGTGCTGCAGTTGGCAACCCTCTGGAGGGGCATGGCAGCTGCTCCATCGCCTACTCTCCCAATGGGCGGTACATCATCTCTGGATCTCATGACAAGACGATTCGTATTTGGGATGCCGGGACTGGTGCTGCAGTTGGCAAACCTCTGGAGGGGCATAGCGACTCGGTGTCGTCCGTCGCCTACTCTCCCAATGGGCGGCACATCATCTCTGGATCTGGTGACAAGACGATTCGAATATGGGGTGCCGAGACTAATGCCGGAGTTGGTAGGCCCCTAAAGGGAGAAATTGCGAGTGTGCTGTCCGTTGCTTCCTCTCCCACTGAGCAGCACATTGTTTCTGGATCTAAAAGCAACACCATTCGTGTTTCGGAGCCATTTTCACATCAACCATCTTCCTCTTCTAATCCACTCCATGCTCATTTTTATTCGCGGCCTGACTCACAGGGTTGGGCCAGAGACTCAGACGGCGGTCTACTCTATTGGGTACCCCTAGATTGTCGTAGTGGCCTCCATTCACCCGCCCTCATTACAATCCCTCCTACATCTCACATTCGATCAGTTTCACTTGATTTTGAAGACTTTGCCTTTGGAACCGCTTGGACTCAAATTTTCAACAGTGCACAGCGCTAACCATTCTTTCCTCATAACCTTTTGTATATATTTTGGTGTACGAGATGCTCTGTGGTTATTGAAGCTCGATCCCGTCCCCCTTAAGCTCCTCATTTTAATTGTCACAAATGGCCAACACCTGCCAAAGCAGGGGCATGCATCCGACTCGAGGACAACTACGGACGTACACACACAGCAGCTGAAGTGACTGACGTCACAAGGCAGCACAGCAGAATAGTATGAGCATAGACAACCAACCAGCGAGATGTACGCAGCAGGCACGGAAGAGACAGAGAATGATCCAAGAGGGGAGTTGGGGCTTCAGAGACCCGATGGATGCAATGGGGGAGGCAAGGACGAGCCAAAAAGGGAAAAAGGAAAAAAGAAGTGCACTACTATTTGAAAGCAGAATAATGTTTAATCATATACTTAATCAGGAGATATTCATAACCGGACTGAGGTGCCACAGAACACGAAGGAGGCGCGTCTCTTCTGGAAGAGCTCGGGGGAAACATACGCGATATTCTTTGGAAAATAGAGGGGCAATTAAACATAAAGCAGCAGCGGGCGGCGGAGTCTAAAGAAAGCGTGGGCGAACGAAACGAAAAAAGGCGAAGTCGGTTAGACCATTTCAGCGAGAAACACGGATAGTAAAAGAGAAGACGGTACGTGACAGACTTGGTTTAGGACCAGAAAGACGAGACTCTTTGAGCGGTAAGGAAACAGAGAACAAGCAGGCCAGAACGGCGAGGAGCGGGTTGGTTGTTCTTGTTTCAGTATATCCACGGTATTGTGCCATGAGGAGAGGTAGACGGCACTGTGAGTCGTAGGGTTGCGTTGTGCAGGAAGGATGATGTCGAATGTGGAGGGTTAATTCTCGTGACTTCTACAGGCGCCGTTGTTGTGCTGGGATTTGTGTGAGAAGTACACGAGGTGGTCAAGTTTAATACTATGATAGACAGTCGCGTAAATCACTTGTCGGCTCATGCCACAGAACGAGTGGGTAAAAAATGAATAGGATACATTAGAAAGAGCGAAATGAAGCCGTTGCAATGACAGCACGGGGCGAACGGCCGGGCGACTAACCATGGCCGTGCTTAACCCCACGGAAAAAATGTCGGCCCCTACACGATGTAAACTCATGTCCCGAGTGGCCCAGGGAGACTAAGAACACTGTGTGCGGATTAGCCCTCGACAAATCGGAGTTCGTGCTGTTCATAGAAACTATCGCCAGCTGCCCAAAGCGAGACCAGAAGCTGATGAGACCCAAGTCGAGATTTGGGCTGGCTGAGAACTACTAGTGCGCACGCGAATATCTAGGTTCTACATGGTGGATTTGATCTGAATCTCATGGATGGTGGAAACAACATATGGAATAACACGGGAAGCGAGTGAGTGGTGAGGTTTACAGAATAGACACATTGGGAGCAGTGGTCATGGAATGCAGAGGAAGACCATCCTTTGAAGCTAAGTAAGGGGGTACGAGTAGGACACAAAACAACAGATCGTCGTGCAACATGAGACCTACAATCTCATATCCAAAAAACTGCCCAGCAGGTGATAACAAATACATAATTCTGGACACGCCAACCCATGCGGTAGTGATATGAGCTGTGAATGAAGGGAATCAGAGGAAGACCCAATCTTGCATGAGTAATCTACAAGAGCTCTGATATCGTTCAGGTGCAAGTTTAGGGAAAGGGAGAAAGCACTGATGTCGATCCTGAGCTAGGCAATCAGGGGTAAACTGCTTAGCTGCCTGGCTGTGCTAAGAGATCGTATTATAGGATACATAGGACATGAGAAAAATGCATGTGTAAACAGCAGAAAATAGGCTCACACGCTCAGTACAATTAAAAACTGAGCTTGGATGATGCTACAATTCAGACATTTTATCGGAGGCGAAACCAGTCAGAGTAGTCATGAGAGTTCTGTTATAGAATGGGCATTGGTGGAAGGTTATGACTTGACGTGCGCAGGCACGCGTCGGAGAGGGATAGGATACTTATCGTGGTTGGTCTTGGTTATTATCTTTTGGAAGGATGATCTTTTGGTAGTTGTTCCTACTTGCATCACGTACTGAACCGATTTCCTTTGTTACCGCGGTGGTACACAAAGAAATCGGCCCACGCCTATGTACCATTGAAGGCTCCATGAATTGCGGATGCATCACTAAGGAGGTCACCTGGTATGATTTCCGCAGCCACAGTTGTGTTGACATGGATTCCGCTGTGGAGAGCGCACCTATATAAAGGGCTCTCTGGGCGGACTTTTATATCATCTTTTTACTCCACAAACCATTTATCCATAGCGCCTTAAGAGCCCACTAGCAATCCTATCTAATAAGAGATACGGAGTGCAAGGGACAATAGGCCGAGGATAAAGAACTGGGATTGAAGACATCACTGTCACTCGTGCACTGCGCTATTTCTACCGCTACACACTCCATTACATATCATAAACTGTGTTCTGATTTATATCTAAGGTCTAGAAACCTAAAGAACCCCTTGCGCATTTGTCTAGTTTCTTATTCCATCTGCTCCGCTCTTCGTTCCAATACTACTGGCCAGTGTCAGGCTCTTACTCTATACTATCAAAAAGCGTGTATTCATAGCTAGTTAGCACTAGATATAGTATATACGTGGGACTGAAGGAATAGTCCCCAGGTTTAGACCCGGGCTATTAGACGTTACTTTCATTACAAGCGAACTACGAAACGCAACAAGTTCTCGATCGACTTCAGTAGCGAGAAGTTTATGGCCTTCCCATGAGACTATGTCAACCCCCCTGGGCCGTATCTTAACCAGGAGCTAGATAGAAAAGCATTTGTCTCGCAAGCATTTTGACGGATATTGAGATTGTATCGTATTTTCGGAATGATAGGGAATCCCCTTTTCGACTACTGAGTCCCATCCTGTAATGCCGGGTCGCCCAATGGATAGCTAGTGATATGATATTGCTGTCGGGCATGGCAGGCGCCACGATCACAAAAAGTACAAAATTATAGTGTTTACTACCATAACCAAGAATTTGCATATAGTATGATGGTGGCGGGACACGGACAATAATAGGGCCATGCACGCATGGGCTGGGTACTCACCACAGATTCCACTGAGAATGTTTGATTCCTTCTGAACTGCGAAGACACACATGTGATTATCAATACATTTTGGCGCCCAATTTCCCAAATCAATACCACGAAAACATACACTTTTTCTTTCTAGCGAGCACCTGAGTCTGAGTGAATGCCAATCCACCTCCCGTGGTGATGCAGTGTGGATACATACAAATTACGGTGAAGTACTGGTACCGAGGGCGAGTCAAAATTACGAGGATCAAGCGGACCCTACGGACAACGACGAAATACAAATGAGCTGGCAACGATACAATACATAGACCGAGTACCGCCAAACTTCAATCACTTTTCAAGCACTGCCAGTTGTCGAGAATAGAGTACCCGTGGGAAGAAAATATGTCCCCCATTATGACGCACATTTCGATGCTCGACGACCGTTACGTCAAACATGGACGGATCGCCGGATCGACAGCCCAAAATGTGCTAGTGGCACAGGAGCCGAGGGGGGCGGAGTAAAGGGACCGAACCGAACCGATGGAACGCCAAGGGCTAAGGGCTAAGCGGGGGGTGGGGGTTGTGAATGTGAATAGTGAATAGTGAATAGTGAATGTGAAACGTAATTTTCAAAATGAAAAAACGTCGTCGGACGTCCGGGCGAGTCGGGCGACCCATGTGGCCGGTATGATCACAATCATCAATCAACATAGGCACGGGGCGGGGGTGGGGGGGGGCGATGGAAATTTCAAGGACGGACATGGATGATTTCGGATTGCGGATCACGGAAAAAACAAAAATGCAGATATGGCTAGATTACAAGATTGAGTTTTGGCTCGTAGCTCGTTGAACCGGAGACAAAGGCAAAGGCTAATGACGTATGTGGCTTCGATTTGGAATTCGGATATGACGTGCGGTGTGGACGGAGACGGCCGGGAGAGAGGTGAGAAAATGTGGCGAGGAACAAGGTTGGGGGCATCGCTGCTGATACTGCTATTGGCAACCTGTGGATGCTAGCGTGGAGTGCAGATGGTGGAATGTAGAGGTACTGGTACTCAAATACCAAGATCGTCGTAAACGAGGATCAAAAATGAGAGAGAGAGAACGGCCAAATCGACCAGTGCGTGTGGGCTATAGGAACATTGTTCGTTCGTGTGTAGCAGGGACCTCTAATATACGGCAACAAAAAGTTTCGTTATTTAATAATGGACGAGCCCAAGGCTAGTGAATGTGACCGTCCATATAATGATAACAATGGAGTGGGATGACGGTATGGGTATGGGTGTGGGTGTAGGTTCCATCGTAGATGGTGAATGAACCACGGAGGGTTGGGTCCGAGGAAGCAGGCGAGTTGCTACAGGGCTCAAAGTCGAAGATGCTTGAATAAAGAAGTCAAAGAACACCAAGAGCATAGGGAGCTAGGAAGCGTCTATACACCCCAAGACCCGCCACCAGGATTCCAAGTAGGCGGTGGAGGTACGCCAACCTCAAAACCAGCCATTTCGCGCGTCCTCTTGAGATTGCTAGGGTGTTCCTCGCCAGGCAAGGCCATATGCACATCCCCGGCCGTATTCCCCGCCTTACTGGCTTCCTCATGCATCTGCGCCTGCGCCTGCGCCTGCTGTTGTACAACCCACCGTTGCTGGCTTAGCCCAAGCCCAAGCCCCAAACTAGGATCAGAACCTCCGACAGAACCAACACCGACGCCGTTCATCAGCCGAGCTCCCGTGGGGGCACCAACCGCCAAACTCCCCGTCTTTCTTCGATGCCTTCTACGGGCCTTGCGCTCCTTCTCCATGACACTCACATCCGCTCTGAGCTTCTCGTTCCTGTTCCGTAGCAGGCTGAGCTCATACTGCCAGCTCGAGTCCATTCCAGCGCCCAAGGTGGTGGGTTCGGCGGTGGAAGCAGCAGCAGCAGCAACAGGGATAGAAGCAGCAGCAGAGGAGGCGGTAGTGCAGTCCACCACATCGGTTGCATTACCTGTGCGGAGGACCTTGACCGCGTTGGAATTGGGCGCGCGAACCGACGTGAGTGAGCATGAGAGTTTGGCGGTCGAGCTCGAGGGGCCAACATTGGAGAGGTAGGAATACGAAAACGGATGGACGGGGATGAGCGTGCTCGGGTCGACTGTCCCACTTCCGCTGTGGGCTTGCTGCTGTGGTGGTTGGACCTTCGACCCGTGGCTGGAACAGTTAGCATCGGCGACCTCGCGCTTGCTCTTGACCCTCAGCCGGCAGATCATCGAGTGCGGCATGTTCTGCCACGCACCTGTCTGGCCGGTGATGAGCGATGTGGACGTCTTGGGTGGGAAAATGGCGATCTCAAACGTCGCAACAGCGAGCTTAGGTGCTGGTAGAGGCGAAGATGCAGATGCAGACCCAGGCCCAGTTCCGGTTCCCTTCTCGGTCGTGTGCTCCTCCCCAGCCGCACCATCCTCCTCAATTGCGATATCCCTCCTCGCCTTCCGGTCAACAACAGGCATATTGCACCACGCGGTTTTCGCAACCTCGTCGCCCGCGGGCGCCGAGTGAGCTCGGGCGATTGCAGAGCGGAGCGCGTCCCTGCGCGCACCGCGCGCATCGTCGACGAGGAGGTCTAGGAGACTGGCGCCGACGAGCTCGTCCGGTGCGCGGCCTAGGACGCGGAGGGCGTTCTCCGACGCATCGAGGACGAGTGCGCGCGCGTCGCGCGCGATACGGACCCACACATCGTCACGCGCGATCCCGTCACTTGCGTTGATGCTCGACCAACTCACCCGGGGCACCTCGCGCCGCCGTACGTGCACGATGACCGCCTTCCGCCCGCGTGCCCCGTCAGTGTGCAGCCGGCTCGGGCACTCGACCCAGATGTACTCCTGTGCGTCCTTGTCCTTGTCCTTCCCACCAGCGCTCGAGTTTCCACCAGAGTTAGCTTTGGTGTTAATGCTCGCGCGGAAAAGCAGGTGCACGGTCCCTGGCCGCTCCTCTTGCGGTTCGTTGTCGTTGCTGAGCGTCGGGCGTCCGCTCGTCGGGGAGGTCTCCTTGAGTGCACGCATGGTGGCAACTTGGTCCGAGGGGTGGCACAAGTCGGTGAGGTTCTTGCCCATGAACCAGTCTTCGTCGTAGCCGAAGAAGCGGGAGACCGAAGGGGAGACATAGAGGAAGTGGCCTTTGAGGGAGAGGACGAGGATAGGGTCTAGGTAAAGAATGGGGATTGAGGAACAATTGGGAGATGGAGGTACAGAAGAGAGGAACGCACCAGTCGCAAATCGCACAAGAGCCTTGCTCAGATCCTCACGATCTCGCGCCTCGTCATACCGCTTGCCAGCCTTTTCAGGGTAAATAGTCCCAAGGACACCCATCATGTCCTGGGTAATTAGCCTGGACAGTAGACTGGAGCCCGTGGGGGCATGAGTGGCGGTATAGTTGACAATATACATGCCCTTCTTGACAGAGTCCATGATCGCTCGGGGCTGGGTGGCCAAGTCGACCTGGAAGCCGACATGGTAGCGTGCCTCGGAGCCGGGGCCGAGGCAGAGGGGGATGACGGTGAGACAGTTGATAAACGGTTTGCCAGATTTGCGGTAGTTGACGAAGGAGACCTGGCACTCGTTATTCTGTGCAAGGTACTGGGCGAGTTTGGTGACGGTGTCCTGGTCGGTGAACTCGCGGCGGCTGCCCTTTTCGACAAAGTTGTCAGGGGGCGCCTGAAGAAAGCGGCAGTTGCGGCCGAGGATCTCAGCCTCTGTGTAGCCGGTGAGGTGGGTGAAGCCTGGGGAGACGTGGACGATGGGGTGGTCGGGTTTTGTGGTGTCGACGACGACGAAGGAGGCGGTCATATCGACTGGGCCAAGAAAAACTTTGGGATTGGGCCTAGTGGCAACACGGGCGAGGATATCGAGCATGTCGAAGCCTGTGGCAGAGTAGATGGGGAGGCCGTTAGGGAGGAGAGGGCCGAGGGCGGTGAAGATTGGGCGGGGAATAGATTCGAGGTTCTCTGTTGGGGATAACGGGCTAGGAGGGTGTGATGAGGGGATATTGATGTAGAATGAAGTGAATGCTTACGTCTGAGGGGTAGTGGAAGCAGTAGTAGAAGCAGTTGTAGAAGCAGTTGTAGAAGTGGTGGTGGAGGAGGTGGCAGTGTCGATTTCCTGGTCTAGGTCTTGAGGAGCCTGAGGAGCCTGAGAGGCCAGAGGAGCCTGGGAGTGTAGATGAGGAGGCTGAGGGCGAGGCTGGAGGGATGCTTGATCGGCGGCGGAGAAGGAATTGAAGGATGATAGAGTTCTGAGATGAAAGTGGTTGGTCGGATGTGATTGGGCAGTAATGTCGTGTTGTGCCTGAATTTGCAGGGTGTGGGACCCTCGAGAGCCAGAAGCCGCTGCGGTCGCCGGTGCCGCGGTATATGCCGGAAACTCAAACGGCACAGACACAGACAGAGACGTCCTCGGCGTTGTCGATGCCGCCGTCACCGCGTCCGCCGTGCCATAATGAAATCCATCAGCAGCAGCAGCCGTCATTGCAGTTGTAGTTGTGGCTGTTGTCGACGAGGACTGGGGATAGGATTGGACTCTGCGAAAGAGAGATGAGCAAAGAGGTTGATGGAATCAGATAAGAGTTTAGTTACGGATGAGGATGAGGATGCGGGTGCGGATGCCGGGGGTAGCGGATGTGGTAATCCATCGTGGAAGACGGAGGAGAGGACGTAAAGATGGAGGGAGCTGGCGGGTAGATTGGAGTTGCCCATTCGAGTAGGCGGTGGTCGTAGGCGGGTGTCTGCATAAATCGCGGAAACTGGAATGTGAGATTCTGGGTCGAGAATATGTCGTTTGGTAGACCCAACGTCGTGTCGAGCTCGACCGCCGACGTCTCTGCGTAGTCGTTTCCGTTTCCGTTTCCGTTCGCCAAAGATGATGATGTAGGTGATCCAACAGCAGCAGTAGCGAATCGCCGTTGTTCCATCACCGAGCTGGTATCGAGGTCGAGAGCAGAGGTGCAGTGCCCTACGTAATAGCCTGGCTTGGAGGGTTCAGGTCCACTCAGATACAAACACCCAAACACGCACCCAAACACGCAACACTCTGACCGCGCTGGGAGAAGAACCGCTTTCGCAGCACACGCACTCGCTCGCGCACATACATATAAGCGTCGAACGTCCTTACGCTGCGGGAAAAAGTCCCCGGAGACGCTGGGTTTCCCCCCCTCCCCTCTGTTCTACAGGTGCGGTTGTGGGCGGAGCGATCGACAAAAACGCCGACTTCACTCGAAGTAGTAACTGGAAAGCTCCCGTCTCTAAGCACGACAGGGTTACGGCGTCGATCCGCCCGGTGATGGTTCACTCCGCTTGCGAAAAAATTTCCACTCCTTTCGCCCTTTCGTCCTTTCGAGAGAGGCGTGGGGACGGAACGCAGGTTCCATCGTCGGACCCACTCGACAGTCTGCTCGTTCCACCGTCGTGCCATGGGCGAAGATACGAGCCCGGCGCGGTTTGTACGGTGGATCAGCCTCGACGACTGATCGCTTGTTTCTCATAGTCATAGTTATGCGGTTGCGCACCGTTTTACTCTTCGGAGTAGAGCTGGGGCGTGTCACAATGGGGCTTAGTCTCCCCCAGCGCGGTTTTTAATTTTTTCCCCCAATGCTTTTCTTTATTTAACGTCTTGAGTGTTCGCTACTTATGTGATTTCAACAGTGGTGCGTGTTCATTTCCATTTTCTTCATCCTTCGATGATGTCAAATCCAAAGGATTGAATTTCTTCAGGGAGTATTCCCCTCGTACGCAGAGGAAGATGCTCCAGAACTTGACACCCCTGACACCCCTCAATCTATACCTCCTTTAGGTCCCACGCACTCATCCCCCTTCTAGGTTTTACAAATCCCGACCTCCAGGTGAGTCAGCTCAAGGTGAAATGTCCGACATTTGAAGCCAGGTATCGTAGTCCTCCACCCATATTCATATGACAATCGTACGACAAGCTACGCACAGTCGGTGTCAGTGCCAGTATCAATGCGGGTGGCGTATTCCAATATGACCTTATGCTCATGCTCCTTCCGCACCCGTACCCAGTACGGGGAACGGACCATGTAGTCTCCTTCTCTTTCTTATGTCAATTGTTGACGGGTCTTCTCCCCAACACTCCACAGATCGTCCCACGATTCATCCGCGCTGTCGACAGCGACGATGCGCGCGCCAGAACCGAACCAACACGTCCACACGGCTCTGGAATTGCGCCTGGTGTTCCTCCATTGTGGAGTATGGTTATTGTTACATTTTTAAGACGCACATGTCTCCTCTATTCTCGGTGCGCGATTCAGACAGGTGATACCCCACCCGTATAATAGCCAAAGGCATGCCTACCGACCTCGGGTGTGCGTATGTTTTGGAATTACATTAGGAATGAAGCAGGTGCGTTATCACACAGAATCATATGCGATCACAGAATCAGCAGCGGGACGGGCGATGCAGAATTCGGTCGTAAGCCTGATTCTGTATCACATAAAACCTTGTGTGATATAGTGTAGACCGCCCGACTAGGAGAGATGAGTCGAATTGGCACACTGTAGATGTATGATACGTGTCGCGAGTCGCTGAGAATCTTCAGAATGGATCACCCCGTCTGTTTGAGTAGTCTGTTTGATAGCTTGGGTCCATCCAGTGGTCTGGGGTAAGTGGGAACATAGAGCAGTAATCGTACACTCGGGGACGTGTAGTGTCTTTTGTGTAAACTGTATGATACGAAAGAGTTCGGGTGCAGTATCCTACAACCTAGGGACAATGAGACCCTTGACCATTATTTAAATTCTGAACTCCAGCCTCTGTCGCTTAGTCCTTTCCTTCCTCGCACCCTCGCAAAACAAAAATGTCGATCTTGACCTCGACCTCAACATCCACGCCACAACCCACAAACGAAATCGACCTTCAAGGATCCCAAGCAACCATCAACAAGGCGCGCCAACTCCCGCTTCATGTCGTGGCATTCAAAGACGCGTTCGCCGAGGCGACGCAGGATATCGCGCGGATCGCGGAGAATGCCAACCCAGAGGATCCAAATCTGCTAAGTTTCGAGATTGCTGCGATAAAGGTGCGCTCACCCATCCATCGGGGTTGTTCCAGGGGTTCAGGCTTAGAGTGTGTTTGTTGGGGACGCGTTTGCGCGTGTTCGGGCGCCTATAAGTGCGTTGAGAGAACATAGGGTGTCCTTCCGGGATCATTCAATGCGCGATGGTGGGATATCCGCGTCAGAGTGACCACTAAAAGTCACTATGACCAGCGACATGTTCCACGCGACTGGGACGCGATGTCGAGGCGGCAAGGGGGCTACATGAACTGGCTGCAGCAGGGAAGGCGATAGATCGCGTAATAAGTCGTGTGATTTGCCTTGGCACACCGCCCGAGGATACACAATCTTTGGAGGCTACCAACCACCTGATCGCAATCTAAGCAGCCACTGGCCTACGTTTTCTGCCCCTCTCCTACCTCCATTGGTTTCTCTATTGAATCCCACTGATTCCTAGTTCCGTCTGACCTTGAACTGACCCGCTCCTTTTCGCAGCAATATGCAGCAAAGCTAAAATTCCAGTACCAAGAGAAAGCATCGAAAGTCAAGTTTACAAAGCATGCTCTTGCGGAATTGGCACCGGACATCACACCGGAGATGCAGGATGCGTGCGCGGAGGAGGCAAAGGGGTCGAAGGATGGGCTCGCAGAGACAAAAGTCCTGCTGAAGGACTTAATGGAGACATTGCGGCCTATGTTCGGCGAATGGCAGAAAAGTGTGTCCACCTGGTTTTCCGTGGTTACTCTCCACGCAAAGGATGATCATCGATTAACGCCCCTGTACGCAGAGTATCAGTCCATATCAACCAAATCCGATCGTCTAGATTATCTTTCCAAATCCCTCGCCTCGCTTCAACTCGAACTTGACCTCTTACGTGCCAAGTACCCACATCCGCGACGGACGATCGATGAACTCGAAGAGCACGCACAGGAGCAGGTCGAGGCGATCATTGCGCTGACGGAGAAGAAGGAGCAGCGTCTTGCTGAGCTGGCACGAAAACGGAAGGAAGTCGAGGAGGCGCGGAAGAGGGTAGAGAAGCTCCGCGGGAAGGTTGAGGATATGGAGAGAAAGTCGGAGGGCGTCATGAAGAGGAAGGACACAGGAGAAAGCGCGGTGAAGGCGGACTGGTGCGTCGTCCAATTTGCCGTGGTTTCAACGAGGGCACTAACAAGGACACTCGTGTATGATAGGTTGAAACAATACGCTGAATACGTGCAAATGCATCTCCCCATTCGCTCGTTAGATCGTGTGTCTGAGAACGAGCTACGGATCGGGATTGCCCTTCCGAGTGGGGGGCAAACCACACTTTCGGTCGTGTTCCACCCTCTTACTGGAAAGCTCGCAAAGGCAGAGGTGCGTTCCATCTCCACTCCAGATATCTACACAAACGTCGTCTGAATATTCTTACACAGCTCATCGACTCCCCAATACAGCTCGACGATGAGCTCATCAGTGGATATGTGCAGAAGGATGATTTTATTCAGCTCGTCCATGCTGTATGGAAGCGACTACACCTGCAGGGGTGAATTCGCCTGCTATGAACCTGTTTGTTGTATTCGTACCTCGTTTGTATCTCGTCTGGATGAATAGCAAAAGGGGATAGCATTACACTTGACAGTCACATAAGTCTCAAATACAGCTACAGTGCTTTGATGATTCTATCTAAATTGAAAGTCCTCTATATACCTACCGCGCGCACGTTCCCACCTACTTCAGCTGATTTAAACACCAAGCTACCTTATCCACTGCTTGCTTGACCCTCACACGATCACACGGTATGACGCTCGCCATCCATTTCCCCGCCTTGTCAGGGTGCCATCGTAGGTACGCTTCGCGTATGCGTACTTCCTTGGGCTTGTTCGGCGAGTGGTACGGCGAGAGGAGGAATTCGCGAATGTCCTCTAATGTAAGATCGCAGTGGTCGACTTCCCCATCCGGCGGCATGCGCAGTATCGGCCAAGGGATACTACTCATAGACAGGAACGGAGGTGGGGAAGGGGAGGAAGGGGAGGATGCGTCTAGGGAGGGAGACGAAGGAGTGTTTTTTAACCCGCTCGCATAATTATTCCCTAGCGTATTAGTAATCAGGTCCCATCCCTGCGTATACGCGTTCCACGCTGAGACACTTGTCGCGGCTTTGCGCATTTCGTCTCGGGTTCGCGCGGATTCGTGCGGTCGTGGCTGCGGGTGGGAGGTCTGTGGTGGGGTCTGTGAAGAGTACGGCTGAGAGCGTGCGTGAGGGTTTGAGCCGTGGAATGAAGACTGGAACGAAGGTGCATTGCCTTGACGTGCTCGTCGGGCTTTCATGGCTTCTTCTTGCAGTTTGCGTTTTGTGTAGTAGGCCGTGCAGCGCTGGGTCCAGTCGGTTGAGGAGGGAGAAGATTCCGAATGATTGGATGGAGATGAGTAAGGTAAGAAAGGTGCTGTGTTAGGGTCTATATTAGGCGTGGGGAGTGTAGGCGACGGATAGCAGGAGTGCGAGGGGGTGTGCGACTTTGAATTTGAATGAGAAGCTGGTCCAGGTGCAGGAGGATCGTACGATGGCGATGTATGGTCTTTGGGGGTGGAAGAGGGGGCGGAGGCAAGCTCGTTGCTCATAACTTTGCGCAATTCTGAGACACGAGAGAGGAGGGTGTTAAATGTGAACTCTGCTGCCCGGAGCCTCCCAGTGAGTTTGTCGTA
>Ga0307515_10015479_pt1 | contig 14050 bp, 14 predicted proteins | sample 17_EM_MG_FD_194513 | JGI IMG/M metagenome (GOLD analysis project Ga0307515, IMG submission 194513) | Populus trichocarpa ectomycorrhiza microbial communities from riparian zone in the Pacific Northwest, United States - 17_EM | ecosystem: Host-associated > Plants > Roots > Unclassified | place... | reverse complement strand
TGCGCGGCCTGCGCCTCTACGTCCCGCGCGAGGCCCTGCCCGAGCCGGACGAGGACGAATTCTACCTGGCCGACCTGATCGGCCTGACTGTGCGCCACGTCGCCACCGACGTGCTGCTGGGCAAGATCAAGAGCGTCCAGAACTTCGGGGCCGACGACCTGCTCGAGATCACCCCGGCCCTGGGCGGCCAGACCTGGTACCTGCCCTTCACCCGCGCCGCCGTACCCGAGGTGAAGATCGCCGACGGCGTGGTCCTGGCCGATCCGCCGGTGATGGTGGGCGAACCCGAAGGTCCCGACCTCGAAGGAACCGAGTCCGAAGACGAAGGCGACGCCGAGCGTCACTACGACTGAATAGAATTCTTTCCCTCCCCTTCATGGGGAGGGTGGCCCTGGCAGCGCCAGGGTCGGGTGGGGCTCGCTGAGTCAGCAAACACACCCCCATCCAGCACCCTGCACCGATCCCCCACCCGACCCGCTACGCGGGCCACCCTCCCCGCAAGGGGGAGGGAAACGAAGGGTTTGAACGGTGAGTTTGATATCGCATTTTTGCGACATCAAGTTGGCGGCGCCGCCTAGCTCTTTTCGCGCACCCGCATCAGGCATTCCTGGGCCACGGAGGCCACCAGCTTGCCGTCGCGGCTGAACATCTGGCCGCGCACCAGGCCGCGGCCCTGCGAAGCCGAGGGGCTGTCCTGGGAGAACAGGATCCAGTCGTTGAAGTCGAACGGGTGGTGGAACCACATGGCGTGGTCGAGGCTGGCGGCCTGCAGGCCCGGCGAGGTCCAGATCAGACCGTGCGGACGCAGCGCGCTTTCCATGAAGGCCATGTCCGAGGCGTAGGCCAGGGCGCACTGCTGCAGGCGCACATCGTCGCCAATCGGAGCCTTGGCCCGCATCCAGACCTCCTTGTCGCCCGACTTGGGGACCGGCTTGCCCGGATGCTGCGGATCCACCCAGCGCAGGTCGATAGGGCGCGGGGCCTCGGCCATCTTCAGGAACCAGGGATGCACCTCGTCGCCCAGCGAGCGCATGTATTCCAGGTCGGTCGGCAGGGTCTCGGGATCGACGACGGACGGCATCGTGGCCTGGTGCTCCAGACCCTCTTCCGGGATCTGGAACGAGCAGGCCAGGTTGAAGATCTGCTCGCCGTGCTGGATCGCGGCCACCCGCCGCGTGGTGAAGGTGCCGCCATCGCGGGCCCGCTCGACCTCGTAGAGCACCGGGGCGTTCACATCGCCGGGGCGTATGAAATAGGCATGCAGCGAATGGCACGCACGGTCGGGCACGGTCTTGTAGGCCGCCATCAGGGCCTGGGCGATGACCAGGCCGCCGAAGATGCGGGGCGGACCGTCATTGGGGCTGACGCCCCGGAACAGGTTCACCTCGATGGCTTCGAGGTCGAGGATTTCGGCGAGGTTCTCGGGCGTGCGCATGATCGTTGGTTAGTCTCGCGGAACGGGTCGAGCAAGCCGTGACCTTGCGTCAGGTCGCCCGCCTTCCCATCGTGGGGTCATGGCCGCTTCGTTTCCGCCGATCATCCACCACCCCGCCTTCCGCGCCGAGATGCCGCCCGGGCACCGGTTTCCGATGGACAAGTTCTCGCGGCTGGCCGCCGTCCTGGACGCAGAGGGCGTCGCGGGACCCGGCGGTTTCGTGCGGCCCGAACCGATCGACCTGGACAGCCTGCTGCTGGTCCATGACGAAGCCTATGTGCGCGGCGTCATCGACCGGACCCTGCCCGCCGACGTCGTGCGCCGGATCGGCATGCCCAACACCGACTCGGTGGCGACCCGCGCCAGGGCGGCGACCGGCGGCACCCTGGCGGCGGCGCGTCTGGCCCTGGCGCACGGGATCGCCTGCAACACCGCCGGCGGCAGCCATCACGCCCAGGCCGACACGGGGGCGGGATTCTGCGTGTTCAACGACGTGGCGGTGGCGGCGCGGCGGCTGCTGGCCGAGGGCAAGGTCGGGCAGGTGCTGGTGGTCGATCTGGACGTCCACCAGGGCGACGGCACCGCCAGGATCTTCGAGGGCGACGCCTCCGTCTTCACCTTCTCGATGCACGCCGAGAAGAACTTCCCGGCCCGCAAGGCGGCGAGCGATCTGGACATCGACCTGGCCGACGGCACGGGCGACGACATCTATCTGGAAAAGTTGGGAGAGATCCTGCCGGAGCTGCTGGCGCGAGTGGCGCCGGACCTGGTGTTCTTCAACGCCGGGGTCGATCCGCACGCGGACGACAAGCTGGGGCGTCTGAGTTTGAGCGACGAGGGGCTCGCGCGGCGCGAGGCGTTCGTCCTGGGCTCATGTCTGGAAAGGAATATCCCGGTGACCGGGGTGATCGGCGGCGGATACGACGCCGACATCGATCGCTTGGCGCATCGTCACGCCCTTCTCCACCGGGCGGCCCGGAAGGCCATCGAGGCCTAAAGGGTCGCGTTCCGGTGGAGCTACGCGGCGATCACTCAGAAGCTCGTGACGAGCGAACCGGCGATCACGACGAGGGGCAGCATGGCCAGAACGATGCTGGCGAAACCCGAGAAGCTGTTGGAAGAGAAGGACATTGTCTTGGTTCCCTGAAAGTCCGGCGCGACGACCGCGTCCGGTGATCAGGGGTATAGGCCCACGAGATGGTGAACACCCGTTACCTTTGCTTCATGAAGCGTTTTTAAGAAACATCATCACCGATAATCCGCATTACGGGGGTGTAATGTTGGCATTATCGAACTTCATCTAGCAATTTTTCACCTCGGACATCGCTGTTCTGTCGGTCAATGCTGCCGCAGTGCAGCGAAACCGGGGGTGGTCTTGTGATCGCGCCGCGAGCCGCGCCCTTCAGTCCTCGGCCGAGGTCAGCAGGAAATGGCCGCGCAGGGCCGCGATCGGGTTGGCGCGCTGTTCTTGCCAGGCTTCGACATGGACGTTGGCGATCCGGCGGCCGACCTTCTTGATCTCCGCCCGCGCGAAGGTGGTCAGGGGCCGGCCCGAGCGCAGGTACTCGATCGAGACGTCGATGGTGCGCGGCTGGCGCTTCAGCGGCTCGAAGATTGACAGTTGGGCCAGCGCCGTCATCTCCATGAAGGCGCCCAGCACGCCGCCATGGATAGCCGGCAGGATCGGGTTGCCGACGATGACGTCGGAGAACGGCAGGACGGCGGTCATCTCGTCGCCGGCCAGCTCGGCCCGCACGCCGATGAACCGGGCATAGGGGATCGAGGCGAGGACGGCGTTCAGTCGATCCTGGGCGTTCATGGGGGCGTCGCTCATGCCGCGTCTCCCGTCTTGCCGGTGGATTGGCCGGTGGATTGGCCGGTGGCTCGGCCGGTGGCTCGGCCGGTCGATTTCGGCGGCTTGAAATTGGCGCCGGGTTTCCGGCCCGCGCTGGAGTCCAGCATGAAGGCGGCCTGGGCGGCGGCGACCGGGTCTTCGGGATCATCCTCGTAGGCCACGGCGCGGACGAAGGCGATCGACCGGGTCATCTTGTAGCAATGGGCCCGGGCCTTGAGATCTCGGCCAGGCTCGGCCGGCCGCATGTAGTCGATGCGCAGGTCCAGGGTGGCGATGAAGCCCCATTCGGCCTGGGCCGCGTGCACGGCCTGGCCGCAGGTATGGTCCAGCAGGGTGGTCACCACCCCGCCGGCGATGACGCCGGTCTCCGGGTCGCCGACGATCTCCGGCCGATAGGGGACCTTGAGGATCGCCACCCCGTGGCCGATCTCCAGGGTCTCGAACCCCAGCGCCCTGGCCTGGGGACTGCCCTCGTTCATCGCCTGGGCTATGGCGCGGTGTTCTTCGTCGGTCATCGGGATAGGTTTATAGCCAGGCGCGTTCCCATATCCACCGTGATGAAGCCGCAAGACCTGATCTGTCCGAGGCCCGACGGGCTGTATTGCCCGCCTGGAGACTTCTATATCGACCCCGTCCGCCCCGTGGACCGGGCGGTGATCACCCATGGCCACGCCGACCACGCCCGGGCCGGCCACGGCGTGGCGGCCGCCACGCCCGAAACCCTGGCGATCATGGCCGAGCGCTATGGCGAGGATTTCGCCGAGCGCCGCGAACCGATTCCCTACGGCCAGAGCTTCACCCACAACGGCGTCGAGGTGGGCCTCGTCCCGGCCGGTCACGTGCTGGGCTCGGCCCAGGCGGTGATCCGCTGGAAGGGCATGACCATCGTCGTCTCCGGCGACTACAAGCGCCGCCGCGACCCCACCTGCCCGGCCTTCGAGCCCGTGCCCTGCGACGTGTTCGTGACCGAGGCGACCTTCGGCCTGCCGGTGTTTCGCCACCCCGATGACAAGGGCGAGATCGCGGCCTTGCTGAAGTCGGTCGAGCAATTTCCCGAGCGCTCGCACATTGTCGGCGCCTATGCCCTCGGCAAGGCCCAGCGCGTGATCAGCCTGATCCGCGAGGCCGGCTGGGACAAGACGATCCACGTCCATGGGGCCATGGATCGTCTGAACCGACTCTACGAACGCCACGGCGTCGACCTGGGACCGCTGGCTCCGGCCACCACCGGGACCAAGAAGGACTTCGAGGGCGCGATCATCGTCGCCCCGCCCTCGGCCCTGGCCGACCGTTGGAGCCGGCGCTTCCCCGATCCCGTCGACTGCTTCGCCTCGGGTTGGATGCGCGTGCGGGCAAGAGCCCGCCAGCGCGGGGTGGAATTGCCGCTGATCATCTCCGACCACGCCGACTGGGACGAGCTGACCGCCACCCTGAACGAGCTGCGTCCCGGCGAGGTGTGGATCACCCACGGCCGCGAGGAGGCCCTGGAGCGCTGGTGCGAACTGGAGGGAATCCCGGCCAAGGCCTTGCGGCTGGTGGGCTATGACGAGGAGGAGGGGGAGTAGGCGGCCGCCAAACGCCTCACGCCACCTTGAACGTCGCCCTTGCCCGCGCGATCGCCTTGCCGTCCGCCCGCACCGTCGCCTCGGCGTAGCAGATCGACTTGCCAGGCTTGATGAAGTCGGTGTCGAACTCCAGCCACTCGCCCAGTTTCGCGGCGGCCAGGTAGTCGATGCCCAGCGACACCGTGACCAACCCGTTGCTGGGGATCTTCAGCCGCGTCAGCATCACCCCGCACGACAAGCCCATGGCGTTGTCGGCCAGCGCCGCGATCAGGCCGCCGTGCGGGCCGCCGCGCGAATTGGTGTGCGGCTCGCGGACCTCGACCGCCAGCACCCAGCGGTCCTCGCGGATGTCGGCATAGAGCGGCTCCCACGGCGTGGTCAGCGGGCTCTTGCGGGGATGGGGGACGAAGGGCTCGGGCGGCTGGAAGGTCATGACCGATCTCCGGATGAGCGCAATTCAAACAGATGTTCGAATTGACTTCAAGCCTCGTCGCCGTGCTAGCGTCGGCCCACCGCGGACAGTGTCGGATCGGGGGACCCGCATGGCCAAGCGCAACGGCGCCTTGAAGCTGAACGCCGACAAGGTGGTGCAGACGCTGGACCATCTGCGGGCCCGTGTCGCCGAGCGCTTCCCGGCGTCCGGCCTGGCGGAGGTCTGCGCCCAGCTGACCGCCACGGCGCGGGTCACCGCCCAGCGCGCCCGGCGGCTGTCGCGGCCGTATCTCGGCCTGCGCGCCCTGGTCGCCGCGATCGTCCTGGCGGCGATCGGGCTCGAAGCCACGCTGGTCGGCCGGCTCGACTGGGTCGACAGCCTGAGCAAGGCCAACACCCTGAACCTGGCCCAGGGCCTGGAGCCGGTGGTCAACCTGCTGCTGCTCTCGGCCGCCGCCATCTGGTTCCTGGTCTCGCTGGAATCGCGGTGGAAGCGCTCGCGGGTCCAGAAGGCCCTGCATGAGCTGCGCTCGTTCGCCCACGTGATCGACATGCACCAGCTGACCAAGGATCCGACCCTGGTGCTGGGGCCGCGCACCAGTTCCTCGCCGGCCCGCGAGATGAGCCGTTTCGAGCTGGCCCGCTATCTGGACTACTGCGCCGAGATGCTGGCCCTGACCGCCAAGCTGGCGGCCCTCTATGCCGGCGAGAGCGACGACCCGGTGGTGATCGCCGCCGTCAACGACATCGAGACCCTGACCTCCGACCTCGGCCGCAAGATCTGGCAGAAGATCATGATCCTGGGCCAGCTGGACGAGACGCGAGCGGGCTGAGTCATCGATGTAGATTACAGTTGTCATTTTTATGCTGGCCTAAGGCGCATGACCTGCTAGCGTGACGGCAACGACCTTTTGAGGGTGGAACTGTCATGCGTATCGTCGTCCTGGTGATCGCAGGCCTCGTGCTGACCGGCTGCGGTCGCATGAACGCGCCGGCGAAGAACTATTCCGATGAAGCTGTAATGATGGAGGCGCCGTCTCCCGTGGCGAGTTCGGCGCAGCGCTCGGCCCAGGCGGCCACCCAGATGGCGAACGCCGCTGCCGCGCCGATGATCGCCTACGACTATGTCGACACGATCTGGGCCCCCGCCGGCCGGATCAAGGCGCTGATGGACGCCCACCAGAAAGCCTGCGCCGCGGCTGGAGCCGCCGCCTGCCAGGTGATCGCTTCCAGCCGCGGCGGCGCGAACGGCGGCGTGTCGGAAGCCGTGCTGTCGATGCGCGCATCGCCGGCCTGGATCGCCAGGCTGCGCGGCGGGCTGGACGCCGACGCCAAGGCGGCCGGCGGGCGGGTCACCGACTCGCAGGTCACCAGCGAGGACCTGACCCGCTCCATCGTCGACGGCGAGGCCCGGCTACGTGCCCAGACCGCCCTGCGCGATCGCCTGCAAAAGCTGCTGGCCGAACGCCCCGGCAAGCTGGCGGAACTTCTGGAAGTCGAGCGCGAGCTGGCGCGGGTGCAGGGCGAGATCGACTCCGCCCAATCGACCTTGGCGGTGATGAAGACCCGGGTCGTCACCTCGGCCCTGACCCTCCGCTACGAATCCGGAGCGGTGACCCGACCGACCGGCGCCTGGGCGCCGCTGGCCCAGGCCTTCGCCGACGTCGCCGCGATCCTGGCGCGATCCGTGGCGGGTCTGGTGACGCTCGTCGCCTGGGCCACGCCCTGGGTTCTGGCGCTGGGCCTGCTGGTCTGGGCCCTGCGAAAGCGCCTGCCCCGCCTGCGTCGCAAGCCCTTGCCGCAAGACGCTCCGCCGCCCACGTAGCGCCCAAGCCGTTTCGCGCGTTGAAGGACGACCATGCGCGCCTTCGCCCACCTTCTTGACCGCCTGTCCCTGACGAGCTCGCGCAACGCCAAGCTCACCCTGATCAAGGACTTCCTGCGCGAGACGCCCGATCCCGAACGCGGCTGGGTGCTGGCGGCCCTGACCGGGGCCTTGTCGTTCAACGCCGCCAAGCCGGCCTTCATTCGCAAGGCGGTCGAGAGCCGGATGGACGCCCAGCTGTTCGCCTGGTCCTACGACTATGTCGGGGATCTGGCCGAAACCGTCGCCCTGGTCTGGCCGGAAAGACCCGGGGCCAATCGCGAACCGGACCTTTCGGAGGTGGTGGAAAGCCTGCGCACCGCCTCGCGCACCGAGGTCCAGCGGCTGATCGAGACCTGGCTGGACGCCCTGGACGCCGACGGCCGCTGGGCGCTGCTGAAGCTGATGACCGGCGGCCTGCGGGTGGGGGTCTCGGCGCGGCTGGCCAAGCAGGCCTGCGCCGACTTCGGCGGGGTCGAGATCGGCCAGGTCGAGGAGGTCTGGCACGCCATGACCCCGCCCTATGGCGATCTGTTCGCCTGGCTGGAGGGCCGCTCGGAACAGCCCTCGCCCGACGCGCCGGGACGGTTCCGGCCGGTGATGCTGGCCCAGGCGATCGACGAGGTCGTGGACTTCGCCAAGCTGGATCCCGACGACTACGCCGCCGAGTGGAAGTGGGACGGCATCCGCGTGCAGGCGGTCAGCGAGCGCGGGACGCGGCGTCTCTACACCCGCACCGGCGACGACATCTCGGCCACCTTCCCCGACGTGCTGGACGGGCTGACCTTCGAGGGCGCGATCGATGGCGAACTGCTGGTGATGCGTGACGGCGCGGTGGCGTCGTTCGGCGACCTGCAACAGCGGCTGAACCGCAAGACCGTCGACGCCAAGCAGCTTCAGGCCTATCCGGCCGGCATCCGCGCCTATGACCTGCTGCTGGACGGCGAAACCGACCTGCGCGGGCTGCCGTTCAAGGCGCGCCGCCAACGCCTGGAGGCCTTCGTGGCCCAGGCCAACAGCCCGCGCGTCGACCTTTCGCCGATCCAGCCCTTCGAAACCTGGGAGGAACTGGCGGCCCTGCGCGCCCGACCCCCAGAGGGCGATCCGACCATCGCCGAGGGGCTGATGCTCAAGCGCTGGGACAGCGTCTACGAGCCCGGCCGGCCCAAGGGACCGTGGTTCAAGTGGAAGCGCGATCCCCGGCTGATCGACGCGGTGCTGATGTACGCCCAGCGCGGCCACGGCAAGCGGTCCAGCTTCTATTCCGACTACACCTTCGGGGTCTGGCGCGAGGACGAGACCGGGACACGTCATCTCACTCCCGTGGGCAAGGCCTATTTCGGCTTCACCGACGAGGAGCTGAAGCAGATCGACAAGTTCGTGCGCGACAACACGATCGAGCGGTTCGGGCCGGTGCGGTCGGTGCGGGCCGACTGGGACTTCGGCCTGGTGTTCGAGGTGGCCTTCGAGGGCCTGCAGCGCTCGACCCGCCACAAGTCCGGCGTGGCCATGCGCTTCCCCCGCATCAGCCGCATCCGCTGGGACAAGCCCGCGCGCGAGGCGGACGAGCTACCGACCTTGGAGCGGATGCTGGATTGACGCTTAGTGGAAGCCCGCCCCGTCGGCCGCGGGGGCGCCCGTGCCGGCGTGGAACATCCGGCCCTTCTCGGTGATCAGCACCGCCACCAGGCCCGCGATGCCGAAGCCCGCGAAACCCAGGGTCAGGGGCACGGTGGTGCCGTCGAACAGCTGGCCGATCCAGAAGCCGATCAGCGCCCCGCCGATCGTGGTGATGAAGCCCTGGACCGAGGCCGCCGTGCCGGCCAGGTGGCCCAGCGGCTCCATGGCGATCGAGCCGAAATTGCCCATCACCAGGCCAAAGCAGAACATCATCGCCGCCTGCAGCAGCGAGAAGGTCCACAGGGTCTCATGGCCGCTCAGCGCCACCAGCGCATGGATCACCGCGAAGACGATGTAGCCGACCAGCGCCGTGTGCGAGACCAGCCGCATGCCCAGCTTGTCGACGATCTGGGAATTGAGCAGCGACGAGACCGCGATGCCGCCGGCGATCGCCGCGAAGATCAGGGTAAAGGCCTTTCCCGCCCCCAGCACGTCGACGAACACCTGCTGGGCCGAGTTGAGGAAACCGAACAGCCCGCCCAGCACCAGGGTGGCGGCGATGGTGTAGCCGACGGCGATGCGGTTGGTCAGGCACTCCTTGAACGCCGCCAGCACCGGGCCGGCGGCCAGGGGCACGCGGTCTTCGGGATGCAGGGTCTCGGGCAGCTTGATCCAGGACCAGGCGATCACCGCCAGGCCGAAGATCGACAGGATGCCGAACACCCAGGGCCAGGGCGCGACCAGCAGGATGGCCTGGCCCACCGAGGGGGCGATGATCGGCACGCCCAGGAAGACGATGAACGACAGCGACATCACCCGCGCCATCTGCCGGCCGCTGTAGCAGTCGCGGACGATCGACACCGACAGCACCCGCGTGGCGGCGGCCCCGACCCCGCACAGGGCTCGGGCGGCCAGGAGCATCTCGAACGAGGTCGCGAAGGCGCAGGCGGCCGCGAACACCACATAGATCGCCAGCCCGACCATCAGCACGGGCTTGCGTCCGAACCGGTCGGCCAGCGAGCCATAGACGATCTGGGCCGCGCCGAAGCCCAGCAGATAGGCGGTCAGGATCCACTGGCGCTCGTTGGCCGAGGCGATGCCCAGGGCCTCGCCGATCTGCGGCATGGCCGGCAGCATCGAGTCGATGGCCAGGGCGTTGGTGGCCATCATCGCCGCGATCAGGGCGACGAACTGGCCAAAGCCCATGCCGGCGTGGGGGCCGGCGTGGGGGCCGGATTGAGGACCAGGGCGGGGACTGGAACCGCCCCCGGACGGGGCGGCTGAGGTACTGGACGACATGACGCTCTTTCACGGGCCGGAGACGCCGAAGCGCCGGCGGGCGCGAGACGCGATGGGGGCGATATAGAACGAGGTCGCCCCGCCACCAAACCCGGAGTCGGCCGAAGCCCTAGTTCGCCGTCATCTGGAACTGGATGCTCACCACCTGATCATCGCCGACCTTCGAGGCCGATTCCTGTGACTGGCCGACGCTGGCCACCCGCAGCAGGGGTTGGAAACCCGGCTGGCCGGGCGGGCCGTTGCGCAGGGACGCGAGCATCGGCTGGGCGGCGGTCAGGCCCCGGTGGAAGGCGACGGCGCGCTGCAGGGCCAGGGCGGCGGCCTGCTGGCCTTCCGGCGTGAAGGCGTCAAGACCGGTCTGGCTGACCACATTGACAACCGCCAGCTTGGCCCCGCCCGCCGCGCAATCGGCGCCGGTCGGCGCGCCATAACCCAGGCAAGGCAAACGCCGCGCCAAGGTCTGGGCGACCTGGCCGGCGATCCGTTGCCCGTCGGGCGACAGGTCGGCCGTCCCCGGCAGGAAGAGCTGACTGGCCTTGAAGTTCAGGGCGCCGTCCGACGCCGGCCCGGCGAGCGGGGTATTGGTGTCGTGCAGATCGGCCTCCAGGGCCTGCATCAGCAGGCGCTGGACGTCGATGGTCGAGGCGGTCTGGACCGCGGCCTTGGCCGGTGGCGAGAACGAAAAGCAGCGGCGCTCGCCCGAGGCCGCGTCGCCGGTCTCGCTGAGCACGGTCGCGGGCACGCACAGCACGCGCGCCTGGTAGTCGATCTCGATGTCGGCGTTGCGCGGCTTGAGGGCCGCCGCGCTTTGCAGCAGGGCGGCGGTCTCGGGCTGCTTGGATGTGATCAGCTTGGTGGTCGAGGCGCGGAACTCGAACGCGAAATAGCTCAGCATGATGATGAAGATGAAGATCACCCCGACCATCATGTCGGTCATCGATACGTAGTAGCTCTCGCCCTCTTCGACGTCGGTCGCGCGACCGCGCTTGCGGCGCATCAGGCCACGCCCGCTCGCGGAACCGGCATGGGCCGGCCCGCCAGGGCGGCCTCGATTCGGGCCAGCACCGCCAGTTGCTCCAGCATCACCTTTTCGGGCGGGGCGAAGCGGACGCAGGCGTCAAGCAGGGCGAAGAAATGAGCCTCCAGCGCCTCGATGACGTGGCGGCGGCGGCGGGCGGCCAGGCGCAGGATGATCGAGGCCAGCACCCCGGCGATCGAGGTCCAGAACTTGGTGGCGGCGATGGTCAACAGATGGATCAGCGCGCCCTGCATGGCCGCGCCGCCCGAACCGGCCGCGGCCGGGGCCATCGCCGCGGTCGCCTCGGTGAGGGCCGCGACGATGCCCATGAAGGTGATGACCAGGCCGATGGCGACCATCAGATTGGCCCACCATTCCAGGGTCCGGGCCGGCGTGTCGGCATGGTCGAAGGCGTCCGACGCATGGATCGAGGCGGCCAGCCGGCCGTCGTCGGTCGGGGTCAACTGGCTGCGATAATGGGCCCAGCCCAGTTCAAGCACCGGATGCGCCATGCCGCCGAGCCGCTTGTCGATGGCCTCGAAATTCTCGGCGAACGCCTTCTGACGATCGCCGTTCAGCGTGTCGAGCACCTCGGCGCGCCGGTTCAGATCCTCGCGCAGCGGGGTGTATTCGAAATGACCCGACTGGAGGATCAGCCCGATCGCGAAGACCAGGATGGCCGCCGCCATCATCAAGGCGGCGCCAGGCATGCTGAACACCGCGACCACGAACGACGTCACTGGATCGTGCATCTGAACCTTCTAAGCCAACGTCGCCAACATACCTCCGGGTGAGGCGTCAATAGGGCGCAGCTTAGCCGTTAAACGCCCGGATCGCGTCAATGATCCGCTGCTGGTCGGCCTCGGCCAGATAGGGATGCATCGGCAGGGCCAGGACGGTCTCGGCCTTGGCCTCGGTCACCGGCAGCCCGCCCGCCCCGCGCGGGAAGTCGGCATAGGGGGCCTGCACGTGCATCGGCACGGGGTAGTAGACCGCCGTCGGGACTCCCTGCGTCTTCAGGTGGGCGGCCAGGCCGTCTCGGTTGGCGTGCTCGATCACATACTGGGCCCAGACGGAAATGCCGCCGTTGATGACCTTGGGCGTAGCCAGCACCGCGCCCTTCAGGCCCTCGGCGTAGCGGTCGGCCACGACCTGGCGCAGGTCGATCTCTTCCTGGAAGATGGCCAGCTTCTCGATCAGGATCGCGGCCTGGATCGTGTCCAGACGTGAGTTCATGCCGATGCGAGTGTTCAGGTACTTGGTGTCGTGCTCGAAGGTGCGGCCCACCAGGTCGGGCGCCACGGCCTTGCCGTGCACCCGGAAGCTGTCCATCAGGTCCCATAGGTCCTGGTCGTTGGTCAGCACCGCCCCGCCGTCGCCGTAACAACCCAGGGGCTTGGCCGGGAAGAAGCTGGTGGTGGCGACATCGGCCCAATGCAGCGGATGCTTGCCATCGAGCGTGCAGCCGAAGCCCTGGGCGCTGTCGGAAATCAGCTTCAGGCCTTCGCGGTCGCAGATCGCCTTGAGGACCGGATAGTCGGCGGGCTGGCCGAACAGGTCGACGGCGATCACCACCTTGGGGACCAGCTTGCCGTCGGCCTTCACGCCGGCGATGGCGGCTTCCAGCTTGGCCGGATCGAGGTTGAAGGTGTCGCTGAGCACGTCGACGAATACCGGCGTCGCCCCGACCCATGGCACGACTTCGGGCGTGGCGGCGAAGGTGAAGGACGGGCAGAACACCGCGTCGCCCGGCCCCACGCCCCAGGCCATCAGCGGCAGGGCGATGGCGTCGGTGCCGTTGCCGCAGGACAGGGCCAGCTTGGCCTGACCGAACGCCGCCAGCCTGGCCTCGAACTCGCGCACCTGCGGGCCCATGACATAGGCGCCGCTGTCGAGGACGGCGGCGATCGCCGCGTCGATCTTGGCGCGGATCCGGCGCTGCTGCGCGGCGAGGTCGATGAAGGACATGCTCATGGGCGGCGCTCTTAGAGGCGGATCGGCTCGGATTCGAGCCAATTGATGTAACCGACTGTTTCTCGGAGACGAAGCGCTACCGGCGAAGGAACGGCTCTGGGCCTCCTTCGTTGACCGGTCTTCGTTGACGGTTCGGGGCGGGGGCGCCATCGAGAGATCCATGCAGACCAAGCCTAGCCCCGTGCCGGACATCACCCTTCCATCCATCGCCAACGTGAAGGCCGACGAGACCATGTTCGGGCACTTCCTCGACTGGCTGGGCAAGCTGGCGGTAAATCTGGTGGTCGCCGCCCTGATCCTGGTCGTCACCTTCTGGGTGGCCGGCTGGCTGGCTGGCGTGGCGCGCCGGGGCCTGGGCCGGGTGCACCGCAAGAACCCCGACCCGACGCTCGAAAGCTTCATCGCCTCTCTGGTGCGCTACGCGGTCGTGGCCGTGGGCCTGGTGGCGGTGCTGCAGCAGGTGGGCGTGCAGGCCACATCGATCATCGCCGTGCTGGGCGCGGCCTCCCTGGCCATCGGCCTGGCCCTGCAGGGGGCGCTGTCCAACGTGGCGGCCGGGGTGATGATCCTGATGTTCCGGCCCTACAAGGTGGGCGACGTGATCGAGACCTCGACCCGCAACGGCACGGTCAAGTCACTGGACCTGCTGTTCACCGAGATCGCCACCCCCGACAACGTCAAGGTGATGATCCCCAACAGCAAGGTGTTCGGCGATGTCATCCTCAACTACTCGACCCACCGCAACCGCCGGGCCGACGTGGTGTTCAAGGTGCCGCTGAAGACCGACCTGGTGGCGGTGCTGCAGAAGATGCGCGAGCGGGCCGAGGGCGATCCGCGCGTGCGCAAGGACCCGGCTCCGATGATCGAGGTCGTCGACCTGACCGAGGCCTTCGCCCAGGCGGCGATCCGCGTCTGGACCGCCAAGGAGGACTACGGTCCGGTCAGGACCGACCTGATGCTGGCCGCTCACCTGTTGGCCGAGGACCCG
>Ga0307515_10015478_pt1 | contig 14050 bp, 5 predicted proteins | sample 17_EM_MG_FD_194513 | JGI IMG/M metagenome (GOLD analysis project Ga0307515, IMG submission 194513) | Populus trichocarpa ectomycorrhiza microbial communities from riparian zone in the Pacific Northwest, United States - 17_EM | ecosystem: Host-associated > Plants > Roots > Unclassified | place... | reverse complement strand
GTACGGAGGTCGCTGTCAAAAGTTCTTGCACCTTCCTAATTAGGAAAGTAGCCTTGACCGCCTAATGGCAGAATACTTCCACCCCTCAATTGCCTCCGTCACCCGACAACTACGCTAATAATGGGCTTTCATCAGCTCGCAACCAGGGCTCAGGCCCTGGCTATGAAGGCTATGGGAGCAACTCTCGACTATATCGAAAATATCACTCAAATTAAGCGTCGTAATTTACAATATATCTTCTCAAAAGCCCGCAGCCGTGGCTGGGACCCTGTCTCTCGTCCTCTGATTCTCGACGGCTATATTATTGATGCTCCTCGTACCGGAAGAAAGATCAAGATTACCCGCGAGTTTGAACTACGAATAATTAAGAAAGCTACCTCCGATCGATATGGAAGAGAGAAGTCTTCCGCGTATATTGCTGCTGAGTGCGGCTGCTCCGCAAAAACCGTCTGGCGAGTTCTTCGCCGCCATGGATATCGCAAGACAAAGCCAACAAGAAAGCCCTGCCTTTCACCAGAGATAAAAGAAGCTCGTCTACAGTTCGCCTTACGGTATCAATACTGGACAATTGAGGATTGGAAAAATGTTATCTGGACTGATGAAACGGGGGTAGTTTTAGGCCATCGAAGAGGTGGCTATAGGCTTTGGCGCCTAGCTAGTGAGAAGGTAAATAAGAAGGCAATTCGACCGCGCTTTCCTAAAGGAACAGAGTTTATGTTTTGGGGCGCCTTCTCATACGATCGAAAGTCACCCTGCCATATATGGAAGCCGGAGACTGTAGTACAAAAGGAGGCCGCAAAACGCGAGCTTAAAGCAATTAATGACGCAATTAAGCCAGAGCTTCAAAAGGCTTGGGAGCTTAACACCGGTATGCGACGACTTGGGCTTCGCAATAAGCCAGGTAGAAAGCCTCAGTTCCGCATAACAGAAGCAAACGGCGCCTTTGAACGAACCAGCCAAAAAGGCGGCATTGATTGGTACCGCTATCTAACGACAATTCTCCTACCAATTCTTATTCCTTTTGGCGTTGAATGTTAAATCGACCGCCCAGATACTATTATCCAAGAGGATAAGGCTCCATCTCACGCATCGCATCATCAGCAGATCTACTTTGACGCAGCATGCCTCCAGCGTCTTATTTGGCCGGGTAATTCACCCGATCTAAATATGATTGAGCCAGCTTGGATGTATCTTAAACGAGTTACTACAAAGAAGGGAGCACCAAAGTCTCGAGCAGAAGCTGAACGGGTATGGCGACAGGCTTGGGAGGAGCTTGAGCAGTGGCGAATTCAAGCTTGGATTGAGCGAATACCACGACATATTCAAGAGGTGATTCGCTGCAGAGGTGGCAATGACTACGTTGAAGGCGCTGCTGACTCTGCTCGCGATTGGAAGGCTTTAAAGCGCATGGCGCGATATCGACACGATACAATTGCTTATATGCGACAGCAGGTGCTTTTAGGGCTCAATCGAGTTGATCCTGCGGAGCCTCTACTAAGAAAACCGCAGGAACCAGAGCTTCCAGAGCGTATGCGAATAGGACCTTAGCTTCCGAATGAACTTCTAGATCTAGAGCCTCTATATGACGATCATGAGCCAAAGCAGCGCCGCCGCCGTCGAGCTAAATGGGCCCTTAATCAGCCGCCTACTCAGTCAAAACCTTCCTCCCAAAAACCTTCCTCCCAAAAGCCTCCTCTCAAGCCTCTACCGCCCGTTGAGCCTCCTCCTTCTCAGCCGCGAGAGCTTCAAAATCGACCAAATACAAAGGGTAGAAACACTAAGAAGGCAATGTTCAAAGTCAGCTTTGTAGAGCCTCAAATTGGGCAGCAGCAGGATAGGCAGCAGCAAGAGCGGCAGCCGCAGGAGGATCAACGCGAAGCAGTAAATATTAGGTGGCATACAATCAATCAATCTACGAAGAAGCTGGTGAGGAAAAAGGACTCTACTACTACCTCTACGGAGCCTCCAGATAAGGGCGGAGCCTCTCCTGGCAGCTTAATTAACAGAGAGAAGTCAATAGAGCCACCCACGGATTATTCTATAGAGCCTCTAGATAAGGGCGGAGCCTCTACTAGCAGCTTAATTGACAGAGAGAAGTCAATAGAGCCACCCATGGATTATTCTACAGAACCTCTAGAGCCTCTACAACACCAAAAGTCTATACAAACAAATATTAAGCAATCAGGAAGACGGCTGCGACGAGAGGTGGTTTCTCAACCAGAGGGGCTCGTAGATTCGGTAGAGAAGCCAGTACAGGGCAGGATTGTACGGTCGCGCAGAGCTCGCGACGTTCAAAATATATAGCTAATTAATTGATAAAGCAACCGCATTAATATCGCATTTTATTTAAAGCCTTTTGAGCAACTTTTGATCGATTTGCGATGAAATAAGTATTCTGCCATTAGGCGGTCAAGGCTACTTTCCTAATTAGGAAGGTGCAAGAACTTTTGACAGCGACCTCCGTAACTGGAATATTATTAAGATGTCTAGGAACTTTAACTAGCGGTTAAAGTTGTCTAATTGGTCGGATTCTTAGATGCCAAGCCCTATCACATAATATTATTTTAAGCCTTTAGCGATACCCCCCTTTTCTTCTTTTCTATACCTTAAGTGTCTCTTTTATATATATATAGTAACCACAGCGTCGCCGGAGCTCCGCCTCTATAAGAGGGGGGGTAGTATTATAGAACCCCACCGCAGGGGCCTCTATAGGAGAGCCCCGTGCTCTTACGTACACCTCGCGTACAACTTATGTCAGCTACGCGTAGGTATATCACCTCCTTACGCCCTTGACCCTTACGATTGATCGCGTAACGTCTTGTAGACTCCTTAAATACATACGCTTTATAGCTACTGCCCCTGTCCCGTAATATATAGGAAGAGGAGCGCTATCTCTTTTTAAGTCTAAGGCCGGAATATATACGTAGGTTACGTAGTATAATAGATATAGTTTAGACTAGGGATTGTTAATGGGATAGGGGAGAAACTATATATTGTTAGATAGCACCTTAAAAGCTGTAGGTAGACGAGAATAGTAGTTAAAGGAGTAAAAAAAGCTAGATATAAGGGGCGCGGAAAGACTTTAGGGAAGATTTAAAGGAATAATATAAATTTTATCTAAATCTAAGAGTATATAGCTCTCGCTAAAAACAAGACATTGCGTAAAGAAGAGAAGGGAATAATAAGAGAATTATATAATTAAATAGTTAAGGGCTTGGTAGTTAATACGTACGCATATATACACGCGGTCTTTAACAGACTTTAGTAAAATTCAATTAATCTAATAAAATTTAGCAGAAGTCGATTAAGCTAGCAGAATTTAGTAAAATTTGGTTAAAGCGTCGGAATTTATCTATTAAGTGTTTTACTAAGACATTCCTACTATAACTAGGCTAGTCCCGTTATAGTACCCCCCCTTTTAGCTAAAGGTCTAAATAATTTAATTTTAGTTAAGACTTATAACTTATCGCGTATTGTATTTTCGCATTAGGTGGCGGTATAAGGTTTTACCAGTTCTAATTATTAAATAGGTTAATTAGGATTTTCTATGCCCAATATAGAAAATTGCTATTAGCTTAGTTAAGGTAGTAAGCTAAACTAATATCTTTATAGGGTCTTAGTAAGGCAAATCTAACTAATTAAACAACTTTAACTGCTGGTTAAAGTTCCTTAATATCTTATATATTATATAATTATATTATAAACGTCATAACATATTTTAAGTTCTTTTTAATTTTAAGCTTCCTGCTATTATATTTTATGTATTTATATTAGGTAGCAGTTATTTACCTTTATATTATGTTTATCTAGCTAAAGTAGGCCGCAAAGGATAGTCCTTATAGAATTCTTTTACTAAGGAAGGCATATTGGCCTTAATCTGGTTATAGGTTTCCTAGGTATATATTTTATATCCTTCCTACTTAATAAGAAGTTTAAATTATTTAGATCGTGTTTTCTATTATATATTATTAATTAAGTTAATAAAGTAAAAACTATTACTATTATTAACAATTATAGGAGGTAGTAGCGGCACTTCGCGAGTTAAAGGTTTACCTTTTAAAGGTTATAGTAAGTTTACGTAAAATATTAGATATATTTTTATCTTAGTTAGCAGTTTAAGCTTATAAGCGTATAGGCTTAGTTTCTTCTTAATTTAGTATAGGCCCGTAAACTTCCAGTCTAGTTTCTTTAAGGGTCGTTAAGTCTTTAGGTTTTGTATATTTAGGTAAACTATATTACCTTCCTTAAAGTCCTACGCAGAAGCTTATCCTTTATTTATATACTATTTCTATACCGTTTAAGCGTACGCTAATTTACTTTATAATAGTTCCGTTAACTGCTTTATTTAATTAGCGAAGTTATACACGTTAATTAGTTAAATCCTCTTAATTATAGGTCCTGTTGTATTAATTTTAGGTTATAATTTAAATCTAAGTTAAGGGTTTTATCCGTAGGTTATATAGAACAGTGTTACGCTTATTAATTTAATTCTTATATTATTTATAGTAAACTTAGCTAAAGGTAGCCACTTTTCCCAGTTATCTTGTAGGTAGAAGTAGTATATTTATAGGTATTATTCCATAATCGCATTTACAATTTTAGTTTAACTATTTATTTCTGGATAAAATATAGTTAAGAGTTATATTTGTATACTTAATTATTTATATAGGGCTTACTAGAAGTCTAAACCGAACTAGCTTCTCTAGTTAGATATTATTAAATTAGGAAGTCCGTATAGCTTAAAAATATACTTAATAAAATATTCGGCTACTAATATTGCATTAATTAAGTCTATAGGAATCATATATCGCATTTTTATAAGACGGTTAATAATTACTATAATATTTATAAACCTATTACTGTTAGGCAGGTTAACTATAAAGTTAATTAAGATATCTTACTATCTTTATATTAGAATTGGCAATAGTTAAAGTACTCCTTACTTTTTTATATAAGAGGTCTTCCTACGCACGTACGTTCTGTATACTTAAACGTATTTTTATATATAGTTATATATTATAGGCCAGTAATATACTTATTAGATAATCTTATAGGTCTTTATATAGCTAGGGTACCCTACTATAGGGGAATTGTGTATAAATTTAAGTATTTTAAATTATAAGGGTTCAGAATTTAGAACTACTATCTTTTATTAATAGTATAACTAATTATTACGGATTTTATATTTAGTGAGTATAATATCCTTATATTGCCGGTTGCCTATTTAAATTGCTTTTATTATATTTACTATTTAGGGGTTATTCTTATATTTGTGCTTTATTAATTTATTAATTTTTATATCCTACTTATTAATTTCTAATTTATTTCTATTAAGCTCCGTATCTAAAAATATAAGACGTAGTTTCTTAAAGCGTTTAGGGGGTAGTAGAATTTATAATTAATTTATAATCCGTTCGTTAGAGACGTTAATAGGTAAGTTCTGTAATTATTATATTAATAAGTTAGGCTTTTAATTAAGTTTGCCAGGTTGGTATGTAATCTTAAAGTTAAATTATAAGAGATATTTGGCCTAACGAATTTGGCGCTGCGTTAATTGCTTTATAGCTATAAAGTACTATAGGTTTTTATAGTCTGTTAACACGCGTATTAGAAATAATAATCCTTTAAGTTTTAGATGCTATTATTTAAAGCATCTAATAATTATAAGTAGTTCCTTATTATATATCTTATAGTTTAATTTAGCGGGGGTAAGTTTTTAGGAGAGAAAGGCTACTAGGCGTAGCTCGCCGTTTTTATTATATTGCGATAATACTCCTTTTAATACATAATTAGATAAGTTTGTTTTAATAATACATTTAAGGTCTGGATTAAAGTGGGTAAGAATTAATATAGTTATAAAAATAATATTTTAGGTCGTTAAAAGCTTATTTATATTTAGTAGTCTATTTAAATCTTATATTCTTCCTTATTAAGTTTACTAATAGCTAAATAATTTTTAAAAAGTGATTAATAAATTAATGGTAGAAATTTGCGAATTTTAGAAATCCTTAAATATCTTATACACTACTAGGACTTTCCCAGTTTATAATTGCAGCGATTTTCTTATGGTTTATTTTAATTCCGTTGCGGGATATAATTAAGCCTAAGTATATAACTTTAAATGTATAGAACTTATATTTCTTAATATTGTATTATAAGCCCGCGTTTTATAGGCGTTTAAGAACTATTTAGACGTGTTTCTAATACTTAAAAAGTAAAAATAAATATATTAAGATATTATTAATATACGCAGTAATAAATATATTAAGGAATTCGCGAAGCGTATTATTAATATATTATTAAAACGTACTAGGACCGTTTTTTACACTAAATAGTATTACTAGATATTTAAAAAGTCCCTATCGCGTATAGAAAGCTATATACTTTTTATCTCCTTTATAAATATAGATTTAATTAAAGGTAGTAACTACGTTAAGCTTTATAAAGTATTATACTTTCACTAAATAGTTAAGCGTTTCTTAAAGTAAAGAAATCGGATATTAGTTTTAAATCGTAATTGTATTTAGGACTTAATAATTAATATAGAACCTTAAGCCTTCTTTAGGTTTCTTAATAAATAGTATAGGTAAAATAAATAGTAATTAACTAGGGCAAATAAATCCTTTCTTTAGGTGCTCTTTAAGGTATTATTATATTATAAGTAGCTCTTCTTATAACATACCGTATAACGGGCCAAACTTTAGCGTTATACTAGGTTTAAGTTTTATCTTAAAATTATACTTATTTTAATATAGGGGTAGTTAGTTTATAAATTATTTCTTAAATATATTAATTAGATTATAATATTCTTTAGGTATAAGAGGTCGGGGGTTAATATATTACTTTGGTTCTAACGCCTTTTTAATATCTTCTAGTATTATAGTAAAGATCTTATAGTTTTATTTTCTTACTAATAAATAAAAGGGTACGGCTTATACTATATAAAATTTAAGGGGTTTTAATATATCGTCTTTACATTCTTTACCGTAATTAGTAGTTATAACTTTATTATATTAGTTTAAGGTTTATAGTAAGGGCAATTTATATTATATTAAATTTAAATAGTTGTATACGTGTTTATAGGGCAAGTAGTATTTTAAGTAATAACTTTAGCAGTAGGTTATACGGAATTTTAGTATTTCTTTAACCTAGCTAATTAAAGGATTGTATTGTTTTAGCTATCTATATCTAAGTATTATTTTATAATACTTTAAGGGTATTATAAATAGGGAAATATATTTAAGGTATTCGCCTATTTATATCTTTATAAAAGCATAGTGCGTTAGTTCGCTATATATTAAAGGCTTGCCATTAAAGCCTTATAGGCCTTAAGGCTTATTAAGTTTCTATATAGTTTGTATTAATAAAGCCTATACTAGTAGCTCCGCTATCTATAAGGATTTATACTTCTTTCTATTTTTTAAGTATTTAAATTTTGCTAAGTATATTAAGGGAGTTATATTATATATTAGCGCTAAAAGAGCCTAAATACTTATACTCTTCTACTTCTTATCTTAAGGCGCAACTTAGCCCTAGAATAATTTGGTTTCTAAGTTAACTAAAGGCAAGATACTTTATAATAACTAAGTACAATTTATAGAATAAGTGCGACTTAAGGACTAATAGGAGCTACGGCGGACCTTTTTAAAAAGGTAAGTTTAATAATTTCTTTAAATATATCCCTTTTTACCATATCTAAAGCATTCTTTATTTGCGGCTTATATTCTTTATTTATTAGTTTTTAAGGGTGTATAGAATTAGGTAGTATTAAGGTCTATAGGGTTATATATAGGGCTTTTAGGTCTTAGAGACGGATCGCGCTTTAAGGTATATATTAGTTTTATAGAGTTTTAAATATAAGGTATAGTTAGCTTTAGGAAATAAGTCTATTTATTATATTAAAGGTCCTTATTAATTTATTAATATATTATAGCAAATTTAGGTAAGTCCTTTAGTAGTTCTTTACCTACTAACTATACTCTAATTTTATCCAAAATAGCTTAACGGAAGGTAGTAACTCTAGCGGCTTTATTCCAATCTAGTTTACTAATAAGGCTTAAAAATTCCGAAAAAAAAGCTGGTAAAGTCTTAGTTCCATTATTATAGGTTTTTAAGTTTAATGACGGCTGTATATTTGCGGCTAGCGTTATTATATATTAATTTTAGTAGAGAGATAAAGATTTTAAAATTAATAAAGGTGCTGTTATAGAAGAATAGGTCTATAGTCTATATAGTATTTTTACTTAAATAAGATATTCTAAAGCTAATCTTGCTAGCTTTAGTAGGGTATTAGTTATAGTTTATTAAAAGTTTAAGACAAAGCTTAGTTATAAAGAGATGTAGGTTATTTTAATTTCTATTAAACATTAAAGAGTTAGTGAGCTTTTTAAATTTTATAGTAGGTACTAGGTTTATTACAGGTATAGGTTAAGCTATTATTACTAGTTTGGGGTTTGTATTTAATAGGTTAGGTTTATATATAGTTATTGCTATTAGGGTCTCTAATATAAGTACTTTAGCGTTATAGAGTTCTTTGCGTATTACTTTAATTGATTATTAATACTAAGTTTTTAGTATAGTTTGTTACTAGGCCAAGGCATCTATAAAGAACTGTTATATTATAGTTGTTACGGACGCTTTAAGTACGATGTTATGACTACTTAGAGAAGAGACGGAAGAAGCTAGTTGGTTAATTTAGGCACGGTCTAGTATGGAGCCGATAGAACTATGTAATGAGGAATGGTAATTAAGGTTATATAACGTAATCTATATAATCTATAGGATCTATATAATCCGTGATAGAGTAAACGGAGTATACGTATATTACGTATAAGGAGGATTTTATAGGAGTACGGTTATGTATTTAAGGACCCTTAATCCCTACCTAGATAGTTCCTTCTTTATAGTAATTCTCAGAATATAATTAGAGTTAATCTATTGGGCAACCACTCCACTAGTTATTATTCGTTGTTAACTTCTATACTTGCTTTTTTTATATACCTAGCCCAATAACAGAACCCACCGTAGTTCTTACTATAAGGTTCCGTTATATAATCACTACCTAGTTACGGTAATAAATATAGAAGGTTAAATAACATGCCACTAAAAGCAGCTACCATAATGCTATTGACGGCGGCAATTACATTAAGGTTAGGTAACGACACTAGTATAGCAGATACTAACTTATAGCAACCTATAACGGTTAGATAACTATAAGAGATAGTTAACCAGCTAATAGAAAACAATATAATGTTGGAAAATAGGATTAACGGGATAGGCGAAGTAAAGGTTAAGTTACTATCGATTAAAAGATACTTAGGAGAAAGATTAAAGCTTAAAGGATTCCTTATGTAAATGTACTTTAAGGTCGCGTAAGAGGGAGCTAAGCTGGCAATACCTATGGATTAAATAGCGTACGCAGGATTGTTCTTAATAGGAAGGGTACTTAAGTAGTTTAAGCCTTACCTTATAGAAATCTAGGTAAACGGAATAATAACTACAAACTAAGAGGTACAGTTTATGTTCTTAAGTTAGAACGGATTTGTGGAGTGACTTATATAAATATTTGGAGACCCAGAGGCAGTAACTACGGTAGAAAGAAAACTCTAAGATATTACGCAATAAACTATAGCAATTAAGTACATAATATAGTTCTAAACGTTGGCAATATAAGTTAAGTGGAATAATAGGGCGCTTATAGCACAGTATAAATAGGGACTTAAGGCTAAAGTCTAGGACGTAATTATTCTAATGGAAGATGCGGATACCTTAAGGGAACTAATAGATTAAGCGATTAAGATTAATAATTGGATCTACTAAAGGGAATAGGCTAAAAGAGGCTAGGATAGAGTTTTATAGTTATATAAGGCGCAGAGTACGTAACGACTAAAGCTAAGTTAAAAACTATAGTATGGCGCAGAGCTAATGGACCTAAGTGGTACTAAAGAAGCCTATAAGAGATGGAGTAAGAAACTATAGAAACCTAGAGAATAAGGACTAAGTAATTAAAGGTCTAAGGAGCAGAGGCTAAACTAGGGATCTTAGTAGCAGAAAACGTTTAGGCGGACTCCATAATAAGAAAAATGGTTTAGAGAAGGAGCTTATATAAATTGCGGAAAATAGGGTTACTTTACTAGGGATTATAAAGATGGTTAAAGATACTATGCAATAAAGGGAACTAGACTAATAGTAGACGATATATATATATAAAGGGATAATAATACGCTGCGAGGAACAAAAGAGTGTTTAATTAAAAGTTTTGCATTTTATTATAATAACGTATGCCAAATTTATAAGGACGCTAAATACGGCATAAGCTACTGGCTATAGGAGCTAGCACCTATAGGATGTAGAGGAACTAATAAACCAGTTTATAGATCGGATATTAAGGATAATAAATTTAATATAGGCGAAATATTTTATAATAATAAGGTAATAAGAGCGGTTTACTAGAAACATGCAGCTATTAGAGATATTATAATAGAAGTAAAAGATAATTCCACTATAGAATAGGGAACATTAGTAGGGATTAAGACCCCGCTAGATATAATATCTATTACTTTATAAGACGCAAGAGAAATAGGACAGCGAACTACTTCGGCACTTAATAAAGGTAAAAGGCCAAAGGGTTAAGATTCTTAAGATAAGATAAGAGACGACTAAGATTCTTAAGATAAGATAAGGTAAGCTTAAGGACCCACAACGGACGAAAACCGATAGAGTAGAGTAGTAGCTTAGTTTAAGAATATACGAATAAGCTTGGGACGGAAGTTCCCACAGGTATAAGACTCTTAAGATAAGATAAGTAAGATTTAAGACTCTTAAGATAAGATAAGAACACTAAGTAAGCCTAAATGGACTAAGGCTGGAGCTAAGCTTAAGTTAGAAGAAAGCTTAGGATTAAAGAATCTAAGGGGTTAGGAATTTGGGGTATAAATTAAAATACCTATAAATAAGAGGTAAGGAGCTTTTTTATAGATTAGAGAATCTATAATATAAATAGTAACTAAATTAGGAGACAGATATATAGACCTAAAGGACTTACTAGTAGAACACAGTGTTTAGACTAAAGATTAAAGAGTTAATACTAAGATTAAGAAGCGAGAAGACTTTAAGGATTTATTAGTAAGACGTAAACCAAAAGAAACCATAGAAGAATTTAGGTAAAGAATTATCATATAGTAAGAATAGAAACTAGATAAGAGATTTAGCATATTAGGACATATAAAGGACAGAGCGCTAGTATAAAAAATCACTAATAGGCCTAGGGCAGGCATATTAAGAGCTAAGTGGCTTACTAAACTAGAAAACGAAGAGGATTTAGGAATCCCTACTAGGTTCGAAGAACGACACATAAAGGGCTATTACGATACAGTAATAAGAAGATACTTCCTTATAAATAAGCCGTATACACTCTAGTAGCTATATTAAAAGTAGTATAGGCAACGATATAACGACGAGTAGGAAGATTTCTATATATAGCTAGATAAAAGAGTTATTTAAGACCACCCGATTACGGAAAAGGCCATAAATTATATTAAGGGAGCCTTAATTATAACGTTAAAGGATCTAGAGGAATAATTAGAGGACTAGAGAAGTAAGAGACATATTTTAGTACCCGTAAACGAAGTTATAACGTTTAGATTAGTATAATAAAGGTTTAAACTTAAGGATAAAGATAAGCTAAGAGTTAACCTAAAGCACCTAGTATACTATACGCTATTATAGATTGCATGCGTGGATAATATATGCGAAATGCATAAGAATCCAAAGGAAAAGAATTGGAAATACCCTATAAGGATATACTAGATAACGGATAAATAGTAGTATAGGAATACTAAATATATATATAGATAGCATCCAGCAGAAGTCTAAGAAGAAGGAAATTTAATACTTTAACCAGGAAGATTCCTTACAGAAGAATACTTAGACGGATAATAGTGGTGGGAATGCCCAGAAAACATATATCTATGGCATATTAAAGATAAAAAGCGAACTAGGTATTAGCTAAAGAGTAAGCTAAGTATATAAGGATTAAGCAGCTAATAGTTAGGAAAAGTAAAGGCCTATAGGACTAGAGGGAGCCAGTAGTAGAGCCTTAGACCCTTAAAGGAATTTAAGGACAGCATCTAAATTTATAAGTTAAATAGTAAGATTAATAGTTTAAGGCGCTAATAGATAGTAGAGTAACGCGAAACCATATCTTATTAGTAGTAGTTAAGAGAATAGGTTTACCTTATAGATAGAAGGAGCAACCTTACCTATTAATTACAATTTTAGGAGATCTAATAGCCTACGGAGGAGGGATTATTAACCTTAAAATAGAACCTATTTAGATAACCATTAAAGAAAGATAAATTAAGATATCTTTTAATATCCTACTATTAGGACAGGATAAGGCAGTATTAGAAATACCTTAGTTATAGAAATACAATCTAAGGATCAATTAGATTATAGGTTAGGTTGATATTAAAGATACTTAACGCCGCAAAATATAATAATAAACTAAGTTAGTATGGTACTAAGTCGGAGCGATATATAAGGAGACTAAGTAAGGCTTAAGTTATATACTAAAGAGATACTACAAGTATAGCAAGAAACTATAGTCACTAAAAAGTGAAAAGCTGTTAGAGTATGTAGTATAGGACTATAAGATAGAATTGGAACTAGGAATAAGTCTAAGGTTCTTTTTAATCTATAAGCTTACTAAGGAAGAAAGTAGAGCATTAAAAGAGTTTATCTAGGAAATTTTATAAAAGGGATATATTAGACTATTACAGTCATTAGCGGGTTATCCAGTACTATTTATACTAAAGAAAAATAGTAAATTAAGGCTGTGTATTAACTACAGACAGTTAAATAGTATTATTAGGAAGGATAGGTATCCTTTACCCTTAATTAGCGAAATCTAAAATAGAATAGGTAACGCGCAAATCTTTACGAAGATAGATCTAAGATAGGTGTATTATTAGATCTAAATCAAGAAAGGCGATAAATAGAAGGCAGCCTTTAGGTTAAAGGAAGGACTATACAAACTATTAGTTATATAATTCGGGCTTATAAACGCACTAGTAACGTTTTAAAAGTGTATTAATAATATATTAGGAGAACACTTAGATGAATTTGTTATAGTATACCTTAATAATATTATTATCTACTTAATAACTAAGGAAGAACACGGGGAACATGTTAAATGGGTTTTAAAGAGACTATAGGAAGAATAGATGCTAGTAGCAATTAAAAAATATAAGTTCTTTACTAGGAAGACCGATTTCGTTAAATTTATTATTAAACTAGGCTAACTTAGCATAGATCTAAAGAAGATCGAGGCTATAGTAAATTGGTAAGAACTAGAGAACGTCACGCAGTTAAGATTGTTTTTAGGGTTTTGTAATTACTACAGAAGGTTTATAGCGCAATAGTTAAAGAATATTAAACCACTTACGCGACTAATAAAGAAAGAAGAATTATAGGTATGGGGAGAGAAATAAAGGGAACTCTTTAATAAAGTTAAAGAGTTGTTTACCTAGGAGCTAGTTCTTAAGATCTATTAATTAGGTCTAGAGATGGTTATAAAGATAGATATATTAGACTATATACTAGGGGCATACTTTATATAACGGATTAAGATAGATGGCACCTAGTGGCATATTACAGTTGAAAGATAACACCACTAAAGTTAAACTATAATATCTATAACAAGGAGTTATTAGGTATAGTCACAGTATTAAAAAAATAGAGAGCATTCTTATAAGGCATAAAAAAACTATTTATAGTTAAGATAGATTATAAGAACCTAATAGGATTCCTAATAATAAAGGAACTTAACCAAAGATAGGTTAGATAGGCAGAGATGCTTGCAAAATACTATTTTAAGATTTAGTATACTAAGGGTATAGACAACATATAGGTAGATGCTCTAAGCCGTAAAGCTGAACTATAAAATAAAGAAAAGCCATTAGGGGCTTTACTGCGAAAAGATATAGACGGATTAATTAGGTATAATCATCCAAAGATTGTAGTAACTTAAGAGAGTAATAAATTAGAGAAA
>Ga0307515_10015477_pt1 | contig 14051 bp, 6 predicted proteins | sample 17_EM_MG_FD_194513 | JGI IMG/M metagenome (GOLD analysis project Ga0307515, IMG submission 194513) | Populus trichocarpa ectomycorrhiza microbial communities from riparian zone in the Pacific Northwest, United States - 17_EM | ecosystem: Host-associated > Plants > Roots > Unclassified | place... | reverse complement strand
AGATAATTTTCATAGTTGTAAAAACCCAGGGTTCATATGAGATAAGGTTTGGTCACGGTTTATGAGAATTGATTTAGGTTAATTTATTTTGTTTAAGATTAAAATGATATTATTTTATCTATTTTTTCTAAAAAAATCAATGAATTAAAGGCCGAGTTTTAACTGGTTCATATCTGAATAAATCAAGTTAGTAAGTTAATTTAAATTATTTAAAATTTTTTTAACCTAAACAAATTCAAATCCCGAATCAAATGAATCCCAAAGTTAATCAAGTTTTACAACTAAAAAATAGTTGGTTTTAATCTTTTTTTTTTTAGTTTAACATGGGTGTCCGGGCCAGCTTGCGCGCACCTCGACTAATCCCACGAGCCCTGAAGTTAACGACCATGTAAGTCTCCAGTGGCCATCATATGAGCAACCACATGGCTCGAACCTGAGACCACAGAGGGAGTAAACCTCTTAGTCCCAAGCTTTTATTACTGGCCACCACCTAGATGGTTATAGTTGGTTTTATTCTTGATTTGTCATAACGTGATGTTTCATTAAACCTTTTGAAAAAAAAAAAAATTCTTTTAAAAAAATCAAATCCATCAGCAATAAAAAAAAAATAGAAAACATGAAACCATATTAAAAACTTGATAGTATTTATTTTTTAAAAGTATTTTTTTTAATATTGTTATTTTTTTATTAAATTAATTTTTTAATATTTTAAAATTATTTTAATATATTAATATTAAAAATAATTTTTTAAAAATAAAAAAAATATTATTTTAATATATAAAAAAACTCAACCCTAATCACGACACCGAACAAAACAAGAAGACTTTATAACACACAAAAGAAAAAAGAAAAATAAAAAACCAAACTCTCTCTCGCTCTCTCTCCCTCTCTCTCTCTCAATGGCTGACCTTCTTCTCTCTTTCTTTCTCCTCCTCTTTCTCCTCCTCTCCACCACCACAACAACCACCGCGGATGATGCAGGCACCATGCTAAAACTAGCCTCTGCCCTAACCCCAACACCAAAAGGCTGGTCAACAACAAACACCAATGGTTACTGCAAGTGGAATGGTGTTAAATGTGATAACTCCAACAATGTGATTTCCATTAACTTAGCTTCTCAAGGTCTTTCAGGGACTCTCCCATCTGAGCTTTCAACGCTTTCTCAGCTTCAAAGTTTGTCTCTTCAAGACAACAAGCTGATCGGTCCTTTGCCTTCTCTTGCAGATTTAGCTTTTTTGAGAGAAGTTTATATTGGTACTAATAATTTTACCAGTATCCCTGCAGATTTCTTTAAAGGGTTAACTAGTTTGCAAACTTTGAGCATGGATGCGAATATAAATTTGGAACCTTGGGTTCTTTCTACTGATCTAACTGAGTCTTCTAGTTTAAATACTTTTGAGGCTAGTCACGCTAACATCTTTGGTGCTATACCTAATATGTTTGCTTCTTTTCCTAGTTTGCAAAATCTTAGATTGTCTTATAATAACTTAACTGGAGGGTTGCCTCCATCTTTTGCTAATTCTGGGATCCAGAATTTGTGGCTTAATAATCAGGAAATGGGGTTGTCTGGTACTATTGAGGTGTTGCCTTCAATGGAGCAGTTGAGTCAAGTTTGGCTTCAGAAGAATCAGTTTACTGGGCCAATTCCAGATTTTTCAAAGAGCAAGAGTTTGTTTGATTTGCAGTTGAGGGATAATCAGTTTACTGGGATCTTTCCGGTTTCTCTGTCTTCCCAAGCTGGTTTGTTGAATATTTCTTTTTATAATAATAAATTACAAGGTCCTGTGCCTCAGTTTGGAAAAGGTGTTAAAGTTGATAATAGTGGTCTTAATAATTTTTGTGTGGATACTGCTGGCGTTGCTTGTCATCCACAAGTGACCACTTTGCTCGAGATTGCTGGTGGTTTTGGTTATCCTGTGATGCTGTCTGATTCGTGGAAAGGGAATGATGCTTGCAATGGTTGGCCTTTTGTTACCTGTGATTCACAAAAAAAGACTGTCATTACAGTGAGTTTGGGGAAGCAGCATTTTGGAGGGATAATCTCTCCTGCATTTGTTAATCTCACTGCTTTGACAACTTTAAAATTGAATGATAATAATTTATCAGGTCCCATTCCCGATAGCTTGATAAAGTTGTCTCAACTTTCGCTTCTTGATGTCTCCAATAACAATCTCACTGGGAAGATCCCAGCTTTCGCATCTTCAGTGAAGCTAACCATTACACCAGGTAATCCTTTTCTTGGGAGTGGTGGGGGTTCTGGAGGTGGAGGGACACCATCATCTGGTTCAGATTCAAATACAACTACACCCGGAGGTGTTCCTAATGGAAGAGGAAATGGTGGTAAGAAGGTGAGTCCAGGTGTGATTGCTGGTGTTGTTGGTATTGTGATTGTTGGTGCTATTGGCTTCTTCGTGTTGTTTAAGGTTAATCGCAAGAAAAAGAGAGGGAAGTCTGGGAGAGTGAATGATCAAGAGAATGGGAATGGAATCAATGCATTGGTTAAGAATGGTTCATCGTGTTGCACGAATGGGTACGGGGTTCTCAGTGAAATACAAAGTCAAAGTAGTGGCAACCATAGTGGCCGGCACTTTTTTGAGGGTGGGAACGTTGTGATTTCAATCGAGGTACTTAGACAAGTAACTGATAATTTCAGCGAGAATAACATTCTGGGTAAGGGAGGTTTTGGTGTGGTTTATAAGGGCGAATTGCATGATGGGACTAAGATTGCTGTGAAGCGGATGGAATCTGGGGCAATGGGGACAAAAGGAATGAATGAGTTTCAGGCAGAGATTGCAGTGCTTACTAAAGTGAGGCACAGGCATTTAGTTGCTCTTTTGGGTTACTGTATAAATGGAAATGAGAGGCTCTTGGTGTATGAGTACATGCCACAGGGGACTCTCGCTCAACATTTGTTTGAATGGCAAGAACTTGGTTACCCTCCTCTTACTTGGAAACAGAGGGTTACAATTGCACTGGATGTGGCTCGAGGAGTGGAATACCTGCACAGCTTAGCTCAGCAGAGTTTCATTCATAGAGATTTGAAGCCTTCAAACATACTTCTTGGAGATGACATGAGAGCTAAGGTTGCTGATTTTGGTTTGGTTAAAAATGCGCCTGATGGGAAGTATTCTATGGAGACAAGGCTGGCAGGAACCTTTGGCTATCTTGCACCCGAATATGCTGGTTAGTAGAGGTTTAAATGTCCATACTTGGTTATCTCCATTCAAGTGATTGCAAGTTTCCTTAGCTTATTATATTACATCAATTCGAATTTTGTTATCTTTCCATGCATGCAACCTTGAAGTAGTAAAACTGCCTACTTTTACCCATTTGTATAATTATAGGAAAACCTAAGGCCTCCTACACACTTGCATTTCATTTTTCAACGAGCTTAGTACTTTTCTATGCACACTGAAGTTTCAGAAAGTGTGATTCTTGATCTAGAGGAATGATCCTCTTTATCTTTCAGTTGTTTCCTGTTAGTAAGATCTTTAGATGTTGGTATATTTAGTTTTCATATTCATTTGCTTCATCTTGAATATGTTGATTTGTTGATGACTGTTCTCTTCAAATATGAACTGAACCGACTATGTCCTGCACAGCTACTGGAAGGGTTACAACAAAAGTGGATGTATATGCTTTTGGAGTGATTTTGATGGAGATTATGACAGGGAGAAAAGCTCTAGATGATACAGTGCCAGATGAAAGGGCTCACTTGGTCACATGGTTCCGCCGTGTCCTAGTCAACAAGGACAACCTTCCAAAGGCAATTGACCAAACTCTGAATCCTGACGAGGAGACCTTTGTGAGCATTTTCAAAGTGGCCGAGCTAGCAGGGCATTGCACAGCTCGTGAGCCACACCAAAGACCAGATATGGGCCATGCTGTCAACGTCTTAGGACCTCTAGTAGAACAATGGAAACCTACCAACCATGAAGAGGAAGGCAATTCTGGCATTGATCTCCACATGAGCCTTCCTCAGTTTCTCCAAAGATGGCAAGCTGATGAAGGTACTTCGACAACATTTAACAACATGTCTTACTCCCAATCCCAATCAAGTATTCCAGGAGGATTTTCAGACTCATTTACTTCAACCGATTGTCGGTGACCAGAAAGAAACAATCTGTATATTCCTTAAGAGGAGACAGGTATCATACAGTTAAAGATGAATGGGGGAAAGAGATAGGCTGCCAAGCTATTCAACCCCGCGAGCCGCAATGCAAAATCTCAGTTGATACCACCACTGTTTTGCTACATTGATCGATTCTTTTTTTTTTTTTTTTCCTTGAATGATCTTATCCGTTACAGAGCCAAACTAATAGCCTAGTCGTTTTTGATCAATTCCTTGTAGCTAACCAATTGATTTGGTTATCCAGACAATGGGGGATGTTGTAATATATTTCTTCACTCGGTTTTCATCATCTCACTATTACATTACATTTACATCCTGTAGGTCCATGATCACCTTGATCCCTTTTCTCTCATCATTTTCCCTGGAATTTTCTCTCATATTTCTTGCCAGCTTTTGACGTGTTTGAGTAATTCTCAAAGCTGTGTGAAAACAAATGGAAGGAGTTAGGATCCTGTTATTGTCAACTAGGCTTCAAGGTTAGTTGAAAAAAAAGACGCCACTGTGGGGGCATGCTCTGATGAGTTGGATGTTAGCTGGATGACAGGCTCCGATAATATTCCTACTTTTCGAGCATTTAAGCTTTTGTGCCGGCTAATTTGTAGTCACTGTGGACTACATAAATGTTTTGTTTTAATTCTCTTGCATTACTTTTTTCATATTTCAATCTCGAATCATATCATCATATAATATCATATATAATAGTAAATCATAAGTAATTTCAACTGAAATTAATTAATCATTCAATTTTAAAAAGAAGGTTATGTGTGCTTTATATTGTAGGAAAATAGAATGGTTTGAACTTAAAAGTGATTTCACATGGAAATCATTCCTTCAAAGGTGCAACCACAGCATGTTGAGAGGGAATTCAGAAAGATCCCTTCATCAATGGATGACTTTTGTAGTGGTCCACACGTTCTGTTCTTGATTCCAGGATGACTTTTTGTAGGTGCCAGCACATGCCATGGGACCTAATCTCCATTTCTACATTTAGGAAAAATAATTAAATTATTTTTGCAATAATGATTCTTTATAGTAAACTCCAACGGGCTTAATAGTAATGTAAGGCTCGTTCGATCTAGAGTTTAGAATAAACTGGGTTGAAAACATCAATTTATTAATTTTTATTTTGTCAAAACATTGTTTTAAAATTGTTTTAATTTTTTTCCCACCGATTTAACCTAAACTTGCCCCACCGAAAAACTATGGATGTCGTTATGTTGGAGGAAAAATACACGTATGGGTTGGCAATTTTGAGGATGGTATTTATTTCATTAAAGAGGATGTTCTTTGAGCTGTCTTTCACAATTACAGTCTCTTGATTGATCATAAAGCTAGCACAACTAACATTTTCAGAGTTGTTCAACTTTATATTGCAAGGTTGTTTGATTAAATACCTAATTGAAAAAAACCACAACCTTAACTAACCTTTTCAAGTATAATATCTCACTTCAAAACCTTAGTTTTCTCTTAAAATCTTCGTTGGTGAAGGTATTTCTAAGTAGGAAAATCTTACGTTGTTACTGCTAAATAATTATAATATAAAATTGATAGATTTTCTTTTGAGAAAGAAACACACAATCCAGACTCGTAGAAACAGCATACTTCATTTTTCTTTTCTTATGTTATCCAGTTGACAAGGTTTAAATACACCAAGAATTCTGCATGAATATATTTTGGTCCCCTTTATTTTATTTTCAATAATCTATAACAATTCTTTATGACCTGTGAACCCATATTGTATGTTACAACAGCTCATTTGCCCCTCAATCATGTCTTATATGATAATTTCTGTTGACAATGTGCTATCTGTTTTACACAACCATCCAAGCTGGAAACAAGATGAGGACATAAATTCTGGGGCAGAATGTTGACCAGCACCACCCTGATTGCTTAATTGATGGACATGATTGACAGTGTCACTCTTTATCCAGGTTCAAGGACTAATGCTGCTGTGAATCTTGAATAATATAAAAGTTCTGCACCGTCACCTTTTTTATGGTTGATGTATGTGAGGACAGGAGGCAAGTGAGCTGACTGAAAATGTGGGGAGGATGGCAGCTAATTGTATCCTAGTCGACCCTCCTTTCTACCACGAAGATGAATTGGTAACTTTTGTTGTCTGTCAACTTGAACATTCTCTTGATGAAGATCACCTCGAGTCACAATTCTCAGAGGGTGTGCTTCTGTGTTGAATACCCATTCATCCAGAGAGATGACGGATGTAGGTGAGAATAGGAGGTACAGATACTTGAGCGTCTCGGCAAGGAAGAAAGTCTGCATCTTGTTGTCTTTGATACCTGAGTTCACCTGCGCGAATAGACAAGAATAATTGAGTTCAAAACTTTATAATGCTTTGCTTTTAGGTTCTAATTAAGGATTATTCATTAAAATAAATCCATGCATGGGATTTTAAAATGGATATGAATAGGACTCGTACATTTAACAAAACCACAAAATTCTGAGGCAACTAAACAGCACAAAGCATGGGAAAAACCAGTGGTATTTAGGAGTTGCGGTTCTGGTTCATTCTATTTCTCGAACATGCAATAAAGTAGTAGAGGATTCAAGTCATACCTTTCTGAAAAGACACAACAGAATACATGGACTGGACTAGGGTCATTATGCGTGTGCATGCATGAAGGTGTTTGTTATCTAACATTAACACTACAATCTTTGGGTTACAGAAATCTTACATCCTTAAGACCAACATATCCAGTCTCCAAGCGGGAGTTCTTTTCGAATGATTGAAAAATATTCCAACCCCATTCTTGGTATGTCTTGTTTCCAGTGATACGCCACAGGTAAAAGAGTGATTCAACTGTCTCAGGCCTCAAAATGTTCCATGAAGTGCCGACATTCATGTCCTGCAATTTCATCATCTTTCAGTATCAAGCATACAACAAGTGAATATCTTCCATTTTTCCAATCTAGAAGAGAGTATCAAACCTGTCCAGGGTGAAAGTAATAGTTCTCTCCAGCCAGTTTTGTAGGTGTCAACTGGTAGAAATTATAACAAGTCCATGCAAGCTACAGTTCAAAGCCAAAAATTAAATTAGATGTAGCCACCGAAATCTGAAGCTAATAAACATGTGGACCACGAACAAAATAACTATGCACCAGTCAATTAAGTAGATTAGGAAGCCATGAAACTGGACCAGCATATTCAAGTTCTCAGCCGCATTGTTTTTTGCCTATATGCTTCTTTAAATGCTTTTGCTTGTATGATGGACCTCAACTTTTGGCCAGGCAAGCAAGCTTTCTGCAGATGCATCCTTGAGGTTACCTAATACCAATCGTAGTAACAATAAGGATAATGATGGTGGAGACCGTGCTATTTTTCTCGCTTCTCTTTGTTACTGCATTTTCTTGAAAAAAACATGACTCTACCTCAATAAAGCATATTTTCATTGTGGTTTCAACACTTGAACTCTTTCATACTTACCAAATAACCTACTCCACACACATCCAAGCATTTCCCAGTCACTTCATCTAAATTCCCATGTCACTTCTGCCGCACAAAATTCTGTCTTCCTTCAGCCATCTTCTATCTATCTCAACAATTCTATGTTTGACACCTTATCGTTGATCTAGAAGTAGAAGAAATGTAAAATTACCATAATTCTAGTATTCCCTTATGTGACAGCCAGTATTCTTGATCCCAGCATCCCAACTATTTGTGAAAACAAAGCAGTTTTCAAGACCAGTTGGCAACAATAAGCATCCATTTTTCCTTAAAAACAAAATCTCTAAATTCAACAAAAAATATTTAAATTTTATCTTTTTTGAACCAAGGAAATACATTCGGAGAATTGCAAGCACAGTGACAGAAGCAGCAGTCTACTGACACGTGGCATTACAAACTTCATTCAGATTCCTGTACTATCAATACAAAATCCATAGTGGTCAGGAGCCTTCAAAGGCTGATGGGTTGGGGGATGATGGAAAGAAGAGAGAGCAAACACAATGAGATTTCCTTAAATTTCAGAAGATCATGGTATCCTCATCAATTAAACTTAAACTTTGTACCACCATAAATTCTGCTTCTTATAAACTTCTCAAAAGACGCAGAACTCATTTGAAAATTCAGTGATTATTGGCTCATTCAGATCTTCTTATCTCACAAACTGTCAATATTCTAAATTCATTTTTTTAAGAGTTTGAACACACCACAAAGTCAGTTGAATCCAAGAAACTCCTTTTTATATACTCTGTCTTAATACAATTAGCTTGGTGTATTGCAGTGTAGACTAATACTAATTGACTAGAAAACAAGCACATTAGTGCAAATGACAATGATAACAAAATCAATAAATATAAAGGCTATTTCTTAATTAATACCTCTTCTGCAAGTGATAAAACCTTTTCGGCTTCACCAGAGCCATAACCTTTAGATCCTAAAGCCAACATGCCAGGAGCAAAGCATGCCAATTCATCCATCTACAGTGATGAAGAAGTTAAGCTCTTGAAAGACCACACAACAACTTAGTCATCAAATAGTTAGGAGATTTCCTCAAATTGTTTGACTACCTTGTCAGATAAAAAATTTCCATTCTTCTCGCAAATGTATGTGAAGGATGATGGGGTTGTTTTCCGAACCAAGCTTTGGAGACCTTTCATCGATGTCTCCCACATCTCTCTGTTTGCAGTATTCATTAACACAGATTTTGTCAATGTAGAGATTCATTTGAGAGTTCTCAAAATGCAAAATGTCATGTAATCTTTACAAAATAGATGAGGGAAATAATAATCAAAGCTCATCTTTATCATAACGGTTCAGTGACCAATTGAAGAAATTGATCACAGCATCCTATGTCAATATTTAACATTGATTTTCCAAGATCACAAGCCAATGCCATAAATTTTTCATCAAAGAAATCAACATTATAGGGAACTGAAACTTTGTGCTACTCGCTTCTACAAGCTTTGCAAAAATAATATTACGAGGCGAGAGACAGAGGTATAGGTGTCTTCATGGTGGCACAAACAATATATTAGTCAAGTAACCTATCATTTTATCATTTAGCAACCAAATATAACACTAAGAAATGCAACATTTCTCCCACAGGTTATAGATTAGCAGTTAGGAATTTTTATCATCATATATTTACACCATGATTTTTGGAATTTTGCCAATCCTAGCACACAGCTCACAAAATTACAAGCATTTTAAGTGAAATTGCATAATCAATGCGTATCATTTAAAATTGGGAATATAGACTACCTGTAGTGCTTCACAGCTTCTGTTTTGTTCCCTTGTATCCACACCTTGAGTAAATACTCATAAAAGCTGCAAAAAAAATAGCATCGTGTCATTTATGCTTGTATTAAGAGGCCATAGATGACATCGTGGAGTTGTTTTATGCTAAAAGAACCATTCAATCTAGAAAGTTAAGCTGTTAGAAAGGTTTAAGAATGTCCATAACTATCCCTCTCAAGGGCGGGTCATCAAGCCCAATAATCAACACAACATAAGGAATTAACCATTTGGGTGGTTTCATAAACTGCCTAGTAAATCAAACATTTGATCAAATAGCCTGCAATACCAAGTACAATGTTACAGCACTTTCTACGAGATCAAACTTTTGAAGTAGATTGTTGCCAGCAAGAAACATAAAACCTAGGAATGAACACTATAGAACATTTTATGTGAGATAAAGAAAAAAAGGATCACAAGCACCATTTCATAAATGAATCCTGTATCATTTGATCATGGTATCTTAGTAGCGGATTCAAGTAGCACAATATATGGCTTCTTTAACATACATGACGAGATCAATATCTTCTTCGAAATTCATGTTACTCAGGTTTAATTGTCTGATGATACGTGACAGAATGGTGGTTACAAGATGATTTTTTGATCACTGCCCTCTTAAAAATGATATAGCTAGCTTGACATACTACTTTTTTTTTAGCATCAATAGATGTTATAAAAAGGAACATATTCAGTAAAATCAGTTTACAATGTTTCTGCAGCTAATTGCATCTTAAATACAACAATACGCATCAATACCTATCCCCCATGGCACCAAATGTTATTGTTGAGTAAGCAGCTGTTCCAGAGCGAGGATTAATATATATGGGAAGTAAACCATCAGCTGGAAAGGTTTTCTGAAGCTCTTTTACGACTTTCTCTACCTGAAATATCAGTTCACAGAAAAACTTACAGAAAGCATATAACAAAACACTCTAGTTCCACATCTATTATTATTACCATGCTTTCTTTGGGAATCACATATCATATTTGGAATTGCCAAAACTAGTCTCAACTAAACAAACATGACTCGAAAAAAAAAAAAAGATTCAAAAGTGAAACTTCCAGACATACACAACCATGAGAGTGCAAATACCTTCTCCTGATATTTTGGGTCTTTTGTTCTTTGAGATAAAGCAATGAATTCAAGCTGCTCTGTTCCAGAATCTGCCAGGATACTGTTTCCCTATAAAACACATAACCATTAGAGTCAAAATGAGTTGAGTATGTCTTGAATTATCAAGCTCACGAAGCAGGCTTCTCAGTGCATTGTATGAACAGATTACAAAGCGAGGAATAATCTGGGAGCATTAAAAAAGCCAATGAACAACAAAAATTACCCCAGTCCACCCAAAGTTGTGTGCATTCCCACGCGCTAAATTAATTCTGTTATAGGGAATTCCTGAAGGAGAATTCCATGCAGGCAGCAATCTATCTGCAATATCTTTAGCCTTTTCAAGAAAAATTTTGTCGCCAGAAAGATCATAAGCACTGAGAAGCCCTCCAACAACCCTGAACACAGCAAAAGTAGACAAAAGAGTTAAGAAGCAACACAGGTAGAATGTAGTCTTGCAAAAAATGTAACGCAACTGAAAATTAAAGATTAAAACTTCTAATGCCACCTTATGGTTGTCTCAAAGACACTAGCCTCATAATCCTTGTTGAAATCCAATGAGTTCGCAACCCACCTGCAATTAAGTAACATAACAGCCAGCTTACGTACAACCATTTCTAAATCTAGAAATAAAACAATTTAAAAAATTACCAAATTATAAACCACAGTGATTTCCAATCAACTTTCAAGAAATAGAAACTTACTCTTTGGCTCTTTGAAACTGCTCATGAAGACCCATTATAAATAATGTATCAAGAGAATCCACTAGAGTTGCTCCAAGACCACCAAAGCTATCAACTCCATTCTTTGTTTGTGGCTGTTTAGAATCAGAATTGACTCATTGGTTGTAAAATTGACTCACCACACCTCAACCCCCAACCCCATTTCTCATAACAGACAGAAAGGTGAACACAAACATTCTTTAGGAAACTGCACTCGTACCCTAAATATCATAAAAATAAAGCCCTAGATACTAAAAGTCTTGAACTTGATCAAGAAATCATAATACAAAGCACTAAAAACCCAGTAAGTTTCTGCGATTAAAAAAGAAAAAAGAAAAGAAAGAAAGCAGACCTGAAGTTCATCATGGCCCCAAGCATACTTCTCATAAGAAGTCCAAGCATGAAGCATAGCTTCCTTGACTTTCTCTCTTCTTTCAACACTAACAGGATCATCATCATCATCTTTACTAATGTCTGCACTGTCCAGACCTGCTGACCATTGAACCTTTACATTAAAATCTTCAAGCTGCAATTTTAGCTGTGCCAATTCTTCATTCAATCTCAAAACCTCTTCTTGGTGGTCTCTGGTAAGATTTTGACGGTCAGAAACAAGCAAAACTAGAGAGATAAATCCAAAAATGACAAGAACAAGTTGTTGGGGTTTTTTGAAGTAGTATTTTGGATTAAAAACTGATAAAGAAGTGGAATTTGAAGAAGATTTTTTTCCCATTTTGGATTAAAATTTAAGAAACAAACCCAAATTTTAGGGGAGAGAGGCTCATGGGATAGTTTTCCTTTCTTAATATATTTAATTCATGTGCTAAAGTCTACGTAAGGTCAGCTCAAAACTGAAGTCATTGGACGATGTTGTTAATGACTTGTCTTGGTCTTTTGGTCAAACATCGTATTACTCTCCTAACGATCCACTAATTGTCAAGTAGGTCTCTCTACTATTAATTTAATGAACTGGGTTCCCAAAGTATTATACGTTCCTTGATCTCGTCTATCTTCTTTAAGATTTACATCTAAATTGCATATATTATGCAATACAATGAAGTAAATTCGAGGCTTTAGGTGCATTAGAATATATATTAAAATAAGTTTAGTTTTGTGAGTTAACTTGATGATTTGTTAATTTAGAATTTGTTTTAATAAGTAAACTTGATGATTTGTTGACTCGAGATCTAATATTAATTAAATTTTAAAATAAATTAAATAAGAGTTAACTCGATCAATTTAAAGGGTCAACTTGTAACTCAGTCAAAACCTTATTTGATTTAAAAAAAATTCAAAATAATATTAATTTTTAAAAAATATATTAAAATGACATCGTTCTAAATTAATAATCTTGAATCAGGTCACATGTTATATTGAATCAAGTCATATATTACTGCTAAACCTAAATTACAAGTGAGATTTAGTTATAAGAAAAAGATATAAAAATACAACTTAAACTGAGTTTACATTAGTTATAAAGTTCAACCATATAGCACGATAGTGAACAATTCATGTCAATCTTGCTATAAAAGAGAAGATGATCGCACACAAGCATATTCGCAACACATGGACTATTTTGAGTCATTAACCTTTTGAATATCTAGATTTGATATGAAAGATTGGATCTTTGCAACATACCAGGATTAGATTTTGACGAAGATTAGGTCTCTAGCTTCTCTATCATTCTAAGGCAGCAACCTGAAACACATTTTGGTGTCTCTAGAATGGGGAAGGTTATAGCTTCATTGAGAGACTCGATTGAGGAATGTATGGTATACTAAACCCAATGGAGGAAATGGATAGTTTGAGGACTACATTGAAGATTTGCGTATAGGTTGAGAACCAATATGAGTTTTTCTTACAGTTGTTGTCTTAGTTTGAAATGGTAGCTCTTCTCTCCTTTTCTTGCCTTAATGATGTAATAAATTCAGGCAACGTTATTACTTAGGTCGAAAGATACAGAGGGTTGTTGTTGGCCGGCTTTATGGGTAACAAGAAACATATTTTTGTTCCCATCAGAGTGCTTGAAAGTCACTCATCCATTGCATTTCTATGGCAGTTGGTGGTTAGCTGCAAACACCAGAAAATTGATTATATGTAATAGTCCTCTTCTTGTCCTTGAAGGACTGAACAAGTTTAGTCAAAGTGCCAGAAGCAGTTTATTAGGAAGTAAACATACTTGAAACAGTAATGAAGGTTCTCAATGTTTGCTGAACCTGGCAGGAACTTGAAAGGCATAGGATCTCTGATTCATTTATATTGTGCACCAAATGCTAGATGCCCTACTGCTTGTCATGGTAAAGTTCAATTCTAACAAGCAGAAATCTATTCTAAGTTTCAGTTACAATCCTTTAGCCCTCCTCTGAATGAGAAAGCTTCCTTTTCAGGATCTCATTCTCCTTTCTCAGCTTCATAATCTTCTGTTTTAGTGTTTCAACAAGTCGACTGGAAGCCAAATCTTGCTGCTGTTCAACCCGCTTTGTTTTGCTAATCAGCACTGCAATTCACCAGATACAGACAAACCATTCGCATCATGGCATGCCAAAGGAACCTCAGTTACTCGGAAGAAACATATTTTGAGCAAGAAAACAAGTACGAAGTTATTCAGAACCATTTAAATGTATTAGGCACAGAAAGATAAGACACTTACATTCCTTTTCCAAACCCTGGAGTTTCTTATTCAACTCATTTTTCTCTTCTTGTTCAACCATGAGGCAATCCTTCAGATCCTGAAGCTCAAGATGATCTGTCACAGAATGATCAGCAAAGTTTACTATTCCTTTGGTATAATAAAATCCAACTACCAAGTTCAAGAATTCTTGACAAATTATGAAC
>Ga0307515_10015476_pt1 | contig 14051 bp, 12 predicted proteins | sample 17_EM_MG_FD_194513 | JGI IMG/M metagenome (GOLD analysis project Ga0307515, IMG submission 194513) | Populus trichocarpa ectomycorrhiza microbial communities from riparian zone in the Pacific Northwest, United States - 17_EM | ecosystem: Host-associated > Plants > Roots > Unclassified | place... | reverse complement strand
GCAGCGACCGGTGGACATCGGCGCGGTGGCACACCGCGTAGGGATTGCCGAACCGGGCCCGGAACGCCTCGCCGACCGGCACCGAGGCGACCTCGGACTCGTCGACGGCGTCCATCAGCACGAGCCGGTCGGTGTACACCGCGCGGCTGCGCGCGCGCTCGCCGATGCCGAGCGCGTCGAACGCGGAGAACGCGTTGGGCCCGAGCTGGATGCCGGCGCCGATCTCGCCGATCTCGGTGGCCTGCTCGAGCACCTTGATGGCGAAGCCCTGCCGCGCCAGCGCCAGCGCCGCCGCGAGGCCGCCGATGCCGCCGCCGGCGATGAGGATGGGAGGCTCGGGGGTCGCAGCCATGGCCTGCGGAAGCGTAGCCGACCGCGGCGGCCAGGTGTCGCGGTCGATGGCGCGACTGCGCGATGTTGCCGCACCGGCCGGCAGGTGCGCTTTCCCGCCGGATCTGCCACGGTCCAGGCGTGCCGCCGCTCGTCCGATCCACCCTGCCCATCCCCGGGCGCCGGCTGCTGATCGCGCTGCTGGTGATCTTCCTCGCCGCCGTGGTGCCCGCGGTGGTGATGCCGACGCTGATGTGCCGGCGCGCCGACCCGGTGCTCGACGACCTCGGCGCGGTGGGGCCGTTCGCGCTGACCGACGAGCGCGGCGCGCCGTTCAGCGACGCGGCGCTGCGCGGCCACGTCACGATCGTGAGCTTCCTGTTCACCCGCTGCGACACGATCTGCCCGGTGACGACGATGAAGATGGCGCGGCTGCAGGACGCCACGTTCGACGCCGGGGCCAAGATCAAGCTCGCGTCGTTCTCGGTCGATCCGGCGTACGACACGCCGGCGCGGCTCGCCGAGTACGCGCAGCGCTATCGCGCCGACCCGACCCGCTGGCGGTTCGTCACCGGCCCGGTCGAGGACATGCACCGGCTGATCGAGGGCCCGCTGATGAACTCGATGGCCCGCGAAGGCGTCACCGCGTCGGGGGCGCCGAGCATCTCGCACAGCGGCTACTTCCTGCTGATCGACGGCAACGCCCACGTCCGCGGCGCCTACGACTCGGGCGAGATCCAGCGGCTCGACGCCCTGGCGCACGACGCCCGGTTCCTGGCCCGCACCGGCCGCTGAGCCGGCGACGGCGCGGCGCCCGCGCGCGACGGCAACAACTCGTGCCACACTAGCGGCGTTGGCCACGACGCTCTATGCCCTGCTCGCCCTGGCCGGGATCTCGCTCCTGTACTGGGGCGCGGACTGGCTGATCCGCGGCTCGGCGCAGGTCGCCCGGGCGTTCGGGGTCAAGCCGCTGGTGGTCGGCCTGACCGTCGTCGCCTACGGCGCGTCGGCCCCCGAGCTGACGATCGCGACCAAGGCCGCGCTGACCTATCACGAGCCGATCGCGCTCGGCGTGGTGGTCGGCTCGTGCGCCGCCAACATCAGCCTGATCCTCGGGATCACCGCGCTGATCTCGCCGCCGACGATCGACGGCCGGATCATCCGCCGCGAGGTCCCGGTGCTGCTCGGCTCGGCGATCGCGGTGCCGCTGTTGTTCCGCAACGGCGTGCTGTCGCGGCTCGAGGGCATGGTGCTGATCCTGTGCGCGGTGGTGTTCACGATCGCGACGCTCACCGTGTCGTCGCGGCTCGAGCCCGACGATCCGCTCGAGATCGAGGCCCGCCGCACCGAGGAGAGCGGCGCCTCGCTCGGCGGCAAGGGCCACCCGCGCGGCTCGCGCGGGACCGCCGCGCTGCAGACCGCCGTGGGCCTGGTCCTGCTGGTGATCGGCGCCGACCTGTTCATGCGCGGCGGTCGCGAGCTGGGCAAGGAGCTCCACATCTCCGAGCGCATGCTCGGCCTCACCGTGATCTCGCTTGGCACCGCGCTGCCCGAGCTGATCGGCTCGATCGCCGCCGCGTCGCGCGGCAACGCCTCGCTCGCGATCGGCTCGGTGGTCGGCTCGAACGTGCTCAACGTGTTCCTGGTGCTCGGCGTGACCGCGTACCTGCGCCCGATCCGCGCCGGCGAGCTGATGCACATGTCCGACCTGATCGGCCTGGTGGTGATCACGCTGCTCGGCATCGTGATGCTGCGCGGCTCACGCAAGATCTCACGCGCCGAGGGCCTGGTGCTCGTGCTCGCGTACGTCGCGTTCATCGCGTTCGCCGCGTTGTTCTGAGATCTCCTGGGGTTGTGACCGGCATCGGGCCCTGGGCATCAACAATCGCCGGATCGTGCCGATGACCTGTCCAGCGGCATGCACGCGATCAACCGAGCCCGTGGTGGTCCCCGCGTCGTTGTCCTGTGGCCCGCGAGGCTCGCGGTCGCCGCGGCCGCCGCCTGGTGGCTGCTCGCTCCGGTCGCCGCGTCCGCCGCGCCGCGGGTCGGCCGGCCGCGCGCCACGATGATGTGGGAGACCATCGATCCGGTCGCCGCGACCAGCCCGGTCAACACCCACACGATCTACCTGCACCGCTGCGTCGGCTCCGACTGCACGGTGGTCCAGGGCACGACCAACTCGACGACCAGCCCGGTGCACTCGAGCCTGGGCCACGGCGTGCTGAGCCCGTTCTCGCAGGGCGACGACACCTGGAACACCGTGGTCGCGTGCATGCGCGAGGTCTACGCGCCGTTCAACGTCGAGATCACCCAGATCTCGCCGGGCAGCGCGCCGCACTTCGAGATCATGATCGGCGGCCGGCCCGAGGAGATGGGCCTGCCCAACGGGGTCGGCGGCGTGTCGCCGTTCAGCTGCATGCCGTACATCCCCAACTCGGTGGTGTTCGTGTACGACGTCTGGGGCAACGACCCCGAGGAGATCTGCGCGACGGCCGCGCAGGAGATCGCGCACTCGTTCTCGGTCGACCACTGCACGGATGCGAGCGATCCGATGACGTACTTCGAGTACCACGGCCGCCGGCACTACCAGAACCGGCAGATCCAGTGCGGCAGCGACTGCGACGCGAACCACCGCTCGCCGCTGGGCGCGACCTGCGGCGGCACCGACTTCCAGGAGCACGCCTGCGCGTGCGGCAACGGCGCGCAGACCCAGAACGACGTCCAGGTGATCACCGCGCTGTTCGGCGATGGCGGCACGCCGCCGACGGTCAAGATCGTCTCGCCCAGGATCGGCGACACCGTCGAGCCCGGGTTCACTGTCATCGCCCAGATCACCGACGACGTCGCGGTCGCCGAGGCCGAGATGCGGGTCGACGGCGCGCTGATCAGCAGCGCCACCGCCGCGCCCTACACGTTCACCGGCCCGGCGATGCTCGCCGACGGCACCCACACCATCGAGGTCGCCGGCTACGACAACCTGGGCGCCCCGGCCCGGGCGCGGGTCCAGGTCATCGTCGGCCCGGGCTGCAAGGCGCCGGCGGACTGCCCCGACGCCACCAACACCTGCGTCGGCGGCCGCTGCGTCACCGGCCCCGGCGTGGCCGGCGGGCTCGGCCAGGTGTGCAACGCCGCCACCGACTGCGCGTCGTGGCTGTGCGCCAACGACAACGGCAGCCGGTACTGCGCCGAGTCCTGCAAGCCGGGTCAGTGCCCGAGCGGCTTCGGCTGCCGCGACGACGGCCTGGGCGGCGGCCTGTGCTGGCCGGGCTTCGACGAGGACTCCGGCGGCTGCACCACCGCCGGCGGCTCGCCGCTCGGCACGGCGGTGCTGGGCCTCGGGTTCGCGGCGCTGGTGCTGCTGCGCCGCCGTCGCGCCTGATCCCGGTCACGCCGGCGCCGCGATCGCGAGCGTTCGCGCGGCCGCCTCGGCGATGATCGACAGCTGCAGGTCGATCCGCGCGACCCGCGCCGCGAGCAGCTCGGGCAGCGCCGCGGCGGCCGCGTCGTGGCGCTGGTAGGTCGGCGGCGGCACACCGGTGCGCAGGGCGGCAGCCGCGGCGCGCAGGAACTGCCCGGCGTCGGCGCCGATCGCGGCGAGCGCGGCGGCCGACTCGCCGGGATCGGCGACGTGCCGGGCGGTGCCGAATGCGCTCAGCGTGGCGACGAGCCGGCGCGTCATCGTCCCGAGCGTCATGTGCGGCTCGAGCACCGACGGCGGCGGGCCCTCGGCGGCCAGGCGATCGAGCGACAGGTCGGCGTTGTTGAGCGCGCGGCCGGCGACGCGGCGCGCGGCGATCACCGGCGCCGCCCGGGCCGGCGCGTGCCCGGTCACCGCCGCGAACACCTCGCCGAGGTAGCCGGCCGTGGCGTCGAGTGCATCGGCCAGCCGGTCGCCGGCGCGGGTCGACTCGCGGCTCGGCCACAGCAGCAGGGCTCCGGCGACGGCGAGCCCGGCGCCGAGCAGCGTGTTGCTGATCCGGAGCTCGACCAGGTGGGTGTCGCGGGCGTGGACCTCGGCGAGCAGCACGAACGTCGGGGTCAGGAACAGCGCGTACAGTCCATAGTTGAGCTGGATCACCGCCGCGCTGATCCCGGCGAACGCGAGCGCCGCCAGCGCGATGCCGAGCGGATCGTGGACGATCGCGGCGATCGCGGTCGCGAGCAGGCCGCCGGCGATCGTGCCGGCGACGCGCTGGACGCCGCGGGTCAACGTGGCCGGCAGGTAGGGCTGCAGCAGCAGCACCGCGGTCAGGGTCGCCCAGTAGCCGCGCTGGAGGCCGAGCGCGCGGGTCACCAGCTCCGAGGCCAGCGCGACGACCGCGACCCGCGCGGCGTGGCGCAGCACCACCGAGTCGAGCGACAGCGAGCCGCGCAGCGCGTCGGTCCACGACACCTCGGCGTCGGCGGCGCGCGGCGCGACCGGGCCCGGATCGCGATCGTCGGCGAGGCTGTCGACCACGGCGCTGACCGCGGCGACGTCCTCGTGGATCCGGAGCACCAGCGACAGCGCGTGGTCGAGCTCGGCGCGGGCCAGCGGCGCGAGCGCGGCGCCGCGCGCCCGGGCATCGGCCGGGCTCCACGCGATCGCCGGCAGCGCCGGCAGCGGCGCCTCGATCACGAGGCGGTCGGCGATCGCGTCGAGCCGGTCGACCGCGGCCTCGAGCCCGGCGCGCAGGTCATCGCCGAGGGCGGCGCGCGCCTCGGCGCTCAGGTGGTCGACGACCTCCTCCACGCCGACCAGCACGCCGAACACCAGGTCCATCGCCTCGACCACCACGAGCAGGCGCTCGCCGCGCCCGAGCTCGCCGCGCCGGCCCCGCCGGGTCGCCGCGAGCACGGCGCGCGCGGCCTCGAGGGTCTCGCGGATCGCGCGGTGCCGGCGCGTGATCGCGTCGCGCCAGGCCGCGGCGCCGGCGTCGTCGCGCGCCGCGATCTCGGCGGCGTGGCGCGCGACCTCGCGGACGCAGTTCATCGCCGCCAGCCGCGCCGGCCGGTACACCCGGACCGGCCACAGCACCAGGGCGAGCACGATGCTCCACGCCGCACCCGCGACGAAGCCGAGCGCCGGCACCCACGGCCGGGCCGGGTCGTGCGGCAAGGTCGTCGCGACGATCATCTGCACGGCGATCGTGTTGCCGATCGCGACCGCCGGGCCGGTCCAGGTCGCGGCCATCGCGCACAGCCCGGTGCCCAGCGCGACCACCGGGAGCGCGGCGGCCGAGTCCGCCACCAGCGAGCCGACCAGCACGCCCAGGCTGCCGACCAGCGCCGCGGTGAGCATCGCCCGGGCCCGGGCGCGATACGCCCCGCCCTTGTCGACGAGCACGACGCCGAAGCCGCCGAGCGTCGCCCAGGTCATCGCGACCGCGCCGACCTGCGACGCGACCAGCATCGGCGCGGCCACCGCCAGCGCCGCGCGCAGCCCGATCCACAGCGCGGGGCGACCAGGCTGGAGCCGCGTCGCCTCGCGGACCACGTACCTCATGCTCTCGAGATCGACCGGCACGTCCGCTATTTCCTTGGTAGCACGAGCGCGCAGCGCCCGGATCGGCGGCCCGCTCCCTCGGAGATTCTCGGGGCGGCCCGCCTCGCCCGAGCCCATCGCCGCCGCGATCGTGGTACGCCGCGTACACCGTGACCCCGCGCGCCTTCGCCGAGCACGTCGTCGCGAGCACTTCGCTCGCCGACAAGCTCGCGCCGCCGCCGGAGTGGGCCGGGCTCGGCGATGCGCCGTTCGACGATCCCGGGCCGCCGCTGCGGATCGCCGCCCCGGGGCGGCCGGCGAACCTGGCGATCGTCCCCGGCCGCAGCGCCCGGGTCCCGCCGCTGGCCGGGATGCGCGACCCCGGGCAGCGCGCGCGGATCCTGCACGCGCTTGCCAACCACGAGCTCCAGGCGATCGAGCTGTTCGCGTGGGCGGTGCTGGCGTTCCCCGACACCCCGGCGGCGTTCCGCCGCGGCCTCGTGGCGATCCTCGCCGACGAGCAGCGCCACCTCGCGCTGTACCAGGGCCGGCTCGCCGCGCACGGCGTCGCGCTCGGCGATCACCCGGTCACCGGCCACTTCTGGAACAAGCTCGATCACCTGACCGGGCCGTGCGAGTTCGTGTGTGCGATGAACCTGACGTTCGAGAACGCCAACCTCGACTTCACGGGCGAGTACGCCGCCGCCGCGCGCGCCGCCGGCGACGCCGCGACCGCGGTCGCGCTCGATCAGGTCCACGCCGACGAGATCGGCCACGTCCACTTCGGCTGGATCTGGCTGCGCCGGCTCACCGGCGACCGCGACCCGTGGCAGGCCTACCTCGATCACGTGCACCCGCCGCTGGGCCCGGCGCGCGCGCGCGGCGCCCGGTTCGATCGCGAGGCCCGGCGCCGGGCCGGCCTCGACGACGCGTTCATCGCCGCGCTCGAGGCGGTCGCTCCGACCCGGCCGAGCGGCCAGCCGCGATGATCGCGATGATCGCGATGACCGCGATGACCGCCCCCGCGCCATGAACCTGCTCGGCAACCTCGACTGCGAGGCGCGCTGGGCCGGGGTCGCGCTACCCGAGGCCGTGCGGCGGCGGATCAGCCTGTACGCGGCGCTGTTCGCCGCCTGCGCCCCGGACGAGCCCGGCGAGCGCCACGCGATCTGGGTGCCGGCGGCCATCGACCCGGCGCGGCTGGTCGCGCCGCCGGGCTGGACGCCGCCGGTGGTGCGCACCGGCGAGCCGCCCGCGGCCATCGACCTGGCCTGGGCCGACCCGGCCGCGCGGGGCGCCAACGACCGCAGCGCGACCCTGGCGATCGCCCAGGCGCTCGGCGTCGCGCTGCGCGGCGCCCGCGTCGTCGCGTCGCTCGGCGAGCTCGACGCCCACCTCGCCGGGTTCGCCGGCCGGCCGTGGATCTGCAAGGCGCGGTGGACCGCCGCCGGCCGCGACCGCGCGCGCGGCGCCGGGGCCACGCTGGCCGGCGAGCTCCGCACCCGGATCGCGCGGATGCTCGAGCGCCTGGGCCCGCTGGTGTTCGAGCCCTGGCTCGACCGCGTCGCCGACCTCGGGGTGTGCGGCGAGATCGCCGCCGGCGGCGAGATCCGCGTCCTGGAGCCGCACCGCCTGGTCACCGACCCGCGCGGCGGCTTCCTCGGCATCGAGCTCGCGCCGGACGGCGCCGCGATCGATCCGGCCTTCGATCCGGGCCTCGCGCCGGCGCTCATCGCGTCGCTGCCGGCCGTGGCCCGCGACGCGGCGCGCCTCCTCGCCGAACGGACCGGCTACCGCGGCGCGTTCGCGATCGACGCGTTCGTGTACCGCGACGCCGGCGCACACCGGCTGCACCCGCTGTGCGAGCTCAACGCCCGGCACAGCTTCGGCTGGATCGCCCGGGGGCTGGCGCACCGGCTCGGCACCCGCCGGCTCGGGTTCGATCCGCCGCCGCCTGGCGCGACCGTGCTGATCGCGCCCGGCGACGACGGCGTCACGGCGTGGTGCGCGTGATCGCCAGGCGCGCCACCGGCGACACCCGCGGCATCGGATCGCCGGCGCGCCGCAGCCGCCCGCCCTGGCCGTGGTAGCGCGGGAACGGCTCCTTGGGATCGAGCGCCGACACGATCACGTCGCCGCGCCGGGTCAGGAACAGCACCGGCTCGAGGCCCTCGGCGGTCGGGTGCGCGAACTTCACGCTGACTCCGGTCCCCGACATCGCCTCGATGGAGCTGCCCGCTGGCCGGGCCTCGGGCACCAGCGTCGGGATCAGCCACGCCTTGTGCTCGTCGTCGGCGAAGTCCGGCCGGGTCTGGCGCAGCCGGTCGCCCGTGATCTCGGGGAGCGCGACGCCGTCGAGGGTGACCGCGATCAGCAGATTTGCCGGGATCGCGATGTCCTTGCCGGGCGGCGGCGTCGCCCACTGCTTGGCCTCGCCCTCCTGGCTGGCGCGCGAGCACGCACAGCACGCGGCAACGAGCCCCAGTGCGGTGAGCCGGCCAAACATCCCGACATAGTAGCATCCTCGGCATGAACGCCGTCCTCGACGCCTGCCGCGCCGCCCTCGCCCGCCCCGGCCCCGTGATCGCGCTGACCGGCGCCGGGGTCTCGGCCGAGAGCGGGATCCCGACGTTCCGCGGCAAGGACGGCTACTGGACCGTCGGCGCGCGCGAGTACCACCCGCAGGAGCTCGCGACCCACGCGGCGTTCGAAGCGATGCCGTGGGACGTCTGGGCCTGGTACCTCTACCGCCGCGGCGTGTGCCGGCGCGCCGAGCCCAACGCCGGCCACCGCGCGCTGGTCCGCCTCGCCGCCGCGCTCCCCGACCGGTTCGCGCTGGTGACCCAGAACGTCGATGGCCTGCACCGCCGCGCCGGCAGCCCCGACGCTCGGAGCTTCCCGATCCACGGCGACATCTCGCTGATGCGGTGCGCCGCCGACTGCGTGCCCGACCGCTGGCCGATCCCCGACGCTGTCCCCGAGCTCGCCCGCGGCGACGCGGTCGCGCCCGCCACGCAGGCGCTGCTGGTGTGTCCCCACTGTGGCGGCATGGCACGGCCGCACGTGCTGTGGTTCGACGAGACCTACGACGAGCCGCGGTTCTTCTTCGACACCGTGTGCCGGCTCGCCGGGCGTGCCGCCCTCGTCGTGGTCGCCGGGACCTCGGCCCAGACCAGCCTGCCGTGGCACGTGGTCCAGCTCGCCGGGCTCGCCGGCGCCACCATCGTCGACGTCAACCTCGAGGACAACCCGTTCGGTGACATCGCCGCGCGCTCCGGCGGGGTGATCCGCGGACCGGCGGCCGACGCACTGACCGCGATCGCCGACGCGCTGATCTCACGCTAGCGAGCTGGACGAAGTGCTCGTGATTGGGCAGGGTGTGCTCGATGTCCCCCGACGGCAGCGATCCGGACGAGCGCCTCGGGCCGGCGGACGACAGCGTCCCCGAGCCGATCGCCGACAAGCCGGCCGAGCTGACCGGCGAGATCTCGATGTTGCCGCCCGAGGAGGCGAGCAAGGTCGCCGCCGAGATCCGCGCGGTCGCCGAGCTCCGTGGCATCGACACCGACGTCGCCGAGCTGATCGAGCTCCAGAAGACCGGCCCGCTCCCGATCGCCCGGATCGAGGACGACGACGCGCTGTCGGCCGACGACCTGCGCGACGCGTGGCCGCTGCTCGATCTCGAGGAGCGCAGCGACGGGTTGCGCGTCCTGCCGCGCGAGGACGCCGAGGACTTCTTCATCGCGCTGTCGGCCAGCGATCAGGCCGCGCTGCTGCTCCACTTCCGGTCCGGTCAGCGCCGGCAGTGGATGCGGCTGCTCGAGCCCGACGACGTCGCCGACGTCATCCAGGAGGCCGGCGAGGCCCACCGCACCAAGCTGCTCGACCTGCTCGACGCGCCGACCCGCAAGGAGGTCACGGCGCTCCTGGCCTACGAGGAGGACGAGGCCGGCGGCCTGATGTCGACCCGCTACGCCCGGCTGCGTCCGCAGATGACCGCCGACGAGGCGATCAGCTACCTGCGCCGCCAGGCCCGGGACAAGATCGAGACCATCTACTACGCCTACGTGCTCGATCCCGACCAGGTCCTGCTCGGCGTGGTGTCGTTCCGCGACCTGTTCGCCGCCGATCCCGGGAAGATCGTCGCCGACGTCATGGAGACCGACGTGGTCCGGGTCACCGACGAGATGGACCAGGAGACCGTGTCGCGGATCTTCGCCGAGCACGACCTGACCGTGGTCCCGGTCGTCGACATGAACGGCAAGATGAAGGGCATCGTGACGGTCGACGACATCGTCGACGTCGTCCAGGAAGAGGCCACCGAGGACGCCCAGAAGTTCGGCGGCATGGAAGCCCTCGACATGCCCTACCTCGCGTCGAGCCGGCGCGAGATGTTCTGGAAGCGCGGCAAGTGGCTCGCCCTGCTGCTGGTCGGCGAGATGCTGACCACGATCCCGCTCGGGTTCTTCGAGGCCCAGCTCCACGCGGTCACGGTGCTGGCGCTGTTCCTGCCGCTGATCACCTCCGGCGGCGGCAACTCGGGCTCGCAGGCGTCCACGCTGATCATCCGCGCGATGGCGCTGGGCCAGATCCGCACCGCCGACTGGTGGCTGGTGCTGCGCCGCGAGCTGCTGATGGGGATGGCGCTCGGCATCCTGCTCGGCACGATCACCGCGGTGCGCGTGGTGGTGTGGGGCGCCGCCGGCGCCTACAACCACGACGCCGCCGGCGATCACTACGTCATGGTCGGCCTCACGGTGGCGCTCTCGGTGACCGGCTGCGTCGCGTGGGGCACGCTGTCGGGCTCGATGCTGCCGTTCGTGCTCAAGAAGATCGGCGCCGACCCGGCGAGCGCGTCCGCCCCGCTGGTCGCGACGATCGTCGACGTCAGCGGCATCGCGATCTACCTCACCGTGGCCAATGTCGTGCTGGCCGGCGTCCTGCTGTAAGGTGACCGCGTGTTCGCGACCCGCGTCTACCACTACCGGCAGCCCGCGGCGGTCACCCTCGGGCTCAAGGAGCTGCGCAAGCAGGGGCTGACGCCGCGCGGCCTCTTGTTCATCGCGCTCGACCCGCGCGGCGAGACCTACGTCGTGGTGCCCGAGGACCTCGACGCGGTCGCCGGGATCCGGGTCGGCGACAAGCTGACGCTGGTGTGTCCGCTCCAGGGCCGGTTCTTCCACTTCGACGCGGTCCACCGGCTGCCGCGCGACCAGGTGCTGTGGAACGGCGATCGCCGGCTCGGCGACACCGGCAGCGCCCCCGAGGTCGCGGTCGCGATCACCGCCTGGCTCAAGGGCAGCTCGGCCAAGAACGTGTTCCTGGGCTGCACGCCGCACGTCCCGGGCTCGTGGTGGACCGTCGATCACCGCTCCACCGTCACCGAGCTCCACGCCATGGGCTACCTCGACTGCGTGGTCGCGTCGCAGGGCATCCTGGCGCGCAAGATCGACGACCCGCGGCTGTTCCTGCTCGGGTTCTCCACGCTCGCCCAGCACGGCCCGTCGATCGGCTGGGCCGAGGTGTTCACCAGCGACCTCGGCAACATCCTGCTGGTCGAGCGCCGCGTCCTGCACTACCGGATCGTGCTGACCTGCGAGCGCGGCCTGCTCGAGATCGACATCAGCCACCTCCCCGACCTGGTGATCGAGACCGCGCGGGTGCCGATGCGCTCGGGGTTCGGCGTGGTCGGCCGGATCGACAACGGTGCGTTCGCCGTCACGGTCGGCACGATCGAGTCGTGGGGCCTGACCAACATGAGCCCGGCGACCCTGGTCGGCTCGCCGATCCCGAGCCTGCTCGAGCTGCCGCGGATGCTCAAGGCGATGCCGGCCGATGTCGAAACCGGCTCTGGCTCTGGCTCCGGCTCCAAGCCCGACTCCGGGAACTGACGATCAGGGCGCGCCGAGGTGCGCCGTCAGCACCAGCAGCCCGACCACCAGCGCGGTCACGCAGGTCAGCGGCCACAGCCCGACGGCGTAGATCATCGCCGTCCGGAGATATCCCGCGCCGGCGTCGGCGGTGCGAGGCGCTGGCGGCGGCGCCATGAGCTGCCCCGCGTGACGGACGACGCGTGCCTGGGGGATCGGGTCGAAGCTCGTCATTGGGGACCTCGGAGAAAGCCTACCGAGTAGACACACGGGTGGCAGCGGTTGTTTCAAGCCAAGTGTGGCACCGGCCGGGAGTCGTACGCCGGGCGCGTAGACTTCTGGATCCGCTCGCGATTGCGCGCCCACGCCCGTTGTAAGGTCCCCGGGCCATGGCTTCGCTCGCCGATCTGTCGCTGGGGTTTCGCCACGCCTACCTCGATCACGAGCGGCTGACCGCGCAGCTCCGCGCGTGGGCCGAGGCGTTTCCGTCGCTGTGCCGGCTGACCTCGATCGCGCGCACGCCCGAGGGCCGCGACGTCTGGCTGCTCACCATCGGCCCGGACCCCGAGCGGCTGCGCCCGGCGGTGTGGGTCGGCGGCAACATCCACGCCGCCGAGCTCGCCGGCGGCAGCGTCGCCCTCGCGATCGCCGAGAACGCGCTGCAGCTCCACCTCGATCCCGGCGCGCTCGACCTCCCGCCGCCGATCGTCGAGCGGCTGCGCGGCGTGGTGTTCTTCGTCGTGCCGCGGATCTCGCCCGACGGCGCCGAGTGCGTGCTGCGCCTGGGCCGCTCGGTCCGCTCGGTGCCGCGCGACCTGCGGGTCGAGCGCGGCCGCCCGCGCTGGATCCCGGGCGACGTCGACGGCGACGGCCAGGCCCGGGCGATGCGGGTCCGCGATCCGGGCGGCGAGCTGGTCGAGGCCCGCGAGTTCGCCGGCCTGCTCGTCGAGCGCACCCTCGAGGACGAGGGACCGTTCTACAAGCTCTACCCCGAGGGCTACATCGAGCACTTCGACGGCAAGAATGTCCCGTCGCCGTTCTTCCTCGGCGACAACCCGATCGACCTCAACCGCAACTTCCCGTGGACCTGGGCGCCCGGGCACGAGCAGATCGGCGCCGGGCCGTACGCGGCCAGCGAGCCCGAGGCGCGCGGCATCGTCGAGTTCGCGACCGCGCACCCCGAGATCTTCGCGTGGCTGGACCTCCACACCTTCGGCGGCGTGATGATCCGGCCGCTCGGCCACGCCCCCGACAGCAAGATGGATCCCGAGGATCTCGCCGTGTTCCGCCAGGTCGAGGACTGGATGACCGAGTTCACCGGCTATCCCACGGTGTCGGGTCACGACGAGTTCCTCTACGAGCCCGACAAGCCGCTGCGCGGCGACCTGTCCGACTACGCGTACAATCAGCGCGGTGCGCTGGGCTACGTCATCGAGCTCTGGGACCTGTTCAAGCGGCTCGGCATGCCCCGACCGCCCAAGTTCGTCCAGTACTACGAGCGGGTGTCGCGCGCCGACCTGGTCAAGCTCGCGTGGTGGGACCGCGACGAGAACGACGGCCGATCGTTCCCGCCGTGGCGGCCGTTCGACCACCCCCAGCTCGGCGCGGTCGAGATCGGCGGCATCGACCCGCGCGTCGGGATCTGGAACCCACCGCTCCACGAGCTCGACAGCGTATGCACGTCGCAGGCCCGCGCGTTCCTGCGCGTCGCCGCCCTCGCGCCGCGGCTCGGGATCGCCGATGTCCGGCGCCAGCTCCTGCCCGGCGGGGTGACCCGCGTCGAGATCCAGGTCAAGAACGACGGCTACCTCGGCAGCTACGGCCTGCCGTCGGCCAAGAAGCTCGACTTCAACGAGCCGGTCTACGCCACCGCCACGCCCGACAGCTGCGAGCTCGTCGACCCCGGCGCCGCGCACCAGATCCTCGGACACCTCGATGGCTGGGGCCACGGCCTGCACACCGGCGCCAACCTGCCTGCCTATCCGGGCAGCCGCGGCACCACGCACGCCGCGTGGGCGAGCTACCTCGTGCGTGGCACCGGCGCACTCGATGTCAAGATCGGCTCGTGCCGCGCCGGCTTCGTCACCGCGCGCATCGCGGTGTGAGCCTCCGCGCGCGTGTGATAACAAGAGAGTGTGGCGCGCTACGCGATCGGCGATATCCAGGGCTGCATGGCCAGCCTGGATCGCCTGCTCGGCCTGATCGACTTCCGGTCGCAGGTCGACCAGCTGTGGCTCGTCGGCGACCTGGTCAACCGCGGGCCGCGGTCGCTCGACGTGCTGCGCTGGGCCCGCGACCTCGGCAGCAACGTCACCTGCGTGCTCGGCAACCACGATCTCCACCTGCTCGCGCGCGCCGCCGGCGCCGCCGGCCCCAAGCGGCTCGAC
>Ga0307515_10015475_pt1 | contig 14052 bp, 6 predicted proteins | sample 17_EM_MG_FD_194513 | JGI IMG/M metagenome (GOLD analysis project Ga0307515, IMG submission 194513) | Populus trichocarpa ectomycorrhiza microbial communities from riparian zone in the Pacific Northwest, United States - 17_EM | ecosystem: Host-associated > Plants > Roots > Unclassified | place... | reverse complement strand
ATTTAGATGATAATGGAGTTTACTAAATTGACTAATAGCTTAAGGGGGGTATGGAGATAGAGGCTTTTAAACCAGAAGAGCTTCCTATTAGAGTGAATACTCGTGGCTAAAAGAAGAAGGTCTCTTATATGGCAATCGCATTCTCGTCCTATGTATAGATGTAGCCGGCTCCTTAGGAACCTTATCTAGAAGCTCCGCATAAGATTAAGATACCGTAAATGTTAAAGGAGGCTCTATAGTTACCAGAAGCTTCTTACTAACATTAAGCGCTGATAGTTAAAATGACTTAATACTAAAAGGCTAAGACGTATTAACTGGTTAAAAGACTAAAGGGCGCATAAGTACTACTATTAAAGTTCGTCTTTGACCTTAAATATAATGTATTTAGAGAGGTGATCCGGTATAAGGCATGGTGGGTTATATACGGTAACCACTAAGTGGTGAATATTAACTACGATAGTACGTATGCCGTGGTAGTAACCTTAACTGCGTGTAGGATACTACTGGCGTTAATTACGGTATATGACCTTGAGGCTTACCAGATTAACGTTATTACGGCCTTCCTAAACAGCTTTATAAGGAAGCACTTAATATATATATAACAGCTAAAAGGATTTAAAGATAACGATTATAAGTTGGTCTGTCTATTACTAAAAGCGATATATGGCCTTAAATAGGCACCTCTGCTATGGTATAACACCCTAACGGAGTATCTAAAGACGATAGGATTTGACCTAATTAACGAAGATCCTTGCATATTTTAATACCGCGAATACCAGGACGCCTATCTCTGCTTATATGTAGATAATATTATAATTGCGGTGGCGACGATACTGGTTATTAAGGCCCTTAAGGAGCTTCTGCGGAAATGATATAAGATTAAGGACCTGGGAGAGCTTCGATTCTTCCTAGGGATTTGTATAGTATGCGACTAAGTTAATTGAAAGATCGCGATTGTGTAGGACGCCTATATGGCGAGGATCCTTAAGTCCTTTAAGCTTACTGGAATTAACCCAAAAGCGACACTAATGGCTACTGGCCTTTAATTAAGAAAGCGCTATCTAGAAGACCTTATAGATGAGGCCTATAAGAAGTGGTATCTGGAAGCCATTGGATCCTTTACCTGGCTCTTGTATTAGACGAGGCTAGACCTATCTATGGCTATAGGAAAGCTATTATAATACTTAGCTAACCTACCTAACGAATATTAAGCGTATGTTAAGAGAGTATTTGGATATATCTAAGGCACGAAAAACTATGGAATAATATATGGCGGCAAGCAGTATAACCTTAGGAGACTTAACCTAGAAGTATACGTTAATATAGCTTACGGTGATGATCTAGATGACCGCAAATTAACTTAGGGCTAGTTTATCAAACTGACTAGAGCTCCAATTAAATGGGCTTTAAAGAAGTAATTAATAGTAGCGATGTCCTTTACGGTGGTAGAGTACCTAGCGATTAAATCGGCAGTATAAGAAGCGATTAAGATCACGACCTTCCTAAGAGCCCTTAGCTATAACGGTACGGATTTAGCTTTAGTTTAGATCTACACGGACAGTGCGAACGTATAAGTATTTACTAAGGGTGAACGACTGGTGCTAAAAGAGCGCTATGCGGATATTAAGCTCTATAAGATTAAGGATAATATTAAATAGGGTAGGATTGAACTATACTATATACTAGGCGTAGATTAGCCAGCAGATGGCTTAATAAAGGCTCTACTAAAGGTCGCCTATAAGGCGTTTAAGATAGGTGTTAGAGTTACTAAAGTCTCCTGGGTTAACTAGGCCTAATTAGGAAATTATACTATAATTGGCGGAACCTTGGAATTGATATTAATCGACTTAGTTTTAATTTTTAAAAGCTTACTAATACTACTTTTTAGTATGGGAGATGGGCGATTGAGTGTCGTTGATATTCGAAATTTCTATTTTCCTAATTTAATTTCTTACTACTTGTACTACCCCTACCTATTAACTATAACCTTATAGAGTATGGTATAGTTATCCCGGAGGAGTTTCCTATTCGCTAGAGCTTATAGAGCCTAGGGGGGTGTGTTGGTAGGGGGGGGTACTTGGGCAGTTTTTTTGAGCTTAGCGACGTGTCACGTGATAGCGCGCGGGCCATTGTGTAGATATCTTCTTGGGGTCTTTAAGCCCCTGAGATTCTTCCTTATAGAGTATTATATGTATTATTCTATTAGCCTGCTTAGTGCCCTAATAACTTACCTACCTATCTACCTACCTGCCTGCATTGCCTACCTGTCTATATTGCCTACCGTCTACATCGCCTACCTGTTTGCATCTGCCTACCTATCTATATCTGCCTACCCGTTAGTATCTGCCTACCTATTTGTATCTGCTTGCCTGTTTGCATCTACTTACTTATCTATATCTGCTTGCCTGTCTGTATCTGCCTACCTATCTGCATCTGCCTACCCGTTAGCATCTCCCTGTTTGTGCCTACCTGTCTGTGCTACCTTGATTCGATTGATCGATCGAATCGTTTATAGTGTTCGCTGGCTAGTCGTTGTCGTCTAGTTCTGGCGACGGTTGTCTAGCTCTGGCGACGGTCGTCCGGTTCTGGTAACGGTCCTCTGGTTCTGGCGACGGTCGTCTAGTTCTAGCGACGGTTGTCTGTCTCTAGTGACAGTCGTCTGGCTCTGGCGACGGTCGTCTGGCTCTGGCGACGGTCGTCTGGCTCTGGCGACGGTCGTCTGGTTCTGGTAACGGTCGTCTGGCTCTAGCGACGGTCGTCTATCTCTGGCGACAGTCGTCTAGCTCTAGCGACGGTCGTCTATCTCTGGCGATAGTCGTCTGGCGACGGCGACGGTCGTCTAGTTCTAGCGATAGTTATCTAGTTCTAGCAACGGTCCTCTGCTGGCTACCGTTCTAGTGCCTCCCTAGGCAGGGAGGATGTAAGGAAGGAAGGAAGGGTAAAAAATAAGGCGGCTACATAGGCAGAGACACGTGTAGAGGCTATTGGGAATATAGCGGGGACCCGATGCAGAGCTTCGTGTAGAGCCTCCGTACGCAGAGCTTCGCGCAGAGCCTTGTGTAGAGCCTCTATACGTAGAGCTTCGTGCAGAGCTTCGTGCAGAGCCTCCGTACGCAGAGCTTCGCGCAGAGCCTCGCGCAGAGCCTCGTGCAGAGCCTCTGTACGTAGAGCTTCGTACAGAGCCTCCGTATGTAGAGCTTCGTGCAGAGCTTCGTGCAGAGCCTCCGTACGCAGAGCTTCGCGCAGAGCCTCGTGCAGAGCCTCTGTACGTAGGGCTTCGTGTAGAGCTTTGTGTAGAGCCTTATGCAGAGCCTTGTATAGAGCCTCTAAGTAATAAAACTATATAAGATTTTATAAGATTGCGTAATTGGCATATAACTTTACCTTAATTTCATGTTAAGGAATATACAGTTAGCTTTTAAAGTTGTTAAATAGGTTAATAGCGTGTTAAGGAATATATAGTTAGCTTTTAAAGTTGCCAAGTAGGTCAACTACATATTATTTAACTTTTAAGTAGGTTAACTGCGTGTTAAGGAATATATAGTTAGCTTTTAAAGTTGTTAATTAGGTCAACTGCGTGTTATTTAACTTTTAAATGTGTTAAGTTAGTCAATTGCGTGTCGAGTTGGTCAATTTGCATATTAATTACGCGAAACGCGCTAAATAAAGTCTACTTGAATCTCATCCTGCGAATATTTTCCCGATATAGTACCTTCTATTATAATTATTTAGCAGGAAAAGGATATGATTTTAACCGCATAATATATATATTAAGATACTACTTTAAAACTATTGGTTACATAAGGGGATATTACGTAGCTACGGTTCGTAGATAGTATAATAATTGTTATTATATATCTTAATAAGGGAGGGCGAGGAGCTTAAGGCTCCTCGCTACGCTAGTGCCGCGGCAACACGTGACGGCAACTTACCATATGTGACGGTAATATACCTTATATAGTAACCACTTACCTTTATTCCTAATACTAGCAACTCTTCTTTTATAGTTGCCATTTATATATATATACCGCTTAACTAGCGGAACAAATATTAGTCCTTCTTACTTATTATTGCTATTATAATATAAGTCTCACTGTTCTAAAATTTGCCTTTTAGTATATAGTACTTTCTTACTTAGGAGTTATAGGTAGATATCTTGTTTAAAGGGCCGCTAAGGCGCTAGTAGTAAGTAAGTTAATAGCGATTTTCCATCCCGGGGATAGAAAATCCTAATTAGCTAGGTTAAGTTAAGGTTTATAAAATATTATACTCCCTCCTTTAAAAAAGTCTTAGCAAGAGAATCTAACTAATTAGATAACTTTAACCGCTAGTTAAAGTTCCTAGATATCTTAAGACCTTACGTAACTAAGAAATTTCTAGGGACTCCCTTTTAACCTAACCTTTAACTTATATACGTAGAGTATTTATATTAACAAACATCTCTAATACCTTATTTAGGTTCGCCTTTATTATTATATCTACCAGGTTATCTTAGCTATTAATTTATTAAATCTTAAAAAGTTCTTAATACTTATAGGATTGCTAAAGTGCTATAATATCAATTATAAGGCGCTTCTCCTTTATAGTACTAAGCTTAATTAAACACTTATAGAGGGAATATAAGTCAGTATATACGATTATAGGGATAATAGAAAGTTTAAGTCGATCTATAATTATCTTTAGGGTAGTTCTAATTATAATTGCTATATTAACTCTGTTAACTATTTTATATATCTCTAACGCTAGAACGCTTTAAGTAATATACTTACTCTTAATTAAGCTCTAATAGATAAAATTACTATAAATTATAAAGTTATTCTTCCTAGTAGATTTATTTGCGATAATAATCTTATATTCTAACTGGGAGCTAAAGTCTTTATTATTTATAAACGATCTATTAATAAATATAAAGAGCTTAGTAGTGGGAAGATTAATAGGCATATAGAGTAGTTCCCAATTAAGATAGTTTATTTACTAGGAAAGATACTTATTTAGGGCAAGAACGTCGTCCTTAGTAGGTTCCTAGTGTTAAGTAATAACAGAGAGATTAAATAAAGCCTTAGGTTAATAGATAAAAGCAATATAAGCTCTATAAGCACGTTGCTCTATATATCCTTACTTTAGAGAATTAACGTTAATAACGTTAATCTTCTTACCTTAACCCTTTTGGCGCAAAGCAATGGAATCCTTATTTAGGAAGAGGGTGCATCTATTAAAGAGTAATAGTATTATTAAATTAAGCTTTTCCTTTAGCTTTACTATAAGATTTACCTTTACTAACTTATCTTCTTTAAGAGCTAAGAATTAGTCGTCTCCTAGGATAATTATATTATTAGTTTATATACCAATAATTCCAAATAAAGTTCCTATAGTTATAATTAGGAAGTATAGGTTAAATATAAAAGTAGTTATTAAAAGCTTCTCTTTATAGTGCTTACTATAGGTAGCCTACTAATAGGTTCCTACCTCTGCAATTCTATATAATGGCTTAAGCATAACTATAATTATATCTTTGGGATATTAGTAATAAATTTACTCTAAAAAGTATACTAATATTAAGCGCTAAAGGTGCGTCTCTAATTGGGTATAAGCCTAAGTAATATCTTATAAATAGACCGCTATTCTATTCTTTATTAAGGAGGGAGCTAATATAATAATAACTTATTAACTAGCTTATTAAATTATAGGGGATTGCATAAGAATTATCTCCTTACTATTATCGTTATAACCTTAGATAATAAGCCTTAATTTCTTAAATAGGGCATTAGTAGCCTTACCCTTAATCTTATTAACTATCCTTAACTTAAAGATATAAACTTTATTAAACTTAATAGGATTATACTTTTTAAATTTAAAGACTCCTCTTATAATAAGACTGTCGATCTCCTACTTATTAGATACTTAAAAAGGAGCTCCTAGAGTTATAATATAACCTTCCTTTTAAAGCTATTTTGCAAGCTTAAAGTTAGCCTTTTCTTTAGCTGTTATAAAGGCTATTAATAACTTAACTCTGCTCTTAATAGCGGCAATAAATTATTCTTTAAAATTAATAAGATATTAGCAATTTTGTAATCCCTTTAGGCGACCTCTACCGCGTTATAGTTATAGTGTATCTACTATAATTATCTTAGGATTATAGTTACCTTTTAGGGTATATTAATTATAGTTCTCCTTTAGGGCATCTTTTAGGGCATCCTATAAAGGCTTAGATTTATTATTTTTATAATAAGGCTTAATAATATTTAAATAGAATTAAGTAGGTCTATAAGGTATTTAAATAGTATAAGTTTAACTATTAATTATAATAAGTTAATATAGGCCTAACTATCCTCTATTTTTACGCTATACGTATACCTTAGACTAGAGTGGCAGATTAAGCGTAATTAAGGTATTTAGGCTATTTTTTATTCTTAATGCGTTATTAACCTAGCGTATAGCGTAGAGATATTATACCTTTTTTATTGCTTTATAAATAGCCTTAGCTTATTATATAATAGAGAGAGATAATAAAGAATTATTAGTTATTTAAGGGTAGGCGCTAAAGACTAGTAATATAGGTATAAGTCTATCTAGGCTAGCGGAATTATTAATAGCTTTAACAGCTATTTATAAGGTAAGTTTTTTGCTAGCATCCTTTAGTTTTAAAGAGATAATCTTATATACGTGGCGTAATAGTGCGTAATATTATTCTACTTTTTTAATACTATTATATGCCTTAACGGGGACTTCCTTAACCTTAATTACTATTGCCTTTATTTATTATTAGAACTTTATAAATAAGAAGTTCTTTTCTATATTATAGACAATTTAATTAGGGGGTCCTAAATAGATATTAATCTAGTATAATTAAAGGGTATTCTATACGTTTCTGGCTAATATATCTTTTATAAAACGCGCGGCTTAAAAGGAGGTTAAGAAGTTAATAACTTAAAGTACTGGCTTGCCGCTAAGATATATAACATTAATAATAATATAAAAGTTAAAGTTATAGTTATTTTTAAGGGTAAACTTAAATCGGCTAGGGGACTTCTAGTTTATTTAGTAGTAATAATAGTATTTTATAAGATGCTTAATTACCTTAACCTTAACTTTATAGCCTACTTATTAAAGAACCCTAAGTAATTAATAAATAGATAGGTAGCTAAAACAATGGTATAGTTGGCGTAATTCTAATTTAGTTAAGTGGCTTTAAGTAATACTCTTTTCTAGTTAATAAAGGAGTAACTAGGGGTAACTCTATTTGCGTATAATAGGCACCTAATTATCTTCTTAAATAAGTATATTCTTAAGGTTATTAAGCTTAATACCTAATTAATTTATATCTTTAATATAAAATAGAAATAGGGTGTTTATAGGAATAATATAAAAGGTAATATACCCTAAGGGGGTTTAAACCCTAATTATATTAAGAGAGATTATAGTACCTTTACTAAAATAAATTATATATTAGCCTACCGTTAATTAGTTAATCTAAATAGAGCTATTAAGCTGCTAGAGAGCTTAAACTTAAGGTTCTCCTATTATAGATACTCTTACGGCTCTAGTATCTAGCATAATACTATAGAAGATATTCGCTAAGTATTTATTATTAAAGAAGAATATAGAGCTCTCCTTTAGCTTATTAAAGATATCTAACTTTATAATAGAATAGAGCGTAGATTAGTTATTAAGAATAGCGATAGTTTATATACTATCTACCTTACCATACTTAGTAAAGTATTAGTTAGGTAAGTAGTTCTTAATTTCTATATCTATAAGGAGCTATTTAGTCTTATTAACCTTACCCTTAAAATCTTCTACACCTTTATATTAAACTAGGAAGCTTTAAAAGTAGGCCGTAGTAACCTTATAATTTTTAACATTTCTTATACTCTAACGGAACTTATTATATACCTCCTTTTACTTATTAAAGGAGTGTCTAGTTAACTAGTAATTTAGCTTCTTATAAATATAGCACTTTTTTTAGTAATTACTTTAAAATGAACCTCTATAAGGACCTCTATAATTACCTTATAGTTAATATTAATTATACCCTCTTCCGTATTCCCTACTACGGCCACTATATATTTAATTAGTCCAGTTATAATTATATTAGTTAGGAATATTTAGTTAGGTAGGGTTTTTGGTATAAAACTATTAAAATTCTTATATTTATATCGCAGTACCTATAGCAAAGCGTAGCTTAGTATATACTTCTTTAAACGTATTTATAGGTTTATATAGCACCAAGTTATACTTAAAAACGCCCTGGCATGCTAAAATAACCTAGTCCCTTAGGCTATTTTTGTTTTAGTAAGTTTTAGTAAGGCTATATTAGATTTTTTAGAGTTTATTAAAGAGTAGTTAAAGGCACTCTAAATAAGTCTTTATTAGGTTAGAAGTAATAACTCTCTAGAATATAGTTTCCCGCCATTTAGATATATAAAATTAGTAATTCTTATTAGTCTTAAAGTAAGCTCTAATAAGCTAAAGCATTATATTAAAGCTATAGTTTTTACCCGTAATATAGTTATAATAGAATATTACTACCCGTCCCTTTAATATAATAGAAAAAGCGTAGTAGTACTAGTAGCATTAAATTTTAACCTTATTATAATAGTTATAGAAGACCTATAGTTTTGCTCTAAGTATATTATATAGTTCTCCTCTAAACTTCTTTTTTTTATCCAAATATACCTTTATTAGATTCGTAACCTTTTATAGTAAAGGCTTACTAGTTAGCTAGAATAGAGGGGGTAAAGGTAGCGGAGGGGGTGGCGGAAGAGCACCTTTAAGTAGGAGAGCACCTCCTAGTAAAAGAGTACCTTTAGGTAGGGGATTAGCGTTCTAGGGGTTTTAATATAAATTAAAGTTGCCTTCTAAAGAATATAGGTTAGTTTTAGGTTTCCGTAGTTAATGTATAATCTTAGCTTCTATCTATACTAGTTCTTTTATACTAATAATAACGGCCTAAATATTGCTAGTAATTAGGTTACTATTCTTAGTAATATATACCCCATTTCTATAAAGAAAGTCTTAGAAATCCTAAATAATATTAACGTTACTAAGTGCCTAAGTATCAGCGGTCTATCCTACGAAATCCTCCCTAAAATATTCCCATAGTTATAAATCGGCGTAGTATCTACTTTAGTAGAATAGGATATAGTATAGAAGAAAGCTATTAACTTGTTTTGCGGTATAAGTTATTATATTAATAGTAAATTCGTCCCAATTTTTATCAATGAATTTCGTATACGCAGCTACCCCTAGTGGTAAGGAGTTTTCCCAGTCGTTTAAAGTAGGCGTAGCCATGTTTTTAGAGGGAGGGAAGTATTATTGGCGTAGGGATTGTTGTTTAGTACGCATTCGTAATATATATTTATCATTTAGTACGCATTTATAACGTATATTTGCAATTATAGGGCTTAAGACTAGTTCTAGCCTTAAATCGCAAAGACTTATAAAGCGTGTTATTCTATATAATAGACGCAAGAATCTATAATCTAAGAAAGGCTTAGAACCAGTTCTAGCCTTTAAATCCTTAGATTTATAGAAGAGTTCTATTTAAGGTTTAGGACTAGTTCTAACCTTAAAAGATAGCTTCCTTTAGCATAAGTAGCACTAGTATAGTAGCTTGTCTCTTCTTAGTAAAATACCTTACTATTCTATAGTATAATAGTAAAGTTAACTACTAATTAGTGTTGGTTATATAAGGGGATATTACATAGCTACGGTTTATAGATAGTATAATAATAATTATTATATATCTTAATAAGGGAGGGCGAGGAGCTTAAGGCTCCTTGCTACGCTAGTGCCGCGGCAATATATAATAGCAACTTGCCGCATATAACGGCAACTTATTATACGTAACGGCGATATACCTTATATAGTAACCACTTACCTTTATTCCTAACAAAAATAGAAGAGAATAAGTAGCAGTATATATTAAAATAGAGAGAGATTACCTTTTTAAGGATTATTGCTACAAACCTAGGTGTCCCTCGGCTTAATTATCTTTAAAAGCTCTTTAATTAACTTTAGATAATTTAGCGTGGTTTATCCAAATTATATTAAGAGGATTTTAGCCTATATAATTAAGTTATTAGCGTATACTAAGGCGTTAAAGAATATAACCTTACACTTTTTAATCCTACAAATACTTATAAAGGAGTGTGTGCCTAATTAAGATCTTCTATTAGCACCGCTCTACGCTCTTAAGAAGTATAGCAATTTAACGCCCAACTCTAACCTACTTTAATTAACCCGCCCAATTAATATAATCACAACTAGACTAATCGAACATATAGTGGCCGTAGTAGGTAATACGGTAGAGGGTATAATTAACAACTATAAGGTAAAGGTGGAGGTCCTTATAGAGGTTTATTTCAAAGTAATCGCTAAAAGAAGTACTACGTTTATAAGAAACTAAATTACTGGTTAACTAGGCATTCTTTTAATAAGCGAAAGGAGGTATATAATAAGTTCCGTTAGAGTATAAAAAATATTAAAAATTGCGAGGTTACTATAGCCTACTTTTAAAGCTTTTTGGTTTAATATAAAGGCGTAAAAGATTTTAAGGGTAAGGTTAATAAGACCGAACAGCTCCTTATGGATATAGAAATTAAGAACTACTCTTCTAACTAATACTTTACTAAGTATAGTAAGGTAGATAGCATATAAACCGTTGCTATTCTTAATAACCAATCTACGCTCTATTCTATTATGAAGTTAGATATCTTTAATAAGCTAAAGAAGAGCTTCGCGTTCTCCTTTAATAACAAATACTCGGCGAATATCTTCTATAGTATTATACCAGATACTAAAGCCGTAGGAGTATCTACAGCAGGAGAACCTTAAGTTTAAGCCCTTCAGCAGCTCAATAACTCTATTTAGATTAACTATTTAACGGTAGGCCAACATACGATTCGTTTTAGCAAGGGTACTACAATCTCTCTTAGTATAATTAGGGTCCAAACCCCCGTAGGGTGTATTACTTTCCACATTATTCCCACAAATACTCTATTTTTATTTTGTATTAGAGATATAAACAAATTAGGCGTTAAGCTTAACAACCTTAAGAATATACTTATGTAGGGAGATAGTCGAGTACCTGTCGTACGCAAGTAGGGTTACCCTTAGTTGCTCCTTTATTAACTAAAAAAGAGTGTTACTTAGAGCCACCTAACTAAGTTAGAGTTACATTAACTACACCATTATTTTAGCCACCTATCCGTTTATTAATTACTTAGGGTTTTTTAGTAAGCAGGCTATAAAGTTAAGGTTAAGGCAATTAAGCATCTTATAAAGTACTACTACCACTACTAAATAAACTAGAAGTCCCCTAGCCGATTTAAGTTTACCCTTAAGAATAACTACAACTTTAACTTTTATATTATTATTAACGTTATATATCTTAGCGGCAAGCCAGTGCTCTAAGTTATTAACTTCTTAACCTCCTTCTAAGCCGCACGTTTCTTAAAAGATATATTAGCCAAAAACGCATAGGATACCCTTCGGTTATACTAGATTAATATCTATTTAGGACCCCCTAACTAAATCGTCTATAATATAGGAAAGAACTTCTTATCTATAGAGTTTTAATAATAAATAAAGGCAATAGCAATTAAGGTTAAGGAAGTCCCTATTAAGGCATATAATAGTATTAAAAAAGTAGAGCGATATTACACGCCATTACGCCGCGTATAGAAGATTATCTCTTTAAAACTAAAGGATGCTAGTAAAAAACTTACCTTACAAATAGCTATTAAAGCTATTAACAATTCCGCTAGCCTAGATGGACTTATACCTATACTACTAGTCTTTAGCGCCTACCCTTAAATAACTAACAACTCTCTACTATTTCCCTCTATTATATAATAAGCTAAGGCTATTCGCAAGGTAATAAAGGAGGTATAATATCTCTACGCCACACGCTAGGTTAACGATGTACTAGAAATAAGAAATGGCCTAAATACCTTAACTACGCTTAATCTGCCACTTTAGTCTAAGATACGTATATAGCGTAAAAAGGGAGGATAGTTAGGCCTATATTAACTTATTATAATTAATAGTTAAACTTATACTATTTAGATGCCTTACGGACCTACTTAATTCCGTTTAACTGTTATTAAGCCTTACTATAAAGATAACAGTTTTAAGCCTTTATAGGATGCTATAGAAGACGCCCTAGAGGAGAGCTATAATTAATGTGCTCTAGAAGGCGACCACGATCCTAATACAATTGTAGTAGATACGCCGCAACTACGACGCGGTAAAGGTCGCCTAAAAGGATTACGAAATCGCTAATATCTTATTAATTTTAAAGAGTAATTTATTACCGCTATTAAGAATAAAGTCAAGCTATTAATAGCCTTTATAATAGCTAAGGAGAAGGCTAACTTTAAACTTGCAAAACAGCTCTAAAAGGAAGGTCATATTATAACTTTAGGAGCTCCTTTCTAAGTATCTAATAAGTAGGAGATTAATGGTCTTATTATAAGAGGAGTCTTTAAATTCAAGAAGTATAACCCTATTAAGTTCGATAGAGTTCATATCTTTAAGTTAAAAATGGTTAATAAGATTAAGGGCAAAGCTACTAACGCCCTATTTAAGAAATTAAGGCTTATTATCCAAGGCTATAATAATAATAGTAAGGAGGTAATTCTTATATAATCTCCCACGATTTAACAAGCTAGTTAGCGAGTTATTATTACACTAGCTCCCTCCCTAATAAAGAATAGAATAGCGGTCTACCTATAAGATATTACTTAGGCCTACACCCAATTAAAGACGCACCTTTAGCGCTTAATATTAGTATACCTTCTAGAGCAAATTCGCCACCAATATTCTAAAGATATAATTATAGTTATACTTAAGCCATTATATAGAATTGCAGAGGTAGGAACTCATTAGTAGGCTACCTATAGTAAGCACCACAAAGAGAAACTTTTAATAACTACTTCTATATTCAATTTATACTTCCTTATTATAACCATAGAAACCCTATTCGGAATCGTTAGTATATAAACTAATAATATAATTATCTTAGAAGACGACCAATTCTTAGCTCTTAAAGAAGATAAGCTAGTAAAAGCAAATCTTATAATAAAGCTAAAGGAAAAGCTTAATTTAATAACACTATTACTTTTTAATAAATGCATCCTCTCCCTAAATAAGGATTCTATTGCTTTGCGCCAGAAGGGTTAAGGCAAAAAGATTAACGTTATTAACGTTAACTCTCTAAAATAAAGATATATGGAGTAACGCGCTTATGGAGCTTATGTTACTTCTATCTGTTAACCTAAGGCTTTATTTAATCTCTCTATTGCCGCCTAACACCAGGAACTAACTAAGGATAATATTCTTGCCCTAAATAAGCGTCTTTCCTAGTAAATAAACCATCTTAATTGGGGACTACTCTATATACCTATTAATCTTCCCACCGCTAAGCTCTTTATATTTATTAATAGATCGTTTATAAATAATAAAGATTTTAGCTCCTAGCTAGGATATAAGATTATTATCGCGAACAAATCTACCGAAGAGAATAACTTTATAATCTACGGCAATCTTATCTATTAGAGCTTAACCAAAAGTAAGCGCGTTACTTAGAGCGTTTTAGCATTAGAGATATATAAAATAGTTAGTAGAGTTAATATAGCAATTGCAATTAGAACTACCCTAAAGATAATTATAGATTAACTTAAACTTCCTGTTATCCCTATAATTGTATACACCAACTTATATTCCCTCTATAAGTATTTAGTTAAGCTTAGTACCACGAAGGAGAAGCGCTTTATAATCGATATTATAGCACTTTAGCAATCCTATAAGCGTTAAAAACTCTTTAAGATTTAATAGATTAATGGCTAAGATAACCTAATAGATATAATAACAAAGGTAAACCTAAATAAGGCACTAGAGACGTTTATTAATATAAATACTCTACGTATACAAGTTAAAGGTTAGGTTAAAAGGGAGTCCCTAAAAACTTCTTAGTTATGTAAGGTCTTAAGATATCTAGAAACTTTAACCGGCGGTTAAAGTTATCTAATTAGTTAGATTCTCTTGCTA
>Ga0307515_10015474_pt1 | contig 14052 bp, 15 predicted proteins | sample 17_EM_MG_FD_194513 | JGI IMG/M metagenome (GOLD analysis project Ga0307515, IMG submission 194513) | Populus trichocarpa ectomycorrhiza microbial communities from riparian zone in the Pacific Northwest, United States - 17_EM | ecosystem: Host-associated > Plants > Roots > Unclassified | place... | reverse complement strand
TTTGAATTGTGAGATATACCTGCATTCAAAACAAGCATTTACCATAAATTAAAGATATATTATATTATCAGACTTGTTATTATAAAACATGCTTTAGTTAGGGAATTTAATGATACTTTAGTGCAATATGATGATATAAAGCCTTAATGAAAATGCACTTTTAAGTACTAATCAGTGAGGGCTAGATAGAATATGAATTAAAGTGACAAAATGCATGGATGATGATCTCGTGAGACTTCTTAGAACATTTTTGAATTAAAAACAGAATCATACTTGTGTTGATGATGTAAATTCTGCATATTTGATTGATGAAATTATATGGAAAGGTGGTGGAATGATGTTAAGTGCAAATTTTGTTATTAATGAACCTTGAAAGCATGTTGTAGCTGAAACAGGAACCACACCATATAATGCTTCGGTTTTGTTTGTTTAATGAACGAACATGTGTAATTGTGAATCAAGAGAATGAATTGTGAATTGTGATTGTGATTATACTTGTGAGAAATATGATGATTTGCATGTGTAGCTAAGTGTATTAGGTAGCAATGTCCAACCATAAGAATTGAGGGAACAATGAGAGAATTCTCTGTGACGAACACCTTAAGGGAATTAAGTCCGTGACCGAAAATGAACACTTGTGAATTATGTAATTGTTAGTGGTGGTGTTGATGTATTACCATAATGTAAGTGAAAACATGGAATGAATGAATTCAGAAAACCTTGCTAAATAAACTTGTGTTGTCCGTAGTGAACTAGTGTTCGTTGCCGCAAACTGTGTTGTCTGCAACAAATCAGCATTCACTGCCAAAGTTATGTTGTCTGCAGCGAACTAGTGTTCGCTGTCGAAAGTATGTTATCAGCAGCGAATCAGCGTTCGCTGTCGAAATTGTGCTGTCAGGGGCAAACTAGTGTTCGCTGCCGAAATTGTGTTGTCTACAGCGAACTCGAGTTCACTGCAAAAAATGCGTTATCTGCAGCGAATCAGCGTTCGCTGACAAAATTGTGTTGTTTGCAGCGAACTTGTGTTCGCTGCCGAAAGTGCGTTGTCTGTAGCGAATCAACGTTCACTGCCGAAGTTCTGTTGTCTGTAGCGAAATAGTATTTATGCAATGAAATTGTGTTGTCTTCAGCGAATTAGATTTCGCTGCCAAAATTGAGTTGTCTGCAGCGAATAAGCATTCGTTGTCGAAAGTGTGTTTGCTGCAATGAATTAGCATTCGCTGCTGAAAGTGTGTTTGCTGCCAAATTAGGTGGCCTGTGGCGAAACAGTTGTCGTCGCCGAATTGTGTGGCTTGAAGTGAAACAGTTTTCGCTACTGAATTGGGTGGCTTGTAGCAAAACAGTTTTCGCTGCCGAATTGTGTGGCTAGCAGTGAATCAATTCCACTGTTGATTTTCTAGAATAGATCCTCCGGGCAGAATTGACTTAAGTGCTTGTAACAATTTCATTTATGATGGTGTAAAATGTGGAACACTTGAATGTGAACATATGGACTCTTGAAATAAGTATGGTGATGAATGTGATTTAAGGACGCAAATGTACTGATTTGTGGCCATTGATGTCTTAGGTGGTGTGGCCGGGATCAGACCATCATCAGGACAAGGACAATCCACAAGTGGAGCAGGTAGGTGGTTCCCACCTTTTTCTTGTATGATGTTTATGTTTGGAAATGATTTACTTATGATGATCTATTATTAAATCCTTGTTGAATGATGAAACAACGATGAAGTGTTTGATTAAATTCTAGATGATTATCGAAATGACTATGAAATGTTGATCGAGTTCTTGATAAATGTTGAAACAATGATGAAAATGTTAATGTTCTGAAATGACCTGTTTGAAGTGGATATATTATCGTGTTGCGATGAATATTAAACCGACTATGAGATGTTGATTGGGCTATTATGAATTTAGGCTGCTGACGAATGGTTGTATGAGTATTACGAAGGACCTACTGTTGTATTTTATTGAGTGTAAAAGTGACGAATGGTTGTATGAGTATTTTGAAGGATCTATTGTTGTAGTTACTGAAAGTAATTGTGATGAATAGTTGTATGAGTATTACGAAGAATCTACTGTTGTATTTTATGGAATGTAATTATGATAAATGGTTGTATAAGTATTACGAAGGACCTACTATTGTATTTTATTGAGTGTAAATGTGACGAATAGTTATATGAGTATTTCGAAGGATCTACTATTGTAGTTATTGAAAGTAATTGTGACGAATAGTTGTATGAGTATTACAAAGAATCTACTATTGTATTTTATGGAATGTAATTGTGATGAATGGTTGTATGAGTATTACGAAGGACCTACTTTTGTATTTTATTAAGTGTAAATGTGACAAATGGTTGTATGAGTATTTCGAAGGATCTACCATTGTAGTTTATTGAAAGTAATTGTGACAAATAGTTGTATGAGTATTACGAAGAACCTACTATTGTATTTTATGGAATGTAATTGTGATGAATGGTTGTATGAGTATTACGAAGGCTCTACTGTTGTATTTTATTGAATGTAATTATGATGAATTTTTGTATAGGTATTACGAGGGATCTATTGTTGTATTGTATTGAACATTAACCATCATGAATGGTTGGATGAAAAATATGAAGGGTCTATTATTGTGTTATACTAAATGTTAAACTGTTATGGAATGTTTGTTAGTGTATTACTAAGGATATAATATCTTGTTATAGTGATTACATGAATTGCCTTTGACATGTTTGATGGATTAATGATTAGTTTCAGTTAATGGCATCCTAAGTGGATGACCGGGAATGAAAAATGATTAGCTTCAGCTAATAGCATCCTAAGTGGATGACCAGGACTCACAAATGATTAGCTTCGGCTAATAGCATCCTAAGTGGATGACCGAGATGGATAAATGATTAGCTTCGGCTAATGGCATCTTATATGGATGACCGGGATGACCAAATGATTAGCTTCGGCTAATGGCATCTTATATGGATGACCGGGATGACCAAATGATTAGCTTCGGCTAATGGCATCCTAAGTGGATGACCGAGATTGATAAATAATTAGCTTTGCTAATGACATCCTAAGTGGTTGACCTGGATGAACAAATGATTAGCTTCGGCTAATGGCATCCTAAGTGGATGACCGGGAATGATAAATGATTAGCTTCGACTAATGGCATCCTAAGTGGATGACTGGGATGACCAAATGATTAGCTTCGGCTAATGGCATCCTAAGTGGATGACCGCGATTGATAAATAATTAGCTTCGGCTAATGACATCCTAAGTGGATGACCTGGATGAACAAATGATTAGGTTTGGCTAATGGCATCCTAAGTGGATGACTAGGACTGAAAAATGATTAGCTTCGGCTAATGGCATCCTAAGTGGATGACCGAGACTGATAAATGGCATCCTAGGCATCTTAAATGGATGACTAGGATGACCAAATGATTAGCTTCGACTAATGGCATCTTAAGTGGATGACTAGGATGACCAAATGATTAGCTTCGGTTAATGGCATCCTAAGTGGATGACCAAGATTGATAAATAATTAGCTTCAACTAATGGCATCCTAAGTGGATGACCTGGATGAACAAATGATTACCTTCGGCTAATGGCATCCTAAGAGGACTACCGAATTTGAGAGTTATGAGTTAGTTTCAAGAGTTGATACGTTCATTGGGTACTATGTTCTGTATTTACAAAGTATATGAATGAACTACGATTGTTATGCTTTAAATAGAGAATAACATTAGTTCGGTTAACGATATTCGAGATGGATGATCGGGTCTGAGTATTGTAATTAGCCTCGGTAATTGACGAATTATTAAGGGTGGTATTTACATAAGGGAGGAGAAATGAAAGAATTATGCTCTTTTGGTCCATGAGTGAAATGTAACGTTAATATTACTTTATTATGTTTTTTTTTAAATTGCCTATAATGCTTGAAATTACCTTATGCTGTAACAAGGACATCATACCAACATGGTGTGTAAGGAAATCCATTTTACGGCTCACTCATTTGAAAAGAATTATATATTCGTATGTTATGGGTGACATGAGTTCTGTATGAACAGACGTGTATCGCTCAATTAGTCATCCAACCGCTTTTGTAAAGACTTGTAATGACAAAATGAAATGGAACACGAATGTGAATGTGCGATCATGTAGATATGATGTGTATGAATATACGTATGTGGTATTCTTCTTATGAGGATGTCATGTTGTTAAATTACATAAGGTCAGGATAACGAAAGTACTAGTTGTGTAACTTGTTGTTCGGCACTCTCATATGAACTCGTGATAATAACGAGACTAGAACATGAATGTGAACATATGAGTATGAAAATAAAATATTATGGGCATATGTATTAAGAATATGTTTTATAGGAATGTTGATTTACGTTATCCTACGTGGATTGTGCCTTGTTAATGAATGAAATGCAATTATAAATTTGCAGAATGATATGGTGATAAACATCCAGAACCGGACAATTAAAAAAATAAAAATTCTATCAATTTTGGCTCTGAAAAAGTCGAGTCGTTACAATATACATAAAAAAAAGTGTGTTCTTGAATTTTTTTTCTTGATTGTCGAATTGGTATAAAAAAAGGGTTTGATCTTGAAAATTTTGATTGTTGCCGTAAAAAAAAAGAAGAAAATCAACATTTTGGTGTTTGGTCAAGAGCTAGGGAAAGAAAATTGGTCATTGGGAATTTATGTTGCTCTTTATTTTTATTTTTTTCAGATTCTATCATTGTTTAATTTAATTTTCAGTTTGGATAGTAAATCTCTTTAGTATTATTGCTTCCATTTAGTTTATTTCGCGTTTTTGAATCGTCATATTACTCGCACTATTTCACATTGCTACTCGTGAATTTGTCATCGTAGTTTTGTTTTGTTAGTTTCGTAAATTTCTTACTTCTTGAGTCTATATCAAATTTATAAATTCACTATGTAATTGGTTGTTTTTCTGAATTGTTGCTAAGTGATTTCAAGAACTAAAGAAAGGTAATTTGAGTGGAAAAAGGCGTAGGGAGCATATTAGAAGCTAGAAAGGAGGAGAGTGTTGCTGGAAACTTTGCAAATGAAGCCGAGGATGATCTTAAACGTGGTAGTGGGTTCCGTATATATAGGGGAGAGTGGTATGAGAATTAGCCAAGGAGGGGACGTATTCGGCCACATGGGGATTTTGAGTATATAGGGGAATTTGATGATTTGGGTGATGTAGACCGAAATTTGGGTAGTATTAAGTTAAAAATCCCAGCCTTTAAGGGAAAAACTGATCCGAAAGCTTGCTTAGATTGGGAAAAAAAGGTGGAGATGATTTTTGATATCTATAGGTACTCTAAAGTTAACTTAGCTGTAGTGGAGTTTACTTATTATGTCATGGTTTGGTGGGAGAGATTGGTGGTAGAAAGAAGAAGGAATAAAAAAAGAGCATTTAACACGTGGGAGGAGTTGAAAACAATAATGAAGAAGAGGTACATTTCTAAACACTATTATAGAGAGTTGTTTAATTGTTTATAAATGATTACACAGGGTAGTAAGAATGTGGAGTATCAAAAAGAATTAGAGGTGGCTATGATTAGAGTTAATGTTAATGAAGATGAGGAAGTTACTATGTCTAGGTTTTTGAATGGCTTGAATAGAGACATAGCTAATGTTGTGGAGTTGCAATCTTATGTTGAATTGGAAGAGTTAGTGCATTTGGCCATTAAGGTTGAAGGATAGTTGAAAAGGAAGGGTAGTACACGATCTGGAGCTTATTTGGGATCTTCTTCGAGTTGGAAGATGAATTATAGAAGAGAGGGTAGTGCGTCATCGAAGCCTTTGATGACTTCTAAAGTTGTCGAACCTACCTCCATGAAGAAGCAGGTTTTGACCAGTGATAAAAAACTTAAGGGAAAAGTCCAACCGAAGCGTAATCATGATATAAAGTGTTTCAAGTGTCAAGGATTTGGACACTATGCATCAGAGTGTGTAAATCGCAGAGTTATGATTCTAAGTGATGATGGAGAGATTGTGTCCACTAGTGAGGAGACTGATTGTGATGAGATGCCACCACTTGAGGATGCTAGTGATTTAGAGTATGATGTTGGTGATGAAGTTTTGGTGATTAGAAGGTTGCTCAGTGTTCAGACTAAGGAGGATGATGTAGAGCAACAAAGAGAGAACATCTTCCATACTAGATGTGTAATCAATGATAAGGTATGTAGTATGATGATTGATAGTTGTAGTTGTACTAATGTTACTAGTGTTACTTTGGTTAGAAAGTTGGGATTGAATACCATAAAGCATGAGAGGCCTTATCAGCTTCAATGGTTGAATGAATTTGGTGTTGTTAAGGTGAATAGACAGGTGATGATTTCTTTTTCAGTAGGCAAGTATAAGAATGAAGTGTTATGTGATGTTGTGCCTATGCATGCCACGTATCTGTTACTAGGGAGGCCTTGCCAATTTGATAGAAAAGTCAAGCATAATGGGTTTAAGAAAAAGTATTCATTGAAGAAAGATATAGAATTTATACACTTTCCCCACTAACACCAAAGTAAGTATACAAAGATCAAATTCAGTTGAAGAAAAGCTATGAGGAGGAGCACTCAGATTCGACCAAAGTGGAAGAACAAGCCGAACAACATGGTGAGAATGTGAGGAAAATTGAAAATAAAGTGAGCCATGAATTGAAAATAAAAAAGGATAAAGTTTCGACCCTTAGAAAATTAGAGGAGGGTCACGGTAAAAAACAAATAGAAGGGAGGCTGAGAGTGAAGAGAAAATAAGTGGAGAGAAGAAGTGGGGAAAAACCTTAATTTCTTTGCAAAATCTAGTGATCTTAAAAATGCTTATCTTTCTGAATTGCCTATGATTTTACTTGTGTATAAGGAGGCATACTTAACTATGATAATTTGGATTCATGTGTTCCTAATGTTGTTAAGGTTTTTTTACAAGAATTTAAAGATGTCTTTCCAGAAGAGATTCCTAGTAGCTTGCCGCTAATTAGAGGAATTGAACATCAAATCGACTTTGTTCCAGGAGCATATAGGAGCAATCCCGAAGAGTCTAAGGAACTTCAACGGCAAGTGGAGGAGTTGATGTCGAAAGGATACATTCGTGAGAACATGAGTCCTAGAGGGTGTTTGGCAGTGTGGTAGTGGTTGCTTTTCAAATAGCTTTTCGTGCCGAAATACATGCCAATGATGTTTTTTCATTTTTTAAAAATCATTTTTTACATCAGCACATCAAAACGATCCAAAAGGTACAAACCGCACTCAATTTTAGCAAAAAAAAAAATTTGAAATTTGGTGAAAAGCAGGTTGAACTGCAGAGCCAAACAGGCTCCTAGTGTAGTTCTTGTGCTTCTTGTTCCAAAGAAAGACAAGACTTGGCGAATGTGTGTCAATCGCAGGGCTATCAATAACATCACTGTAAAATATCGACATCATATTCCCAGATTGGATGATATGTTGGATGAATTGCATGGTTCTAAAATGTTTTCAAAATTTGATTTCAAAGTGATTATCATCAAATTAGGATGAAAGAAAGGGATGAATGGAAAGTTGCTTTTAAAACTAAATATGGTTTATATGAGTGGTTGGTTATGCCTTTTGGACTTACTAATACACCTATTACTTTTATGAGATTGATGAATCATATTTTGTGGGCTTTCATTGGTAAGTTTGTAGTTGTCTACTTTGATGATATTTTGATTTATGGTAAAGAGATTGATGAGCATATGGATCATTTGAGACAAGTTCTTGATGTGCTTAGAAAAGAGTACATATATGCTAATTTGAAAAGGTGTGACTTTTGCATGGATAGAATTATTTTTCTTGGATATGTTGTTAGTGCAAAAGGTATAAAGATGGATAAGGCTAACGTTAAGGCTATTCAAGAATGGCCTACACCAAAATCAAAAACAGAAGTTAGAAGTTTTTACAGTTTGGCTAGTTTCTATAGGAGGTTTGTTAAAGACTTTAGTATGATAGCCTCTCCATTGACTGAAATCATTAAGAAATCTGTAGGGTTCAAGTGGGGTAAAGAACAAGAAAATGCTTTTAGCTTGTTAATATCAAAGTTAATTTCGACACCATTACTATCTTTACCTGATTTTAATAAAGCTTTTGAGATTGAATGTGATGTTTTAGGAATAGGTATTAGAGCTGTTTAATAAAGCTTTTTGAGCTTAGTAGATCGAGATGTTAAGTTTTTAAGTTACTTCTGGAAAGTTTTGTGGGGTAAGTTAGGGACTAAGCTTTTATATTCTACTACTTGTCATCCACAAACAGATGGCCAAACTGAAGTTGTTAACCAAACTTTAACTCAGTTGTTAAGGGCTATCATTCAAAAGAATCTTAAAAATTAGGAAAATTGTTTGCCATTTATTGAATTTTCATATAATCATAGTGTGTATTCTACTGCTAATTATTCACCATTTAAGATTGTTTATGGTTTTAATCCTTTGACACCATTAGATTTGATTCATTTACTTGTGGATGAAAGGGTTAGTCTTGATGGTACTTAAAAAGCACAGGTGGTGGAGGATTTACATGCAAAGATTCGGCAACAAATAGAGAAAAAAAATAAACAATATACACACAAGGCTAATAGAGGACAAAAATTGGTGAGGTTTGAACCAGGTTATTGGGTTTGGGTGCATATGAGGAAGGAAAGGTTCCCTAAACAAAGGAAAGTTGATGCCTTGAGGAGATGGTCCTTTTCAAATCATAGAAATGATTAATGATAATGCCTACAAAATGGATCTACCAGGTGAGTATAGTATTAGTGTTACATTCAATGTTTCTAATCTTTCTTTGTTTGATGTAGGTGATGATTCGAGGTCGAATCCTTTTGAGGAGAGAGTGGATGATGTGATCCAAGCATCAAAGGATCCATTGGAGGTTCTGGTTGGTCTAGTTACAAGGCTTAGAGCTAAGAGGTTCAAAGAGGCTTTTAATGGACTTCTTCAAGATACGTGGGCTAAGGTGGGCTTCAAGAGGATATTAAATAATGAGGAGCAAACCGTGATTAATCTTATTCATGTTCAAGAAGGGCTTGCTGGTGGAACCAAGACCATTACACAAAGACTAGATTCGGTTAGTTTGACCTTTCGTTACCTTTTTTTTTTTTATCATAACTAGAGCTACAAGTTGCATTTTGAGGTGATTCTAGTTGGGCTGTAAACTAGACTTCGATACCTTTCCAATGGTATATGTCACACCTTCTAATTCTTTAAGACGAGAGAGAACCATTCGTTTGAAGTTGGGCTTTGTTGTTGCCAAACAGAATGCGGAAATAACTGAACTTGTCTTATTAAATTAGTTGGGCTATTAAACTTTCTTTATTTTGAGAGGAAACACTTGTTTAAGTTTCAGACTTGTTTATTTTATTTATTTTAATTAGTTTGGGCTAGTTTTTGCTTAGATTGATTATTATTTAAATTGGGTTTATATGTGACCCATTAAGGAAACTAGGGTTTTTTGCTTGGAGTATAAATGCTCTTGAGAATAATTTTCAGCGTACTTTTTTTTCCTAATAATATTCTGATTTTTGTTGACCTTTGGTTGTCAATATTGGTTCTTGATTGGACTTTCAACTCTTCAAAGAATTTACCAATCTTTATTGTGAATTTATACTCCTTTTGCTCGTCTCTAGGTGTAGGTGTTGTGATTGGGTTGGTTTATAGCCTTGTTGCCTTGGAGCAGGTTTTCCATTGTGATAGCTCATCCTATTTTCAGCAAACTTGGATTAGATAGATCTTGAGTTTGCGAATTTCATTCAATTCCACTAGGGTTCGCATCACCTAGTATCAAATTAAATGAATTAATATCAATAAACATTAGGAATTAGTTGTAGACTTTATTATTTAAGGGTATAAAACTGCACAATAAAGTATATCCCTCAGATATTAAACATACAAAATAGAAAATAAATGCGATACTGAAATTTGGACCCTAGAACGATTAGGATTTAGCCTGATAAGGTAGAAACTTCCTCACAAAGGGAGATCTACCTTGAACCATAGATTGACCAACGAATATAAACATGGCCTACAAAAATAATTAATCAACAATACAACTTACCATAAATAGGGTGAACTGGGGGTGATGCGTCTTTCACATACACAACTAGTCTCCTTAAATAGACTCTCGCGAACCATTAGGTTTTCTAGTGATCATGATACTAGGTGACGCCTCCTTCAGAATTATAATTTTATGATTAATCCTAAAACCCTCCAATCTAGGAGAAAAACCCGTCATTCGACGTCATGCACGCCACGACATATTTGATTCATTTACCTTGTTGCTACCCAATTTTTGATCCATGTTTTTGATAAATTTTTAGACAAAACCAAAAATAGCAATAAAACAATGAAAACCCCAAAAAATGCATTTTTGATATATGCGCATCATTTTAGCATTTTCAACGTCATCTTAGAAGAATTTAAATTTTCAAAGGTATTTTGAACGCGTTCAACTTTTAACGCGTTAATTTTACAATCACTGATTTTCCTTGTTGAGTCAACGTTGATATTGCTCGCTTTCAAAAATACAAAAAAATAAGAAAAATCAAAATTGACAAAAAATAAAGAAGTTGAGGGACCAATGTGTTTTGGGGACCAAGCCACTTTGCCTATAAATAGAGATCACAATACACACAAAAGAGGGGAAGAAAATTTACAAGGGGCAATTTTGAGAGTGAAAAAAAAGAAAAAAAAGTGAGAAACCCTAAGTCTATCTCTTTCACACCAATTCGCGCCCCCCATCATCCAAAAGTTTTTTACTTTCCCCTAGCTTCCAGCCGCCGCTCACCATCTTCTTCTTCTCTCTCCCGGCCGGTTCCACTATCTCCTCCCACTCTCCCTTGCCCTCTGCCAAAAGAAAACCAGCCGCTCAAGCCCCCTTCCCCGGAGCTTTTGCACCATCTTCTCCTCCCCCCAATAAACAACTCATAGACCGACCTCCACTCAGTTCCTTTCCTTTTCCACTCACCGTGGCCATGGACGGCCTTCGAACGAACCACTAAGCCACCCAGCTCCTCCACCCAACAACCCAAGAGTCGGTCCATTCTTCCCCATCTCCAGAAGACACATACCTCTATCTCCCTCACGATATCTCCCCTCCCTTTAGCATAAACAAACAAGAGCCCCTCACTTAGCGCTGAGTTGTTCTTCCCTCTCCCAGTCGTCCCCCTCCTGGCCATTTCCCTCTTTCGACCATTTCCACAGACCAGCCAAGACAGCCCCCACTCTTCTTCATCTTCTGCAACTGACCACAAGCAGCATCACAGACATCAGCAGTCCTCTGCTTGCCTCAACGTCGGCCAAAAGAGAAAGAGAGGAGAAGGGACCGAGTTTAATGTGGTATGTTCCCCCTCCTTAGACCTTTGCTTGCCTCACCACCGACCAAAGAAGAAGGAAGGGTCGATGATCTATCCGTTCCTGTGGTTTTCTGATCGTGCGAGTCGCTAGGCAGTCACTCCCCGCTCTTCCAGTAGCGACACTCCTCTCTCATCCGTACCTCATCCTTGCCGCCGACCACCTGAAATAGAGAAGAAGGTGAAACAAAGAGAAAAAAATAGATCTGCAGAAGAAACAGATCTAAAAAAGGGGAAGACCGAGAACATATCTGAAAAATATAAAGAAATGGATTAAAATCAACTACCTGCGTTTTCTTTTTCTTGTTGCAGGTCACGGTGAAAGCCACTGCCGGCAGGAAGGTGAAGAGGAGAAGAAGCTAAGCCAGATCCACCTGTTCACATGTTCTGCCTACAGCCGCGCGTGGAGGAGACGCGCCGCCACTATTCAGGTGGTGCAGAAGGCCTTCCCTGTAATTCCGGATTGTTTTAGGGCTATTTTTTATAATTTTTGGTTTGTTTAATACACTGTTTGTTATATTTTGAATTTTTGGTGATTTGTAACATGTAAATATGGGTGTGTGAGAGTATAGTAAAAAAGTGATGTTAGTGTGTGTGTTTGTATTTTCTTTTATGTATGTTTTCTTTTAATGTTAAAATTTAAAAAAATACAAAAATAATAAAACGAAGAAAAAAGAATTAAGTGTTTTAATTTGTATATGGTCAAGTATTTTAAGGACAAATAAAATCATGTTATACTTCCCGTGAAAATGTAAGAACATGTTTCTACATATATTTTGGGATTTAATAACTAATTTATTAAAGCCTTAAGAATTTCACTAATATTTCAAATTTTCAAATCACATCAAACCGCAAAGCAGCTTACCTCAGGTAGGGTGCACTAGGGGTGCTAATACCTTCCCTAGCCACAATCAATCCCTTACCCGTGAATCTCTGACAAAGACCAGTACATCCGGGTTTTCCTAGTAACTTTCAATCAAATACTAGATGGCGACTCCCAAAGACCCTAACCTATCAAGCAAAACGAACAAAAAATCACCACAGACGTCGCGCGGGGACGTGCGACAGATCTGTTGCTATCCAATTTTTTACCCATGTTTTTGATAAATTTTCAGAAAAAACCAAAAATAGCAAAAAACAACCAATGAAAACCGCAAAAAAATGCATTTTTGATATATTTGCATCGTTTTTAGCATTTTCAACGTCATCTCACAAGAATTTAAATTTTTAAAGGTATTTTGAACGCGTTCAACTTTTAACGCGTTAATTTTACATTCACTGATTTTCCTTGTTGAGTCGACGTTGATATTGCTTGCTTTCAAAAAATACAAAAAAATAAGAAAAAATCAAAATTGACAAAAAATAAAGAAGTTGAGGGACCAATGTGTTTTGGGGGCCAAGCCACTTTGCCTATAAATACAGGTCACAACACACACAAAAGGGATGGAGAAAATTTACAGGAGCAATTTTGCACAATTGAGTGAAACACAAAAAAAAACCTAAAGAAAAAACCTTAAACCCATCTCTACTAGGAGGCAGCCGCCCAGTCCCCCTTGCCATTTTTCAGCAACTCTCCCCTCACCAGACCGTCCCTCTCACAGTCGTAACCCTTGGCTTCTTCTCCCTCAGCCGCCAGCCAAAGCCTTTCCTTTTTTTGCTCACCGGCCTTTCCTCCCCAAGCCAAGGAGAAACGGCCCCCTCCCTTTGAAAACAAAACCAGCACCTCCCTTTCCCGGTCGTTGGCCCCTGCTTTGTGATTTTTGCTCCAAAAGCCAGCAGGCCGCGCCCCTCCTCTGGCCGCCGCTCTCCCTCGCGGCCAAGACAACGCTGCCGCCCACTAACACAGGAGACCAGCCCCACAGCCGTTCCTTTCTTCCTCAGACCGAACATGAAAGCAACCCCCGCTGTCTTCTTCCCAATCTTCTCTCGGCCCCACTATGCAGCAGCGTCTCCTTCCCCGCCAAGCACCGGCTGAGCCATCACCCTCCTCCGGTCTTCTCAACAGTAATGACCAAACAGTAGCCCGAAGTTACCCAACCGCCGGATCTGCCACCTGAAGAAGGAAAGAACAGAAAACCAAGGGGAAGAAAAAAAGACCTGGAGCAGATCTGAGAAAGAGAAAACAAAATAAAAACCACTGCTTGTGTTTTCTTGGCTTTGCAGGTGACGTTACTTCCCACCGCTGGTGCAGAAGGGGAGAGAAGGAGAAATGACTTAGATCCACCCATCTCTCATATTGTGCCCGCGACGGCACGTGGAGAAGATGCGTTGCCACTGTCCCGGTGGTTCAGAAGACTTCCCAGCAGTTTTCCAAGATTTTTAGGGGCTATTTTGTAATTTTTGATTTGTGTAATGTGCTGTTTGATTTATTTTGAATTTTTGTGATTTGTAACATGTAAATGTGGGTGAAAATTAATAATAATAATAAAAAAAGAGATGTGTATGTGTTTGTATTTTTTTTATGTATGTTATTGAATTATAAAATAAAAAAGACAAAAAAATGAATTTAATGTTTTAATTTGTATATGGTCAAGTATCTGAAGGACAAATAAAATCATGTTGTATTTCCCATGAAAATGTAAGAACATGTTTCTACATATATTCTGGGATTTAATAACTGATTTATTAAAGCCTTAGAATTTGGCTAATATTTTATTTTTTAAATCACATCAAATCACGAAGCAGCTTAC
>Ga0307515_10015473_pt1 | contig 14052 bp, 10 predicted proteins | sample 17_EM_MG_FD_194513 | JGI IMG/M metagenome (GOLD analysis project Ga0307515, IMG submission 194513) | Populus trichocarpa ectomycorrhiza microbial communities from riparian zone in the Pacific Northwest, United States - 17_EM | ecosystem: Host-associated > Plants > Roots > Unclassified | place... | reverse complement strand
CATCAAGTCCAGTACGACCAGGGCGTATTCGCCGGTCCTGGCCATCCACAGTCCCTGCCGGCCGTCATGGGCGAGGTCGACGCTGTAGCCCTCGGCGGTCAGACCGGTGTGCAGGGTGTGGGCAAGGTCCACCTCGTCTTCGACCACCAGGATGCGCATGCGGTGCAGCCTCGCACAGCGCCGGGGCGCCTTCCTGATCGGCCGGTCAGGTTGGGTCAGCCTCCGGTCAACGAGGTCCGGGCACGCTGACGCGGTGTCTTCGCCACTGCTGAAAGGCCCTGTCGCCGATGTCCGTTGATGAACGTGTCCCCGCCGTCGCCAGGGCGGTTTCCCCTCCCGTATCCGCAGGTCGACCATCACCGGGCCCGGCCAAGGCCGTTGTCGTCATCGTGCCCTTGGCGCTGACCATCGCTCTGGGGCTCTGGGGTATCCGCAGGCAGAACACCATGTGGGGGGACGAGTCCGTCACCTATCAGCTCGCGCACCGCGATCTTTCGCAGATATGGCTCACCGCCCAGCACATCGATCTGGTCCATGCCCTCTACTACGCCGTGATGCACGAGCTCTTCGGTCTCTTCGGCGGAGGGCTGCTGACGTTGCGGCTGCCGTCCGTGCTGGCCATGTCCGCGGCGGCAAGCGGAGTCGGGCTGCTGGCGCTACGCCTGGCGGGACCCCGTGCCGGGCTGCTGGCCGGGCTGGTGTTTCCGCTCCTTCCTCAGGTGCAGAAGTTCACGCAGGAAGGCCGCTCGTACGCCATGGTCTGTGCCCTCGTGACCTGGGCCACCTATGTGCTCGTGGTCAGCGCCGCACATCGCGCCCGGTGGCGGTGGGCGGTCTATGGCTCCACCATGCTGCTGGCCTGTCTGCTCCATGAGTTCGCGGTCCTCGTCCTGTTCGCACACGGCGTCACCCTGGTCGTCTCCCGTGTTCCACGACCGGTGCTGAGGGCGTGGAGTGTGGCTGCCGCGGGCGTTGTGACCGGGCTGTTGCCGCTGGCGATCTTCAGTGCGGGGCAGTCAGCGCAGGTGTCCTGGATCAGCGGACCGGTGCGGCCCGGTTATTTCCTGGTGGTCGCGGGAGTGGGCCTGGTGTGTGCCCTGGCGCCCCTGGGGGTGAGGGGGCCCGTGCGGCTTTCCGTGCTGGCTGTGCCGATCCTTGTACTTCCGGGTCTGCTGCTGATCGCCTCACCGGTCAAGCCCCTTTTCGTCGACCGGTATGTGCTCTACAGCAATGTCGGAATCGCCTTGCTGCTGGGCGCCTTGATGGATTACTTCCTCCGGCAGCAGCGGTTTTCCCGCTACGTGTGGATCGCGGCGGTCGCCGTACTGGCCGCGCTCGTCCAGCCAAGCCTTTCGCTGAGGACGCCCCAGAGCCGGAGCAATGACGTCACCGCCATAGGCGCCGCCGTACGCAAGGAAGGCCGTCCCGGTGACGGGCTGCTCTATCTCGCCGGCCAGCACCGGATCCTGGCTGCGGCCAACCCCGAGGACACCCGTTTCCTGACGGATCTCGCCCTGGCGCAGGACCCCGTTTCGTCGAACACACTCGCAGGTGTCGAGCTTCCCGCCCGGCGAATAGCCGCACGCATGCTGGAATTCGACCGGATCGTCGTGGTCCGCGTGGTGGGTGCGAACTCGCTGACCAACCCGCAGGAGGAAGCGAAAACAAGCACCCTGCGGCGCCACTTCCGCGAGTACAGAACAACCCATGTCAACGGGGCGCGAGTCACCGTCTACGTCCGAGACCACGACCCGTCTCCGAAGGCCGGTCCTGGGTCCGACCGCCCGGGTACGAGCGGTGGGGTGACGAGGTGACGGCGGTGGTGTCGGCCGGGCCGGCACCACCGCCGTCACGCTGTCTCGCCCCGGAAGCCACAGATCTCCGCTTGCCGGTCGCTGCTGCCGCGGGAGGTTGCGGCTGTTCTCCGCCGCTGCCCAACTCATCGCGACCGCACGGCAACGGCACCTGCGATGCGCCCGCCACTGGCCATGGACGGAAGAGATCGCCGACACGATCAGTCGGCTCGGCACCTTCCAGGACCCAGGCTGACCGAAAACAGCCCGGGGAAGATCCGGGACGTCGGGGATGTCGGCGATGTCGATCTCCTCGACCCCCAACGAGCAGCAGAGCCACCGACGGGACCGTGGCAACCGGTGCCCACCCGATGCGACGAGCGGGCCGCCTGCGTGCCCGCACACACACCGCGACGACGAATGGGGCGGCAACCGAAGCGGCGACCGAACACGGGCCCCACCCAGAGCCTGCGGCCCGAACGGCAGCAGACGGACCGGGCTGTTGGTGAGACAACGGGGAGCGGCCACCCTGCGCAGCGCGCCAGGGTGGCCGCCTCTTCTGCGCTTTGCGAAGCGGTCAGCGCACCCAGACGGTGTACTCGGCGCGACCACCCGGACCGTCGCACCACACCTCGTCATACCCGTTGTGCTGGGCGTTCGGCAGCTCCTCGGCCTCGCACTGCCTCTTCGAGTCATACGTCACACCGCCAGCCATGTGCCAGCCGCTGCCGGGTGGGGGGACGGCGACTGCGCTGGTGGCGGTCAGCGGGACTGCTATCGCTGCGGCGCCGACGGCGAGGCCGACGGTGATGCGGGAACGCCACGACTTCATGAGCTCTCCTTCTGTTGGCTGCGCTGTCCCTAGGTAAAGCACCCGGGATCCGATGCGTGGTGCCTCTGCGGCTTGCAGCGTGTCTTGATCGACACGCCGCCACGGAATGGCGCTGAGTGTCAGTTTGGCACTTAGTGACTTCAATGGCCAACCTCGATGGAGTGACCTGAGTCACAACAGGGTGTCTATACTGAGGCCGCGGCAGCAGACCTCGACCGCAGTCGAGAGAGTCCACGGGCCACAAGAAGGCGGTAAGGGTTGGTAGGTGATCTGCCGTCACCTGAACGGATGGGGCTGGGGCACCCCAGCCGGTCGCTCGCTCGGCTGAACACCGTGAGCAAGGACTGCTCGATGCGCGGGTCTGTCCAACGTGAAGTCCAAGGTGCAGGGCCTCGCCGCCGCCTGCGAACTGCAGGGCGGTCTCCATCGGGAAGTGGCTTACGACGGGCTGCGGGTCGCCGAGGCCAAGGGCAACGGCGGTGGTCACGATCGGCTGTCCGGGCAGGGCCATCGCCGACGTGCGCCGCGTACCTCGAAGGCCGGCCACGGCTACCCAGGCCCGCGAGCACGGCATCAGCCGTGGCGCCGTGCGCACCGCTGCGGTCGACCTCATGCCCGACCACAGCGCGGCCGACCACCAGGCCGCATCTGCCACGGGCAGTCGTCACCCTCGATACGCCGGGCAAGTTCGCCGAATTCCTCCGCGTGACCGAGCTGGACGACGCCGAGTGGGCCACTTCACCGCAGCTCCCGCCGTGCACTGCCAAGCCGTTTGACGGCCCCCAGGGCGTCCCGACCGTCCCGGGTGCAGCACAAGGCCCGCCGGGAGTACGAGATGGACGGTTGCGGTTGCGGTTCCGGTGACGTCGGCCAGGAAAGCTCGCTGCGGCGTGATGGGTTCCCGCTCACCGGTGGTGAATTCACCGGTCGAGGACGGTATTTGTGGGGTGTACGGGGCACGGTCCGGGTACGGCAGTGTTCCCTTGCGGTGTTTGTCTTGCCGTGGCGCGGTTTTTTCTCCGTCGCCGCTCGTCACAACGACTGTGACGCCGACGATGATCAACCGGAGCCCAAGGGATGGTCGTGAGCTCGACACTTGGCTCCATCAGCCACCAAGCGGCGAACGCGACAACCGGAGTCCCCAGCACCGGCCTTGATGTCGCTCGATTCTACTTAGGCTCGCATTCTGCGGACGTGCGCATTTTTAGGTTTGCCCTGCTCAGCTCCATCCGCCGCCGACAGACCGACTGGAAAGCACCGAGTTTGACAGGGCTTTGCGCAGGCCCGGAATTTCTCGATCGAATTTCTTGGCGAGTTCCTCAAGCGTATCCTTGTGTTTGCGGCGCTCGGAACGGTTCAGTACGACCCCCATGGTCGCGTCGCTCTCCAGGGCGATCACCGGCAGTGCCACTTGCGCCAGGGGTAGAGTGGACGGGTCGGCAGTGGTGGCGACCCGCGCGCGCAACGCTTGCTGCACAGTTCGGGCCTCCTCTTCCCGCCGCAAGACAACCTTGCTCCCTCCCAGCAGACTCAAGGTGCGGCCGGTCTTCTTTTCGATAATCCCAGCAGCCGTCAACTGGTTTTCGACCGGGTTTTCCGCCTTGTGCGCGGTGTTGTGCACCAGTGCCATCCACTTTTTCGGCCGCGCATGGAGCTCTTCCCACACGGAGGCAAGAAAAGGATCCGTCGGCGATTGGTCCCCAAGTGCGCGAACCCGGCGCCCGTCGGTCTCAGCCTGTCCCGCAAGGATTAGCTCGGTCAGGGCGGCAGCGCGCAGCCGCTGCCCGCGGAACTGCAGAAGAGTAGCCGGAAACTTGTTCTTCTTGAAGGCGTAGGCACACAGGTAGATCTGCTGCGGAAGCGTGAGATCCATGTGAACTCCTTGAATACGTGGCAACAGGACCAGTTCCTACTGCATGGCGCGATCCACAAGGGCCGTTGACGGCATATTGGGTTCGCCGACCTCGGCCGTCGACCTGTCGGCGTAGCGCTTTTCCTGACTCGACGGGACTGCAGCCGCTCGAAAGCGCCATGAATCCGCACCACGGTCACCCGACTCACAGCAGGAGGCTCGTGATCTTCATGGCCGTCAACTCTCCCGAAGTCCATCTTGGGCGACCTCGCGGTCATGTCATTAACTGTAATAATGTCACTTAGTGACAGACTTGCCTACCCCTCGCGCATGTGACCTGCGCCACGAGTTCACCGCCCGACCGGGCGGTCGCCCAGGGGGGTGAGGCTGCCATCGACGGCCCGCAGCGGCCGGGCGTGCGGCGCACTTGCCATTGATGTCACTTAGTGACACTGTCATTAAGTGACAGCCTTCGATCGCTGAACGATGACCGGCTCCAGGCTGCGGACCCATTCAGAGCCCTTGCCGACCTTCAGCAGGGCCTCATCACTCGCTGTCCGGGGACAGCCACAGGAAGGACCCACATGGCACTGCCGAAGCCGATCAGCGTCGAGGAGCTCTTTGCCCCTCCCGCCCGTTCGAGAGCCTCCCTCTCGCCGGACGGAACCAAGATCGCGTACCTGGCTCCTTGGGGGAATCACCTGAACCTGTGGATCGAGAGTGTCGACGCGCCCGGGGGCGCGCGGCGGGTCACCTCCGAGGACCGCAACCTGCTGAGCTACCACTGGACCGACGATCAGAGGTGGCTGCTCTATACCCGGGACCAGGGAGGTGACGAGAACCGGCACCTGTACCGCGTCGATCTCGAAGACCCGGACGCAGCGGCTACCGACCTGACCCCCTTTCCCGGCGCACGCATCATGGATCTGAAGCTGCCCGCCGGGCGGCCGGGGAAGGCGGTGTTCTCCTCGAACAGCCGGAATCCCGCCATGTTCGACCTCTTCGAGCTGGACATCGCCACCGGTGACCTGCGGACCCTCGCAGAGAACACCGCAGGCGCTGCCACCACCCTTTTCTATGGCGGCACCAAAGGCCCCTTCACCAGTGACGTCACCGAACAGGGCGACCTACGGCTCTCGCGTTGGAACGAGGCCACGCAGACGTTGCGCCACATCGCGCAGTTCGAGGGTGAGGACTATCCGCTGGGCGTCTATCCGCTGGAGGTCACCACCGACGCCGGCGGCGTTCTCTTCGGTTCGAACCGGGGCTCGGACAGGCTCCGCCTGGCCCGGCTGGATGCGGAAACCGGCGAGGAGACGGAGGTCGACTCCCACCCGCAGTACGACCTGGACACACGAGCCCGTGTGTTTCCCGCACTGCCCTCGCCGCTCATCTTCAGCCGACGTACCGGCGAGCTCATCGGAGTTCGCTACCTCGGGGAACGACTGGTGATCAACGCACTGGACCCGCACTTCGCCGAGGTCTTGGAGAACCTGAGGAATCTGTCCGATGGCGACCTGGCCCACATCTCGTCCGACGAGAGCGAGCAGCGGTGGGTCGTCAGCTTCACCCACGACCGCGATCCCGGGGCCACATACTTCTACGACCACTCCTCGGGCGAGAGTCGCCTACTGTTCCGGCCCCTTGGTCACCTGGATCCCGAGCAGCTGGCACCGATGACACCGGTGACGATCACCGCTCGGGACGGTCTCGCGCTCCCCTCCCACCTGACACTGCCCATCGGGACAGAGCCGCACCGGCTGCCGTTGGTCCTGCTTGTGCACGGTGGTCCCTGGGACCGAGACAGCTGGGGGTTCAACCCTCTCGTCCAACTGCTGGCCAACCGGGGCTACGCGGTGCTTCAGGTGAACTTCCGCAGCTCCACGGGGTACGGCAAGTCGTTCATGAAGGCCGGCATCGGGGAGCTGGCCGGCAAAATGCACGACGACCTGATCGACGGTGTGAACTGGGCCATCCAGCAGGGATACGCGGACGCGGACCGGGTGGCGATCTTGGGCGGCTCCTACGGTGGCTATGCGGCACTGGTCGGAGTCACCTTCACGCCCGATGTCTTCGCCGCTGCGGTGGACATCTTCGGGGTCTCTGACCTCGCCAACTTCCTGCGCAACCAGCCGGAATTCGTCCGGCCGGCCCTTGCCGCCAACTGGTTTCGCTGGGTCGGCGACCCAGCGGATCCGCAGCAGGAAGCCGACATGCTGGCCCGCTCACCGATCAGCCGGGTGGACCAGGTCCGTACACCGCTGCTCATCGCCCAGGGCGCCAACGACGCCCGGGTAGCGCAGGCAGAGTCCGACAACATGGTCCAGGCTCTCCGGGCGCGTGGGGTCCCCGTCGAGTACATACTCATGGCGGACGAAGGGCACTCCATCGAGAACCCGGAAAACTTGATCGCTGTGTACCGCGCCGTGGAGCGTTTCTTGGACGAGCATCTCGGACCCGGCCGGGCCGCTACGTAGCCGCCGTCCAGGCCGTGGCGGCAGGCGGTCGGCGGTCGGCGTAAGGAAATCCGTGAGGACCCGCAGCCCCGGAGGTCGCATTCTCCGCGGCTGCCAGTAGTGGATGCTCTGTCCAGCGGCTGCGGAGGTGTCGCGGGAAGCGGCCGGCGGGGAAGCGCGAGGCGCGAGCGCCTGAGGGAAACACAGCGAACCGGAACGGAGCCCGCGCAGCCATAGCCAAGATGTGGGCAAGCTACCGAAGCCTCCCTGCGCTTCGCCGGGGGTAACCCCGGATATGGCGGGGCGAGGAGGAGCTGACCCTCGGCTCGTCTCAGCAGCGTGTAGTGCTGCCGTCGCGGCGCGGGCGCCATGTCACCACCGCCGAGATCGTCCACGCCGTATGGGTAAGGACCCTCGCGCGGCCGGTGGATCCGGCGGAGTGCGCAACGGACTCTGGAGCGGGTCGAGTTGTTCCGCATACTCCTCGGCCCACTCCAGGCAGTCCGCCTCGTCCGTTGCAACCGGTGTGTCGCCGGTTCGGGCGCGTGCGGCCTGGCAGAAGGCGCGGATCTCGGCGGCCTGCCGCCGGGCCCGCGTCTGCCCGGTCAGAACTCTTGCCCGGTACTGCTCGACCTGTTGCTTGCGAGCCATGGCGACGGCCGCATACCAGCGCCGCTGCTCTGCCTCACGCAATTCCTTCTCCCGCACCCTGCGTTCGGCTTCCGCCGCGAGGCGTTCGAGATCTGCAGGAGGTGTCCCAGCCGCGACTCCAGCGTCCACCGCGCACCGTCGCTGTAGAAGTACGAATGCTGATACCAGTTCCCGGCAGGTGCACCGAGAGCGAGGCGTCCGATGAACTCCTCGTCGTACTTGGGCACGCGGGTCCACGGGCTGTGCTCCTGCCGGCGGAGCTCCTGCGGGGTCGGCTCGCGCGGGACCTTGGCCGTCCGCTCGGCGAGGACGAGAGGAAAGGCCCGGCACCGGATCACGATCGCCAGCGCGTGCACGGCATCACCACGCTGCAGGTCGGTCTGAGTCTCCACCGTGTAGCCGCGGCTCTCGGCCTCGGTCAGGAGCACGTGCATGATCCGCAAGGCCCGGTCGGCAAGAGGCCGTGACAGGTACAGCGAGATAACTTCCGGTCCGCCCTGGGTGTCGATCAGGCTCTGGGGCCGGACGAGGGCCTTGCGCGTGGCACGAACGAGACGATGAGGGCGTTCCAGGGTCTCCGTGTGGGTGCGGGGCTCTGCGGGCTGGAGGGCATGACTCCATTGTGGCGATGGGAAAGGTGGCGTGGGTCATGATGCATGAGCTTGCGTCCGGAGCGAGCGGCAGTGAACTCGTGCAGGCGATTCGGCCGTGGCAGCCCGTTCCGCCCGAAGAAGCGGAAGGCTGTTGGTCATGACGCTCTCGGCGCCCGCACCAGGGATCGTGAGGCGAAAAACAGGCTTTGACCTGGTCTTTTCCATGAGTTGCCGAGGCCGACATCTTTCCGATGACCCACCATGTGGAGTGTGTTGCGCTCCTTGAGCCGGTGGCAAAGCTGTCCTGACCTGCGGTTTTGTGCGTGTGCGTTATGTGCGGTGTGGGCGTTACGGGCGATATCTTGACGCTGAAATGACGCTCGTTCTGATGGGGTGTCAGGTGCGCTGTCGTGCTGCTCAGGCGGCATGAAGCGGTGTTGTTTAACGAGGCTTCCTTGGGGAACGGGCTGGGCTCCGCGAGGCGCACGAGGGAAGAGATCTTCTTGACGTTGTCTACCTGGGGGCGCTGACCTGCGACGATGTGGCTCAACTCGCCTCTGGCCTGCGCGAATGACTCTTTGCGCGTCTTTCGGGGGCATGCCGCGTTACGCAGTCGATTCTCCCCACGCGCTCCCCAGCGCCGCTCATCCTCCCCAGATTCTCCCCAGGGGGCGACTCGGCGCGGAGGTGGGGAACGTTGCTGCGGTGCTTGCGAAGCAGAGTGTCCTGTTCGCAGTCTGTTACCGACGTCACCGTGGTCTCCGGGCGTTCCGTAGGTGTCGGGCTGCGTTGCTGCACAGGGGTTGGGCGGACGTTTCGAGGCGTCGTGTCGGAGATCGGCCTGTCGGGGGCGCGCCTGTGGTTCGCCTGGTCCTGATTTGGAGTCTCGTTGTCAGTGGTCGCCTCAAGGAAGGGCGACGCCTGGCAGGGCAAGGGCTGCTGTGCCCCCTCCGCCGCGACGGTTCCGGCCGCGGCCAAGGTGAGCGACGCGTGCGGCTGCCGTCCCGGGTGCGCCTGCTGCACATGATCGGCAGCTCCAGTGCTACCGCAACTCGCTTGCGGCAGGTGTGAATGCGCTTCGCCCAGCGGGCGGGTCCGAACAGTTCGATGAGGTTCCCGGCGGGGTCGGTAGGCAGGGTCTGACGCCCGCCGGGGCCTGAGACCACATCGCTGAGGAAGGTCAGTCCGGCGCCACGCAGCCGGTCGATCTCGGCGTCGAGGTCGTCGACGGCCAGGTGGATGCGGTTGCCCCCGGCGCCGAGGTCGCTGGGGGGTGGCGCGGGCGCCGGAGCCGGCCGGGCCGGACAGCAGCAGCCGCAGCGGCCCGCGGGTCACGTCCGCGAAGGCGGGACGGGGTGGCTGCGGAGGGTGAAGCCCAGGTGGGTGGTGTAGAAGTCGATGGCCGCCTGGACGTCGACGACGAGGTAGCGGACGCCGGCGAGCTGGTCGGACGTGGTCACGGCTGAACCTCCTGTGGCGTGAGGGTGAGCAGCGGCAGCAGGTAGCGGATACGGGTGTCGATCTCTGCTGCCGTGCGGACGAATGCCGGGTGGCCGTCCGGGCCGGAGCCGGCGGCTGCAACCGGGTCGGGGATGCTCCAGTGGACCAGCCGTGGCTGGTCGCCGAAGCCGGGGCGGACCTCGCGGACTTTGTCGCACAGGCTGATCACGTAGTCGAACCGGCGGCCGAGCAAGGTGTCCAGGTGTCGCGGGCGCTGCCCGGAGATGTCGATGCCGTGCTGCTCACGCAGGACCTGCACGGCGTCGGAATGGATGCGGGGTTTGGGGTGGCTGCCGGCACTGGCCACCTCGACGTGACCGTCGGTGCGGTGGCGCAGCAGCGCCTCGGCGATCGGGGAGCGGGCGCTGTTGCCGGTGCATGTGAACAGGACGGCGGGCCGCCTCTCCGGCCGCGGCGAGGGCGGCGGGGCGGGGGTGAAACCCAGCGCCGGGTGCAGGGCGGTACCGGCGTGGGCGAGCGCGTGGGCGCACTGCTGCAGGTCCAGGTGGTAGTAGCTGTCGCGGGCGTCGAAGCTGCTGCGGCGGGCGGTGACCAGCCCGCCGCCGCGGAGCAGCCGCAGATGGTAGGAGACCAGGTTCTGTGGCTGGCCGACCCGTTCGACCAGCTCACGAACCCGGTAGTCACTCGCAGCCAGTTCGGCCAGCAGCTTCCACCGCAGCGGGTGGGCGGCCAGCTGCACGAACGCAGGGGCTACGGGATCCGAGGGCCTCATGAAGCCAAATTACATCAAACCAAATTGATGTAATTTGCTGTCGGGAGTCCCGACGCCCAATGCCGGAAGACGGAGGCACGTCATGAGTCAGCCCGCCGAGACCGCGTCACCTCAGCTCCAGCGGCGGCTCGGCATCGGCGACGCCGTCCTCATCGGACTCGGTTCGATGATCGGCGCGGGCATCTTCGCGGCGCTCGCCCCGGCCGCCCGCGCGGCCGGCTCCGGGCTGCTGGTCGCTCTGGCGGTGGCCGCGGCGGTGGCGTACTGCAACGCCACCTCCTCCGCCCGGCTGGCCGCCCGCTATCCGGCTTCGGGCGGCACCTACGTCTATGGCCGCGAACGCCTCGGCGACTTCTGGGGCTACCTGGCCGGCTGGGCCTTCGTGATCGGCAAGACCGCCTCCTGCGCGGCAATGGCGCTGACCGTCGGCTCATACGTGTGGCCCGGTCACGCCCACGCGGTGGCCGGCGCTGCGGTGGTGGCGCTGACCGCCGTGAACTATGCCGGGATCCAGAAGTCCGCATGGCTCACCCGGGCGGTCGTCGCCGTCGTGCTGGCGGTGCTCGCGGCGGTCGTGGTCGCCAGCCTCACCTCGGCGACAGCGGACGCGGGCCGGCTAGGTGTCGGCTCCGACGCCACCGTCACCGGCGTACTGGAGGCGGCGGGCCTGCTGTTCTTCGCCTTCGCCGGGTACGCCCGCATCGCCACCCTCGGCGAGGAGGTCCGCGATCCCGCGCGCACCATCCCCCGCGCCATCCCGCTCGCCCTCGGCCTGACCCTGGTCGTGTACGCGGCCGTAGCCCTCGCCGTCCTGATGGTGCTCGGCCCCCGGGAGCTGGGCGAGGCGGCCGCGCCGCTGTCGGATGCGGTGCGGGCCGCGGGTGCGGACTGGCTGGCGCCCGTCGTGCGGGTCGGGGCGGCCGTCGCCGCGCTCGGCTCCTTGCTCGCTCTGATCCTGGGTGTCTCCCGCACCACCCTGGCGATGGCCCGTGACCGGCACCTGCCCCACGTCCTGGCCGCCGTTCATCCGCGCTTCCAGGTGCCGCACCGCGCTGAACTGCTGGTGGGCGCCGTGGTCGTGGCGCTCGCCGCCACCGCCGACGTACGTGGCGCGATCGGCTTCTCCTCCTTCGGCGTCCTGGTCTACTACGCCGTCGCCAACGCCTCCGCCTGGACGCTCAGGCCGGACGAGAACCGTCCGCACCGCACCGTCCCGGCGGTCGGCCTGGCCGGCTGCCTGCTGCTGGCCTTCACCCTGCCCGCCGACTCCGTCGCATGGGGAACCATGGTCCTGGCCGTCGGCATCGCCGCCTACGGCATACGCCGGGCCAGCAGCGCCCGCCGGGCGTCCTGAGCCGCTCACCCGAACTCCCGCTCGTGTCCGACGCACTCCTTCAACGCCTTCGTGATCTACCGGGTCGTCGGGGTGGTGCTTCCGGGTCTGCCGGCCGCGGGGGTGGTCAACGCCTGACCTGCTTTCGTACGATGCCGACTGGATGTAACGCCTGCTACATTCTGCAGCGTGACGAAGTTGAACAGGGGACCCGGAAGCCGCTGGCTCGTCCTCGTGATCAAGCTCCCGGCAGAGCCCTCACGCCACCGGGTCGCGGTCTGGCGGGAGCTGCGCAGAATCGGCGCGCTCTCGCTCGGCCAGGGCGTCTGGGCCGTCCCCGACGTGCCCGTCTTCGCGGACGGCATCGCCCGCGCGCTCGAACTCACCGAGCAGTCCGGCGGCCAGGCGGTGACGCTGAACGCGTCCGGGCGCGGTCCTGAGGACGCCGCCCGTTTCCAGGCCATGTTCACCGCCGCGCGCTCGGAGGACTGGACGGAGTTCCTGGCGGACTGCGGCAAGTTCGAGGCGGAGATCGCCAAGGAGATCCGTGTCGCCAAGTTCACGCTGGCCGAGCTGGAGGAAGAGGAACAGTCTCTGGAACGGCTGCGCCGCTGGCACCGCGACCTCACCGCCCGGGACGTGTTCGGTGCCCCGGAGGCGGCCGAGGCCGGTGAGCGCCTCAAGCGGTGCACCACCGTCTGCGAGGACTACGCGGAGCGGGTCTTCCGGGCCCTGCACCAGGGCCCGGAGCAGGATCGATGACTGCGCCGGTGGCTTCCCAGGCAGCGCCCGCCCGGCAGATGTGGCCCCTGTACGCGGCCGGGTTCACCACGGCGTTCGGCGCGCACGGCATCGCCGCCAACCTCGGCGGCCACTCGGGCGATGCGGTCACCTCGCTCATGGTGCTCGGCGGCCTGCTCGCGTTGTACGACGGAGCCGAGGTCCTGCTCAAGCCGGTCTTCGGCACACTGGCCGACCGCATCGGCGCCCGCCCGGTGCTGCTCGGCGGGCTGGTCGCTTTCGCCGCCGCGTCCGCGGTGTACGCCATCGCGGACAGCACCGGCTGGCTGTGGGCGGCCCGCCTGGGCCAGGGCGCCGCGGCCTCCGCCTTCTCCCCGTCGGCCTCCGCCCTGGTCGCCCGCCTCAACCCGGCCGCCAAGCACGGCCGGGCGTTCGGCAGTTACGGCTTCTACAAGTCCATCGGCTACACCCTCGGCCCGCTGCTCGGCGGCGTCCTGGTGTGGGCCGGCGGCTTTCGCCTGCTTTTCGTCGTACTGGCCGTGCTGGGCGCGGCGGTCGCCGCCTGGGCCGCGCTCGCCGTCCCTGCCCTGCCCCCGCTGCCCAAGACCCGGCAGACCGTGCTCGACCTGGCCCGGCGCCTCGCCGACCCGGCCTTCCTCGGTCCCACGGGCGCGTTGGCCGCCGCGACCGCCGCGCTGTCCGTCGGCGTGGGCTTCCTGCCGGTTTCCGGCCGGGCGGCCGGGCTGGGCACGGTGGCCACCGGCGCGGCGGTGTCGGTGCTTGCCGCGTGTGCCGCGCTCGTGCAGCCGCGTGTGGGGCGGGCTTTGGACGACGGACGACTCACCACCCGTACGGGCATCACGGCTGGGCTGCTGACCGCCGCCGCCGGCTTTGCCTGCGCCATGTTCCCTGGGCTGGTCGGCGTCCTGACCGGTGCGGCCCTGATCGGCATCGGCACCGGCCTGATCACCCCGCTCGGCTTCGCGGCTCTCGCCGCTTCCACCCCCACCGAGCGCCTCGGCCAGACCATGGGCGCGGCCGAACTGGGCCGCGAACTCGGTGACGCGGGAGGCCCGCTCCTGATCGCGGCCGTTGCCACGCTCACCACCCTCACCCACGGCTACGCGGCACTCGCGGTGCTGCTCGCCGTCGCAGCGGCGGTCGGCCTCGTCCACCGCCGCTCCGGAAGGACATGACCGCGACTTGCGTGTGACACCGGCCGCCGCAGCAGGCGATGTCGAGCGTGACGACGGCGGACGTGCTGCTCTCGGCGCGGGCGCTCCCGTCGTGCTAGACGGCGACGAGCGCGCGGCTGAGACCCGATCGGGGGATGGCCGGCGGCTCGTCTCGACGCGGGTGAAGCGGTCGAAGAGGCGCGGCAGTAACTCGGCCGGGAATCCAGGCCGTTGACCGGTGACGGACACGAGAAGCGGTCCGCGCAGGTCACGGCGGGTCGTCGGACGGCAGTTTCAGGCGGAGTTGGTAGCCGCCGTCGGTCGTCGGGCCGGAGGTGATGGTGCCGCCGAGGAGTTCGGCGCGCTGGCGCAGGCCGACGAGGCCGTGGTGGG
>Ga0307515_10015472_pt1 | contig 14052 bp, 11 predicted proteins | sample 17_EM_MG_FD_194513 | JGI IMG/M metagenome (GOLD analysis project Ga0307515, IMG submission 194513) | Populus trichocarpa ectomycorrhiza microbial communities from riparian zone in the Pacific Northwest, United States - 17_EM | ecosystem: Host-associated > Plants > Roots > Unclassified | place... | reverse complement strand
ATTTATAGTTGTGTTTACTTATGAAAAATATAGTTTTTTTAATTTTTTTTAAAATAAAAAGCTCAAGAAATGCATTATTAACTAGAAATGAAAATTATTTCCTTAAAAAGACGCATTTTCTAGTTCTTCATTTTTTGTAAAAAGTGAAAAATACTAAAATGATTTTTTAAAAAAATTCTCTACTATAAAAATAAAAGTTTTGTTTGTTTAACTATTATGATAATTTCTTTTAATATTTTCAATTTAAGTGAATAAATACCTTGTTTTTCATTTAAAAAAAATTGTATTTAGCAAACATATTTCCTTAATTTTTCATAAAACAATCATTTTAGAATAAATAAAAACAATTTTTTTGAAAATAAACATGAGCTATATGTTTCTAGCATTGTATCTCTCTCTATTAAGATCTTTTGTCTTGTAATAGCCTCTTATTCTCTCAACAAAAGCTTTTTACTATTGAGTTAGGCGTGCACTTTATATATTCCTACCAATATATTTATTTATTTATTTCACATATGAAGCTGCACTATAAAATTTATTTTTTTATTGAATAAATAACTAATTACTGTTTTTATTATACAAAAAAAAAATGAATAATGAAACTATATTAGTAGTAGCTCAAGATGGTGTTATTAAACAATAACATCATTTTATAATTTTGAAACCACTAATTCAAGAGGATTTTATTAATTTTTTTCTAAACATACCAAACCAATATAAAAGATACATATTTAATATTATTAAAAAAAGTAATCTTAATTAAAATGTAAACAAAATAAAAAAAAGTAATATATATATAATAATAATAATAATAATAATAATAATAATAATTAAGGGATAGGGGCCATAGGGCCAAGGGGTAACTAACAAATTATTATCTATCTACCATAAGATATAGATAAAAACATTTTCCTATTATTTAATATAGCCATTATTAGTATTATTTAGCTCTGATATTTTATATTTCCTCTCTAGATCGACAAAAGGAGCTCCCTTTCTCCAATCCTCAAAGTTGCAACTCTCACCCGCAGGTACCATTTCTCTCTTTCATTTCCTATTTCTCTTCTCCCGATCTCAGGGTTCCTCAATTTTGGTCCCCATAACGTACAAAACTCGTTCAAAATTATTCCTCTTTTTCTCAGTTTTTTTTTGGGTTAAAAGTTACCTACTTTAGGGTTTATATCGATTCCTCTGGTCTAGTTTTGCGATCCCTTTTTGTATTTGTAATCATAATTAAGATGGCGTTTTATTTTTTCTCCTGATTTTGCTTCAATTTGTTGAAAGTTTGTGACTTTGAAATTCAATTGGGGTTTTGGTGAATATGGTTTCGTTTTGAATTTTTTTTAGTGTTTTGTTGTTTAGGAATTGAGAAATGATGAGCTAATTTTGGATTTTTTTCTATTAATTTTAAATTATTGTCGGCGAACATATAGAATTGGTTTTTGGATTATATTGGTTTTTGGTCGATTTTTGTTTAAAGTTTGATGATTTTTGGAGTAATACGATGGAATGCTGTTAATTTCTAACTTACTGAATGTTTATGATTAAAGGCTAATCTAAACAAATACTATGGATTTGGTCCCTTTTGTTTTGTGATGCTTGGATGTCACTCTGTAATTACTTGTTCCTGGTGTTGATTGTTTTGTCATGGTGAATTAGTTTTGCTGCATTGGGTCAGTGTTTGTTGTTGCACAATTGTAATTCGTTACTTCATATTTTGATTCCACCTCAAGCACCTTCTTTATTTATATGAGCAGTGAGGACTGACTTGTTTATTGAATCTATGACTGTTATTACCTGTTTCTTCTGTGTATCATCGTGGAATATGTATGGATGTTCTGTTTTCATGGTTTTTGTTGTTGATTTGTGATATGTCATCTTCGTGTATCGAAATGAGTTGACTATGATTGGTTGTCAGTAGTCCTTATATGCAGTCATTCCTATAATCTTTTACTTGCTATAGACATTGAATCTATAGCTTTATTATTTCTCCAACCATTTTAATCTTTTAAATTTGGCAATTGGTTTGCGTGTTAATTTTGCTTTATGGTTACATCAGCTTCTGTTGATACTTGACTGATTGGCTTGAGTTGATGTTACAGGGTAGGTGGAATTGTTAGAAAAATATGTCCCATTACCAAGGGGATGATGCTGAATACATGGAAGATGAATATGAAATGGAAGATGTTGATGATGACATGGATGAAGAGTTTCGTGCTAGGGAGATGGGCTCAGACTCTGACATTGATGAATATGACTACCTGGTTCGTGTTCTTTACTACATTATTTGTGTGGGCAATCCTGGACAATTTTTTCCACTGTAACTTTGGTCTGATTTAGGATTTGAAGCATTTTTGTGTTCTGCTGCAGAATAATAAAGTAGCTGATACATCTGCTGCTGATGCTAGAAATGGAAAAGACATTCAGGGAATTCCTTGGGAGAGACTTAGCATCACTAGAGATAAATACCGGCAAACCAGGCTAGAACAATACAAGAACTATGAGAATATACCTCACTCTGGGGAAGATTCAAAAAAGGTGAATTCTTATTTCATCTCTGTTCCAAGAGTGCTCTCTGTCAGCAAGATCACTTCAACAGTTTTATACTGTCTTTTTCTTCATGTAGGATTGCAAAATTACTGAAAAGGGGGGCATGTATTATGAGTTCAGACGAAATTCCAGATCTGTCAAATCTACCATTCTTCATTTTCAGGTAAGTTGGAGAAGCCAGCTTTTTCTAGAGGAAAAAGTTGTGACAATTCATGGAGTCGGGAAAGTCTGGTACATCAATAGATGTATGATTGAGTGCAGATAGGCTTGAAGTGGTTGTAATGTTTGATTGACTTACATACATGTATCTGTGGTTTTTCATGATGCAGTTGAGGAACTTGGTTTGGGCTACAACAAAGCATGATGTCTACCTTATGTCGCATTTCTCTGTCATTCATTGGTCTTCCTTAACTTGCAGCAAGGCTGATGTTCTTGATGTTTCTGGACATGTGGCACCAACTGAGGTCAGTTTTGGCTTTAATTCCTCTTATCTTTGTGCAGATTAGTATTCAGATTTGATTTCTTCTGTAAATTGATCAATTTGTTCTGTTTTCTAGAAACATCCTGGAAGTCTGTTGGAAGGATTCACGCAGACTCAAGTTAGTACTCTAGCAGTGAAAGATAATTTGCTAGTTGCTGGAGGGTTCCAGGGAGAGCTTATTTGCAAGGTAAGTTTAAGATCTTGCTTTTGCAAGTCTTTTTCTTGAAAGAAATAAAGAGATTTCATAAAATGGGTGACCAGTGTTAGTATATAAATGTCACTTTTATGGGGTGTTGGCACTTTCTCAGCTTGTTTTGGTTGCTTGGAACTATAAATTGTTTCTATAATCATGCCACCTCTGAGATTTGATTTAATGATTTCTCTGGTAGTAACAAAAAAGGGTTTATTATCAAGCTTTTATTGGAATGCAGCATCTAGATCGGCCTGGAGTAAGCTTTTGTTCCAGAACAACTTATGATGATAATGCTATCACCAACGCTGTTGAGATCTATGATAGTCCAAGGTACATATTTTCCATTGTGCTGATGGTGGACTATAACATTTTTAATGCAGAAATAACCTACCTTTGTTATTTTAATTGTCAGTGGTGCAGTGCACTTTACTGCTTCAAACAATGACCATGGAGTTAGAGATTTTGATATGGAGAAATACCAGCTCTCAAAGCATTTTCGTTTTCCTTGGCCAGTGAACGTGAGTAACCAATATCCAGTTTGGTAATTCAACATGTTATTTCTTGTATTAGAAACCCATTAGGTACTGTGATACTTTAAACTCTTGCACTGATGAGACCCCCCTAACATGCCATCCATAGTTTCATCTCTCTCACCATATGCAGGTGTGTATTTTGATATCTGTGGCATTTCAGATAAAAGGTTGGATTCTTCTTATAGAAAGAGGAGATCAAATCTTAGTAATGAATCAAAAATTTGTTTTCCACATGTGCAGATTAGTAATGCACATATAATGTCAAGTTTTCATAGTTTAACCGGTTCTGCAACTGTTGCTCTCTTTGGACAGTTTCAACTGTTACCAGAGTGTTGCATCTTTAGCCTCCTCGTGGGTTGTTTGTTACTTGTCAGTCACTAATTGAGGAGTGACACGCAAGCATTCAGGGAATCAGTTGCCTTTTTATATTAATTTGGTGACATGCTAACAATTTGTTGTATGAAGACTATCAGTCTATCACCGATAAGTGAAACAGAAGCATATTCTTTCATTGTCTCTGCAATCTTGAGTTCATTTTACCTGATTGGATAAATACTGTTTTCTTGAGTTATGTTTTGCCGGGGAAGGCATGGTGGCCTAGTTCTTGCCTAACTTGACAATAGGGGTGGCTGAGGCCAGGTTTTTTAACTACTTGACTGGAAATATAAACATTTGATGGTTATTGCATGTTTTGTTTTTTGTCATGTGTGCAGCATACTTCCCTTAGTCCTGATGGAAAGCTTCTAACAATTGTTGGCGACAGCCCAGATGGTATGTTGGTGGACTCCAGTTCTGGGAAGGTACTAGTCTTTCCTTGCCATCAACTTTACAAATATGAATTTTACAGAGGAGTATATGTGATGACTTGAATTTTGAATGCTTACAGACAGTGACATCCTTGTCTGGGCATCTGGATTTCTCATTTGCATCAGCATGGCATCCCGATGGGGTCACTTTTGCTACTGGGAACCAGGACAAAACATGCCGCATTTGGGATGTTCGGAACCTGTCCAAGTCACTTGCTGTTTTGAAGGGCAATCTTGGTGCAATTCGGTCAATTCGATACACATCTGATGGCCAATATATGGCAATGGCTGAGCCTGCAGATTTTGTGCATGTTTATGATGTGAAAAATGGGTATGAAAAGGAGCAGGAGATTGATTTCTTTGGCGAGATATCTGGTGTGTCATTCAGTCCTGACACAGAGGCTCTTTACATTGGAGTGTGGGATCGCACATACGGTAGTCTCCTTGAGTATGGCCGTTGCCGGAACTATTCATACCTTGATTCCTTTGTTTGAGTTGCTTGAAGAAATGTGTGTTGGTATGGTTTTTTCCCCTTGATGCAATTGAGGAACCTAATAAAACCATATAATGTAGAAGGAGGTTTAGGTGTATATTGTATTACTATTGTGGAATTTTAGGTTCTCGTGGTTCTATTAGTCTTGGTGCCACCGTTGTTGTTGGGTTATTATAAGATGTGTAGAAAGGAGGGAATGTACAGAAGGCTAGAATGTATAATTCAATGTGAACAATAGCATGGAATTGAACTTCTGCTTCTTCAGGTAGATGATTTTTTCTATCTGCTGTCCAATGTAATCTTATTTCTCGTGATATCCAGTCTTTCTGATCTGTTTCCTTTCCAGTCCCCACCTCATTGCAATTTGCGAGGTGCAAACGAGATATCACATATTTTCCTTTTGCCCTAACTATTTGAGATTCTCGAGCACACTTGATGAAAACTTGCATGCTTATTTACCATACCTTAAGAGGACCATATACACATGACCAGTCTGTTCTGGGTCACTGCTTCGTTAGCAAACACAACTTCATATTCCTTCACGGATGATCTATCACTGGTTTTGGGCCAACCCTCTGGAAGACTCTGATTTGAATGGATAGCATCTGCGGCCGACCCATTATTAATCCCGGTTCCATCATCAAGAAATCCAATTTTTTTATTCTGATTCAGTATAAACATGCATGTTAATTACTTCTCGTAGCAATATGTCTTCATATGTTTCTTGACTGATTTAGGACCCGTAAGTACCATATAGTATTATCGTTGTTCCAGATGATCAACCAAAAGCAATAATAGCAAAGGTTGATGGTGGGATTATTTTCAGGGCTAACAAAAACTGATAATTGAACGAATTAGGGAGCATCTATTAACAAGAAAAAGCAACCGACCTCATTGTTATTTTTGCTTCTTGAGGAAATCCGAATCCTTCATGATTACCTTTGACCAACAAAATAAAAATAAATAGAGCTGCAAAGCCAACAAAATTAAATAGATTTTCGGCCCTAAAGGGTGACCATGCAAATTCCATGGTCACCATTTAGGGCCAAAAATCTCTAATCCACAAAGAACCAATGATGCATGGCCATCTCACCCACCAAAATCTTTCCCCTATCGCTTCCATCCTTACAACACTAATCTTCCTTTACACCACCACTAGCGGGATATATGATCTTTATGAAGCAAAGCACAATCTCATCATCTCCAAACCTATCTTCAACTCACAAGGCAGGCACCGGCAATGGCAACCTTTAGCTTGCTTCCCACACCCACCATCCAAAAGCACCACCACAACCTCACCCCATCCAACATCTCATTCCAAGGCCTTAGACCCCTCACCAAGGCCAAAACCGCCTCCCTCTCCAAGATCACCCTCACTGCACCAAAAAGGAGCTTAGCTGTGAAAGCAGAGCTTAACCCATCATTGGTCATAAGCTTGAGCACAGGGGTATCACTCTTTTTGGGAAGGTTTGTGTTCTTTAACTTCCAAAGGGAGAACGTGGCAAAACAAGTGCCTGAGCAGAATGGTTTGACTCACTTTGAGGCAGGAGATGAGCGTGCCAAGGAATATGTTAGCCTCCTGAAATCAAATGATCCAGTTGGTTTCAACATTGTTGATGTTCTTGCTTGGGGATCCATTGGCCATATTGTTGCCTACTACATCTTGGCCACAGCCAGCAATGGCTATGACTGGGACCCCAGCTTCCCATGTTGCTTTTAGATCATATCACCATTTCTTTAATCGATTGTGCTTCACTTGTGTAAACCTTGTATAGTGGTAGTGGTTTATTAGAGAGGCTTCTTTCTTCTCCTTTTGGTTTTCACTTTTTTCTCTCTCTCAAAAGGTTTGCATGATCCTCTTTATGTGTAATCTTCACTTACCTTGCTTTGTGATGTTCTATTGAAGCACCAAAATGTCTTGCACTCTTAACAATTTTTTGGAGCAGAGGCACTTAAGCCACAAATGCTGATGATTGATGTATTGGGTTGTGCCTTGCTGGAAATACAACCAGCTAGAAGGGCATTAGTCCCAACGCACACATTCCAATGCATTGAATTTGCGAAATACAGAATTTCAATGCATTCATTTCCAGCCTTCAGGTCTGTGAGTTCCAAGTAAAACTTTGGGAGTTCACAATTATAGCATCAATTTTAAAGATTAAAGAGAGGTGCATGCTAGGCTGCCCTTGCTCCAGTGCTGGTTTCCTAGTGCTCCATTTCTTTATTACACAAAGGGAAAAAGAGAAACGAGCAAGCAAAACTTTTGGCATTTTACTAAAAGAAATAAAACCAATATTGCAAATTGTAATACATATTTTTCACCACCCTTTTGGAATTATTTTCTAAAGATATTTGCACTTGTAGAATATGAATATATTTGCGGAGAAGCCAAGAGTGAAGGTCTCAGTGCACACAACAACAACCATACAATTAGCACTCTAAACAAATACTATATAAAGAAATTAGAAATTGCTAATTATACTTAATCAATCAATTCATTCAGGAAAATTACATAAAAAAATTATTATTAACATAATTAGAGTTTAATATTGTGATATTATATTGTATTTATATGGAAAGTAAAAACAAGATACACACCACTTGACTCATCTTTTAGTAAGATTTTTTTATAATTTTCTTTTGAAGATTATTTTCCTTGTTGAATGAAATTACAATCCCCTACCTTAATTACAATCTTCCTCATAGAGAGGGCTCTAATTTTCTATTATTAGCCTATCAAACCAGGTGAAATACAATTACCATGATAACCTTTCAACTTGCAAGTTGCAAGTACAACCATTTATAGTAGCTTTTGATCTTATTCTAATCCTCCCCTCTTCTTTTATTTACCTCACAAAATATTTCTGGGATTTTCATGCTCTTCTAATCTTATAAAAATCTTATTTTTATCTCTTACATCTTCATATCTATAGGCTAACTGAAGTCTTTCTGTTTGTGTTCTTGTCTTGTAAAAGTTAAGGGGAAAAATTAAAATTTCTATTAGTCTACTTATATCCTTTTTTTTTGTCTACCCGAAACAAAAATGTCTACCCTTGACCCAACTGCTACAGTTATTTCACCTCAGCAACAAGAATTACACAGTGAGAGCATAAATGGCCAATCTTTCAGGTCCTATCCTCCAGCTACAGCCAAGTATGAAGATATTGCTCAAAGTTCAGACCTTTTTTGGGAAAAGCTCAAAGCTTTTCATCAATCCTTTGGCACCAAATTCATGTAAGTTGGTTTTCCTGCAAACCCTTTAACATACTTTATTTGCTTATGTTATTATTATTATTATTATTTTTATCTGGGTCCATCTTATTTGATGGATTCTTTGTATTTCAAGTGTTTTTTTTTGGGTTTATCTCATGAATTATGTCTTTATATTGTAACGATCTAGCTTCCTTTAGTTGCCATATTTGCTTCTTTTTTTTTTTTTTTTATTTCTATTAGATTTTTTCATGTTTGGTTGTGAAAATATTCTAGCACCTTTTGGGGTTAACTTCACCCCTCAATGTGGAGAGACGCATATTTGTATGTTTTTCTAGTTTCCCAACTTCAACTAAAATGGTCGAGCTAAAAAGTTTATTGCTTTCTCCTAGATTTATATGTTTCCAAGATTTGAATTACTCCTTGAGCACTAACTTTAAGATGCAATGTGAACTAGGATTTTTCTGCGTTGCCTTTTGTGTTTTATGACTTGCAGACTTCTTTGATATTTCATAAAAGACTTGCTTTATTTTCTTGGATTTGATCAATTCTTAATGAATGTGGTTATGGTAATTTATTTTGGTATGCTGATGATCTCCAATGACTGTTGAGATGCAAGTAATGAAATGAAATGAAAAAAAAAAAAAAGCAATGAAATTTATCATTATCAAAAGAAATAAAGAACAACACCTTAATTGGTTACTAGAGGGAAAAAAAGAGTAGTTTTTCTTAAATACTTCAACCATCCAAAGGCAATTGCTTATAAGTGGACCTTATAACTGATTTATTGACTATATGTTGTTAGGTTTTGGCTTCAATAGTATTCTCTCAGTCTAGATTCAATCTTATTTAAGTAGCAAACTGTATAACCTTTTCCCCCTTCCACTTAATTCTATCTCCTTGAGGATTTTCTATTGCTTGTCTATTTTAATGCGCAACTGGATTAAAATTGAAACATCAATGGCTTTCTTAAAAGAAGAAACTATGGATGGAGGTATGATTAACAATCTTTGATGTAAATTTTGTTAATGAATAGGGTTCCTACTGTGGGAGGAAAGGCTCTTGATCTTCACCATCTTTTTGTGGAGGTCACATCTCGTGGTGGCATTGAGAAGGTATGAGTTATTAATTTCTTTATCTTCTGTCTAGGAGCTTTTTGCAAATGTAAAACTGTTACAAAGTATGCTGCCCTTCTTATATTCTGTTTCACCTCATCTTCTCACAATTGAATGAAGGATAGCATTAAGTGTGAGTTTTCTGGTGAAATGACTTGCCTGAATAATTTATTGTGCAAACCTCACAGAAATGTGGAACTTATTAGTGTCTTTGGAGTCATTTTAAGTTTTGTGGGAAGTACCGTAAAATTCTTTCAAGGGCATTCTTCTTCTTCTTCTTTTTCTGGTTTTAATTTCTCTTGAAATGGTTACAGGTCATTACAGATCGTAAATGGAAGGAAGTGATTACAGCCTTCAATTTCCCAACTACAATTACCAGTGCATCATTTGTCTTAAGGAAGCATTATCTATCATTACTCTATCATTTCGAGCAGGTTTACCACTTCAACAAACAAATTCCTTTAGTTTCAGGGACTGGTAATTGTGATCATATTCTTGTTGTTTTCTCTTTCCTTTTTTTCATAATTACCCAATATATACTTTTGGCATTCTGTTCTCACAGATGCAATGAATGGGAGGAGCCTTGTTAATGGATCTGCAACCCTAGAAGAAGGTGCCATTACAAACCAGTTTTCTAGTAAGGGAATGTGTCAGCTACTGCTGTCAATGTGATGGCGTAGATATATTGTCCTATCTTAAAGTCTGGGTTGGATCTTCTTTTGCTTAATTTTTGCAATTTTTTTCTTTTTGTGATTTCAATAGATCCAGAGTAGCATATTTTCATTTGGAGCTTTTTGAAGAGAAACAAGCAATAAAAATGGCAGTATAATTGATTATATTGTGGCCTTCAGTATGGATAATCTTCCGGAGAGGTCTATAGCTTTTGACTATTACAATGCTGGATGTCTACTAGTAGTCGAAAACTTTACATCTTGAGGTTTATGGCTCAGCTGAAAAGTCATTTTCAATTTTCAATTTTTTTTCCCACTGGATATGTGTTGTTGGATTCTCTCTTGTACTTTTGGAGCATCCTAATTCCACTTTTTGGTCAACTCTGAGAATTGCCTATGAAGGGGCAATAGGCACCATGAAGCAATTTACTAAATTTGAGCTGCTGAATAGATCCATCATTACTGGTTGAGAGATGTAAATGAGTTGAATTACTTATCCCTTAGTCTATTAATGAACTATCTCTTCAGTGATTGTGGAAAGTGTGCAGTTTGCTTTTGCTATAGTATACTTGATGAAAATTATGAAAAAAACACAACTGAAATTTTATTTCCTATTTATCATCTTGCTTCGGAAACTTGTATGCTACTTTAAATTTTGCATCAATGGTACCTTCTCTTTCTTGTTTGTGTGCTGAATATTTTCTGACTTCTGAATGCATGACTCTAATAACATCTATAGCTGCAGCATGTAGAGTGATGACCCTTTTCAATCTCAGGTAGTCAACAATTGCAGATTGGTTGTTCAGTGAGTGGAATCATTGATGGCAAATTTGATAATGGATATCTGGTTACTGTGAACCTGGGCACTAATCAGCTTAAAGGTGTCCTATACCATATTCCTCATACATTTCACGAGTCTCAGGATTCTCGTTCTTCGGATTTGCCTCCTCGCCGGCGCCGGAAGAGATCGCGGTTAGCCTTACGTGATCCCTCTCAGCCCAAGTCCAACAGGAGTGGCTACAATTTTTTCTTTACTGAGCATTATGCCCAGCTAAAGCCCCTACACCATGGGCAAGAGAAAGTCATTAGCAAGAAGATTGGACTCTTATGGAACAACCTCACGGAGGCAGAAAAGCAGGTAAGCGAAATTGTTTATATCTGGGTTTCTCAATTATTCTCGGTCCTCCACTCCTTACTCTTCTTGTGATGCAGGTTTATCAGGAGAAAGGTTTGAGGGACAAGGAAAAATACAGGAATGAAATGTTGGAGTACAGATCTTCATATGCTCAATAGCTTACATGCTCATCTAGGCGCCAGTACATTCTTCTATTTTCTTTTGTAGTTCTGTTCTGTTGTGGTTGATGCTATAGTTAGTGGTTCTGTTTTGTAGTCTACAAGTATTACTGACTTTTGCATTTAGGAGCATCCATGTTAGAGGTTTATTATCACAAGGAATTTAGAGCAAGTAGACTTGTAATCAGTTAATGTTATGCGTATACCGTCAATTTATGAGTTGAGTCTTGGTAAATTATAATTCCTTCTCCCCATCCCCATTTAGGAGTTTATAGTATCACTACCTCTGGCGTTCTCCTTGTAAAAGCTGACTCTTACAAGGAGAAAAATCTAGCGAAGTCCCTGACCTTCGCAGACTTTCATGATTTTGACCATCCCCTTGTGCCCTTGTTTGGACTCTTTAAATGTTTTTCTCATGCATGTACAAGTTCCTTCGCAAATATATGTCCTAATATTTAGCCAAGAAACCAATCAATTTGGATTTATTTACTCCCAAATTCTCTATGTTTTGAGCATAAAAGGAATCAAAAGGAGGAAGCAATGTGAATCAAGCTTGTGATCATTACGGATTTTGGATATCCATAGGGTATCCATAAAAAAGACTGGAAAACGTGTAAAAATCATTTCCTGGAAGATCATTCAGTAAAATAGAAAATCATCGTGGTGATTGGCCCATTTGAGAGCACCTTTTCTAGATCAAGCTTGTGATCCGAGTAACCACAAATAAAACAAAGTGTTCGGTCCTGAAGAACACCCAAGGTCTTCTATAGTGATAGCTTGAGGAAGTTTGGCGTCACGGAAATCAAGCACTGAAGAGTTGTGCAAACCAACAAATTCATCCACCCAAAAGTTCCAAATTCTGAGATGAATAAGTTGTATGTATACATGGATTTTGCAGACCTCAATTATATGTTCCACGCCTTATCGAGTTTGACTCCCCAACAGCAAAAATATTATTATACACTGTTCACTTTCTCAACATTTGATTGTGAATTATAATAGTGTAAATTTTATAAATTTTTAATTTGATCATTAATTTTATTTTTTTTTGCAATATTGAACCCTTTTAAAACCAAATTAGAGCTCAATTACATGTTTTTATTTTGTAAGGGAGTGTTGAATTGTAAGGAAACTAAAGTGAAAAAAGCAGGTAATATAGGTGGCAGATTGAAAATTTTTATCAAAAATTCATTTGAGTTCTCCATTATTTTTAGCTATTAGGTAACCAGTCCCTTGAATTTTACAAAATTAAATTTTAATACCAAACTTCATTTTACTCATTTTTCTATCCTGTTTTTGGTTGGAGAAGAGAGATGAAGTCACCAATTCTAACTTAAAGAGAAAGTCTCTGTTGGTGAGGAATCCGGTCACCAAAACGGTTGTTTTTGTATCAAATGATTTTATATGATGAGAAGAATTAAGATTAAGTTTTTTTTTTTTACCTTGAAAACACCTAAAAAAATCATATATGAGCTCAAGATTATTTTTTCCGAGTGGATTTCGAGTTTTAAAGTGGTTGTTTATGTTTTTTGTGGTTATGAATTGGTTTAACAAGGTCTACACGATGTTTCCTAAGTGTTTTGGGTAAAAAAATGGGATGAAAATGAGTTTTCGGATAAAAAATAAAAGACCATGTTTTTCCAGCCTCCACGATGGTCAGATTCTAGGGATGAACAGATGACGCTGATGCAGGTGATGCGTCAATTCTTTTTCTTCTGATGCATGGGGCAGATGATGTGTCGTCTGTCCCGTTAAAATTAAAAAAATATAGACCCACGTGCAGGCTGTTGCTTGATTGGGTCAGGTGCTTGGCCTGACTTGATTTTTTTTCAAATAAATTGCGGTTGATGTTTTAATTAGTTTGTGATGATTTTTTTAATAATATTGAGTGTTTTAAGTTTTTAAAGAGGTAAGTATGATTCATCTGTGATTTTTCTTAATTTTATATAGATTAATTTTTTAAAAAATATTGATCTTTTTTAAGATTTTTCATATGTGCAGCCTTGTATTTTTTTATTCAATATATTTTATGTGTGTGTTGGTTTCTATTATAAATTTCGTGTTTTTCAATTACAAATTTATTTTGATAGAAAAAATTATTAGCGTGCTAGCCCGGTTATTTGATTTATACGTTTGACGAATTTATCCACTAGTTGAATATGCTTTTTTGTTCTTTTATTATTTTTAATAGTTTTTTCTCGATTTTATCCTTTAATATTGGATTGGTTGAGAAATTAACTGTATAATTTTTTTTATTTTTTATTTTCTTTAAGGTATCACTATCTCAAATAAGTTTTTATTTTTAGGCTGGTGTTCAATTTCTTGACTATATATTTCTATCATCTATATAATTTTAAAAAATATTTTTTTTTTATTAAACTCAATGGAGTTCATGACACGCTTTGCTTAGGGACTAAGATCGATCTAATTTATCATTGTTTTAAAAGCTTTTGTGAAAAAAGTTATAATATTGAAATTTTGTTAAAAACTAAGTCATATTTTTACATGTTATTAAGATTGTATTTTAATCCATAAAATCAATAAATTTAATTAAGACCAACTCTCGACAATTTAGTTTGAAACTCAAATTAGACAAATTGCTAGATTACAAGATTTTAGAGTTGACCTATTAAACCAAATTTAATAATACAATTAAAAAAATTCTTCATTCTCTTAATATTTTCTTTTAACTTCTTAAAAAATCAAT
>Ga0307515_10015470_pt1 | contig 14053 bp, 13 predicted proteins | sample 17_EM_MG_FD_194513 | JGI IMG/M metagenome (GOLD analysis project Ga0307515, IMG submission 194513) | Populus trichocarpa ectomycorrhiza microbial communities from riparian zone in the Pacific Northwest, United States - 17_EM | ecosystem: Host-associated > Plants > Roots > Unclassified | place... | reverse complement strand
GACTCAGACGAGCTCGCGTACATATCCCCGTTGGCATACAGGGTGGAGAGGGGTTGAATCAACTTAGAATTGCCAACTGTGACTGCGCTAGCTGGAAGAAGGATTGTGTATCCGGGCCTTGCAAGTGCTCTTGCCATTTCTTTAATTAGTGTTATGGATAGTCATTACCAGTTTCTATAGTGATAAACCATAACTTTCTATCCCATGCGCTGGTACGTCCAACGAGTTGGTGGTCCGTGCGCGAACACCGAAATATTAATAAAGGGTCTACCAAGCAGCTCTACATAGCTTTATTTAATAAATCTACCACCAATGTGGGCCGAACTTGCTTCCAATAATATAGGCTTTGTTGAGCCTCTAAGGACAAAATAGGGCTGCCCGCGTATCTATTTTAGGCTATATAAGGCCTTTCTATCGCGAACAACTGCATAGCTTTATGGCATGATGAGGATGTTAATGCAGAACCTCTCATTGGCTCGCTTACCATTGGACGTGTTCCACCAGCGCATGGGATAACTACACTTCCTCCACAAAAGCACCGATAGGTCCTCAATGAATGAGATTCAAGTATTCGAGACAAAGGTATTACGTTTCAACACCTAACTAAGATTTCTAAGATTTCTTTAAAGTACAAGAAATCAGTATTCTAAACAATAAACTAAGATAGTCAAGGTACTTGAGGGCCCTGGGTATATCTGTCGATCTGAAACGGACATCCTTGCACCTTGACTCGGTCACCGACCCCTTGACTCGGTCACCGACTCAATTACCCTTCTCATGTATATATATAGAGGCCCTAGAGCCACATTCAATAGACAGACTTCTCATTCTTGACCTGCGCACGGACCCTCAATCGACAATATCCCATTGCCCTCACTGTAAGCTGCCCGGCAGAAGGGTGGGTTCCGAAGTCCTTATTGTATAGAAATAATAAATGATAAAGTGGGCAAAGATGATAGTCCTAGAGGGAGTCAATAGTGAGGATATGGTCGAGAGTGAAAATGAGGAGACTAATCGCTTAGGTTAATAGATAACTGAAGCTAATGCTACCATGAACTACAATTTTGCGGCCCTTCCTGTTTAACTATCATATCAGGAAGGGCATGCCCCAGCACTTATGCTTGAAATCGACGAGAATACGACTAGCTTTTGTCATGGGCGTCGACCAACTTATATTTTCAAATTCAGCGGGGGGATTGTTCTCAAAACGTTAACAGTTCCAGTGAACCATTCCATGATATCCGTCCTCTGAGAACCAAATTTGTCCAATTGAACACTTAACCAAGAAGGCCTTAGCCTCGGTGTAAATTATTGCAACCGAAGGTATGCTAAATATCCACTAAAGCAGATGTGCGGTTCCTTGGAGGGCATTTTCATTGTCGGGAAAGTTTCGGACGATTGAAATTCCGGCGGCAGAGCCCTCCACCGCCTAAATTTTCGTTTGGCTAGAATCGCAACACAAAAAGTTCCTCCAGCCTTTTTCGCCAACGGCTTCTCTAATACTCCCCTTCCTATACCTTTAGGCCCATTTCTCATCATGAGTGACGAAGTTTATGAGGGTGCGATCGGTATCGATCTTGGTATGCTCTCATTCCGCCGCCGTAAAACACTAGATAGTAAGACTGACACTTACACCGCTAGGCACGACCTATTCTTGCGTTGCAAATTACGAGGGCACCAATGTCGAAATTAGTACGACCACCTACTCAATTTTGTTCACAAGCACGGGTTTTCTCTAACTTTCCCATCACACAGTTGCCAACGAACAAGGTAGCTTCACTACTCCCTCCTTCGTCTCGTTTACGAGCGAGGAACGTCTCATTGGTGAGGCGGCAAAGAATCAAGCTGCTATGAACCCGGAGAATACTGTCTTCGATGTTAAGTACGAGGATACTTCAAAATTTATCTGGAAGGACTCGGAGACTGATTAACAATAGGCGCTTGATTGGGCGGAGATTTGACGATGAGACGGTCAAGAAAGATATCGAGTCCTGGCCATTCAAGGTTGCCAATCAGGGTGGTAGCCCCATGGTCCAGGTTGAGTATTTGGGTGAGACCAAGACTTTCTCGCCTCAGGAAATCTCTGCCATGGTCCTTGGAAAGGTATGCATTTTTCGGTCAGTTCCAGTGGCGCCCACGCTTACATTTTGCAGATGAAAGAAGTTGCCGAAACCAAGCTCGGCAAGAAGGTTGAGAAAGCTGTCATCACCGTTCCGGCGTACTTCAACGACAACCAGAGACAAGCCACCAAGGATGCGGGTGCAATTGCTGGTCTCAATGTCCTCCGTATCATTAACGAGCCCACGGCTGCAGCTATCGCATATGGTCTTGGATCCGGAAAATCCGAGAAAGAGAGGAACGTGCTCATCTACGATTTGGGTGGCGGCACTTTTGATGTGTCTCTTCTTCATATCCAAGGAGGAGTGTTCACTGTTAAGGCTACTGCTGGTGATACCCATTTGGGCGGTCAAGATTTCGATACCAACTTGCTCGAGCACTTCAAGAAGGAGTTCCAGAAGAAGACGAAGAAGGATCTATCGGGAGATGCGCGAGCACTCCGTCGTCTACGGACAGCTTGCGAACGTGCCAAGCGTACGCTCTCGAACGGTACTCAGACGACTGTCGAAATCGACTCCCTCTTTGACGGAGAGGACTTCAACTCTAACATCACCCGTGCGCGTTTCGAAGACCTCAATGCAAAAGCTTTCAACGGCACAATCCAGCCTGTTGAGCAAGTATTGAAGGACGCTAACATTGACAAGAGCAAGGTCGATGAGATCGTGCTTGTTGGTGGCTCTACCCGTATTCCCCGGATACAGAAACTCTTGAGCGATTTCTTCAACGGCAAGAAACTCGAGAAGAGCATCAACCCCGACGAAGCCGTCGCCTACGGAGCAGCTGTTCAGGCCGGTATTCTTTCCGGCAAGGCCACATCAGCTGATACTGCCGATCTGCTTTTGCTCGATGTCGTTCCTCTCTCCCTCGGTGTTGCCATGGAGGGTAACATCTTCGCTCCAGTCGTTCCCCGCGGCCAAACCGTTCCTACCATCAAGAAGCGAACTTTTACCACTGTTGCCGATAACCAGCAGACTGTGCAGTTCCCTGTCTACCAGGGTGAGCGTGTTAACTGCGAGGACAACACATCCCTCGGTGAATTCACTCTTGCTCCTATCCCACCAATGAAGGCTGGTGATGCCGTTCTCGAGGTCGTCTTCGAGGTCGATGTCAACGGTATCCTTAAGGTCACAGCTACCGAGAAGACCTCTGGCCGAAGTGCTAACATCACCATCTCCAACTCTGTTGGAAAGCTCTCGTCCACTGAGATCGAGACCATGATCAATGGTAAGATTTAATTTATCTATATCTTACATGCCTATCTGCATAAATGAAACGCTAACGAAAATGATCCTAGATGCTGCTAAATTCAAGTCGAGCGACGAGGCTTTCAGCAAGAAATTCGAGTCCCGACAACAGCTCGAGTCCTACATTGCTCGTGTCGAGGAGATGGTTTCTGATCCGACTACATCTATCAAGCTCAAGCGTGGCCAGAAGGAGAAGATCGAGTCGGCCCTCAGCGAGGCTATGGCCCAGCTCGAGATTGAAGACGCCGGGGCTGACGACTTGAAGAAGAAGGAATTGGCTCTTAAGCGGATAGTTACAAAGGCGTTCGCTACCCGTTAAACAAACCAGCAGTAATAGTGTAAGCGAAGCGACGCGGGTAGAATGGGCAGGATGCAGTGGAGCTTTTTCTTTCAGTCTACTGCTTTTTCTTCATAGAACGGCCCGTGTATTGCGTCTGGGAGGACTCAGAAAAGTGTGTACGTGGGTGTGCTCATACCTTGACGATTTCGATCTCGATTTGTGATCTTGAAATGTCTCAAATGTCTTTCTCTTTTCTTGTGCCTGTTCTTCTCTTTGATACAGAAACGGGATCGAATGTGGCATGTTTGGTTCCCGGTTACATTGCATTTAAACTCTCGAAATCTGTATGTAGTCATGATTAACGGAGTCTAAAAGATGGCGGGAAGGGAGAAAAATTGAGAATGGGAGATTTTATGACTAATTGGTTGTGCCACTCTCACTCGTGTGGTCCTAAGTGCCTTGATTTTCTGTTAACTACAAGATCCTCCTGAATGGCTTTACTCTCTGATTCTGCAAATTTAAATGCAATGGTCTATTTTTGATATGGAAGCCCTTGCTTTGCATGTTAAGACATTGGTAAAAATGATTTATTTGGCCGGAAGTTAAAGACCTTGAAAGACCCCAAATACTCTTTAGATACTAACGCCAATTTATCGGACTATCTGTACAGCAAGTTATCCCCTAGACAGTAGAACGCGCTGATCAAATAATGTGATCAAATCTAAACAAGTACGGCATAATATGTACACGCACAATAACTACTACGCCTCTATATTACAAATTCGGTACATGGCAACGTTCTCCTTCAACCTAACCTCACAACACACTCAACCACATCCTGGCGTTCTCCGTCGCAGGATAAAATACTACGCACATACTCGCCAGATACATGGTGGCCATCCTGCTCCCACTCTTGGCTTTTCTCACGCCAAGCAGCTCCCCAGCCTGTGCATGGTTCAGCTCTGCCACAACGGTTGTGGTCCAAGCATGGAAGGTCGAAGGCGTGATATGGATAGGGGTGCTAAGGTCGGGATTGCGGAAGAAAGGTTTGAAGTAAGCAAGGTCAATTGTCAACTACAAAGCATGATCATGAGCGACATCCAAAATTCGCGAAGGATAGGGAACGTAAAGACGTGGGCGTGCTTGCTTGCTTGCCTGCTGGACTCAAAAATATACATCGACTCTCGTGCGCTGCGTTCCGTACTTCTTGAGCCGCAATGCACTTTTGACTCTATCCCCTGGCTTTTTTTTGTTGAGCGAGCACGTGCCAGCTTCCGCAACGGCTTTGCGCGGTTTTTTGGTCATTACGGGTAAGTGGTCGTCATTATCAGAGTTCTCCACCTCTGCGAGGGATTATTTGCGCCAGTAGTGATGGTGTTAGCTGATACAGGCCAGAAATAGAGTGAGTGAAGTAATATACCTTTCAGATATCATATAGTCCAAGGAGCCGGAGTCCTTGGAAGATTTGCTGGTCCCTTTGGGAGTTGAGCCGATTGCCATTGTATCGAGATAGCCGTAATATTTTGGATATTTCGGATATTAATCTTTGTAAAGGGTTATATGCAGAGATGAAAGTCGATGGACGTTAAAACGTCTTGAATCAGGGGATGACGCGAGGACGCGTTTCGGCGAGTCAGTTGGGAATATTAAAATTCTTCCTTTCCAAAATGCTCGTTCCAGAGCTCCACGCAACATAGTATGTCCAGGAAAACAATAAAGCACAATCCAGAGATCCCTAAGAAACGACAAGAAACCGACTTCCACGACCAATCTTACCTTCGACAACCTCAATCTCGAGATTAACCAACATCAGTAAGGATTATAGGTTCCATAAGCTGCTCCAGACAATTTTGGAGTTTATGATGGCGTGATTTCTGTTTCGCCATTCTGGGTATAGTTATCTAGCTAAGTAGTTCTATGTGAAGTAAGGAAGGAAGAATAAATTCTTTGCATAATATTATTAAAAACCGACTTATTTATCCGTAGCATGTATTTTGCCATTTGGCTTCCTCTATTATTGAATATCTGTCCTTGTTCTAACTACAAAAACATAGCAGCATCTAAAAAAAGAACTCTATATATGTGTTCTATACAATGCAGCTTGCTCTTCAGCAGCAGAGGGCTCGATACAGCGCGGAGTTTCATAAGGGAGGACTATCACCAGATAATTTTAAGGTAAATGTAGATCAAGCGCTATACATGGCCACACTAGGGGGTACGGAGACGATTCCTCGAAAGAAACATATCGGAGGCTTGGAACCTGGAAAGTATGCCGATTTTATTCTTATTCGCGTAGACTCTCTATCGGTGACTGCTTTGGTGGGCCTTGGCGCGCCTATATTGTTACATGCAAACCCATCTAACTTGGAAACTATGATTCTTAATGAGGAAGTCTTGAACAACAGTAAGGAGCCCTTCAAGGTTGGTTTAGATGATTCAAAGTTCAATCAACTAAAAATTGTGACAAGTTGAAGAATATACGGCAAAATATTGACTGGAAACTGAACAGGACTGATTTTGTTAATTTGTGAGGTGTTGATGAGGTGCGTGAAGATATCGTTAAGCTAGCTGCTGTTTGTATATTATTTCTAGGAAGCCGTGTATTTGTTACAATAGCGCTGGCTGCTTGTAAGCAATAAAGGTGATTGGCTTTGATCGAAGTTTCTAGGAAACGGGATGTAAAATTGGATACGAGACTCTCTTGAGGAGCCTTGACATGGTAGGCTCTTGTTGCTGGTGAGGATTTAATGCCATATTCATGTTTGTCCTATCGCGGACCATTAGAAACCCAGCCGCTTGTTCGAGGTCATACTGCTCACTTGGTATAATGACTCGGCGGAAGCAATTATCATGCAGAAGGACGGATGTCGGCAGAGAGTTCGAAAGATATTGATGCCAAGGAACACCAAGACAAGGAACAAGGTTACAGCGGGCAAATTTGCTTGGCTGTGAGTGCTTAGAAATGCAGCGCTTAATAATATAAAACAGGGCACCACATTATTAACGAGATACCAAACGTCGCGTCATCGGAGTTGACTTCTGAGGAATGATGAATGATTTTGCTATAAAGGCAGTCCCTTCTGATGTAGGAGAAAGGCAAAAATCTCATCACAGCAAGGCCAAATCTCATCACAGCAAGGTCAAATCTCATACTTCGGCCGTTCTGTGAAAATTTAAAATTTCCGACTTTTCCGCCTCATTAAATTAAAATGGAAGCCCCAAATATTCTCATTACTGGTGTGACAGGCTATATGTATGCGATACCCCGTATGCACCTCATTAACTCGCCCTTACTAATCAATATACCGCTCTTAAAGTGGAGGCACGATTTTAACGACCCTTCAAAACACTTCCTACCCCTCCCTCAAAAACGCTAAACTCTCAGTTCTTGTCAGAGGTGAAAGCAAAGCTGCCTTCTTCAGACAGAAGGGCATTGAGACAGAGGTGATAGAGGGCGCGGGTCAATTGGACTTGCTTCGCAAGGTAGCGAGTAACTATGACAGTAAGACAAAGCCGAGAACTAAGCCAATCTACCCTCAAACCCTGATTAATTTTTTTTAGTTATCATCAATCCTGCATTCTGTTTCCAGACCGATGCAGCAAACGCTCTGGTTCTTGGCATGGGAGATCGTGTAAAACAGATTGGAAAAGAGCTCCACTTCATTCAGGTAAGAACTGGTCAGAAATATATCAACAAGTGATATACCTGACACTCTGAAGACATCTGGAACTTCTAATGTCGGTGACCGCCCCATTACTGGGCAGTATTACGAAGATCGGATTTTTTCCGACAACGACGACATTTTCGGCTACGAGGTTGAGCGCAACAAGAAGGAGCCTTACCCGCAACGCACCACCGAGCTCGTCATCACCAAGACTGGAGACGAGGTCGGCGTCAAGACGCACATCATCATGTCTCCTACCATCTACGGCATAGGAACTGGCTTCTTCAACAAAATATCCATTCAAATCCCAACTTTGATCCGCACAGCCCTTGAATTTGGTCAAGCCGAATACATTGCAGATGGGAAAGAGGAATGGGATTACATCCATGTTGTAGACCTTGCAACTCTTTACGAGACAATGCTTGCCAAGATTGTGCAAGGCGAAGACGTTCCATATGGTGAAAGGGGTATTTTCTTCTCTGAGACTGGCAATTACAGGTGGAAGGAGCTCGCGCAAGGAATTGCAGATGCTGGCAAAGCACTTGGCGCGCTGAAGACAAATGAAACTAAGAGCATCACTTTGGAAGAGGCGAGAAAATTGAATCCAACAAACCCTGAATACGTTGAACTTGGCTTCGCCTCGAAGTAAGTTATCCAATATTTCCACAGCTTCCAAGATACGATCGCTGACTTATCGACTATTTAGCTCTAGAACTAGAGCCCATAAGTCTCGAGAACTAGGCTGGAGGCCCACGAAGACTGAAAAGGACTGGCAAGCTGGGTTCCGTGATGACTTCGAAGCCGTTCTAAAGGGATAGTGGTCATGATCACTTCTCGAGATCACTGATGCGCTGCGTTTGTATTCCAAGGAACCCATAGAGTCATTTGACTCGGCGATACGAGTTTACTGTATGTAGAAATAAAGGAAACACACTACGATGCATTCGATTTTAAATGAATTTGAATTGTCTGCACAGTATCACTCTGAGTTCTTACGACCCGTCTCTTTCATCAAGGTGATTTTTCGCGAGGGAATCGGGACACCTCCGATGGAGAGCCATTGATGGAGAGCCCACTTGATTTCACCGGAAGTAGACCATGCTCTCAAATTAGCTATTAGTCTTCCTCGAGCATATTTAATTGCCATGAAACTGTGAAAAGTTAACGCCTAGATCAATCTGCTTCTCTAGCTTGGCTGCTTCTGCACTGTGGAGTACGTTGAAAATAAATACCGGATATGAGCCGGGACGATAGAGTTCCGCTCAGCGATCCTAGGTCGCAAAGGTTTCCTGTCTTAGACGAGAAATTTGCTGTTGCTTAGCTTAACTTACATCGTATCTTTAAACTTTGTTGAGGACGCTAGGCACCTGACTTCGCGTATACAATGCAGAGGCTGGCCTCAACCGCGGACTCCCTGTTAGCCGGCGTGGTATGTAGTCGGGAGGATGAATGCACCCGATTTCCCTTGTTCAGTAATACATAAATATATACGTGGAAAATTAATATAAAGTCTGTTCGTGATGCACTATTCCTAAGTTCTCCACACCATTCGAAGCAATTAAGACGCCGCGGATCCTCGTATCCTCCTGAACTCACAAACCGACAATGTCCCAAGGTCCGATTCCAACTGTTCCATTCATGGAGGGCAAACCTTCAAAGACATACAACGGCGGCTGTCACTGCGGTGCCACAAAGTACGCTGTTACAATCTCTCCACCACTTGATGATCCGACACAGGTAGTTACAACTTGTAATTGCTCTATCTGTGCCACAAATGGGTACCTGTTCATCTTCTCCCCCAATTCTTCAATTGAGTTCTCGAGGGGTGAGAAAGATTTGACGGTAAGTGCCAAATGATGTCTATTTTAACTGTCTCTTGTGGTTTGAAAATGAAGCACTAATGAAGAACAAGAGAAGGGGATAAACTGCTAATACGTAGCTTTTCTAGGCCTATAAATTTGGCCCAGAGCGCAGAATGCACTGCTTCTGCCCAACCTGCGGCACTAGTTGTTTCGTACAGTCAATAGACCCAAATTTCTTCCCCGATTTCAAGGCTCTTAATGTGAGCTCCCTTCCTAGGGTCGAACGGATGCGAGTGCTGACGGTCCATATTGTTTAGGTTCGCACTTTCCAGGATTTGGACCTCAAGACCTTGACACTGAGGGAGGTTGACGGAAAGAGTAGATAGAGGAATGAGAGAATAAATACACAAAGTTGGAAAAGAGTCAATCTAGGAGGAGCAGATAGGAGCAGGTAGGAACAAGCGGCTTTGTACGTTAGGTCATTCGGTGGCGAAATTCATACTTGAGGGCCTTGAACATACTCGAATTCAAGAGAAAGCAAGTAGTGTTGGCATGGTAGCAGTGTCACAGAATCTATTTTGGTTTTTTTTAATAAAATACACTTACTCTATTGAATCGTCAACATAATCCCTCTGAACCGATAGCCTTGTACCCTAGGTATACCCAATCACTCACATAAATAAAGCAGTGAGTCACCAAAATTCCTGCAATACTCTATTACTCCAGTCTCAACTGTTCGAATTGTTGAATGCTCAACTCCCGATTCCTTTGTTCGGTCAAGAAATCCTCAAGCTTTTGCCTCTCAGCCGCTTGCACCGCGCCGCTGACCTTCTCCTCGAAGTCTGGAGCATGGAGAATCTTGCGTTGCTTCTCCGCGCCGTCAGCCGCTTTCTTCATCTTCTCCTTGCCTTTCTTGATCTCTGCGTCAATATCCACACGGCCCTTGACTTTTAAGAACACAGTAGCATTGGAAGAGACACTGTAGACAGCACAGCCAGTAGGCGTGGCATCATCCTTGGAAAGAACCTCGACAGAGGCGACGCCTTTGCCGGCAAGGGCGCGGATCGATTGGACTTCTTCCTTGGCGGTATTACAAGAGACTTCATTGAGAGCTTGAACAAATGCTTTGCCTTCATCTTTAATCATATATTCTGCCATAAGAGATCTTATGCCTTTTGAACATCCAAGAAGGAGCTCATACTCCGCTTCTGATACTGGGTTGTCGAGGTCCTTGACATATTGGGGGTATGCAGCCTTCACGATGGAGGGCGTGTTGTCGCCTGGCCGTCGTGGTAGCCGTTGCCAAAGCTCTTCTGTGAGGAACGGCATGAATGGGTGAATCATAGTAAGCCCGCCTTCCAAAGCTGTATAAAGAGTATCTTGAGCTGAACGCAGCTGTTCCGGCGTACCGGTTTGCGTAATTGCTTTGCTCTCCTCGATGAAAACGTCACAAAGATTGTCATACCAGTATTTGTATGCCACTTGCGTCGAATTGCTGAATTCTCTAGCCTCTAGCTTTTCGTTGATTTCTTTTGAGGCTATTGAGAGCTTGTGAAGGATCCATCGCTCGGCAAGCGATTCCTTGCCCGTCTTTTGACCCGTCTTCTGCGGAACAAAGTCGTCACCAATCTTGCCAAGGACAAATTTGGTGGCTTGGTAGATTTTATTGCAAAAGCGGCGGTAGCCATGTATCACGGAAACATCGAAGGCGATATCGCCTCCGCCAGTTGTGTATCCAACAAGTGCCAGGCGTAGTGCATCGGCGCCGCACTCGGGAATACCTTGAGGGAAAGAAGTTTTCTGATAACGTTCTGCAGTCTTGAGTTCTTTGGGATCTAGATTGCCGACGAGGAGTTTGTCATGCAGAGCCTGGAGCTCGATGCCTTCCATAACTGTTGAAGACTAAGAGTCAGTGTACTAGTCGTAACCCAAGGCGGGGCGAGTAGAAAATCCAATGCAGAAAATTATCTGAACGTATGAACATAGACAAGAAAAGTGCCTGCAAGATTGAACGGATATCAAACATACTGTCTACAGGATCAATGACGTTGCCAAGTGACTTCGACATCTTGCGGCCTTCTGAGTCCCTGATGAGGGAATGGCAGTAAACCTCTGTGAATGGAACCTTTTTCGTTAGGTGAAGACTGAGCATAATCATTCTTGCCACCCAGAAGAATAAGATATCCCAACCAGTTTCCAAGACGGAGGTAGGGAATAACTTCTGCAAGTCATTGGTGTTGTTAGGCCATCCGAGACTAATTGAAAACCAGTTGGATCAGCAATAATCAAGCATCGAAGAGGAACAAATACCTACGTTGAGAAAGGCCATAAGCCGGAAGAGAACCAAGTATCCAAGACATCAGGGTCTCGTTCCAGGGTGAATTTCTTGCCAGCGAATTTCTTCTCCGCTTTCTTCTGTGCCTCTTCCTCTGTTCGCCCGGTGACCCATAGCTGGTCGTTCGCGGGATCCCCGTTTTCACCCTCGATCTTGACAAAATATGCTGGGCATTGATGGCCCCACCATAACTGCCTGCTTAAGCACCAATCATTGATATTTTCAAGCCAATGATAGTATGTCTTCTCAGCATTCTCTGGGCGAATCTTGATTTCGCCATTTCGGACGACTTTGATGGCTTCTTGTGCCATATCCTGCATCTTCATCCACCATTGTGGCTTCATTAGCGGCTCTATGACGTCTTTACTCTTCGCACATAGGGGGACCTTCATCGGGTTGTCCTCCTTTTTCACGAAGAGACCTAGCTTGGTAAGTTCCTCGACAACAGTATAACGAACGTCGAAACGCTTCTGTCCCTCGAACTTTCCGGTGTTATGGTTCATCGTGCCGTTGTCGTTCAAAATATTGACGAATTCGAGATTATGGCGCTGGCCCAATGTGTAGTCGTTAGGATCATGAGCGGGGGTGATTTTGACTAAGGCACCTTTCAGCAAAATCTAAAAAAGAGGACGTGAACGTGACAAACCAGCCCCAGTTCCAAATTCAGGGTCTACATAGGTATCGGCCACAACAAGGAGAAGACGGTCGATAAATGGGTGTCGAGCATGCTTTCCTACAAGGTGTTTATATCGCTTGTCATCAGGGTGGACGGCAATAGCAGTATCACCAAGCATAGTCTCAGGACGTGTTGTGGCGACTTCAATAGTCTCATCCGATCCTTCCATAGGATATTTGAAATGCGTGATAACACCGAATTCGACTTTTCGCTCGTACCCAGGCACGTCCAGAAGCGTTCGACCTTCGAGCTCCTTGTTGTCCACTTCTAGGTTCGATAATGCTGTATTTAGCTGCGTGCACCAGTTGACAAGGCGGTTTGATCGATAGATCAGACCTTGCTCGTGAAACCTGACGAAGGTCTCTGTCACGGCTGCTGACAGGTTCTTGTCCATTGTAAAAGCCTCTCTTGTCCAGTCAAAGGATCCGCCAAGTCGTCGGAGCACTCTGTTGATCTTTGAGTGATACCTATTGAGTGTGAATAAAGCGTCGGTTATAACCAGACTTTGCAGATGTACTCACTCATCCTTCCACTCGTAAGTCCTCTCCAAAAACCTAGGTCTGCCAAGATCATGTCGGGTCTTCTTCTCTCGGCGCCACAGTATGTTCTCAATGACAGATTGTGTGCTGATTCCTGCGTGATCACAACCAGGAACATACAAAGCGGTGAATCCCTTCATTCGATGCCATCGTATTAAGACATCTTGCAATGCGGTTGCAAGCGCATGACCGCAGTGAAGTGCTCCAGTTACGTTAGGAGGGGGGATGGGAATGACGAAGTGCCCTGCGGGCTTCACATTCCCATCCGGCCCAAATTCCGGCTCAAAGAAACCCTCCTTCTCCCACCAGTCATACCAGGCGCTCTCCACAACTTTCGGAATATATGCCTTGTGAAAGACATCATCCAGCGGCTTCAAGATCTTCTTCTCGCCCTTGGGTGTCTCTTCAACATACTCTGGCAAGACCTCCTTCGTCTCCGCCCTCTTCTTCTCCTTAGCTTTTGTCTGCGCTGGTGCCGCGCTCTTCAACTTGGCTTGTTTCTCTTGGAATTTCTTGTCCTTCTCTGCCTTCTTCCGTTCCTTCTCAAGCTCTTTTTCTGTCTTGACCTTCTTCCCTAAATCCTTCTCACCCCGGTCTTTCCCAGGTGTACTCTGGCCTGTGGCATCTTGTTCTGCAGCACCAACAATGGCGTCCTTTGCCTCGTTCGACAGACTTGGTGGTTGACCCGTAGCGGGGCCAGTTTTCTCGCCAGCTGTAGCAAACCCAAAAATTAGCTAAGCTTAATCCCACAAACAATCAAGTCGCATGAGATCTGGTGCGGCAGTGGCGTACGGATATTGTGCGAAGCTGCATTGAGCGCCATATTTGCGATTGTTCGTCTACGCAGTGGTGGGGCTCTTGGGATGCAAAAGCGCAAGAGGAACGCTCGGCGGGGGAATATTTTAAGCATGCATGGCATGCTGCAGAAGTTCAGCATCGAGTCACACTTGGAATTTATGACTCAGCGTGCCAAGACCCAGCTTTCGTCTCTCGAATAATCCCAAAAAGCAAACCATGCAGATCTGATATATGACTTCATCCTAAGTAGGGGTTTATTGTACATTGCGCATGGGGGGTTTTGAGATTTTGAGCTTTACTATAATATATAAAAAAAGTTATCGTCAAAAGATCACACGACAGCGCAGATGGACATAACGTAGCTTATGGGCTTTTGACGGTTGGGGGGGTTTTGACGGTTTTACTACCGCTTGCCTGTTTAAGCTTAGCGACTTATACTGCCGCTTCAAGAATCAAAACATTGAATTCCTCAATACTTGATCCATATTTAAGATATTTACCATTAACGCCACTATGCCCCGCTGGAGTCGTGAACCTAATACAGACCAAAGGATTGAGTCAGAAATCACCGGCTTCGAGAATGGCCTCTATAAAAG
>Ga0307515_10015469_pt1 | contig 14053 bp, 4 predicted proteins | sample 17_EM_MG_FD_194513 | JGI IMG/M metagenome (GOLD analysis project Ga0307515, IMG submission 194513) | Populus trichocarpa ectomycorrhiza microbial communities from riparian zone in the Pacific Northwest, United States - 17_EM | ecosystem: Host-associated > Plants > Roots > Unclassified | place... | reverse complement strand
TATATCAATTATATAAAATTGTATCTCATTCAATCTTATATCAATTATTTTTTATCTTAAGACAACAATTCGTTACGAAGATCAAGCATATAATCGATATATATATATATATATATATATATATATGAAGAGAAAAAGAAGAGGGAAAAGAAGGAATATATATATATATATATATATAGCTAGCTAGGAAGGTTCAATTTGAAAATTGAAACATGCTACCGCAATTTGCATGGAGAGAGATTTGCGGAGCTTCAAAGCTCGAGGAAGAAGGTGACAGAAAAGGATGTTTACCGAACACCACTCAATTATCAATCTCAATCTACAAACATTTGTTACTGCTGCTTTGAAAGGATCTTACATGTGAAACATAGCAGGAATCAATAATGTTCTACCAACACCGCCTGATGATTCTTGTGATTTCAAGCTTGTCACTACTCAGCACGATACCTAACAACTTTTAGTCTGTCTGATCTCTTTCTCCCTCTCTTTTCATTGTATCAGTCTTCACCTCCCGTATGACATAAGGAATCTCATACTGTTTGTTCACAATTAAAAGCCATTTTCTGGAGTCCAAAATATAATTATAGCCAATTTAAGAAAGCAAAGATTTCAGGGATAAACTAAATTTTGAAGATTGATTAGTGTATTTGACATCACCAATATATGATGCTTTCCAATTTGGGGGGGTTTCTTCAGCAATCTATTCTAACAAAGTCAAAAAACAAAAGGTAGGTAACCTTGTCAAGTTATTGTCTCTCAACCTCTCCTGTCAACTTATCGATATCTACTTGACACCCAAGCAAGAAAAAACACATAAAAAGCTTCTTTATGATTGCATTTTTAAATAAAATAAAATAAAATTAGGCTCTACATCAATCGAGCAAAATTCTAGTCATGCTTTTTTATGGGAAGGGACAGATAAGCCAATCCTTTCTTTCACAAAAGAAATTGCTACAAAGAGTGACCATTTAGCTTGCCTCTTGAAGCTTCTCTATTCGAGAAACTTGGAGGCTACCTAGCCCGAGGGGGTTAACCAAGATCTCTGTTTCTTTTTGCATAAATGCATGTTCTGACTGCATACCAGCAAAAAAGTATTTCCCCTGCTCATGCAGATTTCCAGGATTTGCCTTCCTTTTGAATGGCATGGTGAATGCCAATGAAGGATGTTAAACATTACAATAATGCATAAACCATGAGCAGTTCAAATATGAGAAATTCAGAAAAGGAGTTGCATTTGTTGATAGTGGTTGCTCCATATGAGAACAGACAGGACAAAACAATAGCTAGTTGATGGGCAGTCTCCATTGGCTGCAGAATATTTTCTCATCTTTCCATTTCATCCTTCAATTACTATAATTGGGTTGGTTGACTGAGTTTTACAAGCACAAGGGTCAAGACCTTGTATATCCAGTACAAATGAAAATCAATTATTCAAATTCTAAAAGAAACCAAATAAATTCATTTACATCGAAATGTATAGATCAATGTCAAGGCTTTGATCTTCGCATGGTAGTATAATGCTCCCACTTCAAGTGGAACAAGAAGATAACTACAAAAATCAAGGCATTTTATAGTATGCATATTCCTATCTGAATAATTGCCAAAAGAGCTTATGTATTTTGTATACAGAGCTCATCTTTCATAGTACTAAGGACTGATTTTATGAAACTAAGACCCCGTAACAAAGTACAGTATTATAGCTCATTGTTGAGCACCTTGGAATCCAATACAAGCCACGAAACAACTTCTTCGATAAGGGGTCTCTTCCTTGGATCCGGGTCTAAGCACCTACATGCAATTTCAAGCATTTCAAACAGCTGTTTCTGATGATCTTTGTCCCAAATTGCAGGGTCTATAATCTCTGCCTCCCTTTTCTCGGACTTCATCTGAAACACCCAAGAAACCAAATCCCTGCAGTTTTTTCCTTTGCAAACTTCCACAGGCCTTCTGCCAGTGAGAAGCTCAAGAAGAACAACACCAAAACTGTAAACATCACCCCTGCATGTTGCCATCAATGTTTGGCTATATTCAGGAGGTATATAACCTAATGTGCCAACCAAATCTGTCGTTACATGAGTGTCGTATGGTCGAAGTAGCCTTGAAAGACCAAAATCAGCCAAATGAGCTTCAAAATTTTCATCTAGAAGTATGTTGCTTGATTTCACATCTCGGTGAACTATATGTGGTTCGCAAACTTTGTGCAGATATGCTAACCCACAAGCTGCTCCTTGGGCTATCTTGAGTCTCACCTCCCATTTAAGTACTGAGGTCCCATCAACAGATTCATGCAGCCAGTAATCCAAGCTTCCATTTTCCATGTATGAGTAAATCAATAACCTGTAATTACCATGCCTGCAATAACCTTGAAGAGAAACAAGGTTTTTGTGTTGAGCCCTCGACAGAGCTTCCACTTCAGCTTGAAATTCACGTTCCATCTGGCCACAATCTCCAGAAAGCCTCTTGATTGCAGCTTTTGTATCATTGGGAAAGTTGGCTTTGTAAACTAGGCCGAATCCACCACAACCAATGATGTTTGCTTGGTTGAAGTTATTTGTTGATTTCAACAAATCTGCTACTGAGAGTTCTTTGCAATCTGAATTCTGAAAAAGCACCAACTTGGAGGACCTGAGAGCTTCAGATAACCTGTGTGGCAGACTTCCTTCCTCCTCCAAATCACCAATGGGATCCCCCACGTTCCTCCTTGACATCTTATGCAAAACAATAGCAAGGACCAGCGCAAGCCCAACTCCTATAGTGATTGTTATGCTGAGAATATTGCTTCGACCAAACCTCCTCTCTGAACCAGATGGAATACCCGGCTTCAAGGTATTATTAATGGCATTACAAGGAGAAATTATTACCCCACAGAGTCCTGGATTACCCTCAAAGCTTGAGCAAGGAAAGCTATAGAACTGCCCTCCAGTGGGAATTTGTCCCCTCAAGTGATTATTAGCCACACTAAACTTTGACAAGAATGTCAGCTTCTCGAGTGAAGGGGGGATTGACCCATGCAGATTGTTGGATGAAAAATCTAAAATTTCCAAGTTTTCCATTTGCGAAAAGGAGTTGGGTATAGTGCCAGTTATGTTGTTCCTGCTCAAATCTAAGACATGGAGGTCTTTCAACCTTCCAACTTCAGGTGGAATTGTCCCATTTATTCTATTGTTGCTCAACAATATTGAAGGTGGGAAGCTTGACGCCTGCTTGTATGGCAAACCACTAGCACTCTGGTTTCGCTTTACATATAGAGGAATGCCAGCAGAAGCAGTAAGATGGGGAGAACTGCTGTTTGCAGAGATGAGGCTCTTTAGGTCAGTCAAACTTTTCGGGATCTCTCCAGTGAGGGAGTTATTTGAGAGGTCCAGGTAAAACAAATTCTCCATCTGGCCAATCCATGAAGGAATATTTCCATCCAAATGATTCCACGACAAATCAAGAACTTCTAACTTCCTGCAACTCAACAGCCAAACGGGGATATGGCCTTTGAGAGCACAATTTCCAAATGCTAAGACCATTAAATTCTGAAAACCACTTACATTCCTGGGAATTTCCTCACCAACGAAGTTCTTTGTGAGGATAAGAGTAGAGAGATTTTGGCAATGCTGTAGCACGGTTAGTGCCCCAGATAAGTCCACTAAACTATTGTTCGACAATGAGAGAAACAAAAGGGATGAGAGCTTAGCAAAACTCACAGGGATTTTGCCCGTTAATTCATTCTTAGCCAGGCTCAAAATTTCCAATTCACGGCAATCAGATAAAGAATTTGGAAGCGGCCCAGAAAAGTGATTAGCGGCAAGATCAAGCGTACAGAGACTAGGCATTCCGGCGAAATTAAGATCGACTGGACCAGTTAAAGAATTGTTTCTAAGGTCAAGAATGTGAAGTTTTGAGCAGAATGACAGTGTTGAAGGCAATGGTCCAGACAACATATTTGAATGTGCAACAAAATGTTCTAGATGTGTAAGGTTGCCAAATGCATTTGGAATATGGCCTGAAAACCGGTTACCATAAATAACCAGGGTTTTAAGGCTAGAGAGCTTACTCACTTCCTTGCTTAACTGGCCAGAGAAATTGTTGTTGGAGATTGAGAAGTGCTCCAAAGCTAACGTTGAGTATATAAAGTCTGGGAGAGAGCCTGAAAGTGAGTTGGAGTCCAAATGCAGTTGCTGGAGGGATTTGCTGCAATTGTACAAGCCTGCGAGATTGCCAACAAGATGGTTCATCGATAAATCAACAATCTGAATCCCCTTAGAGGAGCTGCAAATTTGAGAAGTGACTGGACCAGTGAATGAATTGTTGCTTATGTTGAATACAACAAGATTTGGATATCCTCCAAGCTCAAACAAGTCTTCCCTGAACAGATTGCTAGAAATATTCAGTGACTGAATGGATATTAAACCAGAAAGCACCCCTGAAACTTGCCCTGATAGCAAGTTGTGGCTCAAATCAAGAACCTCCATCTGCTTCAAGCTTGAGAGCTCCAAAGGCAATCCACCTTGAAGATGATTGCAAGAGAGATCAAGTGATTTCAGCTGGTCTAAATGGCCGATAGAGCGTGGAATTAACCCTTGAAGACCCTTTCTGGAAAGAATCAGCATGGTCACTCTCCTGTGAATTGAGCCATTGATATTGCTCCCACATACAACCCCATCCCATTGACAGCAGTCAGCCTTGTTGGACCATGATGTTATGATGGACCCATTTGTGAGGTTTCCAGCAAATTCCTTCAGGGCCAGAGAATCATTTGGATCACAAGATTGAGCTATAGTTTTGAGACCCCAAGATGAACAAAGAAAGCAAGCGAAGAACGCACATCTGAGGAAAATCATTGGAGCAGACTCCACCACCACCATTACTAAAATCAAATCTTAGCCCCAGCTCAAATCAAGGCAAAGACTCCCACGTTGAAGCTGATGATTTTCTTGGCATAAACTGCTTTTAAAGAGAATAAGCCCAAATAAAGTAACTTGCATATCAAATCCCAAAAGGCCTCCAGAAAGAAAGTAGATTGCAATTTCCAAATTGCAAATGAAGCAACAAGAGGTAAAATCAAGAGAAATAACCACTCCCCACTTGAAATCAAATCCCTAGAACTTTAAGAAACCAAGACCCTAGTTGATTAAGTGTTGCCTATTAGAGAAAAGAAAAGGATCACCCAATTTGAAAAAACTCCCAATGCAATACACCTTGGTAAGGATCAAGTTACAACTTGAAAGTGAAGCAATAATACAGGCCATTAAACAAGAAAATATATATATATATATATATATATATATATATATATATATAGTGAGGCCAGTCAAACAAACAGAGATCTCTGACCCCACTTGAAACCAAAACCCTTGACAAAAAAAAAATCAACTAATCCCCAAAACCCTGTACTGTTGAACAACCAATACCCCTTAGTGGGATTGTGAGAGCAAGAAAGTCATTCCAATGAAGCAACTTCAAACACACATCCCAATGCACTATAAACCAACATTTAGCAAATTAAGCAACAATTAACAGTTAAATGAGATCCCAAAATCAAAGCTTTGAAGAAGTTTTAGTAAGGTCGTAAGAAAGAAAGAAAGAAACTTTACCAGTCCAAACCTAAGATAAGAAACCACCCCAAAGGTTTGAGCAAGGCATTAAACAGCACTTGCAAGTACAGTAAAGCACTCTTGGAACCCAGTTGCCCACAGTGGTCAACTTTTCCACAAATGCCTTCAGTCAGACCGATTTCAAAATTTGACACGTTGTCTCTCTTTAAAGCTAAAGTGGAATTAGGTAACGTAATTTTTATAATGATTTTTACTTAAAAAATATATTAAAATAATATTTTTTAAAAATTATTTTTAATATCATTATATTATTAAAATATTCTAAAAATATTAAGTTAAAAAAATTCACATTTAAAGAAAAAAACGGTTATTGGACTGCGGAGACAAACTATAAGAGAAAGCAACAAGTGGCAGAATCCAGAGAAAGAAAAAGACATTAAAAGTACAAAAAAAAAAAAAAAACAGAAGCGAATCTATTATTTATTGGAAAAAAAAAATACACACAGATACATTTGTGAGAAATAGTAGTGTGTATGTGACTTGGAATGAAGACAGAAGAGCTGACCTTCGGAACATGAATGATTTTTATTTTATGACTTTGCTTTTGTTTTGTTTTACTTGCCAGTTTTGTCATACCCAATATTTGTCTCATGCTGAGAAAAATAAATGAAATAATTTTGGTTGGGAAGTTTGATACTTTGATTTGATGAGGTTGGCTTGGCTGTTGGCTGCTTCAATGAAATATGCGTTTGGAACCGAACACCACCATGTCTCAATCATATTGGAAAATTTTTCAATTTGTTGAGTGTTAGGTAATGAAGTTAAAATCGTGTTTTATTTTATTTTTTTGAAAATTTTATTTAAAAATAATTTTTTATATTCTTGGATTGTTTTGATGTTCTAATGTTAAAAATAATTTTTTAAAATAAATAATTTTTTCTTATGAATTTCCAAACAAAAACATTTTAAAAAGTAATTGTTAATATATTCTCAAACATTTATTTAAAATTCTACTTGAAAAAAGATTTTTAATAGACCAATTTTTCCAACGTATACATTTCCTTGTAATTTTTGTAAAGTTTTGCCATTCAATATATATTTCACTTGCAATTAGGACAAGGAATTTTATTTATTTATTTTACACTTAATAATGTAACATTTCAATTATGATCCAACAATCCTAGATCATGAAATGCTAATACTTATTTTATATAAAAAAAAATCCATCAAAGTTCCCCCTGCATAGCAATATACCAAGTTATTGACATTTTCACTTCCATCCACCATTTTAAATTATCCAATCTCAATTTTGATTCAACCATCCAGGATCATGTCCCATATAACCTCAACCAAAATTTTCAAACATGAGTTTAAAATACAATGAAATATTGGAATCTAACATTACACGTATATTACATACAAAATATTTACTTTACATAATATGTTATCATATACTACATCTGACTTCCTAATTAAATGCCATTAAAGATTAAATACAATCCCTAAAATGATAATATCATCACTACTTGTCTCAAAATACTATACTATTATATTTTATTCATTCATTTACAAGAACTATAATGTAGCATGCTATACTAATAGCTACAACTTCGGTCGGAATTGTGAGGGATCTAAAATTAAATATTTAATACATCAGATTAATTTCCAATATTCTAATAAAAGAAGTTAATTACTATAATTTATACTATTCATTTCCAATATGTTCAAAGTGTCAACACAATTAATTTAACTATAAATTATCATTAAATAATTTGGCAATCCAATTGATGTCATTACATTGGTAACCCCTCCTAGTTATCCATAATTCTGTCAATCCATATGATTACCAATAATCCAATAACCCTTCACAATTACCAATAAATCTAACAATTCATCTGATTTTTATTTATTTGGTAACCCCTTATGGTTACCACTAAATCCAACAATTCCTATGATTGCTAATAATCTAGTAACCTCTTATGGTTACTCATAAATCTAGTAATCAATCTAATTTTCAATAATCTGATAACCCCTCACAGCTACACATAAATCCATTAATATTTCTATCCTCTTGATTTTTTTTTCTTTTTTTATAAGACATATACATCCAATGACCGAATAAATTGAAAATACAATTATAAACATAAAGTCTAAATTTCAAATGAGGTGAAAACACATACCTATTGTATATGATGCCGCAACTCTACCTATATTTGGTCTTCCTCTCACATTCTCCCCTAACAAGAGAATTTCATTCATGTTATTAGTCATCAATCCGTTTCACCATGAATTTAAAGCACATAAATATCTAATATTTTGTCTATTTCTATTTTTCCATCAATGTCAAGAATTCGACAATGTTAATTTTTCATCATTGATCACTATCTAGCATTTTATCAAATATATGGTAAGCATTTATTTCACCTATCAATTTCATAATAATTTTACATATCCATGTTCCCAAACACATAAACACAAGTTTCTCCATAATCATTTCCATATTCTAATTTCCATTAAAACCAAATATGTAGCTCTTATTTAATGTTATTTGTCACAGTCATCACTACAACATTAACATTGGTATCCCTCAACCATATTTATTTCCAACACACAACAATATACAATTTCCATTATACGTAAAGTTTCTCAAAATTACATAATAAATCCTCATACTTGTTCTATTCAAGTCAAAACACATAATTCAACATGTTTTTACATTAACTACACATATGAGATCACTTTTCAATTCCCCTCCTTTTTGGTCGGCCCTACATCATTCACTTTACCAAAATTTTCACTTCAATTTCTATGAAATTTCTTATGTTCTCTACTCATTTCTTAATCTTTTACAACAATTTCCAACTAATTTAAGGTTTTCCTAATTTTCTCTAGAACCCTAATTCCCACAACTTGGAAATTCAAACATAAATCAAATAATTATCACAAAAAACTTGCTTAAATAGGTTTAGAACACCTTACCCAATAAGAATTTAGGCTTGAAATCCTTCTAGACCAAGAAGTCACCAATTCTTCCGTTTTTTTCCTTTATTGTCGTCCTATCTCTATCTCTTCCCCTTCCCCTCACTTGATTTTCTTCTAAATTTTTTGTGTTTAAGTGTTTAATTCCACACTTTGTAAGAATTTCCTTTCAAATTTCTAGTGTTTTCTATGATTTCTAAGCTTTTTCTCTCTAATTTCTTCTACTTCCCCTTTTCTTTTTGTGTAATGGTTGGCCATAAGGCCTTTTTATAGGGAACAATTCCAAAAATTCCCATTATATCCCTTTTTTTGACCTTTCAACTTTCTGAGTAAATTTTTCCTTGGTGTCAATGTATGTTTATTTCAAAACAAAGATGAGCAAATTTGAATTTCATGAAATTATGTTCCACTACATTTTTTTCTAGTTTTCCTTCATTCATCAAGTTTTTATTTGCATTTTATTCTTTTTTATTTTTCAGGTATTTTTTGTATCTGATTTTTTAAAATTCCTAAATATCATTTCTACGTCCAGTTTTCAATTATAACAAAATCCTCTTAGTACAAATACTCTTTTTACCCATCTAATATAATATTTATTTTACCAAAGCTATGGTTTTTGTTTTGAGATTTATATTATATATATATCTCATCCTAACAGTCAATTTTAGCACAAGGCCTTCCTAAAATTTGATCGCTTTTTAGTTTTAACCCTAGGTAGAAAAGCATATCAAGAGAATCCACATAAAGTTTTAGCCTCAATCAATGCTCAGTTCGAGAGTTAAGTTCAATATTGTAAAATTAATCGCTTTGTGATTTCATGTCAAAAATCTGAATTTCTTATTCCATACTTGTATAAATCATATTAACCCACCCACTAAATTTCTTGGGGCCATTTATTTATTCTAAACATATATTTTGCTTCATTTACATCATCTATGTTATTTTATTCGTAGGTTTTTCTTTCCTAATAAATTATTTTCATTTGGATTTTATTTGCATTCTAGACTTTTTTATATAAAAAAACCTCTTTCACACTAATTTTAGTTTAATTTCTCTTATCAATAATCGTTCCCACATGGTAATTATTCATTCTTGTCATTTAACATATTATTTCTTTAATTTTATAAGTTTCTTCACTCGGGATTTTACATTCTCCCCCTTTATAAATTTTATCCTCGAAATTTAAATTCATACCTCTGTGAGCAAACAATTTTGGATATTTTCTCTTCATTTCATATTCTTTTTCTCAAGTTTCTTCTTCAATATGGGAGTTTCTCCATAATATTTTCACTAAAAGGACCTTTTATTTTGCAATTCCTTCTCGTTTTTGTCTAAAATACTTATTGGCTTTACCTCTAGCGTTAAGTCTTCCTTGATCTCTATTGGCACTTGTTGAAAAAATTATGTAGGATCCACTTTAGCTTTTCAAAGTAGCGAGACATGAAATACATTATAGATCCTTGCCATTTGTGGAGGAAACATTAAACGATAAGCAACACGTAGGATTCTTTAACTAACTTCAAAGGGCCCAATACATCTAGGTGTTAACTTGCCCTTCATTCCAAATCGGATAATTCTTTTCCAAGGTGCAACCTTTAAAAAAACCTTGTCTCTCACCATGAGTTTCAATGGTCTTCTATGATTATCAACATAACCTTTTTGTTTGTTTTGTGCTTCTTTCATCCTTTCCCATATTAGATTCACTTTATCAATAGTTATTTATATTAACTCTGGCCCCAACAACTTCCTTTCATCAACTTTTTCCAAACATATAAGAGTGCAACACTTTCTCTCATACAAAGCTTCATAATGTATCATGCCAATGGTGGCCTAATAACTATTATTATAAGCAAATTCCATCAGTGGTAACTGATCTTCCCATTGCCCCTCAAACTCTAGTATACAAGATCTCAATAAATCCTTCAATGTCTGAATTGTCCTTTCAGACTAACCATCCATCTACGGATGAAAAGCAATGCTTTAAATTTTATGTTTAAAGCATGTTGTATACTCGACCACAATCTTGAAGTGAACCATGACTCTCTATCAGGAACTATAGATATTGGAATTCCATGAAGTCTAACCACCTCATTCACATGTAATGTGACCAATTAATCCATATAATCAATTATTTTCATCAGTAGAAATAGAGCAGATTTGGTTAATCTATCTATAATCACCTAGATTGTATTATTATTATTATTTTTGCTTCTTGGTAACTTGAATACAAAATCCATAGTAATAAGTTCCCATTTCCACTATGGAATCAGAAGAGGTTGTAATGGCCTTGCAGGTCGCTGATGTTCCGCCTTTGCTTATTGGTATATTGCATATTTTGTCACATATTCCACTATTTCTCTCTTCATCCTAGGCCATCAATAGTATTCCTTCAAATTTCTATACATCTTGGTGTTTCTAGGATGAACGATAATTCTTGATTCATGTGCCCTATTAAGGACTTCATCTTTTAAAGCCTTATTACCTAGTAGACAAATTCTTTTTCTCATCATCAAAATCCTATTTTTCAATATGCTAAAAGAGGAATTCAACTTTGTCTTCATTTTCTTCCTTATCTTTTCCATTTCAACATCCATTTTCTAGGCTTCTAGAATTCAGCCCTTCAAAACTTGTTGTACCATTAACTTTGCCAACACTGATCCATTTGTTCCCAAGCCAAAATCTTTCTTTAAACTAGCTAGCTTTAATAGTCTCTCTGGCCTCCTACTAGTAGTTACCCGATAACTACCTTATTTTTATGACTTAATACATCTACCACCACATTAGCTTTTCTTGAATGATAATCGATGATGCAACAATTTCCAACTAATTTAAGGTTTTTTCAATTTGCTTTAGAACCCTAATTCACACAACTTGAAAATTTAAACATAAATCAAATAATTATCACAAAAACTTGCTTAAATAGGTTTAGAGCACCTTACCCAATAAGAATTTAGGCTTGAAATCCTTCTAGACCAATAAGTCACCAATTCTTCCTCTCTTTTTTTATTTCTTGTCATCCTATCTCTCTATCTCTTCCCCTCCCCCTCACTTGATTTTCTTCCAAATTTTGTGTTTAAGTGTTTAATTCCACACTTTGTAAGAATCCTTTCAAATTTCTAGTGTTTTCTATGATTTTCTAAGCTTCCTCTCTCTAATTTCTTCTTCTTCCCCTCTTTTTCTTGTGTAATGGCCGGCCATAAGGTCTTTTTATAGGGAACAATTCCAAAAATTACTATTATGTCCCTCTTTTTTATCTTTCGACTTTCCGGATAAATTTTTCCTCCGCATCAATGTATGTTTACATCAAAACAAAGCTGAGTGAATTTGAATTTCATGAAATTATGTTCCATTATATTTCTTTCTAATTTTCCTTCCTTCATCAGGTTTTTATTCCCATTCAATCTTTTTATTTTTCAGGTATTTTTCGTATCTGATTTTTTTAAAATTCCTACATAACCTTTTTAAATCCAATTTCAATTCTAACAGCATCCTCATAGTGCAAATACTCTTTGTACCCATTTAATATAATATTTATTTTCCCCTTGTTGTGAATTTGTGTTCAGAGATTTATATTCTATTTATATCTCAGCCCAACAGTCGATTTTATTGCAAGACCTTCTCGAACTTTAATCACCTTTTAGTTGTAACCCTGGGTAGAAAAGCATATCATGAGAAATCAATGTAAAATTTTAGCCTTCATCGATACTCTGTTTGAGAGTTATGTTCAATATTGTAAAACTAATCGGTATATGATTTCATGTCAAAAATCTGAATTTCTTGTTTCATACTTGTATAAATCATATCAACCCACTCACTAATTTTTTTGGGGCGATTTCTTTATTCTAAATATATATTTTTCTTCATTTACATCATCTATGTTATTTTATTTCCAGAATTTGTTTTCTAATAAATTATTTTTATCTAGATTTTATTCGCATTATGGACTTTTTAAAAAACAAACATCCCTTTTCACACTAATTTTAGTTTAATTTCTCCTATCAATAATCTTTCCCATAGTGTAATTATTCATTCTCGTTATTTAACATATTTTCCCCTTAATTTTATAAGTTTATGTTAAACACACATTATAAAATATTAACTTCAATTAAACAATATTATCTATCATATGAGTATATTTGGCATTGTATATAAACACCAATTGAAAGGATATTATGATCACTAAGAAATCATTTAAATGAGAATTGGAAGTTACTTGATTGTCTTTACTCTATTGCATGTGCTTGAGTAAAAGTTTTTTTTTTTTTTTATTCTCTACTAATATAACATTTTAGTTATACAAACATATCTTAATGCATCAAAATATTGGTCAGGCCCTGAATTTACTCTTTAAAAGTTACCAGTTCGAATTCTACAAACCTTAGGGCCACTAGAGGCTTATATGGTCATTAACTTCAGAGCCCATGAAATTAATCGAGGTGTGCGCAAGCTAGTCCGAACACCTATGTTAATAAAAAAAAATATTATTTAACACTTAACAAATATCAAAGTACAAAATATATGATGTTTCAAGTAGTAAATAGTTTTATGTAATTATTTTACTTTTTACTATATAAATGTATGATACAATTATTTATTAAATTTTATTTATAGGAGATGACAATGAATATTCATGGGTCAAGTTTCTCTCTGTATTCATACTCTAGCTATTATTTATCGAGTAAAAGATTTAAATATACATACCATATCCATTAGGTTCGGATATACATATAACTATTCATTGCCCTACTATTATTGATTATTGAATAAAAAATAAAAATATTCTACACATAGATCTATATAATATATACAAATATATATTTCTATTTATTTGTATTAAGGCTTTTTTTAGTAAGTTTTCTATTTGCATACTTATGAAAAATTAAATTAGTGCTCGCAGGTGTTCCTCTAACTTTGATTTTGTGTTTAAAATGGATTTTTATTGTTTTTTGTATTAATATCTTTCTATTATGTTATGTTTTTGTCTCACTCATTTTTTTAAGTCAGTTAAAGAAAATAATACCTTTGGATTTACGTCATTTTTTCTTGATAATTTTCTTTGTCCCGTACTAAGGGTAAATTTGAAAGATGTAATTGAGCCAAAAATGCAATGTTTTATGATGACCTTGAATTAAAAAAAAGGGCAAACCTCAAAAATTCTATTCAATTATATACATAGTCTTAACTTTATCATTAAAAAAGAATTTCTATCAAATTTACCTTTAAAATTCTTAATTAAAGACTTTCATAATTTTTAAAACTTTCTATCGATATTTTCATCTAGATTGAACCTCTTTTTTAATTTCTTAAAAAAAAATCTTATTTTGTAAAAGAATTAAAGTTTTATTATGAGTGATTTTAACATAAATTTTGTTGAAAAATCAAAATAATATGATTGTGAAATTGCTACAAAAAATAGTTTTATTACAAAATCGAGACTATCATAATAGTATATTTGAGGTTTTTTTCAAAAACAAATAGCAAGTAACCATTTCAAACATAAAATTAAAAATAGAAGGTAAGGTCTCACAGAA